>Ga0210115_1000373_pt1 | contig 12846 bp, 13 predicted proteins | sample MayberryNW_TuleB_2_FD_185526 | JGI IMG/M metagenome (GOLD analysis project Ga0210115, IMG submission 185526) | Wetland microbial communities from San Francisco Bay, California, USA, that impact long-term carbon sequestration - MayberryNW_TuleB_D2... | ecosystem: Environmental > Aquatic > Marine... | reverse complement strand
GGCATGGGCGGCGCCCAGACCCGGCCGTTCCTCCTGTACCCGACCGAGCTGCCCGACCCGGAGGGCGACCTGGTCGGGGCCGAGGAGGTGCACCGGCAGCTGCGCCGCTGGCTGGCCCATCTCGGGCACGAGGGCTACCGGGACCGACCCGGGGAGACCGACCGGGGAGATCGGCTCACCCGGGCCGGGTGACGCCGCGTGGCACGGCCGCGCCTACCGTCGGCGCCGTCGCCCCTTCGAGGAGGACCCGATGACCACTGCCCACTCGACCAGACCACCCGCCGGCGGATCGCCCTGGGCGGCCGGGCTGAGCGTCTTCGCCGCCTCGATCCTCATGGTGGTCGGCCTGTTCCAGTTCTTCGAGGGCCTGGTCGCGGTCATCGACGGCGACGACTTCCTGATCCGGACCTCCGACTACGTGTTCAAGTTCGACGCGACCGCCTGGGGCTGGACGCACCTGATCCTCGGTGTCGTCCTCTTCCTCGCGGGCCTGGGCATCTTCGCCGGCAACCTGTTCGCGCGCAGCGTCGGCATCCTGGCCGCCGGCCTCTCCGCGGTGGCGAACTTCCTGTGGATCCCCTACTACCCGATCTGGGCGATCGTCGTCCTCACCCTGGACGTCTTCGTCATCTGGGCGCTGTCCACCAGCGACCTCGGCAAGGCCTGACCGGGTCGGTCCTGCTGCTGTCAGTCGAGCCCTGCGCACCGGAACCCGACGTTGCCCGTCGGCGTGTCCGGGGTGCTCCCCATCCGGGCGGACGTGCGGTAGCGCCAGCAGTAGGACGAGTGGCACAGGTACGACCCGCCGCGCAGCACCCGCCGGTCACCGTCCGCCGGGCCCTTCGGGTCGACGACCGGCCGGTCCTGCTCGCGGTGCCAGGTCGTGGACCAGCGGTCGGCCGTCCACTCCCACACGTTGCCGGTCATGTTGTGCAGCCCGTAGCCGTTGGGCGGGAACGCCCCGACCGGTGCCGTCCCCGCGTACCCGTCCTGCACCGTGTTGCGGCCAGGGAAGCTGCCCTGGAAGACGTTCATCCGGTGCTCGCCCGCCGGCGTCAGCGAGCTGCCCCACGGGAAGCGCTGCTGCTCGAGCCCGCCCCGAGCGCCGAACTCCCACTCCGCCTCCGTGGGCAGCCTGCGGCCGGCCCAGGCGCAGTAGGCCTGCGCGTCGTCCCACGAGACCTGGACGACAGGGTGGTCCCCCCGGTCGGCGACGTCGCTCTGCGGACCGTCGGGGTGCGCCCAGTCGGCGCCCTCGACCTCGCGCCACCACGGCGCCTCGACGACCCCCCGGGTCGGCGGGAAGTCGTCGGGCAGGAACCCGCCGAAGACGAACGCCGACCCGACCTGCTCGGCGTCGGTGACGTGCCCGGTCGCGGCCACGAACTGAGCGAACTGCGCGTTCGTCACCGCATAGCGGTCCAGCCGGAACGGGCTCAGCTCGACCTCCCGGACCGGTCCCTCGCCGTCCTCGGCGTAGGCGCCCGGGTCGTCGCTGCCCATGAGGAAGCGGCCCCCGTGGAGCGGGACCAGGCTCGCGTCCTCGGCACCGGCCCGCCGCACGGCGGCGCCGGCCCCGGACCGCGCCGCACCCGTCTGCGCCGTGGCGTTTCCTGCGCGCCGCGGCGCGCAGCAGGGCGGGTGGGCCTCGGGCACCTCAGGAGGATGCCATGAACCGCCCGCGCAAGGCCGCGGACGGGGCACCGGCCTCGGCGCTGCCCGCGGAGGCGCTCGGCGCACCACCCGGCCCACGCTCTGTCTTCCTCAAGGTGCTCAGCGGCGCGGTCTCGGGCGGCCTGATCGTGTTGCTCTTCCTCGCGATCATCCCGAAGGTCGCCGACTACGACGAGGTGTGGGACTCGCTGGCGGAGCTGCGGCCGAGCACCGTCCTGCTCATGCTGGCCCTCGCCCTGCTCATCCGGGTGCTGCTGGCGCAGGCCTACACGGTCATCACGCCGGGGCTTCCGCTGGGCCGGTCGCTGATCGCCCGAGAGGCGTCGTCGGCGGTGTCCAACGTGATCCCCGGCCCGTCCGGCACGGCGTCCCAGTTCGTGATCCTCCGGTCCTGGGGAGTGTCGGTCGAGCGGTTCACCCGGGCCACGATCGGCGTCAGCGTCTCGACCGACGTCCTCGTCTTCGCCGGGCCGGGGCTCGCTTTCGTCCTGTGGGCGCTGGTCGGCATGCCCGCCGCCAAGGACGGCAGCCACGCCTGGGCCTTCGGCCTCGGGGCGCTCGTGCTGTCGGTCGTCGCGGTTGCGGTCGTCGTGGCCGTGGGCCGGAGCGAGCGCCTCGCCGCCGGCCTCGGCCGGCTCGGCCAGGCCTGCGCGAACCCGCTGCGCCACCTCGCCGGGAAGGAGCCCGTCACCACCTGGCCGGACCGCTGCGTCGCGCTGCGCACCGACACCCTGGACGTCCTGCGCAACCACGGCTGGGGCCTGATGGGGTGCATCGTGGGCGGCTACGTCATCAACGGCGTCCTGCTGGTCCTGTGCCTGTGGGCGTGCGGCATCACGGGTGCGGAGATGCCGTTCACGCTCGGCTTCCTGCTCTACACCGTCGGGCGGATCGCGACCATCGTGAACCTCACGCCCGGCGGCGTCGGTGTCGTGGAGATCGCCTACACCGCCGTCTACGTCACCGTCCTCGGCGAGTCCGCCCACGACGCCGTCGTCGCCGGGGTGCTGGTGTACCGGGCGCTGACCTACCTGCTGCCCATCGTGACCGGCGCGTTCTGCTACCTCGTGTGGCGGCTGATGCGTCGCCGCGAGGTGCACGCCGAGACCGGCACCGTGGTCCCGTGACGGCCCCCCACGGCACCGGGTCCGGGCACCAGCACGCGAGGCGGATGCCCCGGCTTCTCCGCCCGCACCTGTTCTCGACCTCGGGGCGCAGCGACGGCCACCTCGCCGCCCGGGGGGTGTACGGCGCCATCGTGGTCCTCGCCCTGCTGCTGGCCATGCAGGACCACCCGCCCGGACCGTGGGAGTCCGCGGCCCTGGTCGCCGTGTCCGTCGTCGCGGTGCTGGCCGCCGAGCTCTACGCCGAGCTGCTCGGCCTCGAGCTCGACCTGCGCCGGGCAGCCACCCGGGCCGAGCGCAGGGCCAAGCTGCACGAGCTGGGACCGATCACCCTCTCCGCGGAGGCGCCGGTGCTGGTGCTGGTCCTGGCGGGCCTGGGCCTGATCGAGGAGGACCGGGCCTTCGACCTGGCGATCATCGTGACGATCGCGCTGATCACCGTCGACGGCTTCCTGGCCCGGCGGCTGGCCGGGCGGACGGTCGCCGAGTCCCTGCGCAGCGCCGCCCTCCTGGGCTCGATCGGCGTGGCCCTCGCCGTGGTCAAGCAGGTGTCGCACTGAGGTCACCCCGTTCGGGTGACGACGCCCAGGGGTCGACCCGGTTGTGTCGCAGAGAGCCCGATCGCCGGGTGCCCAGGAGGTCGTGATGCCCGAGCAGCCGCAGCGCCAGGTCCTTCCCGTCCCCGACCGGGTGCCGGTCGGCCTGACGACGTACGACGCGAAGGACCCGGACACGGCGTTCCCGCCGATCGAGCCGATCCGGCCACCGGATGGCGCGCCGAACGTCCTCGTGGTGCTCGTCGACGACTGCGGGTTCGGGGCGTCCAGCGCCTTCGGCGGGCCGATCAGGACGCCGACGTTCGACCGGCTGGCCGCAGCCGGGCTGCGCTACACCCGCTTCCACACGACCGCCCTCTGCTCACCGACCCGGGCCGCCCTGCTGTCCGGTCGCAACCACCACTCGGTCGGGATGGGCGGCATCACCGAGATCGCGACGTCGGCCCCGGGCTACAGCTCGCTGCGCCCCAACACCTGCGCCCCGCTGGCCGAGACGCTCAAGCTCAACGGCTACGCGACGGCGCAGTTCGGCAAGTGCCACGAGGTGCCGGTCTGGCAGACCAGCCCGATGGGCCCGTTCGACAACTGGCCCAGCGGCGGCGGCGGGTTCGAGCACTTCTACGGCTTCATCGGCGGCGAGACCAACCAGTACGCCCCGGCGATCTTCCGCGACACGACACCCGTCGAGCCGGACCGCACGCCGGAGGAGGGCTACCACTTCACCGAGGACATGACCGACCACGCGATCGAGTGGGTCCGGCAGCAGAAGGCCCTCATGCCGGACAAGCCGTTCTTCGTCTACTACGCCCCCGGCGCGACCCATGCCCCGCACCACGTCCCGGCCGAGTGGTCGGCGCGCTACCGGGGCGAGTTCGACCAGGGCTGGGACGCGCTGCGCGAGGAGACGCTGGTCCGGCAGCAGGAGATGGGCGTCGTCCCGGCGGACGCCGAGCTCACGGCCCGGCCGGACGAGATCCCGTCCTGGGACTCGATGCCGGACGACCTCAAACCGGTGCTCGCTCGCCAGATGGAGGTCTACGCCGGCTTCCTCGAGCACACCGACCACCACGTCGGCCGGCTGGTCGACGCGATCGCCGAGCTCGGCGCGCTCGAGAACACGCTGGTCTACGTGATCATCGGCGACAACGGGGCGTCCGCCGAGGGCACCCCCAACGGCTGCTTCAACGAGCTGCTCGTCCTCAACGGCGCGGCCGGGCTGGAGACGGTCGACTTCATGGCCTCGCGGGTCGACGACTTCGGCACGCCTCGGGCGTACAACCACTACGCCGTGGGGTGGGCGCACGCCATGGACACGCCCTACCAGTGGACCAAGCAGGTCGCCTCGCACTGGGGCGGCACCCGCAACGGCACGATCGTGCACTGGCCCGGCGGCGTCAGCGCCCGGGGCGAGGTGCGGCACCAGTTCCACCACGTCATCGACGTCGCGCCGACCGTGCTCGAGGCGGCCGGCCTGCCCGAGCCGGTTGTCGTGCACGGGGTGACCCAGCGGCCCTTCGAGGGCGTCAGCATGGCCTACAGCTTCGCCGACGCCGACGCACCCGACCGGCACACGACGCAGTACTTCGAGATGTTCTGCAACCGGGGCATCTACCACCGCGGGTGGACGGCGGTGACCAGGCACTCGGTGCCGTGGGACGTCACCAAGCCGATGCCCGACTTCGACGACGACGTGTGGGAGCTCTACGCCCCCGGCGACTGGTCGCAGGCGCACGACATCTCGGCCCAGGACCCCGCGCAGCTGCACCGGCTGCAGCAGCTGTTCGTGCTCGAGGCGTCCAAGTACAACGTCTTCCCGCTCGACGACCGCCGGGTCGAGCGGTTCGACCCGGCGACGGCCGGGCGGCCGGCCCTCATCCAGGGCAACAGCCAGGTCTTCTTCCGGGGCATGGGCCGGCTCACCGAGTTCTCGGTCCTGAACGTCAAGAACAAGAGCCACGCGGTCACGGTGGACGTGGGCATCTCGGACGGCGGCTCGTCCGGGGTCCTGGTGGCCCAGGGCGGTGCGTTCGGCGGGTGGAGCCTCTACCTCCACGAGGGCCGCCCGGCCTACTGCTACAACCTGTTCGGCCTCCAGCAGTTCACGGTGCGCGCGGACGCCCCGGTGCCGGCCGGTGACCACCAGGTGCGGATGGAGTTCGGCTACGACGGGGGCGGGCTCGGCAAGGGCGGGACCGTGGACCTGTTCGTCGACGGCAAGCCGGTGGGGCAAGGGCGAGTGGAGGGCACCGTCCCGCTCATCTTCTCCACCGACGAGACCTTCGACGTGGGATCCGACTCGGCGACGCCGGTCAGCGACGACTACACGCCGGCGAGCAGCATCTTCGACGGCCGGATCCACCGGGTGCAGGTCGACCTGGGCGACGACGCCCAGGACGCGGACCACCTGATCTCGCCGGAGGAGCGCTACCGCATCGCGGTGACGCGCCAGTGACCGAGGAAGGCCGGTAGGCGGGCACTCCTCACCCCGTCACCGAGGGTCCGCCCACACTCGACCTCTGCAGCAGCCCCAGCTGCCAGGCCCGACGGACCGCCTGGTGCCGCCGGGTGACGGCCAGCTTGCGCAGGACGCCTCGCACGTGCGTGCGCACGGTGTTGACGGAGACGAACATCGCCTCGGCGATCTCCTCGGTCGTCAGCAGCTCGGCCAGGTGGCCCAGGACCTCCTGCTCCCTCGCCGTCAGCGGCTCCACCACGAGGCCTGCTGCGTCGTCCAGGTCGTCCAGGTCGTCCACGTCATCCGGTCCGTCCGGTGCCGTCGGCCGCAGCCACGGGTGGCGTGCCGCCAGGCCGGTGCCCGCGCGCAGGAGCTGTTGGACCGGGCCTGGCGCCTGGAGGAACGGCCGCCGCAGCTGCTCCGGCGCCGCCAGGTCGAGCGACCGGCCCAGGATCCTCCTCGCTCGGTCGACCTCACCGCGACCGATCGCGTGGTCGGCCGCCCGCACCAGCCCGGCGACCGCTGCGCTCGGCCGGGCGGGGTCGATCTCGGCCTCCGGCCCCACGTCCGCGCCGTGGACGGTCTCGGCCAGCCACGCGGCAGGCTCGGCGTCCGTCCCGCCGGCGGCCGACCCTCCGCGGATGGTCTGCAGCCGGCGGTGGACCAGCTCGAGCGCGGCCGCTGTGACCGGGTCGTGAGTGCGGTTGACCGTCACGTCGGCTCGGCACGCCAGGTCCCGTGCGGCCCGGACGTCGGACCGCTCCGTCGCGACCCAGGCAAGCGCCACCGCCGCGGCCGGCACCGTGCAGTTGGCGATGCAGCCCGTCCCTGCTTGGTCTGCATCGACCACGGTGCGCCGCGCCAGCTCGACGGCCCGACTCAGGTTCCCGCTGACTGCTTCGAGCAGGGCGGTCAGCCCGAGGCCTTCCGCGACCAGCCCGGAGCAGCCGGCCTCGCCGGCCACCGCGACCATGTCGGCCAGGACGGCGCGGGCGAGCTCCAGGTCGCCTCGCCGGACGAGGAGGCGCGCCCGGCAGAGGCCGACCTGGGCTCGCAGCTCCAGCACGTCGACCGTCCCGGCGGCGGCCAGCAGGCGGTCTGCCTCGTCGACCGACCGCATGGCTCCCGCGAGGTCACCAGTGCGCTCCGTGACGAGTGCGGTCAGCGCGACCGTCGTGACCCGGCTGGTCCGGGCCCGCTGCACCGGCTCGTCGTCCAGCGCGGCACCGGCACGGGCGAGCTGCTCGAGACAGCCGGACAGCTCCCCGTCGCGCAGCGCCAACGCCGCACGGACGACGGCCCCAGCGGCTCCGCCTTCGTCGTCGGGCAGGTCGCGCATGACCCGCTGCAGGGCATCGTTGCCGCGGAGCGACAGCAGCTGGCCGACGGCCATGCCGTCGACGACGAAGCCGGCCGCAGCCGGCCAGTCCTGGCCGGCTGCCGCATGGCGAAGGGCATCGAGCAGCTCGCCGTGCTCGGCCAGCCACCCGGCCGCCGCCCGGTGCAGCGGCGGCACGAGGGACGGCTGCTCGTAGGTCAGCTGGGCCCGGAGCAGGTCACGGAACAGCGGTTGGTAGCGGTAGCAGCCCGAGGTGCCGGGGACCGGGAGCAGGAAGGCGTTGCCGCGCGCGACGACGTCCACCGTGCATCGTCCCGCCTGGTCCGCCTGGTCCGCCTGATCCTTCCGGTCCCGCTGGTCGGCCGGCGAGCCGGTGAGCGCCTCGAGCAGGCCGGGGCGCAGGGTGTCGACGATGCTGCTCCGCAGCAGCACCTCGCGCATCGCCGGGGACTGCTGGTTCAGCACCTCGGCGAAGAGGTACTCCGCCACGTTGCCGTCCGCGCCGCTGAGCTCGGCGATCGCCTCCGCCTTGTCCGCCCGACCCACCAGGCTCATCGCGGCGAAGCGGATGCCGGCCGGCCAGCCGCCGGTCCGCTCCATCAGGGCGGCGACCTCCGCCGGCAGCAGCCGGATGCCCGCCCGATCCAGGAACGTCCGTGCCTCGAGCTCGGTGAACGCCAAGTCCGCCATCCTGATCTCGGTCACCGCACCGTCGAGCCGCATGCGGGCCAGGTGCAAGGTCGGGTCTCTCCTGGTCAGCAGGACCAGGTGCAACCGCCCGGCGGTGCGCGCGAGAAGGTCGCCGACCTCCCGCCACACGCCCGGGTCCGGCACCAGGTCCGCGTCGTCCAGGACCAGCACCACCGGGCTCTCGAAGGCAGCGATGCCGGCCGCGAGCCGCGCCAGGGCGGCCCGCCTGAGATCGTCGCCCGACGCGCTGGGCATCGACGGCAGGTCCGGCAGCCCGCTGCGCCGGAGTCCCTCGACGAGATGCGGCCAGAACGCGTCCGGCTGCTCGTCCCCCGACTCGAGCGTCATCCAGGTCAGCGACCCCGGCAGGTCGTGCAGGGCGGTCCAGGTCGCGACGAGCGTGGTCTTGCCGCAGCCGGCCGGCGCGCTGAGCAGGGTGAGCGGGCCTGCGGCCCCCGCCTGCAGGTCGTCCAGCAGCCTGCGCCGCGGCAGCACGTCCGAGGCCACCGTCGGCACCGCGAACCTGGTCGAGAGCAGGTCGAGGTCGTCGTGCGCCCGGTCGCGGGGCGGTGTCCCGGTGGCGCCCATCGGTCCTCCTCGCGGCCACCCCGACCAGGCGAGGCCGAGCCCTTGACCGAGATCGATGCAACCGCGGGGTCCGGCGCCTCCCTAGGGCAGAAAGTCCTTCGGGAACCCCACCACCGGCACTCATCCGCCTTGGATGACGTGGTTCGGCCGGCCGTCCGGCACGGTGGACCGAGGGATGCGACGCCAGCCGGAGCAGCCGGCACCGCGCGACCAGGCCTCCCGCGGAGTGACCGACCATGGGCCAGACGTACGAGATCCGGGTCTCCGGCAGGGTGTCCGAGGAGGAGCTCGCCATGCTCGGGGCAACCGTCCTGAGCACCAGGCGAGCCACGACCGTCCTGAACGGGATCGTCGACCAGTCTGCCCTGCAGTGCGTCCTGGAACGCGTGGCCGCTCTCGGGCTGGAGATCCTCGAGGTTCGGCTGGCGCCGGAGGAGCAGCCATGACCGACGAGCACCAGGCGGCCCTGCCGCCCCGCGCACGGGCGTACCGGGTGTCGGTAGCCGGTGACCTGGGGCCGGCCCTCCAGGCGGCGCTGGCGGACCTGCGGCCCACCCCGCGGCCACCATCCACCCTGCTGCGGCTGCGGCTGCCCGCCGGCCGGACCATCGCGGACGTCGCGGCGATGCTGGAGGCGGGCGGCCTCGAGCTGCTCACCCTGCGGGTGGTCCCGGACTCAGAGCAGTGAGAGGGCCGGCACCGTCGCCGCGACGACCGGTGCCGGCTTCGTCGGCCCGGGCTGGTGGTGCTACCGCAGAGCCTTCATCTCCCTGCCGTGCACGATGACGGCCCACATGACCAGGATGTCGAGGCCGATCATCATCGAGGACCAGATCGGGTACGCCGCCAGGAAGCCGACGTTCACGACCGCGCTGACGAAGGCCAGGAGCACGGCGACGACCCGGGCCCACATCTGACCGGCCAGCAGGGCCGCGCCCGCCAGCACCACGACGATCCCCAGGAGCAGGTGCGTCCAGCCCCAGGCCGAGTAGTCGATGTTGAGCGTCAGGCCGTTCTTGCCGACGAGGTAGTACTCGTCCTTGAAGATGGCGACCAGGCCCTGGAAGGCGTGGAAGGTCCCGAGGACGATCATGATCGTCCCGCCGAACACGATCCAGCCCGTCCAGCCGGTCGGCTCCGTGTCGTAGGTCGCCAGCCGGTCCTGCTCGCTCGACGAGGCGTTGGCGTATTGAGTCATGTCAGGCTCCTTGCCGACGGTGCGTGTTGACACCTCCAGGCTCGGTTCGACGGGCCGGAAAGGCATCATCCGCAGAGGGTGATCGGCACCGCCCGAGAGCAGCGCCTCACCGGACCTCGGGGTGACGTCCTCATCCCTCTCGGGTGATGCCGCCGGGGCCCGTTCCGGGTCATCGTGGGATCCGGCTCCACAGTCGACGAACGACGTCGGCCCCGACGAGTAGGGATGGTGAAGACGTCATGACAGAGGTCATCGCGGAGATCGGTCCGGTCGACTACCTGGTGGTCGAGTTCCCCGGGAACAAGATGACCGGTGAGGGGCTCCCGATGCTCGTGGATCTCCACGACCGCGGCATCATCCGGATCCTGGACCTGGTCTTCGTCACCAAGGACCTCGACGGCAACGTCGCCGGGATGGCGATCGCCGACTTCGATGCCGACGGCGCGCTGGACCTCGCGGTCTTCGAGGGCGTGCGCTCCGGCCTCCTCGACGACGACGACATCGACGAGGCGTCGACCGCCCTCGAGCCCGGCAGCGCGGCCGGCATCCTCCTGTACGCGAACACCTGGGCGGCTCCCTTCGCAGCAGCCCTGCTCCGCGGTGGCGCACAGGTGGTCGCGAGCGGCCGGATCCCGGCCGAGGACCTGGTGGCTGCCCTGGAGACGGCCGACCGGTCGGCGTGACCGGCTGCTGGCGTTGACCCGACAGCCCGTCTCGGCCCCACGTCAGCACGGCGCCCGCCTCGAGGTTTCCGAGGCGGGCGCCGTTCTGTCGTGCGGTGTGGCGGTGTTGCGGCTGGCGGTGTGCTGCCGTCAGGTCAGCGAGCGGCCGGGATGGTGGGATGCCCCAGCACCTTCGCCTTGGCTGCCTCGTAGTCCTCGGGCGAGATGACGCCGCGGTCGCGCAGGTCGGCAAGCTTGGTGAGCTCGTCGGCCGTGCTGACGGACCCGCTCGCGGCCGTCTTCTGCACGTAGTCGCGGAAGGCCTCCTCGTTGCGCTGCGCGTGCGCGATGCTCCGCTCGTTCATCGACCGGCCGCGGGCGATGAGATAGACGAGCGCCCCGAACCAGGGCACGACGATGAGGAGAAACACCCATCCCGCCTTGCCCCACCCGGACAGGGTCTCGTCCCGGAAGACATCGGTCAGGATGGAGACCAGCAACCAGATCCAGGCGAACAGCATGAAGAACCAGAAGATCGACACCATGACGTCCCACAGGTCCATGACTGGGGCTCCTCTCGAGGGTCGGCACGGGACCAGGACAGTTCCGGGGCCGGCGGCCCCACGTCCAGCCTGACCCGTGCGGGTCATGTGTACCTCACCCGCTGTGGGTGGTCCTTTCACCCGGGTGGTCCCGGCAGGATGAGGCACGGACGCAGTCCGTCGCGCCAGGACGGGCCGCTGTCAGCACGGACCGAGAGAGGGAGGGCAGCCATGCCAGGTCTCATCAGGGGCGTCGCCCGCACGGCCGTCGTGGCGGGGACCGCGACCGCCGTGTCGAACCGGGTCTCGCGGCGGCAGGCGGGGCGGTGGCAGGCGCAGGAGGCGCCGCAGGAGCAGCAGTACGCGCAGCAGCCGCCGCCGCAGTACGCGCCGCCCCCCGCCCCGGCTGCGGAGGCACCGTCGATGGACGACAAGATCGCTCAGCTCAAGGAGCTCAGCGCGCTCAAGGACCAGGGCGTGCTGTCGGACATCGAGTTCGAGGTCCAGAAGAACAAGATCCTCAACGGCTGACCTCGGGTCGTCCCGACGGGTCACCCGCCGGGGCGCACGATCTGCTGGTAGGCCCAGCTGTTGCCGTCGGGGTCGGAGAAGTACACGAACCGGCCCCACGGCTGCTCGTCGACCTCGCTCGCGTCGACGCCCCGGCCCACCAGCTCGGCGCGGGCGGCGTCGGCGTCGGCGACCACGCACTGCAGCCCTTTCTGGCTGCCGGGAGCCATGTCCAGCCCCAGCCCGGTGCCGAACGCGATCGAGCACGCCGACCCCGGCGGGGTCAGCTGCACGAAGCGCAGCTCCTCGCTGACCCGTTGGTCGAAGTCGGCGTGGAAGCCCACCAGGTCGACGTAGAACGCCTTGGCCTTGTCGACGTCGGTCACGGGCACGAACACGAGCTCCAGCTTGATGTCCATGGCGGCACGCTATGCCCGGTGACCGACAGTCCGGCGGTCCTGGAAACCCGACCTGCGGGAGTACCGACGACCGGCTGCGGGAGTGTCATCGCGCTGACGGACACCGCGCCCGAAGGCTGGCATCGTGGGGTCGTCCCGGGCCGGCTCGACCCCCCGAGCGGGCCGGCCCGGGAACTCGACCCCCTCGGGGCGGCCCCCGACGCTGCCGAGCGCCCGCGGATCAGCGAGACGCGATCCCGATGCCCTCGACGCGGACCGTCTTCCCCGTGCTGACCACGACCACGCGGACGGCGCCACGGGTCGCCTCCCCGAAGGTCTTGACGGGGACGAGCTGCCTGGTCTGCATCGTCCTGCTGCGCAGGCTGATCGGCTCGTCCGTGAGCCGCCGGTCGCCGACGTACACGTGGATCTTGCCGTACCCCGGCCCCGTCGAGACCACCAGCGCGATCCGCTTGACCCGCTCGGAGCGTGTCCTGATCACCTCGCCGCGGTCGCGGGACTGGGCGTACGCCCCGAACAGGTGACCCTCGGCCCGCTGCATGTTCCACGCCTTGGTGTGCGCGAGGCCGAGCACTCCTCGAGGCACGGAGAGGGTGCGCACCACCGGCGTCCGGTCGACCTTCCCGGCCCGCGTCGCGGCGAACTCGAGGCGGTTGGTGCCGGAGCGGAGCCCTTCCACGACGCACCGCTCGGTGCTGCACGACGTGGTCGTCTCGCCGTTCAGCGTCACCCGGTACTGCGTGTCGGCGCCGTTGCTCGACAGGCGGTAGGCGACCCGCTTGGCGAGCACCCAGCTGTGGTCCTTCGGGCCCTTGACGATCGTCGTCTCAGGCGTGGGCGACGCCGTGCCGGAGGTGCCCGGCACCACCGGGATGGTGGGGGTCGTGCCGGCAGCCGGCGCGGTGGCAACCACCCAGCTCTTGACGTAGGTCACCGACACGTTTCCGGCCGGGTCGGTCGCGACGATGCTGAACACGTAGGCACCGGGAGCGAGTCCGGTGTAGGACTTGCTGTTGCCGACGGTGCAGTCCTCCAGCGGGCCGGCCACGCCGTCCTTGGTCAGCCGGCACTGATAGATCACGTCCGGC
>Ga0210115_1000371_pt1 | contig 12883 bp, 8 predicted proteins | sample MayberryNW_TuleB_2_FD_185526 | JGI IMG/M metagenome (GOLD analysis project Ga0210115, IMG submission 185526) | Wetland microbial communities from San Francisco Bay, California, USA, that impact long-term carbon sequestration - MayberryNW_TuleB_D2... | ecosystem: Environmental > Aquatic > Marine >... | reverse complement strand
CGCCCGGGCGAGTACAGCGGATGGTGCGGCAGCACGATCTTCCATCGCGCGCGAGCGCGAGAGCTCCCGTCGCGCCCATTCCATCTGGACCCGATCCAGGTTTGTGCGGTCCAGCGCGAAGACCTCGACGTTCGCGGCCAGCCGCGCCAGCAGACCCGACGGCGGACGGAACGTGTAGTACCGTTCACCTTCCATGTTGAAGGGCGCGTAGAACCGCTGCCGGGGATCGTCGTGGTTGCCCAGCACCGCAAGCACGGGTTGACGAACGAGCCGGCATGCGTCCGCGAGCGCAGCGGCCTCCTCGGCGAGGCCATGCGTCGTAAGGTCGCCCGCCAGGAGCACGAGATCCGCTTCGTCGCCGAGCGCGCCGAATGCGCGCACGAGGTGCTCGCGTCGCTCCTCGGAGGCGTGAACGTCTCCGACCGCGGCAACCGTGAGGCCGGGCATGGCTCGTGCGTACCCACTGCCGATTCAGCTCACCCGCAGAGGGGTACATCAGCCCGCATGGGCACGCAGCCGAACGACGCGTTTCTCGAGCTCGTGGAGACGATGAAGCGGAGCGCCGCCACGCTGCGCGACGCGAAGGTGCCGTTCCTGCTCGGCGGCGGGCTGGGCTGGGGGCGCCGCCGGCGTTCGCGGTCGCGACTCCTGGGCCGGCGGCGCCGCAGCCGGCGACGGCGCCGCCGCGGCAGGCGCCTCGGGGCGCGGCGCGATCGGCGCCGGTGCCTCCGGGGCCGCTCGCTCCGGCGGATCTTTTCCGGCCTCCTCCCGCGCCGCCCAGCGAGGGACCGCCGGCGGCGCCGCGAGCGCCGCGAGCGGCAACCCGGCGCCGCGCCGGACCAGCGCGTCGAGCAGGCCGCTCAAGCCGCGATCGCCTCCCCCTCGACCAGCTCCAGGTAGCGCTCGCGCCGGGCCGGCGGCAGCGCCAGGATCTCGGCCTCGGCCCAGCCGTAGCGCGAGGCGAGCAGATGCACCTCCAGCTGCCGCTCGGCGTGGCGCGCCTCCAGCTCGCGCCACACGTACCCGGCCGGATCGAGCTCGGCCACGACAGACCGCTCGCAGGCCGGGCAGACCATCTCGAGCTCGATCCGGACATAGGGGTCGCGGGCTGCGATCGCCTCCTCCACCGCCGTGGCGAGGCCGTCCGGCCAGGGCTCGGGCGCGGTCACCAGGCAAGCGGCGAGCAACTCCTGCGACGCCGCCGCGACGTCGCCGAGGGCTCGGCGCGCAGCGCGCTCCTCATCGGCCCCGGTCGGCAGGCGGAAGACGACCCGCTTGCCGGCAACCTGCAGCTCGTCGCCCGACTCGCCCGGGTCCCCGGCGGCGAGCAGATCGGCCACCGTCAACTCGAGTTCGAGCTGCTCGCCGCACTCGGGCCGCGGGCAAGCGAGCAGGCAGCGCATCGCTTCGCCGATCGTCTGCCGTCGCAGCTCGAGCAGCAGCGCGACCCGATCGCCGACGCTGAGGTCGCGTGCCAGCTCGTCGCCGGCCTCGCCGTCGATCTCGACGCAGCGCGCCAGCAGCAAGGTCACCCGCTCGGCCGGCAGCCGCGGCTCCCCCCGCTCGAACAGCTCCCACTCCTCCGCCGTCGCCGGCGCGCGCACCCGCGCCCTGCGACTGCGCAGCCCCTCGACCCAGACGCCGGTGGCGAGCGTCACCTCGGCCTCGAACATGGCTAGGCCGGCGGCTCGGTGAAGGACTGCTCCGCGGGCTCGCCGACCTCGTCGTCGCGCTTCCAGCCCTCGTTCTCGAGTTTCAGCGTCTGGATCGCGACCGCGTTGGCGTTTGCGTCCATCTCGGGGAGGGCCTGGTACTCGGAGACCCAGCAGCGGAACACGTGGTAGGCGATCGCGAGCTGCCCGGCCTCGTTGTAGACCTCGATGATGATCTCCTTGCGGAAGTCCTTCAGCGAGACCTCGGACCCGAGGCCGCCCTGCACGTCCCACACCTTGTTCGCCCACTGCTCGAACTCTTTGTCGTGGGTGACGCCGCGCTCCAGGGTGATCGCCTCGAACTCGGTTCGCCCCGGCGACTTGCGCGAGGTCGACTGATCGCCCCCGTCGCGGAATTTGACCGCCTCGGTCGTCCGTTTGAGCGGGCTCATCTTGCTCACGCCGGCGACGTAGCGGCCGTCCCATTTGACCCGGTACTTGTGGTTCTTGTACGGGTCGAAGCGGAGCGGGTTGACGCTGAACTGGGCCATGCCCCCTCCTAGACCTCTACCTCGCCGGCGAGCTGGCTGATCTTGAGGAAGACGAACTCGGCCGGCTTCAACGGCGCAAAGCCGACGAGGACGTTGACGATGCCCTTGTCGATGTCGCTCTGGGTCGTCGTCTCGCTGTCGCATTTGACCAGGTAGGCGCTGCGCGGGGAGCTGCCCTGGAAGGCGCCCTGACGGAAGAGGTCGTGCATGAATGAGCCGGCATTGAGGCGGATCTGCGCCCACAGCGGCTCGTCGTTGGGCTCGAAGACGACCCACTGCGTGCCGCGGTAGAGGCTCTCCTCGATGAACAGCGCGAGGCGTCGCACCGGGATGTACTTCCACTGGCTCGCTTTCCGATCGGACCCCTCGAGCGTCCTCGCGCCCCAGGAGACAAAGCCGTACACGGGCAGCGAGCGAACCGAGTTGAGGCCGAGCTGGTTGAGGCTGCCGTTCTCGTCGTCGGTCAACCGGTAGACGACGTCCTGAGGCCCGCGCAGGGTCGCCTCGGTCCCGGCCGGCGCCTTCCAGACGCCGCGCGCGGTATCGGTGCGAGCGTAGAGGCCAGCGAGTATCCCCGAGGGAGGAAAGGGACGAAGCTTGTTGCCGCTGAGCGGGTCCGGCAGCTTGACCCAGGGGAAGTAAGCGGCGGCGTTGATCGACTTGGGCGTCTTGTCCGCTTCGACCCATTCCCGCGCGGCAACCGGAGTTTGCCTGTCTTCGGGTGGATCGACGATCAGAAACGCCCGCCGGCGTTCGCAGTACTCCATCGCATCCGTGAGCAGGGCGTTCCCGGACTGCGCCGGCAGGCAGAGGATGTTGAACTCGGCGTCCTCGAGCGCGTAGATGCCTCGCTTGTCCTTTTCGCTGCCGCGCAGGTCGTTTTCGCCTGGCGGCGCGCCGTCATCGCCGGCGATCGCGCCCTTCTGCGCCTTGCGGTCGGGACCGAGTCCGGGCCGGTAGCGGCTGACGTTCTGGCGCTTTTCCTCGGAGAGGCCGACCTCCTTGGCGAGCTTTTCGTCCTTGAATTTGAGCACGGCGTCGCCGGGGCCGCCGGGTATGACCTGAAGCCTGTCGTCAACCAAGAGAACCGCCAGTTCGCCGAACTCCTTCTCGGCCTCGGGCTTCGTCACCGCGAGACCGCGCAGCTTCTCCTCCAACACGGTGCGCAGCTCCTCGGGGGTCGTCGGCGCCTCGCCGAGACTCAGATCGGAGACGACGACATCGGAAAGCTCAGCGCGGTCGAGCGTGAGCTCGGCGATCGTGGTGCTGAGCGTCGCGTCGAATGCGACGCTGCTGAGGTCACCGCCCACCGTGCCGTTCGGCATCGGCCGCAGCACGGCGGAGCCATCCCGCTCGAACCCACGGCTGGCGTTGCCCAGGGCGAGCACGGTGGCGGCGTCCTGCTGCGCGGCGGGCAGGAATCGAATGCTCCGCGACCTGCCCTTTTCCTTGGTTTCGAACTTGAGCCGCCAAGCGTCGCTCGCGCCTTCGAGCTTGAATTTCACCTCGGGCTCCGTCTCCTTCACCCGTTCCACGACCTCTTTCCCGATCGCCTTGAGGCGACTGCCGTCCAGCGGGCCGGAGGGGGCGGACGGCGCCGGTAGGGCCAGTTCCACCGGCGGCCGGTAGTCGACGCTCAGCGCGAGCCGCCCGTAGCGCTTTCCGGGGCCGATCTCGTCCCAGGGCAGGTCGCCTTCGACGAGCTGGGCGCTTTCGGATACGGCGACCTCCTGGCTGTCCAAGCCCTCGGGCGAGTCCAGCCGCACCAGGTCCGAGCTTGACTCGATCGCCGTGATCGCGTATCCGGGCGCAGCGGGGTTCATCGAGAGGTTGGGATGGGTCTCGCGCGCGTCGACAACCCACTCTCCGTCCTGTTCCCCGTACGCAACCACCGTCAGGTTGAACTGGTCGTGCGGGTTATCCGCGCCGTGGTCGACGGTCACCAGGACCCTGTTGCCCCAGACGCCCGGGTTGACCGCGCGCGCGGTCAGGACTTTGTTGGACCGATCCGCGTCGTCGTAGAGGTCGACCCGCGCCGCCTCGGCCCCGGCCGCCACCCGCACCACCCGCGCCTCGTTGCCGCCATTGCGAAAGAACTGTTGAACCGCATAGGAAACCGCGCTCTTGGGATCGAGGCCGCCGAAGGTGCGCTCGTAATCGGCGTAGGAGAAAAGCTGGGTGGGTTTGTCGACCGTGCCGCGCCGCGTGTAGCCGACGAACGCGGTGATCGAGGTGCCGACGCCGACGATCGTGCGTACCGGGCTGGGCAGCTCTTCGACGTAGACACCGGGATAGGTCGGCTTGATTGGCACCTGCCGAATCCTCGCCTCGACAGCGCGGGCTGACAATGGTGCCTTCGATCCATCTTCGATCCAGCCGCGACCGGCACCGACGATCTAGATCCTCCTTTCAACGAGACTTAACCGTGCGCGGACTCGCCGTTGCTGCCGAGCAGGCCGCCGGCGCGCAGGGCGGCCGCCGCTTCGCCGCGTCGGGCAACGTCGAGCTTCTCGAGGATGTTGTGGACGTGGTTCTTGACCGTGGGCAGCTCGATCCCCAGCCGGAGGGCGATCTGCTTGTTCGAGAGCCCGGCGTCCACCAGCTCCCCGATCTCGAGCTCGCGCCGCGTCAACCTGACGACGGGCTGCCGCGCGAGCTCGCGCCGGTCGGCGGCGAGGGCCGCGACCCGCTGTAACAGCAATCCGGCCGCGCGGGTCGAGCAGCGAGCCTCGCCGCGTGCGGCCCCGTGCACCGCGCCCAGCAGGTCCTCAGCCGAGTCCTCCTTGGCGACGTACGCCGCCATGCCCGCTTCGGCGTAGGCAACCACCGCCCCGTCGTCCTCGGGCAGGCCGAGCATGACGACCCGCGGCGAGTGGTCCGACCTGCCCTGCCGCTGCGCCAACTCGAGCGCGTCGGGGGCTGCGGTGTCGAGCAGGAGGATCTCGGCCGCCGTACGGCGGACGGCGAAAAGGCATTCGCTCATCGCACCGGTGACGGCCACCACCTCGAACTCGCCTTGCCGCGCGAGCAGAGCCGCCAGGGTTTCGCGGTAGATACGGATATGGGAGTGGATGACAAGTCGCATCCGTCAGCCCCTGGCCCCGTCACGGCACCTTTGGTCAGAGATCGCCCCATGCCCCCCATCCGATCTCACAATTTCGATCGATTTGAGCAAAGTGAGCGCGTGAATCCTATGAGCCAGGCGGCGAGGAAGTCAAGCGCCGGCGAAGCAAACAGCCTCCCGCTGGCCGTTCGTTTGAGCTGGCAGCGGGGGCAGCTCAGGCCGCTTCGGCGAAAGCCTCGTCGATGCCCGTCGGACGGCCGAGGTGAAAGCCCTGGGCCATGTCGACGCCGAAGTCGCGCAGCATCGTCACCGTCGCTTCATCCTCGACGTACTCGGCGATCGTTGTCTTGCCCAGGCCCTTGGCGATCTGGACGATCGCCTGCACGGTGAGCTGGTCGGCGTCGTTGCGGGGCATGTCGCGGACAAAGGAGCCGTCGATCTTGATCAGGTCGAAGGGAACGTGCTTGAGATAGTGGAAGGGTCCAAAGCCGGCGCCGTAGTCGTCGATCGCGACCTGGCAACCGAACTCGGTCAACCGGTCGGCAAAGCCGGTCGCCCGGTCGTAGTCGTAGACGTTGGCAGTCTCGGTCAGCTCGAAGGTGCAGTGCGAGGGGTCGACCCCGCCTTCGTCGAGCCGGCGCTCGATGAACTCGAGCACCGAGACATCGCTGACCGAGGCGCCGGAGAGGTTGACGTGCAGCGAGAGCGGCTGGCCCTGGCGCTCGCGCTCGGCAAGCAGCTCCAGCGCCCGACCGACCACCCAACGGTCGAGCTCCTGGACCATGCCGGAGCGCTCGGCGGCCTCGATGAACGAGGCGGCGGGCAACAGCTCGCCCTGCTCGTCAGTCATCCGCAGCAACAGCTCGTAGCGCTCGATCCCGCCCGAGGCGAGGTCGCGAATCGGCTGCGTGTGCAGGCTCAGCCGTTCCTCGGTGAGCGCGTCGCGGATCCGCGCCGCGGTCGTCTGCGGGCGCTTGCGCGCGGGCTGCGGCTCGCTCGGATCGCGGAAGAGGGCGATCTGGTTGCGGCCGCCCTCCTTCGCCCGGTACATCGCCTGGTCGGCGGCGGCCAAGACAGCCTCGGCGCCACCGCGCCCGCCGCCGAACATCGCGATGCCGACGCTGATCGTCGTGCTCACCGGATCGTCGGCTCGGCTCGATCCCTCGGCGACCTGGGCGCGCAGGTCTTCGCCCAGCTGCAGCGCGCCGGTGGTGTCGGTCTGCGGCATCAAGATCGCAAACTCATCGCCGGAGAGGCGGGCGACGATGTCGGTTGCGCGAACGCGCTCGCGCAACGTCTCCGCCACCTGGCGGATCAGGTTGTCGCCGGCCTGGTGACCGAGCGTGTCGTTGACGGTCTTGAGGGCGTCGATGTCGACGATCATCACCGCGCCCTGGCCGCCGTAGCGGGCGCTGAAGGAGACGTACTGGTCGAGCTCGGCGCGGAAGCGACGCCGGTCGAGCAACCCGGTGAGCGAGTCGTGATCGGCGAGGTAGCGCAGCTCGACTTCGGTCCGCTCGGCGCGGCGCAGCGCAGCGACGACGACCTCGCGGTCCTCCTCGGCCAGCTTCTCGAGCACGGCGGCGATGGCCGGCTCGCTCTCGGCGGGGCGTCGTTCGGTAGCCACTTACGGAATGTAAGGAATGATGGCGCTACAACTTCCACGGGAACCCGTCAGGTCTCCGACTGCGACCCAGTTTCGACCGACCCACGTACTGAATAGTTGGCTTAGCGCGTCCCACGGGTACTGTGGGGGCATGGCCAACCGTCTGGCGCAGGAGACCAGCCCCTACCTGCTTCAGCACCGCGACAACCCGGTCGACTGGTATCCGTGGGGCGAGGAGGCGCTGGCGCGAGCGCGCGAGCTCGACCGCCCGATCCTGCTCTCGGTCGGCTATTCCGCCTGTCACTGGTGCCACGTGATGGAGCGCGAGTCCTTCGAGGACGCCGCCACCGCCGCTTACATGAACGAGCACTTCGTCAATATCAAGGTGGACCGCGAGGAGCGCCCCGACGTCGACGCGCTTTACATGGAGGCGGTGCAGGCGATCAGCGGCCAGGGCGGGTGGCCGATGACGGTCTTCTGCGACCCCGACGGCGTGCCCTTCTACGGCGGCACCTACTTCCCGCCCGATGAGGGCCGCGGCATGCCGAGCTTTCGCATGGTGATGGAGGCCGTCGTTGACGCTTTCGAGAACCGGCGCGAGGAGCTGCGCGAGCGGGCGCCGCAGATGCAGCGGCAGCTGGGGGCGATCGGCGCGGTCGAGCCGGCGGAGGCGCCGGGGCAAGAGCTGCTCGAGGGCGCCGTCGCGACCCTCGTGCAAGCGGCGGACCTGGAGCGGGGTGGCTTCGGCGGCGCACCCAAGTTCCCGCCCGCCTCGGCGTTGGAGTTGCTGCTCGCGCGCGGCATCGAGGAGCCGGTCGAGCGCACGCTGGACGCGATGATCGCCGGCGGCATCTACGACCAGCTCGGTGGCGGCTTTGCCCGCTACTCGGTCGACGCCGACTGGCTCATCCCCCATTTCGAGAAGATGCTCTACGACAACGCCCTGCTGGCGCGCAGCTATCTGCACGGATTGCAGGTCTTCGGCCACGAGCGCTACCGCTGGATCTGCGAGGAGACGCTCGATTGGGCGCTGCGCGAGATGCGTGGCCCCGAGGGCGGCTTCTTCTCGGCGCTCGACGCCGACTCCGAAGGCGAGGAGGGGCGCTTCTACGTCTGGACCCAGAAGCAGATCGAGGAGATCCTGGGCTCCGAGGCAGGCCCGGTGATCGAGTTCTACGGCGTCACCGAGGCGGGCAACTTCGAGGGCCGCAACGTGCTCCACCTGGCGGGCGGCGCGGCGGCGCGAGAACCCGAGATCATGGCCGAAGCGCGCTCCGCGATGCTGGCCCTACGCGAACGGCGTGAGCGGCCGGGGCTGGACGACAAGCGCCTCGCCGCCTGGAACGCGCTGATGCTCGGGGCGCTGGCCGAGGCCGGTGCGGTCCTCAGGCGCTGGGACTACCTCGAGGCGGCGCTCGAGTGCGCCGAGTTCGTGCTCGGCGAGATGCGCGACGCCGACGGCCGCCTGCTGCGCACCTACAAGGACGGCAAGGCGCGGCTCAACGCTTACCTCGAGGACCACGCCTTCCTGCTCGAGGCGCTGCTGACCCTCTACGAAGCGACCTTCGAGCGGCGCTGGTTCGAGCAGGCGCAGGCGCTCGCCGAGACGATGGTCACCCGCTTCGGCGATCGCGAGCGCGGCGGCTTCTACACGACCTCCGAGGACCACGAGCAGCTGATCGCCCGCCGCAAGGAGATCGGCGACCACCCGATCCCCTCGGGCAACTCGGCCGCCGCCCTCGGCCTTCTCCGCCTCGAGGCGCTGACCGGCGAGCGCCGCTACGGCGAGTGGGCGGAGGGCGTCTTCCGCCTCTTCGCCAAAGCCGCCCCGCGCCAACCCGACGCCTTCGCCCACCTCCTCCGCGCCCTCGATTTCCACCTCACCCCCACCAAAGAGATCGCCCTAGTCGGCGCCGACCTCACCGACCTGGCGGCCGTGGTCCGCGAAACCCACCGCCCCCACCAGGTCCTAGCCGCCGGCCCCCAAGGATCGGAAGCTCCCCCCCTCCTAGCCGGCCGCACGACCATCGACAACAAACCCACCGCCTACGTCTGCGAAAACTTCACCTGCCAAGCCCCCACCACCGACCCCGCCGCCCTGCGCGCATCTCTCTGAAAACATGCAGCCAGTGCGCGGCTCCCTCTTCACCTTCGCCGCCGGCCGCCGAGCCAAGTGGATCGTCTTCGCGATCTGGTTCATCGCGATCCTGATCGCCGCCGGCCCCGCCGACCTCCCCGGCAAGTTCGAAGAGGCCGAAAACAACGAGGCCTCCTCCTACCTGCCCGGCGACGCCGAATCGACCGCGGCGCTGGAGGCGACCGACGAACTGCAGGACGGCGAACTCGCCCCCGCTGTCGTCCTCTTCCGCCGCGAGTCCGGCCTGACCGCGGCCGATCGCCGCACGCTGGTCGAAGACGTCAAGGCGATGAGCGCGGAGCGCTTCCCCGGGGTCATCGCCGACGGCGAAACGGCAGCCGCCGGCGGCAGGCAGAACGGCACGGACGCCTCACGGCCAAGTGCCCCGCGCGGCCTTCCCGCCGGCTGCACCGGCCCGACCGCGGCGGTTCCGGGTCAACCCGCGGACTACGCCCCTTTCGTCGGCCCGATCTGCTCGGCCGACGGCAAGGCAGCAATCGTGATCGCCTACATCAAGGCCGAAGGCGAGGGCGAACGGATCACCGACCCGGTCAAGGCGTGGCGCGAAGACGTCGCCGACCCGCCCCCGGGGCTGGCGGTGAAGATAACCGGCGGCGCCGGCTTCTCGGCTGACGCGATCGAAGTCTTCGAAGGCCTCAACGGCACCCTGTTGCTGGCCGCGGTCAGCCTCGTCGTCTTCCTGCTGATCGTGATCTACCGCTCGCCGATGTTCTTCCTCATCCCGCTCGCCGCGGTGCTCTTCGCCGAGACGCTCTCGCGCTCGATCGGGTACGGCGTCTCCGAGCTGGGGGTGACGATCAACGGCCAGTCGAGCTCGATCATGTCGGTGCTCGTGCTCGGCGCCGGCACCGACTACGCGCTGCTGCTGGTCGCCCGCTACCGCGAGGAGCTCCACAACACCGCCGACAAGCACGAGGCGATGCGGACGGCGCTCGCCTCGGCCGGACCGGCGATCTTCGCCTCGGCGGCAACCGTGATCGCCGCCCTGCTCTGCCTGCTGGTCGCCCGGGTCAACGGCACCGCCGGGCTCGGTCCGATCGCCGCGATCGGGATCGCCTGCGCGGCGCTCTCGATGCTGACCCTGCTGCCGGCGCTGCTGACGATCTTCGGCCGTCGCGCCTTCTGGCCCTTCGTCCCGCACACGCCGGGGACGGTGCCGAGCGCAGAGGGGATCTCGGCGCGGGCGCAGCGCATCGTCAACGGCAGCGCGATCGGGGCGCTTGCCCGCGTGATCGGCGCCTGCCTGCTCGTGTTCATCCTCTTGCCGCTCGTCTTGCTCAACTGGGTGCTGCGCCGGCTCAGCGGCCGCCGCATCCCCTCGCTGATCGTCGGCCCGCTCGACCGCGCAATCTTCACGCCCTACGAGCTGCGCCGCCACGGACTTGAGCGAGCGGCCGACGCCACTCACGGTGCCTGGGCCCGGATCGGCGCCCGCGTCGCCCGCGGCCCGCAGCGAGTCATGCTCGGCGCGATCGCGATCCTGCTCGTCTTCTGTGCCGGCTTCGCCTTCTTCTCCACCGACCTGACCGCCGAAGACAGCTACACGCACGAAGTCGAATCGGTCGAAGGCCAGCACCTGCTGAGCAAGAGCTTCCCTTCCGGCACCACCGCGCTGACCGATATCGTCGTCGCCGACCGCGACGACGTGCGGGCGGTGCGACGCGCGGTTGCGCAGGTCGACGGCGTCGAGGCGGTCTCCCAACCGGTCGCCGCGGGGCCGCCGGGCGTCCTGGTTCAGGCGACGCTGGAAATCGAACCGTATTCGACCGAGGCCTTCGATCTGGTCGAACCGATCCGGAAAGCGGCGCATCGGGTCGCACCCACGACTCTGATCGGCGGCCCGACCGCGATCGAATTCGACGTCCGCGACGCCGCCGGCTGGGACTCGCTGGTGATCCCGCCGATCGTGCTCCTCGTCGTCCTGCTGATCCTGATCGCGCTGCTGCGCGCCGTGGTCGCACCGCTGATCCTGATCGGGACCGTGATCCTCAGCTTCCTCGCCGCGCTCGGGGTCGGCTACTTCGCCTTCGACGTGATCTTCGGCTTCCCCGGCTCCGATCCCTCGCTGCCGCTCTTCGCCTTCGTCTTCCTCGTCGCGCTCGGCGTCGATTACAACATCTTCCTGATCTCCCGCGCCCGCGAGGAGACGATCGGCCACGGCTCCGAACAGGGCATCCTGCGCGCCCTCGCCGTAACCGGCGCGGTGATCACCAGCGCCGGCATCGTCCTCGCCGGCACCTTCTCCGTCCTCGCCGTCCTCCCGCTCACCTTCCTCACCGAGATCGGCTTCGTCGTCGCCTTCGGCGTCCTCCTCGACACCTTCCTCGTCCGCAGCGTTTTGGTCCCCGCCATCGCCCTCACCGCCGGCGACAACTTCTGGTGGCCCTCAGCTCTGTCCAAAAGGGGAACCGATACCGCAGGACCCCAGGGCAAACCCAAGCTCGAGCTCTCCCGCGACTAGTGTCCCGAGTCAGAGCACGGGCAGGAAGTTCTCGATCTCGTACGGCGTCACCTGGACGCGGTAGTCGTCCCATTCCTGTCGCTTGATCTCGACAAACCGCCGGAACGTGTGCTCGCCCAGGGTGCGCAGCACCAGCTCCGAGTCGGCGGCGATGTCGATCGCCTCGCCAAGCGTCCCCGGCAGCTGCTCGATCCCCCGCTGCGCCCGCTCCTCGGGCGAGAGGTGGTAGAGGTTCTGCTCCATCGGCTCGGGCAGCTCGTAACCGTGCTCGATCCCCTCCAGCCCAGCCTGCAGCATGCCGGCGAAGCAGAGGTAGGGGTTGCAGGCGGGGTCGGGGCAGCGCAGCTCGGCCCGGGTCGCGCCCTCCTTGCCCGGGTGGTAGAGCGGCACCCGGATCAGGGCCGAGCGGTTGCGCCGCGACCAGGCAAGGTAGACCGGTGCCTCGTAGCCGGGGACGAGGCGCTTGTAGGAGTTGACCCACTGCGCGAACAGCGGCGAGATCTCGCGCGCGTGGCGCAGCTGGCCGGCGATGAACGCCTTCGCCGTGGCCGAGAGGAAGTACTGGTCGTCGGGGTCGAAGAAGGCGTTCCTGCCGTCTTTGGTCAGCGACTGGTGGACGTGCATGCCGGAGCCGTTCTCGCCGAACAGCGGCTTCGGCATGAAGGTCGCGTGCCAGTCGTATTTCATCGCGTACTCCTTGACGACGATGCGGTAGGTCATGCAGTCGTCGGACATCCGCAGCGCGTCCTTGTAGCGCATGTCGACCTCGTGCTGGGAGGGACCGACCTCGTGGTGGGCGTACTCGACGTGGATGCCCATCTTCTCCAGCGCCAGGATCGTCTCGCGGCGCACGTCGGAGCCGGCGTCGAGCGTGGTCAGGTCGAAGTAGCCGCCCTCGTCGAGCACCTCCGGCGTGCCGTCCTCGGGCTTGGCCGAGCGGAAGTAGAAGTACTCGAGCTCGGGGCCGATGTTGTAGGCGTCGAAACCGAGGTCCTGGGCGCGCTTGAGGGCGCGGCGCATGATCCAGCGCGGGTCGCCCTCGTAGGGGTCGCCGCCGGGGACACAGATGTCGCAGAACATGCGTGCGACCGCGTTCTCGGCCTCCGGCCGCCAGGGAATGATCGCGAAGGTCGAGGGGTCGGGCATCGCGATCATGTCGGACTCCTCGATCGGGTTGAAGCCGGTGATCGAGGAGCCGTCGAAGCCCATCCCGCCCTCGAACGCGTCCTCGAGTTCGGAGGAGTTGATCGAGAAGCTCTTGAGCTGACCGAGGACGTCGGTGAACCAGAGGCGGATGAAGCGAACATCGCGCTCCTTGACGATCTCGGCTACATCGGCGGCACTCGTCGGCTGGTCTGCCATCGTGGCTCTCCTTGGTCTCAATACGGCGG
>Ga0210115_1000370_pt1 | contig 12927 bp, 10 predicted proteins | sample MayberryNW_TuleB_2_FD_185526 | JGI IMG/M metagenome (GOLD analysis project Ga0210115, IMG submission 185526) | Wetland microbial communities from San Francisco Bay, California, USA, that impact long-term carbon sequestration - MayberryNW_TuleB_D2... | ecosystem: Environmental > Aquatic > Marine... | reverse complement strand
GTACGGCGCCGCGCCTCCACCGCCGTAGAGGCCGTCGAGCCACGACGCCTCGCCAACGCGTGCTCCGCCGAGCGCGATCAGGAGATTCGGATCGGCCGCGCGGATCTGGACGGCCGAGAGCTTCAGGAGATAGGCCGCCAGGGAGGGGTCAGTCGATCCGTCCGCAAGCGGGACTTCGATGCCCTGCAGCCGGTCCCGGCCGTGTTCCACGATCGACCGAAGCAGGCTCCGCCACGCCGTCACCGCTGCGGTATCGCTGCTCGCGGGGACGTCGTCGAGCACGAGCCACACGCGGCAGTTCGGGGCAAGGTTCGCGAGCCGCGCGTCGAGCGCGGAAAGGTCCAGCCTGCCGCCGCGCGTGACATCCGCGCGCGAGACGTGCAATCGCACGATGAGCGGGATCTCGCGGAGCGCGGCATTGCCGGCAATCGCAGGGCCGATCACGGCCACGTCGGATAGAGACTCGTCGAAACCGACCGCGGGCAGGACCGGTGCGGAGGCTGCGCGCGCCCCCGGCGCGATGGCCAGGGCGGCCGCAAGGCAGAGCAGGAGCCTCCGAATCACTCGCGGGCGATCCGTGCTCCCGAATCGAGCGGTCCGAACCGCGCGCCGGCAAGGATCGCATCCAGTCGATCGGCGAACCCGCGAAGTCCGGCGTAATGTGCGAACCACAATCCCCATGGCAAACGGACGCGCGGCGGCTCCGGGTCGAGCTCCCACGGATGCACCCAGAGTGTTATCGGCACGCCGGCACGATTTCGTTCCTCGATCAGACGCAGCACGGTTGGCGGCCGGCTGAGGCGCAGCCCCCACCCGCCGCCCTGCGGCACCTGCTGGCCGAACCACCGCGACACGAACGGCGGATATTCCGCAATCGGCCCGTCCGGCGTCGGACGCACGTGCGGTCTCTGCGGGTACGCCGGGTTGCCCACGATCCGCAGCGGCGCCATGCTCGAATCGAGCGTGAAGCCCTTACGGGCCAGCACGCCGAGCGCCCACGGCGTCCGATCGTTGATCGACCACTCCGGCGCACGGAACGCGGTGATCGCCGCCGCTCCCGCATTCGTCAGCGCGGCGACGCTGTCGTCGATCTCGCCGGCGAATGCGGCCTCGCCGAGCTCGTAGACGCGCGTATGCGTGTAGCCGTGGGATCCGATCGTATGCCCGGCGGCCCGGATCTCGCCGACGAGCTCGGGATATCGCTCCGCAATCCAGCCGAGCACGAAGAACGTGCCCAGCACGTCACGACGCGCGAGCAGGTCGAGCAGCCGTCGTGTGTCGGTGACAACGCGGCTCGGCAGCTCGTGCCAGCGCGAGGGGGCGAGCGGTCCGCCAACGCCGCAGACGTGGAACCATTCTTCGACGTCCACGGTCAAGGCGTTGAGCATGCGTCAGGAGGCGGCGCGGCTCGCGCTGATGTGCTCGGCGATCGTGTCCACCGAGCGCAGCACCGCCGTGCCGGTCTGCTCGTCGCTGATCGCGACGCCGAAGGTCCGCTCGATCTCGAGCACGAGCTCGAGCGCGTCGATGGAGTCCAGTCCCAGCCCTTCGCCGAAGAGCGCGGCATCGTCCTGGATCTCGTCGGGGGCGATCGGCAGCCTGAGGCTTCGCACGATCGCCTGCTTGATCTCTGTCCTGAGGGAATCGCTCACTGTCAGTCCTGATGGTCAGAGCAGGCCGCCGTCGACCGCAATCGTCTGCCCCGTGATGTAGCTGGCCGCGTCGGAGGCGAGGAAGGCGACGAGCGCGCCGACCTCCTCGGGCGTGCCGACCCGGCCGAGTGCGCTGGCGGCAACCAGCTGTTCGCGCCGCGGCGCGGGCATCGCCGCGAGCATGTCGGTGTCCACGAGGCCTGGTGCGACGGCGTTGACGAGAACGCCGTGCCGGCCGAGCTCCTGCGCCAGCGCACGGGTCAGGCCGACGAGTCCGGCCTTCGACGCGGCATAACCGGACTGTCCGGCCAGGCCCGCCTGCGCGCTGAGCGAAGTGATGTTCACGATACGGCCCCACTTGCGCAGCAGCATGCCGCGCACGACCGCGCGCGTGCAGAGATAGGCGCCATCGAGGTTGGTGCCGACCACGCGATCCCACTTTGCGCGATCGGTGAACAGGAACAGCGCGTCTTCGACGATGCCGGCGTTGTTGACGAGGATGTCGATCGTGCCGAGCGCCGAGGCGACGCGGCCGAACGCGGCGGTCACCTCCGCATCGTTTGCGACATCGCAGCGCTCGGCGACGGCCTTCCCGCCATTTTCCGTGATCGTCGCGACCACCTCGTTTGCGGCATCCTCACGCTCGCGATAGGCGACCCCTACGGCGGCCCCGGCGTGCGCCAGCGCCAGTGCCGAGGCACGGCCAATCCCGCGCGAGCCGCCGGTGACTACGGCAACCCGGCCGGTCAGGTTGTGAAAGGATGAGCTGTCCACGCGATCGTGAAGCCGGCACGAATGATAGCACGCGATCTTTAGCGCCCAGCGAAAAGGGGACAGTCCCCATTTCACCGCGATTAGCCGGGTGAAATGGGGACTGTCCCCTTTTTCACGCTCGGTTGCGGGAACTGCGATTTCTCGCTCCCGCAATCCAGCGCTGTTCAAGAACGCGACACTCCGCCTTTCACCGCGCGCGATCACATGAAATGGGGACTGTCCCCTTTTTCACGACTAGCGAGTAGTGGGTGCCGCCGCTGGCGAAGCTGTTCACCAGCACCAGCGGCCGCTGGAGCGCGACCGGCTGCTGGACGACGTCAACTCTGCACGCTGGATCCGGCGACGCACACCCCGTCGTCGGCGCGACGAGGCCGCGCCGCGCGCACAGCAGGGCGGCAACGAGGCTGCCGACGGCCGCGCCGCCGAACTCGCCGATCGCGCCCTTGGTCGACGTCACCGGGACGCGGTAATCGCCGAACACCGTTGCGATCGCGTCTGCCTCGACGCGATCGAAACCGACAGTCGAATTCGCCGAGGCGTACACCGCGCCGATGTCCGGCGGCGCGCATCCCGCATCCTCCAGCGCGAGCCGCATCGTGCGCGCGAGCGGCGCCGGGTTCGTGGGCCACGCATTGATCGGCTCGCTCGAGGCAGATGCGCCAATCCCGACAATCTCTCCGTAGATCGCGCGTGCACTCGAAGCGGTCGCGGGATCCGGCGTCTGCCGGATTGTTGCGGAGGCGCTCGACTCGAGCGCGAGCATGAATCCGCCTTCGCCCATCACGAAACCGTTGCGCGTCACGTCGAACGGACGACTCCCTTCAGGGTGTCCGTTGTTCGACGACAGCACGCCGAACCAGTCGTGGACCACGAAGAAACGTCCGTAGATGTCGTCGGCGCTGCCGGCGAGCATCGCGTCGGCCTTGCCGATACGGAGCAGCTGGACGGCAAAGGCCAGCGCGGCGACGCCCGAGGCTTCCTTGTGATTAATGGTCGTGTTCGGACCACGCAGCCCGAACTCGAGCCCGCACAGGCTGGCGGCGGCATTGCCCACGGTGTTGGCGAAGAGCAGCGCGGGAGCGCCGGTCGGCCCGCCCGTCATGAGGCTCTCGAGATACTCGCCCGTCGTGTGCACGCCGGCGGTGCAGGACCCGAGCACGAGACCCACGCGATCGGGCGCTGCCTTCACGTCGAGGTCTGCATCCTCGATCGCGAGCCGCGTGGCCGCGAGCGCGACGCGCCCGACGGCATCGATGCGCCGCAGCTTCGCGGGGGCGATGTAGGCGGCGGGATCGAAGCCGTCAATCGTCGCCGCCTGGCGTGCGCGGCAGCGGCTCACGTCGAAGCGCGCGATCGGGCGCACGCCGGTCTCGCCGGCGAGAAGGCGCTCTTCGAACGCGCGCGTGGTGCAGCCAAGGCTGCTCACGCATCCGAGCCCGGTGATCGCGATGCCGTCGCGCACGGAGGCGTACGTTACCATGCGGGTGTGCCGGGCTGAAGCCCGGCCCCTCCATTTCCTGCGCATGGTGCCGCGCCCCCGCGATCGGAGCGGCCTGGCCTCAGCCTGGTTGGTTCCGTTGGATCGCTACTCGCCTCTGCCTGGCCGGCGATCGTGTCACCGGAGTCTCGAGTCATGCCGATCATTGCCGCGCTGATGCTCCTGCTCGCGGGGGCCGCCGCTCCCGCGCCGGACCTGTTCGACGACATCTACGCGCGCGGCCAGGCGCGGAACGGCGACGTCAAGACGGTGCACGCGAGCTTCACCGAGACGACGACGTCGACGCTGCTGCGGGATCCGATCGTCGCGCGCGGGACGCTCGTCGCCGAGATGCCGGCGAGGCTGCGCCTCGATTACACCGCGCCCGATCGACGCACTGTGATCGTGACCGAGCGCGAGCTGCGGATCACGGCGACGGCGGCAACACCGGCGATCGTGCGGGACATCACGACCGCGCAGGGGCGGGTGAAGAAGTACTTCGTCGACAAGAGCCCGGCGGAACTGCGGAAGCACTTCACCGTTCGCGCGTTCGTCGATTCAGCCGTCCCGGGTACGTACCAGGTGGAGATGATCCCCACGCGGAAGCAGATCAAAGAAGGACTGAGCGAGCTGCGGATCTGGGTCGACGAGGAGACGCTGTTCCTGCGCCAGATGCGGATGACGTTTGCCAGCGGCGACACGAAGACATTCGTGCTCGGCAAGGTGCAGCTCGATCAGCCGATCGCGCCGGGTACGTTCGAGGCGCCGGAGACGCGGACGGTTACGCGTTGAGCCCGAACGCGCGCCGGCCGGCCTGAAGCCCGGCCGCTCCGAGTGGTTCTGAGTCGCGGTGCAGGTCACTCGAGCGGAGGCCGGGCTTCGCCCGGCCGGCAGGCATTACATCGATTCAGCGTGAGCCAGAGCACCCGCCAGCGCGCCCGGCTCCTGCCCGGCCGGCCCTAGCCGGTGCTCGCCGATGTAGTGCGCCGGGCGCATCAGGTGTTGGGAACGACGCAGTGCCTTCAGCAGGAACCACGCGTTCTTCAGCTGGACATCGCGCAGCCAGTCGCGCCACCCCTTCTGGCCGCGCAGGTTCAGCACGGACCGCCGCCACGTCTCGCAGTAGAGTTCGAAGAATCGCTCCACGCCCAGCCGCGGCTCCCAGAGCAGGTGGTGCATGTCGAACTGCGACCACTCGACCGCGCACAGCGCCGCGCGCTTCTCCTCGTAATACGCGGTCCCAGGCAGCGGCGTCAGGATGGTGAAGCCTGCCTGGAACAGCTTCTGTTCGGCGACGAAATCCCACAGCCGCTCGAAGTCGTGCTCCGTCCACGCCGGATTGACGACGAAGTTGCCGGTGACGCCGAAGCCCAGCTCGCGCGCGATCGCAATCCCTTCGCGCATGCGATCGACGGTCGTGTCCTTCGCGAGCCCGCGCAGCCCATCGTCGGTCGGCGCCTCGAAGCCGAAGAACACGTCGAATTCGCGCGCGAAGGGGCGCCACGCCGCGAGCAGTTCGGGGTTCCGCGCGACGGTATCGACGCGGCTCTGCACGAGCACCCACTGCTTGCGCAGCCCGCGCGCGAGGATCGCCTCGGCAAGCGCGCGGCTTCGCGGCGTGTGGTTCCAGAAAAGATCGTCCGCCACGAAGATCTGATCGCCGACCGACGCGAAGTCCTCGACCACCGCGCCGATGCCCCGCTCGCGAAAGCCGCGGTCGTACATCTGCCACACCGAGCAGAACGAGCAGCGGAACGGGCACCCGCGCGCGGTCTCGACGAGCCATGCGGGACGATGGGCGAGGCAGGCGTACTGATGGCGCCACGGGCGCACGTGCTCGCGCGAGGGAAGTGGCACCGCGTCGAGATCGTACTGCTCGGACGGCGAGGGGACCTGAACGAAGCCGTCCCCGGTTCTCACGACGAGCCCCGGCACGCTCGACAGCGCTTCACCCCGCTCGATTGCCGCAACCGCTGCCGGCATCGCGCGTTCCCCGTCATCGATCACGATCGCGTCCACGGCTGCATCGAAGAACGGACGCGGGTACGCTGCCGCGGAGTGACCGCCGACGATGATCGAGACCCTTGGCGAAAGCCGGCGGACCTCCTGCACGAGCGCCAGCGCATCGCCGTACTCGAGCGCGTGCATGCAGGCGATGCCGACGACGGTCGGGCGCGTCGTCGAGAGGTAGTGCTTGACGCCCCGCGTGAAGCGCAGGTCCGCCATCGTGACGCGATGGCCCTGCGCCTCGAGCGCGGCCGCGACGTACGCCATCCCGAGCGGTTCGATGCGGAAGAAGGGACCAAGGCCGAAGCGTTCGTTCCGGGGGACCGGGCGGAGCAGGAGGACGTTCATGCCGCGCGCGGAGGGTAGCATCCGGCTTCGCGGAGCGTCAAGGTTCGACAGGGCGCGGATTCGCGCGGTGATCGACCTTGTATACTCATGCGATCAGGTTTCGTCTTCGCGGCGGCGTGCTGTCGTCTCCGCATAGAGCAGTCCCACGACCGTGCTCAGTAGGAACCCAGGGCCGGGCAGGAGCGCGGACACCCTCGCGACCGTCAACGACTGTGGGATTCGGCTTCAGCCTGATTGACGGAGCTTTGCACGGAATCGACGCACGCAACCCAGAATCCACCTTGCTAGCCACACTGATGGTATGGGCGGCCGAGAGGCGCCGCCTCGTGCTCGCGGTTTCGGTGCTGCTCGCGCTCGGCTCCGGGGCGGCCCTGACGCGGCTCACGTTCGATCACGACGTGCTGCACCTGCTCCCGCAGCGCGGCGCGGCCGTGCAGGCGTTCGCGCGGTATCTCTCGCTGTTCGGCAGCCTCGATCGGCTGTACGTCGTCGTCGAGTCGACCGGCGATCGGCCGATTACCGACTTTGCCGATGGCATCGCCGCGTTCACCGATCGGCTGCGCCGCTCGCCTGACATCGCGCACGTCGACAGCTCGCTCTTCGGTGCCGAGCGCGACTGGTCGTATCTCGCCGATCGACAACTCCTGCTCTTCGATCGCGCCACGCTCCCGCACGTGATCCAGCGGTTCCGGCCTGAAGGCATGGACGCCGCGCTGGCCCAGAGCCGCGCGATGCTGGCGGTCCCGTCCGAACAGCTGAAACAGCTCGTGCAGCAGGATCCGCTCGGGCTGCTGCCGCTGCTTCGGCAAGAGCTGAGCGGCGGACGCTCGCTGCCGTTCGATCCAACCATCGAGGGCTACGTCAGCCAGGATCGCCGCCGCCGCCTGATCATCGTCGAGCCCTCGCAGCCGCCTTTCGATACGACGTTCGCACGCCGCGTGCTGCAGGACATCGAAAATGCGCGAAGCGCGATCGCGGCCCCGCCGCGTGACGAGTGGGACGATGGCGCCGCCACGCCGGAGTCCTCGCCGACCCTCGAGATCGCCGGCGGCCATCGCGTCGCGGTCGAGACCGAAGCGCTCGTCCGGCGCGAAACGATCCTCAACACCGTCGAGTCGTTGACCGCGGTGCTCGTCCTGCTGCTGCTCGCGTTTCGAAGCCCGTGGCTCGTGCTGTACGGCGGCGTGCCCATCGCGCTCGCGTCGATCCTGGTGCTGGCGGCCGCGGCGGTCCTCGGTGTGCCGCTCTCGCCAGCGGCGGCCGGCTCCGCGGCGATGCTCTTCGGCCTCGGCGTGGACGCGTCGGTACTGCTCTTCGTGCGCTATCGGGAAGAGTGGGCGGGCGGACACGACGGCACCGCGGTCGTCCGGCGACTGGCCGAGCCCGCGCGCAGCATCGTGCTCGGCGTGGCGACGACCTCGGCCACCTTTGCGGCGCTGCTCTGGATGGACTTCCCGAGCCTGCAGGAAATGGGAGCCCTCGTCGGCGGCGGCATCCTGATCTGCGGCGCGCTCACGCTCGTGCTGATTCCCGCGCTGATGGCGTGGCACTCGCCGGCCAGGACCGCGCCTCCGCTCGAAGCGCCGGGGCTCGCACGCTTCGTCACCGGCCATCCGCGAGCGATCCTGGGTGTTGCCGGCGTGGCGACGGTCGTGCTTGCGATGTTCGTCCCGCGCGTCACCTTCGAAGCCACGCTGGACCGGCTGCGCCCGCAGATTCCCGCCAACGACGTCGAGCGTCGCATCGCCGCGCAGTTCGGGCTTCCGCAGGACGTCTATCTCGTCATGACCGAAGGGCCGGATCTCGAGCCGCTGCTCGAGGCGCACCACCGGCTTGCCGATCGCCTCGCGCAGACGAGCGGCGCCCCGCCCTTGAACTCCCCGGTGACGCTCCTGCCTCCGAGGAGCGCACAGCTGGAGCGCGCCGCGGAGGTCCGCGCGGCAGGCCTGGCGCCCGCTACGGTTGCCGCGGAGCTCGAAGCCGCCGCGGATCGCGGCGGCTTTCGCGTTGGCACGTTTGCGCCGTTCGCCAGGCGGTTGCCGCAACTGCTCGACGTGGCGGAACCGGTGACGTGGGACGGTCTCCGCGAGCACGGGCTCGGCGACCTGATCGATCGGTTCGTTGCCCGTTCGGGCCACTTGTACACCGTCGTGGCCTACTCGTATCCGGCGACGCCCCGCGAAGCCGAGGTGCTGGCCGAGGCGGTCCGCGAGAGCGGAGGGGGGCTGCGGCTGACCGGGACGCCGCTTGTCAACGCGGAGCTCGCCGAGCGCTTCTGGCCGCAGTTCGGCTGGGCGATCCTCAGCGGCGGCCTGGCGGTCCTGCTGATGATCGCGGTCACGTTCAGACGGGCGGCCGACACGACGCTTGCAGCGCTGCCCGTGGCCCTCGGACTCCTCTGGACGGCGGGTATCCTCGGCGCCTTCGGCGTCACGCTGGACCTGTTCAGCGCCTTCGGCATTCTGACGTTTCTCGGTATCGGCGTGGACTACGGCATACACTTCATGATGCGGTATGACGGCGAGCCGGATCCCGACCCGCGCGCGGCCGTGACCCACCTCGGGCCGGCGATCCTGCTGGCCGGAGCGACCACGCTCGCGGGCTTCGGGACGCTGTGCTTCTCGGCATACCGTCCGCTGCAATCGCTCGGGATCGTGCTCTTCACATCGGTGGCTTCGGCGATCACGATCACGATGTTCGTACTGCCTGCGATCTTGACCTTGAGGCCCTCCGAAACCGGTCCCCGGGGCCCGCGAAAAAGGGGACAGTCCCCTTTTTTCAGGCGTACCCTGGAGGAAAAAGGGGACAGTCCCCTTTTTCGGAGTCGGTGATGCGGGTCTGCGTCGTCATTCCGGCCTTCAACGAGGCGCACGCGATCGCGGACGTCGTGTCACGCGTGCGCGACTGGGTGCCCGATGTGGTGGTCGTTGACGACGGATCGACCGATGGTACCCGTGAAGAGGCGACGGAAGCCGGCGCCACGGTGCTGCGGCATGACACCAACCGCGGCAAGGGACACGCGGTCCGCACCGGGCTCGCGCACGTGCTCGCCGGTCCCTGGACCCACGTGCTCCTGATGGATGGCGACGGCCAGCATCGGCCGTCGGACGTTCCGCGGTTGCTGGACGCCGCCGCACGCGAGGACGCGGAGCTGGTGGTTGGCGCGCGGGTGTTCCGTAAGGATGCGATGCCGCGTGCGCGGTACTACTCCAACGTGATCGGCAGCTGGGCGCTCTCCCGCTTCGTTGGGGCGCCGGTCCGCGATTCGCAATCGGGATTCCGCGTGATCCGCTGCGAGGCGCTTCGTGGGCTCACGCTGACGAGCCGCGGGTACGAGATCGAGACGGAGATGTTGATTCGCCTGCGCCAGCGCGGCGCACGGATCGCGAGCGTGCCGGTCGAAGCGGTGTACGGGCTCGGGCCGAGCAAGCTGCGGCCGGTGCGCGACACCACGCGAACGTGCTTCCTCGCGGTGCGGTACCGCTTCCTCTCGGGATCGCAGACGTGAACGCAGCCCGGAACCGCTGGCAGCTCCACGGGCTCAACAACGGCACGATCTTCACGCTCACCTACAAGGGCGTGTCACGCCTGCCTGCGCCCGTCAGCTACGGCATCGGGCACGTCGGCACGTGGCTCGCGTATCGCCTGATGCCGCAGACCACGAGCGCCCTCATCGAGAACCTGCGCGTCGTGCGGCCGGACCTCGACGAGCAGGGTCTGCGGCGGCTGGCGCTGTCCACCTACCGGCACTACGCTCGCGACGTCATCGACTTCATCCGCAGCCTCACGATGTCGGAGGACCAGGTCGAGCGGCTCTTTACGTGGAACGGGCGCGCCCTGTACGAGGCGGTGCGTGCCGAAGCCCGCGGCATGCTCCTCGTGACCGCGCACTTCGGCAACTGGGAGATCGGCGCGGTCCTGCTGCGCCACATCGGCTGCCCGCTCGACGTGGTCGTGATGCCGGAAGCTGACGAGAGAGTCAACGAGCTGCGCCGCAGGTTCCGTGAATCGCTTGGCGCCGGCACGATCGAGGTCCGGCAGTCGATGAGCACGCCGCTGCAGATCCGCGATCGCCTCGCCGCGAATCATGCGGTGGCCATGCTGATGGATCGACACGTCGAGCGCGATCGCGTGCCGGTACGATTCTTCGGACGCGACGTCTACTTCCTCCGCGCCCCGGCGCTGCTCGCATACCTCACGGGCGCGCCGCTCGTGCCGTGTTTTCTCGTCCGGCAGGCCGACGGGACGTACCGGACGACGGTGGAGCAGCCGATCGAGATCGATCGATCCGTCGATCGCGACACCGGCGTGCAGCGGGCGGCCCAGGCGTTTGCGGCAATCCTGGAGCGCCACATCCGCGAGACGCCGGAGTGCTGGTATCAGTTCTATCGATACTGGGCTGATCAGGAGCTCGCCTCGCGTAACGAAGAGTCTCCGGGCGTTCGCTTGTCGGCCGGGGCTGAAGCCCAAGCCTCACATGGAAACGGTAGATCAGCCGCACGTGGGGAAGCTGCGCCGCAGTCTTCACATGTGGGGCCGGGGCTCCATGCCCCGGCCGACAAGTAGCCCCCGCGGGCCTAGAGCGCCACTCACGAGGTAACTACCAGAGACATGGACCCGGCGACACACGCGCTCTTTGGCGCGGCCCTCGCCATCGGGGCGTCATCGGCCCCGCGGCGATCGGTCGTGGCCGCGTGCGCTGGGGCGTCGCTCCTTCCCGATGTCGACGCGGTCTTCATGCCGACAGGCTGGGATCGCTATCTCGTGGCGCACGAGATCGGCACGCACTCGCTTGCGGGCGCCGTGCTGCTCGGCGTGCTGCTCGCGGCCGGGCTCGGGTGGTGGCGGCCTTCGCTGAAGAACGGCGCCATTTGGGCGGCGGCGATTGCCGGCACGGCCGGTCACGTGTTCTGGGACCTCGCCAACGGCGGCGACATCCGCCTCTTCTGGCCGATCTCGCCGCTGCGAATCGGCGGACATCTCGCGGCGATGGGCGATCCCGTCGTGCTGATTCCGCTGCTCGCGTTTGGATTCGTCGCGTGGGTGTGGCGGCAGCATGCGCGAATCGCCGCCGACATCGTGCTGCTCGCGCTCGCCGGGGTGCTCGTCGCGCGTGTCGGCCTGCAGCATCGCGCGCTCGAGGCGCACGCGCGGGCCGTCGCAGTCCCGTTGGTGTGGCGGACGGCGCCTTCGCGGGGAGCCTCCCCGGCTCACGCATCAGGCCGGGAGCTGTCCCCGACCGTAGAAGACGGGCCTGCGATCGAACGGCGTGCGATCGAGTCGCAGTGGGGAACACTTGCGGATTGGTGGGTCTACGACCGCACGGCCGACGCGATGCGCGTGTGGCATGTCAACGGGTGGACGGGCGATGTCGTCCTGCTTCAGCGCGTGTCCGTCGACGCTGACTCGGTCGAAGCGGCAGCCGACGCGGTGAGGCCGGCCGAGCGCGCCGTGAAGCTGTGGGACTTTGCGTTCGTGCGCAGGCGCCCGTACGAATCAGGAGAGGACGTGCTGCTCTCGGATCTGCGCTTCTGCATCAGCGGCGAATGCGGCGTGTGGTTCGGCGGCCATCTCGACGCGGCGGGGCAGCCGCGTGAGGAGGTCGTGATCGTCGGGCCGTGGCGGATGACTCGGCCGATCGCGAGGTAGAACTCGTCAACTCCCGACTGCCAGGAGTGCCTGTGCGACCGACACGCTCGTTGGGCGTTGGGATTGGGAATCGGGAGTTGGGCGTTGACAATATGCATGAACCGCACGCTCATGCCATCCGGTGCGAGGTATAGAATCTGCTGATCCCTTCGTGACCACTGCTCCACAGCACGCACAACTGAGCCGGTTCCAGCGCCTCGTCTACGAGCTGCGTACCGAAGGCGGGGGCCGCGGGCAGCAGGCGGCCAGCGTCGGGGTCGGCGTGTTCGTGGGCTGCCTGCCGATCTGGGGGTTCCACCTCGGCATCTGCATCGCGCTCGGCAAGGTGTTTCGGCTGAGCCGCATGAAGATGTACCTTGCCGCCAACATCTCGAACCCGCTGCTCGCGCCGCTGCTGCTGATCGCAGCCGTGCAGCTCGGCGCGTTCGTGCGGCGCGACGATCTCTACGGCCTGTCGTGGCAGGAGTGGCGGCAGGTTGACGCCGCCGCCTTTGGCTGGGACCTCGTTATTGGCAGCATCCTTCTCGGTGTGCTGCTCGGCGTGATCGCCGCCGCGCTCACCTGGCTGCTCTCGCGGCCGAAGACGGCCCTCCATGACTTCCTCGGACACGTCGCCGATCGCTACCTGCCGGCCAGCGTCACCGCATGGGAATTCGCGCGCAACAAGCTGCGGGCCGACCCGCTGTATGCGCAGGTACTCTTCTCCGGGCACCTGCCGGAACGCGGACGCCTGCTCGACGTCGGCTGCGGGCAGGGGCTGCTGCTCGCCACGCTGGCGACGGCGCGATCGTGGAACGCCGCGGGACACTGGCCGGCCGCCTGGTCGCCGCCGCCGGCGACGACCGGCGTCCCTGCACGCAATCCGGTGGCCCGTGCCGCTGCCTCGCCGATCCGGCCGCTCACCTCCGGGCCCTCCATCGTGCGCGGCAGGATCGCCGCGTCGAGCTCGAGCGACGCCAGGATCTCATCGGACCAGTCGCGCGCGGCGAGGTCGAACAGCAGCGTGCCGGCGCCGTCGGC
>Ga0210115_1000368_pt1 | contig 12963 bp, 10 predicted proteins | sample MayberryNW_TuleB_2_FD_185526 | JGI IMG/M metagenome (GOLD analysis project Ga0210115, IMG submission 185526) | Wetland microbial communities from San Francisco Bay, California, USA, that impact long-term carbon sequestration - MayberryNW_TuleB_D2... | ecosystem: Environmental > Aquatic > Marine... | reverse complement strand
GCTGTAGTCGATCGCCAGGCCGAGCCCGAGGCCGGAGGTGAGGTTGAGGGCGAAGATCGAGATCGAGCCGAGATCGCTCGCCAGGCGGAGGATGAGGAAGGTGCCGACGATCGCCAGCAGGCCGATCATCACCGGCAGCAGCGCCGCGACCAGGCTGCGGAAGAAGAGGAAGGAGAGCAGGAAGAGCAGCGGGAAGGCGAGCAGCTCGGCCCGTCGCAGGTCCTCCTCGACCTGCTTGTTGACCTGTCCCTGGGCCACCGCGGCGCCGCCGACGGTGACCCCGGGACGGTCGTTGAGCCGGTCGGCGATCGCGGTGCCGGCCTCCTGCCACCCCTTGTCGTCGTAGGGCACGAGCGCGATCGCGAGGTAGGTCGATTTGCCGTCGTTGGAGACGAAGTCGCGCGAGCCCGTGGTGTAGAAGCTGTTGATCGCCTTGACGTCGGCGCGGGCGCGGAGCTCGCGTTCCAGCGCCGCGATGCGAGCGCGGGTGGCGGGCCGCGCGACCGGGGCGTTGTCGACGACGACGATCACCCCGGGGATCTGATTGCCGGCGTCGTGCAGCCGCTCGCGCGCTTCCACCGCCTCGGTCGCCGGATCGTCGGCGCCGTAGGGGTCGAGACGGTCGGCGACCGATCCCCCGAGCGCGCCGGCGAGCAGGAGGAAGGCGACCGCGGCAAGGGCAATGCGCCGGGGGCGGCGATTTGCCAGGCGGGCGAGCGAGTCGAACATCGGCTCCCCCGACTATCGTCGCACTTGGTTTCTCAAAGTGTGATCTAGCTCACGCTGAGAACTTGGCTTAATCCCGTTGCAAAGAATTGACTTTCAGCGTGCCACACGCGCGTCTGGGCCGCTCACGATCGAGCTGTGAGCGCTCAATATTTCGACATCATCGACTTTGAACTCGGTGTGATGATTGGGTCGACTTCAGGAACGACAGGCGTGAGGTGGTCGAGTACACCGTGGTCTTGTTGCTGTCCACTGCCGATGGCGTGGAGACAATCGCGTCTATGACGCCGCTCATGGCTTCAACGAGATGCATCGGTATTCAAAGGGCGGCGGCAAACAGCCCGGGATCGAAATCCATCGCGGTAATCTCGGGGAAGGCATGCGCGCGGCGATCAAGGACATCAAACGTCGGTACCTGGCGATGATTGAAGGGTGGGAAAGATGACCGTAAGAAACGGGGTGCAGTCTCCGGCCAGTCAGATGATGGATGAAGCGATCGAGTTGGCGATCGCAGAAAGATCCCCCTTCCCGGAACGATCGCTATTCCTTGATATCGACGCCCCGCGAAAGTACAGGGAGCCCGCGATGAGGCGCGCTGCGCTGGAAGGAACCTCAGTGGTGCTCGTTTCGCCGGATCTCAGCACCCAAGTCGTCTCGCCCGAGGAAATCCTCGAGTGGGACGCGGCTGACGCTTAGCGTAGGTCACGTCTTTGGCGCTACGGCCGCGCCTCGGCGGCGGCGGTGCGCTCGACGTCCAGCCGCGGCAGGATTCGCTCGAGCCAGTCGGGGATCCACCAGTTATTGGCGCCGAGCAGCTGCATCACGGCGGGGACGAGGACCATCCGCACGACGGTCGCGTCGAGGAAGATCGCGGCGGCGAGGCCGATCCCGAACAGCTTGAGGAAGACTTCCGGCGAGGCGACGAAGGCGAGGAAGACGACGACCATGATCGCCGCCGCCGCGGTGATCACCCGCGCGGTTTTCGCCAGCCCGTCGGCGACTGCGCGGCGCGTGTCGCCGTCCTTCAGGTACTCCTCGCGGATGCGCGAGATCAGGAAGACCTCGTAGTCCATCGAGAGGCCGAAGAGGATCGCGAACATCATCACCGGCATGAACGGCGCGATCGGCACTTCGTGGTCGATCCCGATCAGTTCGCCGACGAAGCCGCCCTGGGCGACCAGGGTCATCACGCCGTAGGCGGCGCTGACCGAGAGCAGGTTCATCACCCCCGCCTTGAGCGAGATCAGCGGCGAGTGGAAGGCGACCAGGAGGAGCAGGAAGGAGAGCCCGACGACGGCGCTGATGAACAGCGGCATGCGGTCCTTCATGTACTCGCTCTGGTCATCGAGCGCGGCGGTGACGCCGCCGACCTCGACGTTGACGCCCGTGCCCGCCAGCTGGTCCGGAACCACGGTGTCGCGCAGATGCGTGACCAGCTCTTCGGTCGCCTCGGCCTGCGGCGAGGTGGTCGGGACCACGGTGATCAGCGCGGCGCTGCCCGAGCTGTTGATCCGCGGCGCGGGGACGTAGGCGACGCCGTCCTCTTTGCGCAGCCGCGCCGCCAAGCCGTCGATGTCGTTCTTCGCCGAGGGTTCGGGGAGCTCGGCGACGATCACAAGCGGGCCGTTGGCGCCGGCGCCGAAGCCCTCGCTGATCAGGTCGTAGGCCTGGCGGGTCATCGTGTCGGGCGGATCGTTGCCGGCGTCGGGGAAGCCGAGCCGCATTCCGAGCGCCGGCGCGGCGAGCGCCAGCAGCACCGCGGCGGCGGCGATCGCGGCTGGCCAGGGCCGGCGCTGGACCGCGTGGCTCCAGCGCGCCGCCGGCGAGCTGCCATCCGCTTCCGCCCGCTTCAGCGAGCGCCCGAGCAGCGGGATGCGCAGCCGGTCGACCCGCGGCCCGAGGTAGGAGAGCAGCGCCGGCAGCAGGCTGATCGCGGCGAGCATCACCACCAGCACCGCAAACGAGGCCGAGATCGCCACCCCGTACATGTACGGGAGGCCGGTGAGGAAGAGGCCGAGCACGGCGATGACGACGGTGCAGCCGGCGATGATCACGCTGCGCCCCGCGGTCGTCACCGCCTCGACCACGGCGTCGTGGCGGTCCTTGCCCGAGTTGAGCGCCGTGCGGAAGCGGGTGAGGACGAGCAGCGCGTAGTCGATCCCGACGCCGATCCCGATCAGCCCCGAGACCGCCGTGGTCCAGTCGGGGACGTCGATCACGTTGGCGAGCAGGACGATCAGGCCGCCCGAGGAGATGCCGAGGCCGATCAGGGCGATCGCCAGCGGCAGGCCCGCGGCGACGAGCGAGCCGAAGGCGATCAGCAGCACGATCGCGGCGCCGAGGAAACCGATCCCCTCGGGGCTGGCGCCTTCCTGGGCGCGGTAGATCGGGTCGCCGAGCAGCTCGATCCGCAGCCCGCCGCCGCTGCTCGCTTCCGCCGCGTCGACGAGCGTTTCGCCGTCCTCCTTCGGCACCTCCCAGCCCGGCGTGGTCAGCGGCAGCGAGGTGGTCGCGATCGTGCCGTCGTCGGAGACGCGCACCGGCGTCGCCGCCTCGACGTTCTCCACCCCTTCCGCCTCGGCGAGGAAGGCGTCGACGCGCCGTTTGGCCGCGGGGCTGTTGGCGCCGCCGGAGTCCTTCCAGACGACGAAGATTTCCTGCCCGGAATAGCCGCCGAACTCGCTTTCGGTCAGCTCGCTCGCCCGCTTCGACTCCGACCCCGGCGTGTTGTAGTCGGCTTCGTACTCGCCGGCGAAGGACGAGCCGAGGCCGATGATCACGACCGCCGCGACGATCCAGGCGAGCACCACGGTGCCGCGGCGGCGGTAGCAGATGTCAGCGAGGCGGGTGAGGCGGCGGGTCATGCGGGCGGGCTCCTTTCCGGACTGGTGAGCGCTGGAAGCTAGCGATTCGCGGCTCCCGGCCTGTTATCGCTCTGTATGGATTGCGGCGGCGCCTATGGACTACCCGGACTATCCTCACCTACGCGCTCATGAACCAGGCGGATTCCGACATCGTCGTGATGAAGTTCGGCGGCACCTCGGTTGCCGGCGCCGAGCAGATCAAGCGCGCCGCGCGGCGGATCGTCGCCGCGCGCGAGGCGGGCAACCGCGTCGTCGCCGTGCTCTCGGCGCGGGGCAAGACGACCGACGATCTCGTCGCCCAGGCGCACGAGATCTCACCTCGTCCGGTGGCGCGCGAGATGGACATGCTGCTCTCGACCGGCGAGCGGATCTCCTGCGCGCTTTGCGCGATGGCGATTCACGACATGGGCCACGAGGCGATCTCGCTGACCGGCTCGCAGGCGGGGATCGTCACCGATTCCTCCCACACCCGGGCGAAGATCATCGACGTCCGCGCCGAGCGTATCCGCGAGACCCTCGGGGGCGACCGGATTGTCCTCGTCGCCGGCTTCCAGGGGGTCTCGACCGAGAGCCAGGACGTGACCACGCTCGGCCGCGGCGGCTCCGACACGACCGCGGTCGCGCTCGCCGCCGCGCTGGGGGCGAGCGTCTGCGAGATCTACACCGACGTCGCCGGCGTCTTCAGCGCCGACCCGCGGATCGTCGCCGACGCGCGCAAGCTGCCGGTCGCCTCTTACGAGGAGATGCTCGAGATGTCGGCCTCCGGCGCCAGGGTGCTGCAACTGCGCTCGGTCGAGTACGCGCGCAACAACGGCGTGCGCATCCACTGCCGCAGCAGCTTCGAGGACGGTCCCGGTACCCTCGTCGTCAGCGAAGAGGAAAGCGAGCGGCAGAACGTGGAGCAACCTTTTGTAACCGCTGTGACTCACTCCGACGGCGAGGCGCGGGTGACGCTGACCGGCGTCCGCGACGAGCCGGGGGTCGCCGGCCGGATCTTCACCGCGCTCGCCGCGGCCGGGATCAACGTCGACGTGATCATCCAGAACGAGCCGGTGGGGGACGACGCGCTCGCCGACCTCTCCTTCACCGTCGACCGCACCGATCTGGCCGCGGCGACCGACACGGTCGAGGCGCTCGGCGTCAGCCACGGGGTCGTTACCGACGAGCGGATCGGCAAGGTCTCGATCGTCGGCGCCGGGATGCGCTCGCACCCCGGCGTCGCCGCCAAGGTGTTCGAGGTGCTCGGCGGCGAGGGGATCAACATCGAGATGATCTCGACCTCGCCGATCAAGATCTCCTGCGTCATCTCGGCCGATCGGGTCCCCGATGCGGTCAAGGCCTTGCACCAGGCATTCGACCTCGGTGCGGATGCGGTTAAGCTCGAGGACCCGATGGGCACCGGGCAGCGCCCAACGGTCAGCGGCTGAGCCCCGTCATACTCGGACCATGGCGGGCGACGGATACAGAGTCGGGGTGCTGGGCGCCACCGGGGCGGTTGGGTCGACGATAATCAGCGTGTTAGCCGAGCGTGGGTTCCCGGCTTCTGAGCTGGTGCCGCTTGCCTCGGAGCGGTCGGCCGGGAAGGCGATCGAGTGCGGGGAGGAGGAGCTCGAGGTGCGGGCGCTGAGCGAGGACTCGATTCGGGGGCTGGACCTGGCGCTGTCCTCGGCCGGCGGTGGGGTCAGCGCCGAGTGGGCGCCCAAGCTGGTCGACGCGGGGGCGGTTGTCGTCGACAACACCAGCTACTGGCGTATGCACGAGGACGTGCCGCTGGTCGTCGCCGGGATCAACCCCGAGGCGGTCGACGCCCACAAGGGGATCGTCGCCAACCCCAACTGCACGACGATGGTCGCGATGATGGCGCTGGGGCCGATCCACCGCGCCGCCGGGCTCGAGCGCCTGATCGTCTCCAGTTACCAGGCGGTCTCCGGCACCGGGCAGAGAGCGATCGAGGAGCTGCGCCACCAGTCGAAGCTGGTGCTCGAGGGCGACGAGAACCCGCCCGGCTCGGTCTACCCGCACCGGATCGCGTTCAACGTCCTGCCCCAGGTCGAGAGCTTCGAGGACGGCGACGACTACACGACCGAGGAGCGCAAGGTGATGGCCGAGACGCGCAAGATCCTCGGCCTCGGCGAGGAGGTCGGCATTTCCGCCACCTGCGTCCGAGTGCCCGTCTTCACCGGCCACTCGGAGTCGGTCAACGTGCAGACTCGCGAGGACCTCTCGCCCGAGGGCTGCCGCGCCCTGCTGGCCGAGGCCGCCGGCGTCGTCGTCATCGACGACCCCGGCGCCGGCCGCTACCCGCTGGCGATCGATGCCGCCGGCCGCGACGAGGTCCTCGTCGGTCGCATCCGCCGCGACCCCGGCCACGAGCGCACCCTCAACCTCTGGGTCGCCGGCGACAACCTGCGCAAGGGCGCCGCCACCAACGCCGTCCAGGTCGCCGAGCTCCTGGTGGAGCGAGACCTCCTCCGCACAGATCGCTAGGTCGGCTTTACCCGGCCTGGAGCACGGGAAAGGCCGACTGCGATGTGTTGAGTGCTCGCGCTGTTCGTTGCAGGACGGCTCGAACGTGCTCGCGGTTGTGCTTCACCTGGGAGTGGGTGAAGCGGAGGGTCGTCAGCCCCGCCGCCGTGTGGGTCTGATCGCGAAGGCGGTCGCGCGCTTGGGCGGCAGGGGTTCGGTGGTAGCGCAAGCCGTCCGTCTCGACGATCAGGCCGATGTCGGGCCAGAAGAAGTCGACCTCGAACCCGTTGACCCAGACTTTGGTCAGCGGCTGCGGGAGGCCGGCCGTCGTAGCGATCGAGCGGAAGACCACCTCGAGCTCGGAGTCGGAGAGGCGAAAGGTGTGTTTGTCGAGAAGCTCTCTCAGCGCCGGGACGCCTCGCTCCCCGGCTAACTCGCCAAGCTCTCTCCGCAGCGTCTCCGGATCGATGAGGTCACGCTTATCGGCCTCATTGACCGCCCGCTCGAGCGGACGCGAGCCAAGTTCGGTGGCCAGGTCCACCAGCGTTCGAGTTGGTCGCGTCACCGGGATGCCCTCGTGCGAAACAAATTCCGCTGACCGCAGCGCCGGCCTGCTTCGGGCGCGAATCCCGGCTCGCCGGTATTCGGAACGCCGCCGCACGGAGACATCGACTGTTCGGCCCTTCTCCTCGGCGATTCCCCAGAGGGCCGCGGCGCTGCGATGGCTCAGTCCTGCATCGGGTCCGCAGGCGAGGACCGCCGCCATCCAGCGCCGGTGGGAACTCAACCCGGGCCAGCCGACCGCATACACACCGCGCGTGATCGGGTGCAATCGTCCCTTGGCGAGCCGGTGTTCGATTGCCTCCTCGCTGAATCCGAGATCGAGCAGCTGCCGCCGAGCCACGACGCCATGCTGCTCTCCGGCCAAAGCCCACGCCCGCTTGCTTCGCCTATCCGACTTTTCCCGTGTCATCACAAGGGAAAAGCCGACAGCGACCGAAACTCGCCCCCCTGCGGCGGTGGGGTGAGCGGAATTTGGGAGGAGTTTTAGTCGCCGAGGTCCTCGGCGAGGACGCCGAAGCGCTTGACCAGCTCGCAGAAGAAGTCGTGGCGGGTGATTACGGCGTGGACCTTGCCGGCGGTGGCGATCGGGATGATCAGGACGCGGTGGTGGATGAACAGCTCCGCGAGTTGGGTGTCGGAGAAGTCGTCCTCGACCATGACGTGGTCGGTGGTCAGCCAGCGCCGGATCGGCTGCTCGGCGCAGTCGGCGCGTCGCTCGATCGTCTCGTCGACCGAGCGCGAGACCATCGCCGCCGAGGCGAGCTCGCCGACGTAGCCCGGAAATAACGCCTCCATGAACTCGCGCTCGCCGAAGATGCCGACGAAGCCCGCGCTGTCAACAGCCGGCAGCGCCGGCAGGCCGACCTCGATCACCCGCCGCGCCGCCGGCCCGATCAGCTCGTCGGCGTCGAGCGGCTCTATCTCCCGCAGGGTCTGTCTGGCAATCGAGTCGGTCATGGTTGGTCTTCCTCCTAGTTGCCGGTCAGAGAGCGATGTAGCGGATTGCAATGTAAGCGGTTGCGATCGCGATCGAGAGGATCGTCGCCGGTAGTCCCACCTTGAGGAAGGTGAGGAAACCGATCGGCGTGCCCGCCCGTTCGGCCATGCCGGCCGCCGCGACGTTGGCGGCGGCGGCGATCATCGTCGCGTTGCCGCCGAAGCAAGCACCGAGCGCGAGCGCCCACCAGTAAGCGTCGTCGCCGTTCGCTCCGGCTGCCGCCTGTAACTCCTTGACGACCGGGATCATCGCCGTGGTGAAGGGGATGTTGTCGACCACGGCCGAGCCGAGCGCAGCGACCCAGGCGATCCCGATCAGCTCGGCGGTGCGCCCGCCGCCGGTGACGTTCTTGACCGCGTCGGCGATGTGGTCGATCGCCCCGGTCGCCTCCAGCGCGCCGACCATCACGAACAGCGCGACGAAGAAGAACAGGGTCGTCCACTCGATGTTGGAGAGCGCCTGCTCGAGGTCGATCCGCGTAACCAGCAAGCCGACCGCGGCACCCGTCAGCGCCACCGTCGCCGGCTCGATGTGCAGCGCTTGGTGGGCGAAGAAGGCGAGCACCGTCGCGACCAGCACCGGCCCGGTGCGGCGCAGCTCGGCCGCGTCGCGGATCGAGGCAAGCGCGTTCAGCTCCATGATCGCCGCCCGGTCGCGCTCCTCGACATGGAGGCGGTGGCGGAAGACGAAGTAGAGCGGTGGGATCACGGCGGCGAAGGTGACGATGACGATCGGCGCCAGGTTGACGAGGAAGGCGTTGAAGCTGAGCCCGGTGGCGCCGGCGATGATGATGTTCGGCGGGTCGCCGATCAGGGTCGCGGTGCCGCCGATGTTGGAGGCGATCACCTCGATGATCAGGAGCGGCACCGCCTCGATGTCGAGCGCGTCGGCGAGCAGGAAGGTGATTGGCGCGATCAGCAGGATCGTCGTCAGGTTGTCGAGGAAGGCCGAGAGCACCGCCGTCGTCCCGGCCAGGCTCATCGTCACCGCGAACGAGCGTCCGCCAGAGAGTTGGCCGGCGCGGATCGCGACGAAGTCATAGACCCCCGTCTGCTGGGTCAGGTAAACGAGGATCATCATCCCGGTCAGCAGGCCGATCGTGTTGAAGTCGACCGCCTCGATCGCCTGCTCCTGGGAGAAGTCGCCGACGAACAGGACCACGATCGCCGCCCCGAGCAGCGCCACGTTCGTCCGGTGCATCTTCTCGCTGGCGATGATCGCGAGGACGATGAGGAAGGTGGCTACCGCGACTGCCATTGGGGCCTTTCGGGGTCGACGACGAGTCTTGCCGACCAGGCTTCCCGGCTCACCGCGGGGAAGCCTAACGCCTCAGCGCCCTACTGCGACGACCGCTGCCCGCCGAGCAAGGGCCATGCCAGGATCGCGGCGACGAAGGCGACCGCGGCGGCGACCAGCAGGACGGCGTCGAGGCCGGCGACGATGCCGGCGCGGGGGCTCACCCCGACCGCAACCTTGTGGGCGAAGATCGCACCGAGGCCGGCGACCCCGATCGCGATCCCGAGCTGGCGGAAGGTGTTGTTGATGCCCGAAGCGACGCCGCTGCGCTCGACCGGCAGCACGCTGACCATCGCCGCGGCGAGCGCCGGGCTGATCACACCGACCGCGAAGCCGCCGACGAGCAGGCCCGGTAACAAAACCGTCCAGTCGCTATCGACCTCGACCGCTCGCATCAGCAGCAGTCCGACGCCGATCGACACGAGGCCGACGGTCAGGGGGATGCGCAGCGGCAGCCGGGCGCTGAGCCGGCCAGAGAGCGGCGCCACGGCGGCGAGCACGAGGGTCAGCGGCAGCAGCCTCAAGCCGGTGCCGGTCGGCGAGAGGCCGAGGCCCTCCTGGAGGTAGATCGCCATGAAGAGCAGCAGCGGGTAGAGGGCAACCGACTGGGCGAAGGCGACCAGGGCGGTCCCGGTGAAGGCGGGAACGCGAAACAAGGCCGGCGGCAGCATCGGTGCCCGGCTGCGCAGCTCGGTCACGAGGAAGGCGACAGCGAAGACCCCGGCCAGGATCAGGGAGACGAGGATGTGGGCGCTGCCCCAGCCGTCCTCGTTGCCGCGGATCAGACCGTAGGTGGCGAGGAAGCAGGCGGCGCCAAAGGTCGCCATCCCGGCGAGATCGAGGGGGCGCGGTTGTGGCGCGCGCGACTCGGGCAGCGAGCGCTGGGTGAGCCAGACCAGGAGGGCGCCGATCGGCAGGTTGATCAGGAAGACCCAGCGCCACCCGGCGGTGTCGGTGAGCAGCCCGCCGATCAGCGGCCCGATCGCCAGCGAGGCGCCCGTGATCGCGCCCCAGACGCCGAAGGCGAGCCCGCGCTCGGCCCCGGCGAACTCGTTGGCGAGGATCGCCAGCGAGGAGGCGAACATCGCCGCCGCGCCGACGCCCTGCGCAGCGCGGGCGAGGTCGAGGACGAGCGGCGAACCGGCGAGCCCGCAGAGCGCCGAGCAGAGCGTGAAGACGACGAGGCCGCCCGCGAAGACCACACGTCGTCCGTTGCGATCGGCGAGCGCGCCGCAGGCGAGCAGGGTGGCGGCGAGGGTCAGCGCGTAGGCGTCGATCACCCACTGCAGCTCGGCGAAGCTGGCGCCGAGGTCGGCGTGGATCGCCGGCAGGGCGACGTTGACGACGGTGACGTCCAGCAGCAGCATCGCCGTCGCCGCCGAGACGACGGCCAGCGTGGTCGCGCGACCGGCGCTCAGGCGGTTGCCGGCGATGCCAGTCGCTCCTCGACCCACTTGGTCGAGGCGATGTGCTTGCTCATGCCGAGCTGCTTCGGCTCGGCGCCGAGCGCGAGGCCGACCAGCTGCGGCAGGTGGAGGACGGCGAGGCCGAGATCGCGGTTGACGATCTTGGCCGCCTCCGGCTGCTGCATGTCGAGGTTGAGGTGGCAGAGCGGGCAGGGCGTGACGAGGCAGTCGGCGCCGGCGTCGAGCGCGTCGCCGACGTGGGTCCCGGCCTGGCGCAGCGAGGTCTCGCGGTTCATCATGATCACCGGGAAGCCGCAGCACTTGCGCGCCCCGTCGTACTCGACCACCTCGCCGCCGAGCACCTCGATCACCTGCTCCAGGTAGAGGTCGCGTTCGGGATGCTCGTCGTAGCCGAGCCGCTCCTTCGGCCGCACCACGTAGCAGCCGTAGAACGGGCCGACGCGCAAGCCGGAGAGCGGCCGCACGATCTTTTCCGCCAACCGCTCGAGCCCGTAGTCCTCGACCAGCAGCCAGAGGAAGTTCTTGTTGGTGAAGCCGTCCTTGCCTTTGACGTACTCGAGCCCCCCGCCGGCAAGCGCTTCGTTGATGTGGGCGCGGTAGGCCGAGTCGGCGTCGAGCCGCTGCTGGCACTCCGACTGGGCGCCCTGGCAGGTCGAGCAGATGTTCATCATCGCCAGCCCGGTCTGCTGGGCGAGGGCGAAGGTGCGGGCGTTGAGCGTGTCGGCGAGCTCCTGGTTGTGCTCGGCGATGATCCCGGCGCCGCAGCAGTTGGCGCGGTCGAGTTCGACCAGCTCGATCCCCAGCTTCTCGGCGGTGAAGGCCATCGATCCGTGCAGCTCGGTGGTGAAGCCGCGCGAGACGCAGCCGGGCCAGTATGCGAGCTTCATGCGGTCGTCTCCTCCGTCTCGGTCTCGTCGGGCTCGGGCTCGACGTCCTCCTCGCCCTCGATGTAGATGTTGAATTCCTCGCGGTGCTGCTCGGCGTGCTTGTAGATCGCCCTGACCTCGCCCTGGGCGCCGCCGGGCAGCTTCGGGTGGATGCCGGGGATGACCTTCGCGGGCGAGCGCGCCTTGCCGGTCTTGATCGCGCGCAGCACCGTCGGCAGCGACTCGAGCAGGCCCTTGATCGCGCGCATGCTCGGTTTCAGCTTGCCCTTCCACCCGAGCGCGTAGGACTCCTGCACCAGCAGCGCCTCGTCGTTGGTGCCCTTCTTCTCGATCATGCGGACGAAGGCGGTCACGTGGTTGTAGCCGTTGTTGGGATCGTCGTCGACTTCCTCCTCGACGGCTTTGCGGCGCAGGCGCATGATCTGGTCCATCGGCGCGACGCCCTTGGGGCAGGCGTCGACGCAGCTGAAGCAGTGGGTGCAGTCGTAGATCCCGTGCGGGTCGTGAGCGAGGTCGTGCAGGCGCTCCTTGGTCTCGGCGTCGCGCGGGTCGCCGACGAAACGGTAGGCCTTGGCCAGCGCCGCCGGACCGATGAAGTCGGGGTCGGCTTCCATCGAGAGGCAGGAGGAGACGCAGGCGCCGCACTGGATGCAGGCCATCGATTGGGTGATGTCGATCATCGACTCGGGCTCGACCGCGTACTCGCGCTCGGGCGGCTCGCCGTGCGGCAGCAGCCAGGGAGTGACGCGGCGGATCTTGGTCCAGTGCGTCGACTCCATATCGGTGATCAGGTCCTTGATCACCGGCATGTTCCCCATCGGCTCAATCACAATTGGCGTGGCGCTGTCGGGCGAGGGACGGCGATCGGCCTGATGCTGCGCCTCGCCGATCTGGGTCTTGCAGCCGAGCCCCGACTGGCCGTTGATCTTCATCCCGCATGAACCACAGATTGCTGCCCTGCAGGAGCACCTCACGGAAAGAGATCCGTCATCGCGATCTTTGGCCTGCAGAAGACCGTCGAGGACGGAAAGAGACGGGTCGAGCTCGACCTTGAACTCCTCCCAGTAGGCGCCTGCGCCGCTCTCGGGCTGGTAGCGGCGGACTTTCAGCGTGTACTCGGCCATCTAGCGTCGTCCTCTCAGTACTTTCGCTCTTCCGGTTCCCACTGGGTGATCGTCACCTCTGAGTATGAGATCTCCGGTCCGTCGTCGCCCTGCTGCAGATCGATGTGCTTGAGCCACTCGTCGTCGTTGCGCTCGGGGAAGTCGGTCCTGTACTGGGCGCCGCGGCTCTCCCTGCGCTCCCGCGCGGCGACGCACGAGCACTCGGCGTTGTCGAGCATGTAGCCGAGCTCGATCGCGGCGAGCATGTCCTGGTTGAAGATGCTGCTCTTGTCGTCGATGTAGGCCGAGGCCGCCTCCTCCTTCAGCCGGCGCACGGTCTCCAGCGCCGCCTGGATGCCGGCCTCGTCGCGGAAGACGGCGACGTGCTTGTCCATCGTCTCGCCCAGCTCCTGCTTGATCTCAGAGACGCGCCGGCCGGAGCCCTTCTCGCGCGCCGCGATCGCGGCGATCGTCTCCTGCTCCGCCTCGAGCGCGCCGCGCGAGGGCCGCGAGCCCTCGATCCGCTTCGCCCGCGCGGCGGCGTCGGCGCCGGAGCGGCGGCCGAAGATCAGCGTGTCGAGCAGCGAGTTGGCGCCGAGCCGGTTGCCGCCGTGGACCGAGACGCAGGCGGTC
>Ga0210115_1000367_pt1 | contig 12983 bp, 8 predicted proteins | sample MayberryNW_TuleB_2_FD_185526 | JGI IMG/M metagenome (GOLD analysis project Ga0210115, IMG submission 185526) | Wetland microbial communities from San Francisco Bay, California, USA, that impact long-term carbon sequestration - MayberryNW_TuleB_D2... | ecosystem: Environmental > Aquatic > Marine >... | reverse complement strand
AGGCTGGACGGGACGCTGGTGCTGCTGATGGGCGTCAGCGGGCTGGCCGCGGCGACCGCCGCGCTGGTGGAGCACGGCAAGCCGGCCGACACCCCGGCGGCGATCGTCGAGTCAGGGTTCCTCCCGGACCAACGCACCACAGTCGGCACGCTGGAGACCATCGCCGACCTGGCCGCCGAGCGTGGGGTGAGGCCACCCGCCGTCGTCGTCGTCGGCACTGTGGTGGGTCTCCACGCCGCCCTGGGGGCATGACCACCCCGATGACGAGCGGACCGCCGCTGGTCGCGGCCGCCCACGGCAGCCGCGACCCGGCCGCCGCCGCGGTCACCGAGGCGCTCCTCGCGGAGGTACGCCGTCAGCGACCCGGCCTGGAGGTCGTCGCGAGCTACCTCGACCACGCCGAGCCGAGGTTGGCCGAGGCCCTGGCGCGGCTGCCTCGGCCGGCGGTGGTCGTGCCGCTGCTCCTCGGGGCGGCCTACCACGCGGGCGTCGACATCCCGGCCGCGATCGCGGAGGCCGGCGGCACAGCGCGGCAGGCCGCCGTGCTCGGCCCGGACCCCCTGCTGCTGGACGCCCTGGAGCGGCGGCTGGCGGAGGCCGGCGTGGTGGCCCGCGACCCGTCGACCGCGGTGGTCCTGGCCGCCGCCGGGTCCACCGACCCCGCCGCCGTGGCCGGCGTCCGCGCGCTCGCGCGGGAGTGGGCCGGCCGGGGCTGGTGGTCCGTCCAGGCTGCCTTCGCCAGCGCCGCGGAGCCGACGGTCCAGGCTGCGGTGGCCGGGCTCCGCGCGAGGGGTTCGGAGCGGGTCGCCGTGGCGCCGTACCTGCTCTTCCCGGGACTCTTCGCCGACCAGGTTGCGGCCGCGGGCGGCGACGTCACGAGTGGCGTCCTCGGCGCCGCCCCCGAGGTGGCTAGGCTCGTGCTCGCCCGTTACGACGCGCGACGAGGAGACCTCCGATGAGCAGCGAGCCGGACCTGCGCACCGCCGACCCCGAGGTTGCCGACCTCGTCGCCGCCGAGGAGGCCCGCCAGCGGGACTCGGTGCGGCTGATCGCGTCGGAGAACTACGTGTCGCGCGCCGTCCTCGAGGCCACCGGCACGATGCTGACGAACAAGTACAGCGAGGGCTATCCCGGCAAGCGCTACTACGAGGGCCAGCAGGTCATCGACCAGGTCGAGACGCTGGCCGTCGAGCGCGCGAAGGCGCTCTTCGGTGTCGAGCACGCCAACGTGCAGCCCTACTCCGGGTCACCCGCCAACCTCGCCGTCTACCTGGCCTTCCTCGACCCGGGCGAGACCGTCATGGGCATGGCGCTGCCTGCCGGCGGACACCTCACGCACGGCTGGAGCGTGTCGGCGACCGGCAAGTGGTTCCGGGCCGTGCAGTACGGCGTGCGCAAGGAGACCGGCCGGGTCGACATGGACGAGGTGCGCGACCTGGCGCTGGCCGAGCGGCCCAAGGTCATCTTCTGCGGCGGTACAGCGATCCCCCGGACCATCGACTTCCCGGCCTTCGCGGCGATCGCCGACGAGGTCGGCGCGGTCCTGGTGGCCGACATCGCGCACATCTCGGGCCTGGTGGCCGGCGGGGCGCACCCGTCGCCGGTCGGCCATGCCGGCGTCATCACGACGACGACCCACAAGACGCTGCGCGGCCCGCGGGGCGCGATGATCATGAGCACCGAGGAGCACGCCAAGGCGCTGGACAAGGCGGTCTTCCCCGGCCTGCAGGGCGGCCCGCACAACCACACGACGGCCGCGATCGCGGTGGCGCTGAAGGAGGCGTCCACCCCGGCGTTCCGCGACTACGCCCACGCGATCGTCGCCAACGCCAAGGCGCTGGCCGAGGGCCTGACGTCCCGCGGCTTCGACCTCGTCAGCGGCGGCACCGACAACCACCTGCTGCTGGTCGACCTGGAGAACAAGCAGGTGCCGGGCAAGCAGGCCGCCAAGGCGCTGGACCGGGCCGGCATCGAGCTCAACTACAACACCGTCCCGTTCGACCCCCGCAAGCCGTTCGACCCGTCGGGCATCCGCATCGGCACCGCGGCGGTCACGTCGCGTGGCATGACGCCGGACGACATGGACACCATCGCCGGCTGGATCGACGCGGTGGTCGAGGCCGAGCGGTCCGGCGACTCGGCCGCCGTCGACAAGGTCGGTGCCGCCGTCCGCGAGCATTGCGGCCGCTACCCCACGCCCGGGCTGCCGACATAGGATGATCTCGAGGCGACACGCCGGGGCGGGGACGGCGTGTCGTCTCACGACCGGTGCCGAGTCGAGGGCCGCTGTACGGCCGCCGGTCACTGATCGGGGAGAATCCCCGGCATGGAGATCTGGCCGGGCACGGCGTACCCGCTGGGCGCGACCTTCGACGGGGCGGGGACCAACTTCGCGCTCTTCTCGGAGGTCGCGGACCGGGTGGAGCTCTGCCTGTTCGAGGGCAGCGACAACAGCCGGCGGCTGACCGAGACCCGGGTCGAGCTGCCCGAGGCCGACGGCTTCGTCTGGCACGGCTACCTGCCCCGGGTCGGGCCGGGCCAGCGCTACGGCTTCCGGGTGCACGGCCCGCGCGACCCGTCCCGCGGCCTCCGGTGCAACCCCTCCAAGCTGCTGCTCGACCCGTACGCCAAGGCGGTCGAGGGCCAGGTCGACTGGGCCGAGTCGCTCTTCGACTACCGCTTCGCCGCGCCCAACCGGGTCAACACCCTCGACTCCGGCCGGCACGCGCCCAAGTCGGTCGTCATCAACCCGTTCTTCGACTGGCAGAACGACCGTCACCCCAACACGCCCTACCACCAGACGGTGATCTACGAGGCGCACGTGCGCGGCCTGACGATGACCCACCCGGCGCTGCCGGACAACATCCGCGGCACCTACGCCGGCATCGGGCACCCGGCGATCATCGAGCACCTGCACCGCATCGGCGTGACTGCCATCGAGCTCATGCCGGTGCACCAGTTCGTCCAGGACCACCACCTGGTCGAGCGCGGCCTGTCCAACTACTGGGGCTACAACACCATCGGCTTCTTCGCCCCGCACAACGCCTACTCCTCCAGCGGCCAGCGTGGCCAGCAGGTGCTCGAGTTCAAGGCGATGGTTCGCGACCTGCACGCGGCCGGCATCGAGGTGATCCTCGACGTCGTCTACAACCACACCGCCGAGGGCAACCAGATGGGGCCGACGCTGTCCTTCCGCGGCATCGACAACCAGGCCTACTACCGGCTGGTGGACGGCAGCCCGGAGCACTACTACGACACCACAGGCACCGGCAACACGCTGCTCATGCGCCATCCCCACGTGCTGCAGCTGATCATGGACTCGCTGCGCTACTGGGTGCTCGAGATGCACGTCGACGGCTTCCGGTTCGACCTCGCGTCGACGCTGGCCCGCCAGTTCCACGAAGTCGACCGGCTGTCCGCGTTCTTCGACCTGGTCCAGCAGGACCCGGTCATCAGCCAGGTCAAGCTCATCGCCGAGCCGTGGGACGTCGGCGAGGGCGGCTACCAGGTGGGCAACTTCCCGCCACTGTGGACCGAGTGGAACGGCAAGTACCGCGACACGGTGCGCGACTTCTGGCGCGGTGAGCCGGCGACGCTGGCGGAGTTCGCCTCGCGGCTCACGGGCAGCGCCGACCTCTACCAGGAGGACGGGCGCCGGCCACTGGCGAGCATCAACTTCGCCACGGCGCACGACGGCTTCACCCTGAGCGACCTGGTGTCGTACAACGAGAAGCACAACGACGCCAACGGCGAGGGCAACAACGACGGCGAGAGCCACAACCGGTCCTGGAACTGCGGCGTCGAGGGCCCCACCGACGACCTCGAGGTGCTCAGCCTGCGCGAGCGGCAGAAGCGCAACATCCTGGCCACGCTCTTCCTGAGCCAGGGCGTCCCGATGCTCCTGCACGGCGACGAGCTGGGCCGCACCCAGGAGGGCAACAACAACGTCTACTGCCAGGACAACCCGATCGCCTGGGTCGACTGGGCCGACGCGCGGGAGCACTGGGCCCTGACCGACTTCGTCGAGAAGCTCGCCACCCTGCGCCGCGACCACCCGGTGTTCCGCCGCCGCCGCTTCTTCCAGGGCGACCCGGCCCGCGGGTCGGAGAGCGAGCTCGGCGACATCGCGTGGTTCACCCCGGCCGGCGAGCACATGAACGCCGGCGACTGGCAGGTCGGCTACGCCCGGTCGCTGGCCGTGTTCCTCAACGGGGAGGCGATCGCCGAGCCGGACGGCCGCGGCGAGCGGGTCAGGGACGACTCGTTCCTGATGTTCTTCAACGGCCACCACGACGACATGGACTTCACCGTCCCCCGCGAGGTCTACGGCGAGCGCTGGGAGGCGGTCCTCGACACGTCGGCCCCGCTGGTCCTCGACCGGCCGACCGCCAAGGCGGGCGAGGCCCTGTCGGTCGAGTCGCGCTCGATCCTCGTGCTGCGCCGCGTTGTCTGAGCCCGTAGAGCCCCCGCCCTTTGTGGACTCGTCCGCACCAGACACGCCGTCGGGGCGGGGTGTCGGAGTCCACAAAGTCCCGACCGGGACCTACCGGCTGCAGCTGCGGCCGGAGTTCACGTTCGACGACGCGACCGCCGTGCTGCCCTACCTGCACGACCTGGGCGTCTCGCACGTCTACCTTTCGCCCGTGCTGCAGGCGACGCCGGGCTCCACGCACGGGTACGACGTGGTCGACCACAGCCGCCTCAACGACGAGCTCGGCGGCGCGGAGGGGTTCCGCCGTCTCTCCGACGCGGCCGCCGAGCTGGGCATGGGAGTCGTCGTGGACGTCGTGCCCAACCACATGGCGGTGCCGACCCCGGCCAGCCTGAACGCGGCGCTCTGGTCGGTGCTGCGCAACGGCCCGGCGTCGCCGTACTCGCGCTGGTTCGACGTCGACTGGGCCGCGCAGGAGCGGGCGCTGCTGATGCCGGTGCTCGGGCGGCGGATCGGCGAGGTGGTCGCCGACGGCGAGATCACCCTCGACCGCACCGGTGGCCGGACCGGCGAGCCCGTCCTGCGCTACTTCGACCACGTCTTCCCGGTCCGCCCGGGCACCGAGGACCTTCCCCTGCCCGAGCTGCTCGACCGCCAGTTCTACCGGCTGGCGCACTGGCGGGTCGGCGACGAGGAGCTCAACTACCGCCGGTTCTTCGACATCGACACCCTGGCCGGGGTCCGGGTCGAGGACGAGCAGGTGTTCGCCGAGACGCACGCCGTGCTGCTGGCCCTGGTCGCCGAGGGGCGCGTCCACGGCCTGCGGATCGACCACCCCGACGGCCTGGCCGACCCGCGGGAGTACGTCCGGCGGCTCGACCGGGCGACCGACCACGCCTGGGTGGTGGTCGAGAAGATCCTCGAGGGCGACGAGCCGCTGCCGGCCGACTGGCCCTGTGCCGGCACGACCGGCTACGACGCGCTGCAGCGCATCGGCGGCGCCCTGGTCGACCCGGCCGGCGAGGCTCCGCTGACCGAGCTCTACACCCGGCTGACCGGCGAGCCCGGCGACTTCGCCGCCGTCGTCGGCGAGGCGAAGCGCTTCGTCGTCGAGCACGGGCTGCAGGCCGAGGTGGCCCGGCTGGTCGAGGTCGCCGCCGCGACCTGCCACGACCACCTCGCCCTGCGCGACCACACCCGGCGCGGCATCCGCGAGGCCCTGGTCGAGCTGCTCACGGCGATGCCGGTCTACCGGGCCTACGTGGTGCCCGGCGAGCCGACGCCTGCGGCGTCCCGTGAGGTGCTGCAGGCCGCCGCCGCGGCCGCCGCCGAGCACCTCGCGGAGGACCGGCACGGGACGCTGGAGCTCGTCGTCGGCCTGGCGTCGGGAGACCTCGGGCGGGGGCCGCACCGGGACGAGTTCGTCGTGCGGTTCCAGCAGACCTGCGGCCCGGTGATGGCCAAGGGCGTCGAGGACACCGCGTTCTACCGGTGGCTGCGGCTCACCGCCCTGAACGAGGTCGGCGGCGACCCGGGCCACTTCGGCGTCGCGCCCGACGACCTGCACCGGTGGTGCGCCCGGCAGCAGGCCGACTGGCCGGCTGCCATGACCACCCTGTCTACCCACGACACCAAGCGCAGCGAGGACGTGCGGGCCAGGCTGGCCGTGCTCAGCGAGCTGCCGGGTGAGTGGGCGACGGCGGTGACGCGTTGGCGGGAGGTGAGCGCGCCGGGCCGGCCGGGCCGCCTCGACGCCAACACCGAGTACCTCACCTGGCAGACCGTCGTCGGGGCGTGGCCGATCGACGCGGCGCGCCTGACCGCCTACCTGGAGAAGGCGACCCGCGAGGCCAAGCGCCACACGACCTGGACCGAGCCGGACGAGGACTACGACCGGGCCGTGCACGACTTCGCCGAGCGGGTCGTCGGTGACCCGGAGGTGCGGGCGGAGGTCACGACCTTCGTCGACCGGCTGGCGTCGCCGTTCCGCGCCAACGTGCTCGGCCAGAAGCTGCTCGCGCTCACCGTCCCGGGCGTGCCCGACGTCTACCAGGGCTGCGAGCTGGTCGACCTCTCGCTGGTCGACCCCGACAACCGCCGGCCGGTCGACTGGGCGGCTCGCCGGGCCAGGCTGGCCGCGCTCGACGCCGGCGGGCCGGCCCAGGACCTCGACGACGAGAAGCTGCTCGTGGTGTCACGGGCCCTTCGGCTGCGCCGGGCCCACCCGGCATGGTTCGGGACCTCGGCGACATACGACGCCGTCGAGACGGGCTCGCCGCACGCCCTCGCCTTCGCGCGCGCCGGGTCGGTGGTCACCGTCGTGTCGCGGCTCTCCGCCCGCCGCGACGGCGGCTGGGGGCCGGCGGTGCTCCGGCTGCCCGACGGGCGGTGGCGTGACGAGCTGACCGGCAGGTCGTACGACGAGACGGTCGCCCTGGCCGAGCTGCTGGGTGACCTCCCGGTCGCGCTGCTCGTCCGGGTCGGCGACTAGGCCGTGGGCTCCACGACGGCCAGCCGGTCGGGGGCGAAGTCGGCGGCCGGGCCCGGCCGCTGCAAGTAGTAGCCCTGGGCCTCGTCGCACCCGAGGTCGGCGAGTGCGCTCAGCGTCTGCGCGTCCTCCACCCCCTCGGCGACGCAGGTGACCCCCAGGCTGTGCGCCATCTCGATCGTCCAGCGGACCAGTGCCGCGTCGGTCGCGTTGACGGTGAGGCCCTGCACGAGGGAGCGGTCCAGCTTGAGCACCGAGATCGGGTAGCGGCGCAGGTAGAGCAGGCTCGCGTAGCCCGCCCCGAAGTCGTCGACGGCGACCGTGACGCCGGCGGCGACGACCCGCTGGAGCCCGAGGGAGGCGGCCTCGGGGTCGGCGAGGAGCGCGGTCTCGGTGAGCTCCAGGACCAGTGCGCTGCCCGGGAGGTCACGCGCGGCGAGCTCGGCGACGACCAGGTCGGCGAACGACTCGTCGTTGACGTCGTGCGCCGACACGTTGACCGACACGGCGATGTCGTGCCCCTGCGACCGCCAGCGCACGACCTCGTCGAGCGACTGGGCGAGCACGACTCGGGTGACGCCCTTGATGGTGCCGGTCGCCTCGGCCAGCGGGACGAACTGCCCGGGCATCAGCGTCCCGCGGACGGGGTGGCGCCACCTGACCAGGGCCTCGGCGCGCACCAGGCGGCCGGTCTCGATCTCGAACGAGGGCTGCACGTGGATCTCGAGCTCGCCCGCGTCGACGCCGCGTCGCAGGTCGGAGTCCAGCTCGAGCTCCTCACGGTCGCCGCGGGCGAGGTCGTCGCGGTAGACCTGCCAGCCCGACCGGCGGCGCTTCGCGTCGTACATCGCGATGTCCGCGCTCTGCAGCAGCGCGCCGAAGTCCTCGCCGTGGTCCGGGGCGAGCGCGACCCCGATGCTGGCCCCGACGGACACCTCGAGACCGTCGATCGTCACCGGCTCGGTGACGGCCCGGCTGATGCGCTCGCACATCGAGCGGACCGCGGCCAGGTCGCGCAGACCGAGGGCCAGCACGACGAACTCGTCGCCGCCGAGCCGGGCCACGACGTCGTCGGCGTCGCGGACGACGTCGGCCAGCCGGCGGCCGATGACGGCGAGCAGGCGGTCCCCGGCGTGGTGACCGAGCGAGTCGTTGACGTGCTTGAAGCGGTCGAGGTCGAAGAGGATGACCGCCAGGCTGCGCTCGCGCACCAGGCTGGCGTCCGCGATCTCGCGGACCGCCATCCGGTTGTGCAGCAGCGTCAGCTCGTCCCGACGGGCGGTGCGGTGCATCTGGCGACCGTGCCGGGCGTAGCCGACGACGGAGAGGGCGAGCAGCAGGCACCCGCCGGCGAGCAGGCCCAGCGGGCCGAGGCTGGTCGGCGCCGCCCACGGCCCGGTCGCGCCCTGGACCGTCACGACGACCGCCCAGGAGGTGGCGACGTTGGAGGCCGTCCGGGCGTGCTCGACCACGTGGCGCTGGCCGTCGGTCGAGTGCGTCGAGCCGTCACGCGCCGTCTGGACCCAGCGCAGGGACTTGTCGGCCGGCTGGCCGAGCGGCACCCCGACGTCCTGCGGGTGCTTGCTGTCGATCAGGACCCGCCCGTCGAGGAGGTCGACGACCCGCACCCGGTAGGCCGCGTCCTCGCTGTAGAGGGCCAGCCGGAAGCTCTCGACCGGCACGTCGAAGTGGACGACCGCCGGCGAGATGTTGGCGGACATCACCACCTTGGCGGCGAAGGACACCACCCACTCGTCGGTGTGCGGCGACCGGTAGGGCGCCGACTGGAAGACCTTCTCGTAGGGCAGCTCGAAGGCCCGGTCGAAGAACGGGAGGTCGCTCCGGTCGGCTGCCAGGTCCTCGGCGTCGACGTCCCGGCCCTCGACGACGACAGCGTTCTCGGCGCCGCTGCGGTCGATGAAGCCGGCCGCACTGATGTCGTTGGCGAAGAGGACCCCGAGGTCGGACAGTGCCTGGTGGATGCCCTCGGGAAGTCCGTCCTCGCCTACGGTGCCGGCGATCCGCTGGGCCCGGGTGCCCGGAGCGTCGTAGAAGTCGGCGAACGTGTCGGAGTGCGAGGCCACGAGGGTGACCGCCCGGGCGCGCTCGGCGTAGTCGTCGAGGGCGGTGACGCGGGAGGCGCCGGCCAGCTTCAGGTCATGGTCGAGCAGGCCGCGGTTGCGCTCGGCCAGGACGCCGGTGCCGCCGGCAGCCGCGACGAGCACCAGCCCGAGCGCCAGAAGGGCAGCGCGAAACCGGTGCACGGCACGCCCTCCCTCCCCCCGGACACTCCTGGTGGCTGCCCTATCGGCACCGGGAAGGGGGAGGTTGAGCCGATCGGGTGAATGTCCGTCAGTCGGACGCCGCGAGCAGTCTGCGCTGCTCCGCCACGTCGAAGTCCGGCGTGGGCCAGGTGACCGCCATCGCCTCCAGCTGCTCGACGAGGATGTTCATCACCGCCCAGTTGCGGTACCACTTGCGGTCGGCCGGGACGACGTACCAGGGCGCGGTGTCCGAGTTGCACCGCTCCAGGGCGTCCGAGTAGGCCTCGAGCATCGGGTCCCACTCGGCCCGGGTCTCGAGGTCGCCGGGGTTGTATTTCCACAGCTTGTCCGGCTTGTCGAGGCGCTCGAGCAGCCGTTGCTTGGACTCCTCCTTGGAGATGTGCAGGAAGCACTTGACCAGCCGGGTGCCCTCCGCCACGAGCTTCTCCTCGAAGCGGTTGATGCTGGCGTAGCGGCGGGACCAGGTCTGGCGCGGGACGAGCTCGCGGACCCGCACCACGACGACGTCCTCGTAGTGCGAGCGGTCGAAGACCCCGAGGATCCCCGGCTCGGGCAGCCGTCGTCTGATTCGCCAGAGGAAGTCGTGCGAGAGCTCCTCCCTGGTGGGCGCCTTGAAGGACGTGATGAGCACGCCCTGCGGGTCGACCTCCCCCACGACGTGCCGCACGGTGCCGCCCTTGCCTGCGGTGTCCATGCCCTGCAGGACCAGCAGCAGGCTGCGGGTGCCGCCGGTCCTGCCTTCGGCGAAGAGCCGCTCCTGCAGGTCCGCGAGCCGGGGACCGAGCTGCTCGAGCGCCGCCTTGCCCTCGGTCTTGCCGCCCTCGAAGCCGGGTGTCGCCCGGGTGCTCACCTTGTGCAGGTCGACCGGGCCGGGTGGCAGCCGGAGCAGGTCGCTGACCCGCTCGCCGGAGGGCCGTGCCTTGCGGGTGGCCTTTGCGGAGGTCTTGCCGGGTTTGGGCATGGCGAGGATCGTGTCAGAGCCGACCGGGTTGTGCCCAGGGGCTCTGGGTACGGTCGGACGCCGTGAGCCACTTCTCGGTCTGGGCACCGGCCGCGCGGGCGGTGACGCTGGTGAGTGGCTCGGCGACGTACGACTTGACCCCCGGCGTCGACGGCTGGTGGCGGGCGGACGTCGACGCCCTGGGCCCGGGCAGCGACTACGCCTTCCGCCTCGACGACGACCCGACACCGCTTCCCGACCCGCGCTCGCGGTGGCAGCCGGCAGGTGTCCACGGGCCGTCGCGGGTCTACGACGACGCCGGCTTCGCCTGGACCGACGACGGCTGGCGCGGGGTCGACCTGCGCGGGTCGGTCGTCTACGAGCTGCACGTCGGGACCTTCACCGCCGCGGGGACGCTCGACTCGGCGGTGGAGCGCCTCGACCACCTGGTGTCCCTGGGGGTGGACATCGTCGAGCTGATGCCGGTGGGCGCCTTCCCGGGCGTGGCGGGATGGGGGTACGACGGGGTGCACCCCTACGCCGTGCACGAGCCCTACGGCGGGCCGGACGCGCTGAAGCGGTTCGTCGACGCCTGCCACGCCAGGGGGCTGGGGGTGTGCCTCGACGTCGTCTACAACCACCTCGGGCCGTCGGGCAACTACCTGCCGCGTTTCGGGCCCTACTTCACCGACAAGCACGTCACCCCCTGGGGTGCGGCCGTCAACCTGGACGATGCCGGGTCGGCCGAGGTGCGCCGGTGGGTCGTCGACAACGCACTGATGTGGCTGCGCGACTACCACGTCGACGCCCTCCGGCTGGACGCCGTGCACGCGATGGAGGACGACTCCCCCGTGCACGTCCTGGCCGAGCTGTCGCGAGCGGTGGACGCGCTGTCCGTCGCCGTACGTCGCCCACTCACCCTGATCGCCGAGTCGGACCTCAACCAGCCGCGGACGGTGCTGCCGGTGTCCTGCGGCGGGCTCGGCATGACGGCGCAGTGGAGCGACGACTTCCACCACGCGCTGCACACCCTGCTGACCGGCGAGGGACAGGGCTACTACGGCGACTTCGCCGAGGACCCCTACGTCGCGCTGGAGCGGACGCTGACCGGTGCCTTCTTCCACGACGGCCGGCTGTCGACCTTCCGGGATGCGGAGTGGGGGGCGCCGGTGGACCGCGCTGTGGTGCCGGGATGGCGCTTCCTCGGCTACCTGCAGACGCACGACCAGGTGGGCAACCGTGCGGTCGGCGACCGCATCGGACACTCCGTCCCGGACGGGCTGCTGCGGATCGGCGCCGCCCTCGTCCTCACGTCGCCGTTCACGCCGATGCTCTTCATGGGCGAGGAGTGGGGCGCGTCGACCCCGTGGCAGTTCTTCACGTCGCACGAGGAGCCGGAGCTGGCCGCAGCCGTGCGCGAGGGACGGCGTCGGGAGTTCGCCGCGCACGGCTGGGCCTCCGAGGACGTGCCCGACCCGCAGTCGCCGGCGACCGTCTCGGCGTCCAAGCTGGACTGGTCGGAGAGCGTTTCCGCGGAAACGCACCGGTCGATGCTGGAGTGGTACCGGTCGCTGATCGCCCTGCGCCGGGCCGAGCCGGACCTGTCCGACCCGCGGCTGGACGGGGTCGCCGTCTCGTGCTCGGCCGCCGAGCAGTGGGTGGTGGTGACCCGAGGCGCGTTCCGGGTGGTCTGCAACCTGTCGCCCGACCTGCAGACCGTGATTCTCGAGACCCCCGTTACCGAGGTGATCCTGACCTCCGCCCCAGCCGTCTCCCCAGCTGATCATGCGATTCCGCTCCCCGGCCACTCGGTCGCCGTGGTGCGCGTGGCAGGCTCATAGCGTGCTCGGCTACCTCATCAGCGCGCTCTTCACCGGACTGGTCGTCGGCGCGCTCGGCCGCCTCGTCGTGCCCGGCCGACAGCCGATCGGCTGCCTCTTCACCGTGCTGATCGGTATCGTCGGCGCCGTCGCCGGCACCGCGATCGCCAAGGCCGCCGGCTTCGACTGGTGGTTCGTCGTGCTGGCCTGCCAGGTCGGCGTCGCCGCCGTCGGCGTCGCCCTCGCGGCCGGCACGATGCGGGGCCAGCGCCGACCGCCCGAGATCCACTGACCGGCCCCGGGAACGGCTGAGGCCGGGGCGGCGAACCGACCCGGCCTCAGCCCATCGCTCCTTGCCTACTTCTTCAAGGACACCTGCACCGTGTGGACGATCCCGTCTCCGAGGTCGAGGCGCAGTGCATATGTGCCGTCGCCGCTCATCGTCTTCGTGTTCAAGTTGAAGACGTACTGACCGGTCGAGTAACGGAACTGGTTGCCTGTGTCGGCCGCGGCGGTTGACAACGCCTCGGCTTCATTGCCGGCCACTCCACCGGAGAACTTGGCCCAGTAGAGCCGTGCAGGCAGGTTGGCGATCCCGCTGCTGGCACCGCAGAGCTGGAACTTGACCGGGACCGTGCTGCCGGACTTGAAGACTGAGCTGCCATTTGCGTTGATCGGCTGAGCGACCCCGCACCAGTCGACACCGACGGTCACGGTGAAGCTCTTTGAGTTCTCGTTTCCGGCGGCATCCTCCGAGGTGCACGTGACCGTGGTCGTGCCGAGCGGGAACATCGATCCCGATGTGTGGTTGCAGGTCACCACGACGACGCCGTCGACCAGGTCAGTGGCAGTCGGGTCGGTGAAAGTCACCAAAGCCCCGGCCGCCGACGTCGCCGTGACCGACTTGCTCATCGGAACCGCGACATCGGGTCCTGTGGTGTCCTGCACCTCGACGTCGAAGGAGTTGGTGCCCTCGTTACCGGCATCGTCGGTGGCCGAGCACGCCACCGTGGTCGTC
>Ga0210115_1000366_pt1 | contig 12985 bp, 13 predicted proteins | sample MayberryNW_TuleB_2_FD_185526 | JGI IMG/M metagenome (GOLD analysis project Ga0210115, IMG submission 185526) | Wetland microbial communities from San Francisco Bay, California, USA, that impact long-term carbon sequestration - MayberryNW_TuleB_D2... | ecosystem: Environmental > Aquatic > Marine... | reverse complement strand
CCAGGGCGGCGCTGCCGGCGACGGCCCAGCCCCGCCCGGTCAACGGTTCAGGTCGCCAGCCGCGGGCGCGCCACCGCTGCCACAACCTGCCGAGAGCGCCGTGGCGGACCGGGTTCTCGACGTAGCGCCAGGAGAGCTCGGCAATCCCCATGATCGCCGTCGCCTGCAGCGCGGCGCGGGCGAGGTTGGGGCCGTGGGCGCCCTCGGGCGTGGTCAGGACGATGATCGGCAGCGCCCAGAGGTAGATGCCGTAGGAGCGTTCGCCGACCCAGCGCATCGGCCGGCAGCCGACGATCGGACCGAGCCGCGAGGCAGGGTGGGCAAGCGAGGCGACCGCGAGGACGGAGGCCAGCGCGAGCAGCAGGAAGCCGCCGCGGTAGAGGAAGGGCGAGAACTCGCTCGTCTGCCAGAACATCAGCCCGATCGCCGCCAGCCCGATCACCCCGGCGCCCTCGAGCATCCGCCGCGCCGGCGGGGCGATGCGTTTGTGCAGGCGGCGGCTCGGCCAGAGCATCGCCAGCGCCGCCCCGGCAAGCAGCTCCTGGGCGCGGGTGTCGGTGCCGTAGTAGACCCGCGAGGGGTCGAGCGAGGGCTCGTAGAGGACGACCATCAGGATCGCCGAGACAAGCGCCGCGGCGAAGGTGACGCCGGCGAGTCGGAAGCGCACGCCGGTGCCGTAGCTCACCTCGGGAACGAAGCGCAGGCCGAGCATCAGGAGGAAGGGCCAGAGGATGTAGAACTGCTCCTCGACCGAGAGCGACCAGAGGTGGTTGAGCGGCGAGGGTGGTGCGAAGCGGGCGAAGTAGGAGACGTCGTGGAAGATCAGCCACCAGTTGTTGAAGTAGCCGGCGGCGGTGAGCGCGGCGCCGCGGAAGTCCGGCGGCTGGTGCGGGCCGATCAGCGTCACCCAAGCCATCACCACGGTCAGCATCAGGAACAACCCCGGCAGCAGGCGCCGCGCCCGCGCCAGCCAGAACGACTTCAGCCTGATCCCACCGCGGTTGACCTGGTTGAGCAGGATGTCGGTGATCAGGTAGCCGCTGAGGGTGAAGAACACCCCGACGCCGAGCAGCCCCCCTTCCGCCCAGCCGAATTTGAGGTGGTAGAGGACGACGCCGAGCACGGCGATCGCCCGCAGGCCGTCGAGCCCGGGCATGTAGCGATCACGGCGACTTACCGGTTCAGGCATCGGCGGAGAACATGGACAGGGCCGCGGCGAGCAGCGGTTGACGGCGGGCCGCCCGCAGAGCGAGCGCCGTGCCGAGCGAGGTGACGATTTCGCCTGCGAGCGCCAGCTGGCGCCGCGCGAACTTGTTGACCGGCGCCAGTTCAGGTGCCGGGCTGATTTGCGCTTCCTCGGTCGGCGCGTGCGAGAAGGCAAGGCAGCCCTTGACCCCGTTGGCGATCAGCCGCGCCCGGTAGTCGGCGCCGGCGGGGACGGGGTGCAGGTCGTCGGGCTGCATCAGCTCCGGGTGGGAGGCGACGGCGCCGGCCCAGTTGGGCACCTGCGTCCCCAGCCGCGAGGCGGCGAACGATCGGACGACGCTGTTCCTGCCCTCGTTGCCGATCCCGTCAACGGTAAGGCCGTGGATGGTCGGCACGACCATGCAGCGGTCGCCGATCTGCGCCGCGACCTTGCTCAGGTTGGCGGCGAGGATCTGCGGGTAGGCCGGGTTGTCGTTGGTACCGGCATCGAAGACGACCACCGATTGCGAGGGGTCGTAGCTCTCCTGGAAGAGGTCGAAGATCTGGTAGCTGTTGTAGCCGCCGACGGCGTTGGTGGTGAGCGGCACACCGGGGAGGTAGCGCTGTAGGTAGGGAATCGTCAACACCTCGAGGCTGTCGCCGACGACAAGCACGCCGCCGTTGCCGCCGGCGCCGGCCGAGGGCACGGCGAGGCAGAGTGCGAGAACGGCAGCCCCCGCGGCGATCGCGAGCTTGCGCGCCCTCGACATCGCTTTGATTTCTACACTAGTGCGATGCGCGCCGGCCCGGTAGCGACGGTGGGACTGCTACTGAGCCTGGCGCTGCTGATCCCCGCTTGCGGTGACCAGGGGAGCGCCGCCAGCGCAGAAAAGACGCAGACCATCAGTCGCGAAGCGAGGGCGCCCGTCAACACCAGGGCGCGGGTCTCGGTCACGGCCAAGCGCTGCCGCCGCGCGCTCGGCGAGTTGCTCGATTCGATGGAATCGTTGGCCAACACGCTCGCCGTCGGTCTCGACTACGAGGCCTACCTCGGCAGCGTCAACCGCGTCCGCGCCACCTACGCCGACGTCGGGGCGAAATCCCTCTCGCTCCCGTGCCTCGGCCTCGCCGCCGGTCCGGCCGAGCGCGCCCTCAACCTCTACATCGCTGCGGTCAACACCTGGGGCGACTGCCTGGCGACCCCGGCCTGCGACCCAGCCTCGGTCGAACCGCAGCTCCAGCGCCGCTGGGATGACGCCGGCGACTCGCTCGCCTCAGCGCAGCGGGGTTTGCGGAGCGTGGGCCGATGAGCCGCGATCGCGAGGTCGGCGCGGACGGGCGTGGGGCGTTTCGTCTTGCCCTAGCCACTATGGGCCGGTCGCCGTCGCCGGTTCGCGACGGCAGTGGGCGCCGGGCACGCGGATCAGCTCGATTGCCGGCGTATCGGCGTGGCTCGCTTCGCCGCCGACGGGGAAGAGCGCGCATTCCTCCGGCGTCGCGCAGTCGCAGGCGCTGGCCAGCTCGAGCCATCCTTTCATCGCGGTTGCCCGCTCGATCAGCGCTTCGACCTCGGGCAGCTTGCCGGCGCTGGCGGAGCGGATCGGGCCACCCAGCCCGGCGCCGGCGTCGATCTCGCCGACCAAGCGCTTGATCTCCTCCAGGCTGAGGCCGGCCTGCTGGGCGACGCCGATGAAGCCGAGCCTGCCGACCACCTCGTTGCCGTAGCGCCGCTGCCCGTGTTCGCGCTCGGGCTCGGGCAGCAACCCGACCGACTCGTAGTAGCGGATCGCCGAAGCGGCGACACCGGCCTTGCTTGCCGCTTCTCCAATCGTCATTTGAGGTGCTTCGTCCATCTCCACCCCGGGCTTGACTTCAAGCCGACTTGAAGGTCCATGGTAGCCCGAATCGGTCAAATAAACGAAGGGAGAAGTGATGACCGTTCAGAGCGAAACCAAGTTCGACCTCGACGCATTCAGCCGTGGCTGGGAGGAGTGGGACATCCCGTCCCTGCTCACCACCTATGCCGAGGATGTCGAGATCGTCCAGATCGACCGCGACAACCCACCCGCCGCGCCGCGCGTGCGGCAGGGCAGGGATGTGCTCAAGGGCATGGCCGAGCACTGCGCCGCCGCCGGCGTCAAGACGAGCGTCGAGAACGCGATTGCGGGCGAGGACCGCGCGGCGGCGACGGTCACCTGCGAGTTCCCCGGCGGCCGCAAGGTCGTCTCCAACTCGATCCTCGAGCTCGACGACGGCTTGATCGTCCGCCAGCTCGACCTGGCCATCGGCGATCCGCAGGGTTGACGGTGTTCGAGTCCCGGGGCCGCACGGCTAGCACCGGCGGCCCCGGGGCCGCATTCCTCCCCTGGCGTGCCGACGACCACCAGTGAATTCGCCGGCGCTTCTAGCCGACCAGCAGCCGGAGCAGCTTGCGCCCGGGCTTGGTCAGGCGGGCGACGACGAGGCGCTTGCGCGCGGGATGCCTTGCGAGGCTGAACGGCGGGCGCCGAGCTCGAGCCGCCGCTCGCGCTGGAGCCGGCCCCGCAGTTGGCGTTGCCACCGGTCACCGGTTGCGCGTTGCCGGAGTCGGGCAAGATCGTCAGCTTCAGCTTTTCGATGTCCGCGCTGCCGCTTTGTTGATCGGGATCGTGACCTTGCCGGAGGCGCCGTCGCTGTAGGGGTTGCCATACATGTCGGCATACTGGTTGATCACCGCCGCGTACTGCTCGCAGGTCGGGAACGGCGAGAGGCCAGCCCGAGCGTCGCCGAAGGCGGGCCGGTTGAAGCCCGCGGGGCAGAAGTCCGGGCTGAAATGCGGGTCGCTGCAGAAGCCGATCGCGTCGTTGCCGTAGCGCCCGTCCCAGTAGCCGGCCATGAAGCCGACCAGGACATCGTGGCGGATCTGGCCTTCCAGGTTGTTGGGCGTGTTTGCGCCGGTGTAGACGTCTTCGATCAGCTCGTTGCCGTCGAGGGCGATCTGCGCCGGCGCCGAGGCGGGGCCTTCGGTGGTAGTCACCCCCAGTCCACCGGGGATCGCTTGCAGGGCGGAGAAGATCGTGCTCGAGTTGGCCGAGCCGAGCTCGTCGACGCGTTCGTCGCCGGCCAGTCCCTTCTCGGTCAGCTCGATCCAGTCGAACCGGGTCGGCGAGTCCGCCTCGAACTGGGGCGGAAGCGGCCACAGTGGGAGATGTACGACCTGAAACGGGACCCCCTCGAGCGCAACAACCTGGCCAGCAAGGGCCACAAGCGAACGCCGCTGGAGGAGCACAACTACAGGCGCCTGCACTCATCCATCCGTCCGTCGAGGGCTGGCCCTGCTAGTATCGTCAGACATAATCAATAGTCTTAGCCCGTGAATTTGAGATGGGCCAGGGCCGCGACCAAGCATCGGGTATCCCGTGAACGCTCTCGCTACGTCATCGAGCATTGCGGCTTGCGCTTCGACCAGGAGCCGCCGGCCGACTCGGCTGAGAGCTCCAGCCCCTGACTCGTCTTTCTCGGTGATGACGAAGACGGAGTTGCGCTGGAGGTGATGGCGGTCGAGCTTGAGGGCGACAGCCTGCTGGTGATCCATGCGATGCCGCTGCGCAACCGCTACCGAGCGCAGTACGAGGAGGCAAGGAAATGGCGAAGGTGAGGAAGACTCGCAAGAACCCAAGGACGAAGGCCGGGACCGAAATCACCCCGGAGATCGCCGATGCCCTCGCCGCCGAGGCCGAGCGCGGCTATGACCTCTCGAAGGCAAAGGCTCGTCCAGTCGGTCGCCCCTCGCTGGCCGGCGGCGGCCCCTCCCCTCGCTTGAGCTTCCGCACCACCCCCGACCTCTATCGCGCCGCCCAGAAGCGGGCCAAAGAGGAAGGTCGGTCGGTCAGCGACCTAGCCCGCGAGGCCGTCGCCCGATTCGTCGGCTCATAGTACTAAAGCTTGCGAACTCTTCTGTCTGCTATGGAGCTAGCCGGACTCGAACCGGCGACCTCGTGGGTGCGATCCACGCGCTCTTCCAACTGAGCTATAGCCCCGCGGGCGTGGGTTGGGAGGATCGTCCCAATGCCCTCGCAGGAACAAGGATAACCGCATAGTCTTTAGGTTCCCGGGGAATCGATATGGGAATTCTCGACGAGGCGATCAAAGAGCACCTGGAGTTGAAGCGCCAGCACGGCGCGGCCGAGGACGAGCTGAAGCAGCTCGAGGACGAGGCGTTTGGCGCTGCGGAGCGGCCGGGCACGGAGGGCGCTGGGGAGGATGCCCTTGCCGAGGCGCCGACTGAGTTCATGGCCGAGCCCAATCTGGGTGGGGCCGCGGAGTCGGAGTCAGAGGCGGATGGGGCCGAGGAGGCGGCTGCGCCAGAGCCCGCCGCGGAAGCCGGTCGCCGCGCCCCGCGCTCGGAGATTGCCGAGTTGCAGGAGGCACCGCCGGCTGAGGAGGAGTCGCCGGCGATGGAACATGAGGCGATTCCGGAGGCCCCTGCCGACTCTCCCCCCGAAGTCGAGGCTGAGATGCCCGCCGGTCCCACCACCGAGGAGCGGGAGGCGATTGCCGAGCAGCCGACGGAGATGTATGACGTCGAGGAGGAGCTCGGTGCCTCGCAGGCCGCGGCGCCATCGGAGGAGGAGCTGGTCGAAGAGGAGATCGACGAGCCGCGGCTGGCGCCGGTCGATCCGCTTGCCGGCCTCGATCAGGAGGGTGAGGAGGAGGAGGAGGAGTACGAAGAGGACGACGACTTCTGGGACGAGAAGCGCCTTTCCGACGAGCTCGACCAGGCGCTCGAGGCGCCGAGCGAGGTCGAGGACGAGGAGGCCCTCTACGAGGACGCCGCCACCGAGGCCGAGGAGCGCGAGGAGCCGGATCCGGAGCCCTCCGTCCCGTCAGACGACCAGGACGACGTGCTCGAGGAGACCCCAGACTTCCTCGAGGAGGCCCCCGAGGACGACCAGCTCTGGTTCGAGCAGAAGCCGCCGAAGGACTTCGACTTCGACGATTGATCAGCGGCGAGCGTGGCCCGCTCGCCCTACACTTTCCGGCGAGGGGCCATAGCTCAGCTGGAAGAGCGCCGCCTTTGCAAGGCGGAGGTCGCCGGTTCGAGCCCGGCTGGCTCCACTCCTCTTTTTCTCAGTGATCGAGCAGTGAGTGGCGACTACCCCGCGAGGCCGATCATCAGCTGCGAGTGGTCGTTGGGGTCGACCTTGACCGGAACCTGGGCTCCCGGTTGGAGCTGGCCGATGATCGCGGGCGAGACGACCTGGGTGTGGGTCACCTCCGACTGATTGCCGCCGATGTCGAGGGTGAGCTGGAACTGAAGCTCGGGCTGCATGTTGACCTGCTTGCCCGTCGCCATCATCTGCACGATCGTCGCCGTCCCGTCGACGCCTTCGTTGGCGAGGCGCTCGGCCAGCGCCTGGTCGGCCTGGACCTGCTGCACCGCTTCGTTTGCCTGGGCGAGGCCGTCCTTCATCATTTTCAGACTGCCGCCGCGTTCCTTCTTCATCTGCTTGCCGGCCTTGCTCAGGTCCCTCATGTCCTTGAACATCCCCATTTGGCTATCTCCTTTGACTTGGGGGACCCTGCCCTCCCCGGTTTCCGCTCCGACGATATCGCGTCCGGTGCGCTGCGGTGTAGATTCTTGCCGTGTTCGTCATCGGCCTGCTGCTGCTCGCGATCGGCTTGGTTGGTGCTTTCTTCGCGGTCTTCCCGCCGGTCGAGGCGGCGCGCGGCGGCGCGATCGGCGTCGCCCTCGGCTGCGGGCTCAGCGGGCTCGTGCTCGCCTACCTCAGCGCCCCCAGCCGGCGGCGGGAGCTAGCGGCCGGGCAGCGGCGCGCCAAGGCGACGATCCTCGACGCCGCCGGCACCACCGGCTCGGTTGCCGGCTACCAGATGGTCGAGCTGACGCTGGAGGTGCGGCCCAAGGACGGCATCCCCTTCCAGGTCAAGCGCAAGTTCTCGGCCGGGCGCCTCGGGCGCATCGAGCAGGGCCGCCAGCTCGACGTCGCCTATGACCCGGCGAACCCCCAGCAGCTCGAACTGATCTGAGCCTTTTGACCTATCGACGCTGCCTGGTTTAGGCTGCGGCGGGATGATCGCCGATCTCCACGCGCACTACCCGATGCGGGTGATCTCCGATATGGACCCCGAGACGGCGGCCAGGCTGATGAAGGCCCACGGGGGAGCGAACCTCGGCGATCGCTTTCGCTCGCTGGTCCTGCGGTTCGCCAACAAGCTCGGCAACTTCCCCACCTGGGACGGCAGCTACAGGGTCACTCCGCAGAGCTTGCGCGAAGGCGACGTGAGGCTGGCTCTCTCGGTCCTTTTCCGCGCCTTCGAGGAGATGGACCTCGACAAGCCGTACGCGGCCCCGCCCGAGTCGAGCTACTTCCCCAAGCTGATCGCCGACCTGGAAACGGTCGAGGCGGAGGTCGCCAAGCACGACCGGGCCGAGATCCGCTTCGTCCACAACCGGGCCGAGCTCGACACCGCAGTCGAGCAGGGAGCGACCGCGCTGGTCCACGTCGTCGAGGGCGGTTTCCACCTCGGCGACAGCGACGAGGAGATCGCCGCCAACTGCGCCGAGCTGGCGCGGCGCGGGGTCGGCTACGTCACCGTCGCCCACCTCTTCTTCCGCCAGGTCGCGACCAACGCCAACGCGCTTCCCTTCCTGCCCGAATGGCTCTACAAGCTCGTCTTCCCCCAGCGCGGCCGCGACCGGCTCACCCCGCGCGGCGAAGCGGTCGTCCGCGGTCTGGTCGAGAACCGCATCCTGATCGACCTCAGTCACATGGACCCGCCGGGGATCTGGGAGACCTTCGCCTTCCTCGACGAGGTCGACCCTGAGAGCAGCGTGCCGGTGGTCTCGACCCACGCCGGCTACCGCTTCGGCAAGCAGCGGTACATGCACGACGAGGCGATCCTGCTCGAGATCAAGCGTCGCAAGGGCGTCGTCGGCTTGATCATGGCCCAGTACCAGCTCAATGACGGGATCCGCAAGCGCCACACGAAGACGCTCGAGGAAGGGCTCGCGGTGATCTGCAAGCACATCGACAAGATCGCCGAGGTCACCGGCGGCTACGAGCAGATCGCCCTCGGCAGCGATTTCGACGGCTTCGTCAAACCGACCCCGGGCGGGTTGGAGACGGCAGCCGACCTGAAGCTGCTGGAGGCGGCGCTGCGCGAGCGCTACGGCGACGAGAACGCCGAACGGATGATGTGGTCGAACGCGCTCCGGGTGCTGCACGAGTTGTGGCCCGGGCCACCGCACCCGCCGGTGCCGCAGTGAGCGGCGCCGCGCGCGCTCGACAGCTGACCGCTACCCGGTTGCCGCGGCCGCCTGCGGCAGGTTCTGGTCGGCGTGGTAGCTGGAGCGGACCAGTGGCCCCGACGCGACCGACTCGAAGCCCAGCGCGTATGCCTCGCGCTCCAGCGCCGCGAACTCCTCCGGGTGCCAGTAGCGCTCGACCGGCAGGTGGTTCTCGGTCGGCCGCAGGTACTGGCCCACGGTGAGCACCTGGACGCGGTGCTCGCGCAGGATGCCAAAGGTCTCAACCATCTCCTCGAACGACTCCCCGAGGCCGACCATCAACCCCGACTTGGTGATCACATCAGGACCGCCCATCTCCTTCGCGATCCGCAGCACCCGCGCCGAGCGCAGGAACTTCGAGCCGCGGCGCGCTTTCGGGTAGAGCCGCGGCACCGTCTCGACGTTGTGGTTGAAGACGTCGGGTCGCTCGTGGATCACCTTGGCCAATGGCATCTCCTGGCCGCGAAAGTCGGGCGTCAGCACCTCGACCTTGCAGCCCGGTGCCTGCATCCGGATCGAGCGGATCGTGCCGACGAAGGCGCTCGCGCCATAGTCGGGCAGGTCGTCGCGGTCGACCGAGGTGACGACCGCATGGCGCAGCCCCATCCGCTTCACCTGGTTGGCGACGCGCAGCGGCTCCAGGGGGTCGTTCCAGCTCGGCACCCCGGTCTGCACGTTGCAGAAGCCGCAGCGGCGGGTGCAGACGTCGCCGAGGATCATGAAGGTCGCCGTGCCCCGCTCCCAACACTCGCCGACGTTGGGGCAGTTCGCCTCCTCGCAGACGGTGTGCAGTCCCTCGCCGCCGATCTCCGCTTTCAGCCGCCGGTAGGTCGGCCCGCCCGGCGCCGGCACCTTCAGCCACGGCGGCTTGCGGGCGCGGCGGAGGGGGACCGCGCCCTCGCCGCCACTCGCCGCGGTCCCGCCCGGCTTGGCGCGCGAGCGGGTGACGTGGACGCGCGCGGCGGCCCCGGAGTCCTCGCTCGGGGCCTGGGGCTCGGTCGCCGGTGCGGTCATCTCGGTAGGCCCGGTCATCCGACCCCGAGCCTAGCGAGGTCGATCCCCAGCGCCGCCGGCGCGGTCGTCGCCGGCTCGCGCTCGAAGACCTCAGCGTAGCGGCCGACGACCGTGCCGGCAAAGGCGTCGAGATCCTGCTCGCCGCCGAGCTCCCGCCCGAGCGAGGTGACGCGGCAGTTGTCGATCCCGCAAGGGACGATCCACTCAAACGGCTGCAGGTCGTTGCTGACGTTCACCGCCATCCCATGCGTGGTAACCCCCCGGCTCACATGCACCCCAATCGACCCAATCTTCCGCGCCTCCCCCGCCGATGGGCCTGAAAGCGGCCCATTAGTCCGCTTTCCGTCCCGTCGGCTGTCGGTCCAGACGCCGGTTAGGCCCTCGATGGTTTGGGCGGCGACGCCGTGGTCGGCCAGTGCCTTGATCGCGACCTGCTCCAGCCGGCGCACGTACTCGTGCACGTCGTCGCCGTAGGGTTTGAGCGAGACGATCGGGTAGGCGACCAGCTGGCCCGGCCCGTGGTAGGTGACGCGGCCGCCGCGGTCGGTGTCGTGGACCTCGATCCCCTGCAGCTCGTACCACTCGGGCTGCATCGGCAGCTCGTCATCACTGGAGCGTCGACCGCGGGTGTAGACCGGCGGGTGCTCGAGCAGCAGCAGCAGGTCGGGCAGCTCGCCCTCCTGGCGCGCGTCGCGCAGCCAACGCTGGGCGACCAGCGCCTCCTCGTAGGGGACGAGCCCGCACCGCACAACCAGGACTTTCGCGTTCACACTTGAAATCGTCGCATGCCGTCCCCCTATTCTTCGCCTTCCCCGCCCATGGTCCGGTCAAAGCCCCTCCTCCGACCCGACTGGCTCCCCGCCGTGGCGCTCAGCGCCGCGCTTGCCGCCGCGATGCTCGCCTGGAACCCACCGGTCGGCGACCTCGCCGCGCAGGTCTTCCGCACCGAGCTGTTCCAGCGCGGCGGCCTCGCGATCTGGAACGGCAGCTGGTACGGAGGCCACTACACCCTTACCTACAGCGTCCTCTTCCCGCCGCTGGCGGCGCTCCTCGGCCCGCGGCTCGTCGGCACCCTGGCCGTCGTCGCGTCGGCTTACCTCTTTGACCGCCTCGTGCGCGACCGCTGGGGCGAGGCGGCGCGCTGGGCGACCCTCTGGTTCGCCGCCGGGGTGGTGACGCTGCTCGCCGACGGCCAGCTCACCTTTGCCCTCGGCGTCGCTTTTGCGCTTGCCGCGCTGCGCGCCCTGCAGCTGGACCGAGCGCCGGCGGCGCTGGCGGCGTCCGCCGCGTGCGCCCTCGCCAGCCCGGTCGCGGCTGTCTTCCTTGCCGGAGTGCTGCTCGCCGCCCGCCGCCGCTCCGAGCTGGCTGCGGTTTGGGTCGCCACCGTCGCGCTCGCCCTGACCCTGATCCCCAACCTCGTCTTCCCCGGCGCCGGCGAGTTCCCGTTCGCTTTCTCCTCCTACGTCGCGATCCCGCTCTGGTGCGGCTCGGCGCTGTACATCACCCGCGGCCTCGGCGGCGAGGAGCGCCAGCTGAGGCGCGTCCTGCTCGCCTACCTGCTGGCGGCGACCGCGCTCTGGCTGCTGCCCAACGCCATGGGGGGCAACGCCGTGCGCCTCGGCGCGCTCTTCGGCGGGCCGGTTCTCGCCGCGGTAATCCTCGTTCGCCGCCCGCGGGCACCCCTCTGGTTCCTCGCCCTCTTTCTCGCCGGCAGCCTCTACTGGCAGCTGACCGCGAGCGTCAGCCAGATCGCCCGCTCGGTCGGTGACCCCTCGACGGCTTCGGCCTACTTCGCCCCGCTGGCGAGCTGGCTCCACGACCACGACGGCGACGCCGCCCGGATCGAGGTGCCGCCGACCGCGAACCACTGGGAGTCGGCCTATCTGGCGCCGGGCTTCGAGCTCGCCCGCGGCTGGCTGCGGCAGCTCGACACGACCCGTGACGACGTCTTCTACGGCGACGAGGCTCTCACCGACGCCACCTACCGAGCCTGGCTGCACGACAACGCGATCCGCTACGTCGCTCTGCCCGACGCCCCGCTCGACTACTCCTCGCAGGCCGAGCGGCGCTTGATCCTGCGCGTCCCGCCCTACCTGGCACCACGCTGGCGCGACGCTCACTGGCGCGTCTATGAGGTGCGCGACCCGGCGCCGTTGGTGCAGCCGCTCGGCGACGGTGCCGCCGCGGTGCGCCGAGTCGGCCACAATGGCTTCGCCCTCGACGTCACCCACCCCGGCGAGTTCCTCGTCCGCGTCGCCTTCACCCCGTACTGGTCGATCGCCCGTGGCAGCGGCTGCCTGCTCCGCCACGGCGACTGGACCCTGGCCCGGGCAAGCTCCCCCGGCCCCTTCCGCGTCGCCGCGGATTTCTCCTTTTCCCGCGCCTGGAACGCGGTTACCGGCGCGCGCAAGACCTGCTGATCAGAGCGCCAGCGCCAGCGGCTCCTCGAGCAGCGCCTTGATCCGGGCGAGGAACTCAGCCGCCGGGGCGCCGTAGAGGATGCGGTGGTCGCAGGCAAGGTCAATCTGCATCAGGTGGGCGGCGGCGATCTCGCCCTCGCGAGCGATCGGCCGCTCCTCGATCGCGCCGACGGCGAGGATCGCCGCCTGCGGCGGGTTGATCACGGCGGAGAAACCGTCGATCCCGTACATGCCGAGGTTGGAGACGGTGAAGGTGGCGCCGGAGAGCTCGGGCGGCGTGATCTGCCCGTCGCGCACCCGCTGCGCCAGCGTCCGCGCCTCGGCCGCGATCTGCCGCAGGCCCTTGCGGTCGGCGTCGAACAGGGTGGGAACGACAAGCGCGTCCTCGGCGGCGACGGCGATGCCGACGTTGACCCGCGAGTAGAGCTCGACCCGTCCGTCCCGGTAGGCCCCGTTTGCGCGCGGGTGCTCGCGTAACGCCAGCCCGCAGGCCTTCACCACCATGTCGTTGAACGAAGGCACCACCGAGCCCTCGGCGGCCAGCGCCTTCAGCTTCCCCCGTCCCTCGACGGCCTGACTCATATCCACCGTCGCCCGCAGGTAGAAGTGCGGCGCCGTCGCCTTCGACTCGGCCATCCGCCGCGCGATCACCTGCTGCGTCTTCGAAAGCTCCTCATAGCTGACCTGCCCCTTCGCGGTCTCGGGGCTTGGCGTCTCGCTCGCAGGCGCCGGTGCGGTTCGAGTCGGTTCAGGTCCCGCCTTCTCTACGTCCGCCTTGACGATTCGTCCCCCCGGCCCCGAGCCATGCAGCTGTGTCAGGTCAAGCCCCTTCTCCTTCGCCAACCGCCGCGCGAGCGGCGAAGCTTTCGGCCGGTGCCCATCGCCGTGCTCGACCGCGGGCGCGCTTTCCGGGAGGACGGTCGCGATGGGAGCGCGCGCCACCTCCTTGGTTGCCTCCTTCTCCTCGCCGGCCGCTCGCTCCGCCGCCCCGGCGGGAACCTCTCCAGCTCCCCCCACCCGAGCGATCGGCGTCCCGATCGACACGGTCTCACCCTCCTCAACCAGGATCTCGGTCAAC
>Ga0210115_1000365_pt1 | contig 13014 bp, 13 predicted proteins | sample MayberryNW_TuleB_2_FD_185526 | JGI IMG/M metagenome (GOLD analysis project Ga0210115, IMG submission 185526) | Wetland microbial communities from San Francisco Bay, California, USA, that impact long-term carbon sequestration - MayberryNW_TuleB_D2... | ecosystem: Environmental > Aquatic > Marine... | reverse complement strand
CCGCTGGCATTCGGTACGGCTCCGCCGCTGGCATTCGGTACGGCTCCGCCGCTGGCATTCGGTACGGCTCCGCCGCTGGCATTCGGTACGGCTCCGCCGTAACGCCGGTCCCGGGCGGCGTACGCCTCCACCGCGCGCCACAGGTCGCGGCGGTCGAAGTCCGGCCACAGGGTGTCCAGGAAGACCAGCTCGGCGTAGGCGGACTGCCACAGCAGGAAGTTCGACGTCCGCTGCTCGCCTGACGACCGCACGAACAGGTCGACGTCGGGGATCTGGGGCTCGTCCAGGTAGCGCGCGATCGTCTTCTCGTCGACCTTGTCCGGGTCGAGGCGGCCGGCCTTCGCATCCCGCGCGATGGCGGCGGCGGCGTCGGCGATCTCGGCCCGTCCGCCGTAGTTCACGCAGAACTGCAGGGTGAGCGTCCGGTTCCCGTGCGTACGTCGCTCGGCTTCCTCGAGCTCGTCGATCACGCTGCGCCACAGCCGCTTGCGGCGGCCGGCCCAGCGCACCCGGACCCCCATCGCGTCCAGCTCGTCGCGCCGCCGGCGGATGACCTCGCGGTTGAAGCCCATGAGGAAGCGGACCTCGTCGGGCGACCGGCGCCAGTTCTCGGTCGAGAACGCGTAGGCGGACAGGTTCTCGATGCCCAGCTCGATCGCGCCGTGGATGACGTCCAGCAGCGCCGCCTCCCCCGCCTCGTGGCCCTTGGTGCGGGGCAGGCCGCGCTCCTTGGCCCACCGCCCGTTGCCGTCCATGACCACGGCGACGTGCCGGGGCACCAGGTCGGGCGGCACCGCCGGCGGTCGGGCGCCGGACGGGTGCGGTGCGGGCGGACGGACCGGCTGACGACGGGGCACGGCAGCACGGTAATCGCGCCTCGCGACCGGCGGCTCAGCCGGTCTGGGCGTCGGCCCGGGTGAAGAAGGAGATCGAGCCGTCGTTCTCCAGCACGGCGAGCTCGACGTCGGCCAGGTCGCGGATGCCGTGCTTGCGGGCCGCTTCCAGCAGCTCGCTTCTGGTCAGCCGCTCGTCGGCGAGCACCTGCTCCACCGGCTCGCCGTCGCGGACCACCACCGCCGGCCGGCCCTCGAGGACCTTCCGGGTGCGCGGGAACCGCCAGCTCACCCAGGAGAGCAGCACGGACAGCAGGGCGAAGGTGCCGATGGTCAGCACCCCTCCGCTGAGCGAGTAGTCCTCCTGGGTGATCGACTGCTGCACCAGGTCGCCCATCGAGACCAGCAGCACGAGCTCGAAGGCCGAGAGCTGGCCGAGCTCGCGCTTGCCGACCGCCCGGGTGACCAGCCAGAGGAACGCGAACATCACCGCCGCGCGGATGACGACCTCCATCAGGGCACCACCACCATGTGGAAGCTCACGGACGCGGTCACCGTGTCGTCCGGGTCCAGCAGGCGCACCTCGTACGTCCCCCAGGACCCGTTCTGGTCCGGGGCGGTCCGGGCGTCCAGGCTCATCTCGAACCGGTCACCGGGCGGCGGGTCGAACTCGTAGGTCAGGAAGCGCCCGTCGGAGGTCTCCTTGCTGGGGTTGGGATAGAAGTTCTGGAAGTCGAAGCGCTCCACCAGGTCGGCGCTGATCGCGAGCCGCACCGGTCCGGCGAAACCACCCGGGTGCGCGACGCGCACGTGCAAGGGCACGGCGATGCCCGCCCGGGTCACCTGCGCGTGCTTCACCTCGAGGCGGCTGCCGCCGCCGCTGTCGCTGGTGGTCGCCGTCCGGATGCCGAGCAGGCCCGCGAGCCCGGCCAGGACGGCCAGTGCCACCAGCCCGAGCCCGACCCGCCGGAAGTTGCGGGCCCGGCGGACAGCGGGCTCGTCGCGCGGCTCTTCGAGCGTCCTGAGCCCTGTGTCCACGGGACGACGTTAGGACCCGCGGGGCGCGCTGGACGGGCGCCACGCGGGCCAACGGGTCAGGTGTCGCGCGGACCGAACACCTCGCACTGTCGGCGCATGATCTCTCGCATCGAGGTGCCCCTCGGGACCCCGTAGACGGTGCCCGGGAAGTCCAGCGGCTCCTGCACCGCCCAGAGCTCCTCGTGCTGGTCCGGAGCGAAGAGCTGTGCCGGGTCCCCGGCGGCGACCCAGCCGATCGGGACGACGGTGCCGGGCGGCAGCACGGACCGCACGTGGAGGACGCTGTTGACCCGGAGCTCCGACCCGGCACCAGCGCGCGAGCCGGGGAACATCGAGACTCCGGTCGCCACGAAGACCTCGTCCTCCACGGTCGTGCCGTTCAGGTGCGTGTGCGGCCCGACCAGGACGGCGTCCCCGACGGTCACCGGGTGGTCGGCCCGACCGCGAAGGAGCGCGTGCTCCATCACGACGACGTCCGAGCCGACGACCACCGGCCCCAGGTCGCCGGTGAGGACGGCGCCATGCAGGACCCGGCTGTTGGGCCCGATGGTGACGTCCCCGGCCACCACGGCGGAGGAGGCGACGGACGCTGTCTCGTGGATCCGACTCATCGAGCCAGGCTAGGTCGCGCGGCAGAATGCCCGGATGACGACCAGCGACGAGGATTCGGTGGCCGGCCTCGACCGGGACGCGGCCGCCGTCATGTGGGCGGCCTACGTCGCCGCGCACCCCGAGCACCGCGCGGAGTCGCCGCCCTCGGAGCGGTTCGGCGACTCGGCCGAGCTCGCCGACGAGCTGCTCGAGCTGGTGCTGCACGGCCCCAAGCGGGCCACCGCCGGCGCGGTGGCCGACTACCAGCACGCCGGGGAGTCCCTCCCCCGCATCGGTGAGCACTGGATCGTGCACGACGGGTCGGGGGCCCCACAGGTCGTGCTGCGCAGCATCGAGCTGCGGGTGGGTCCGCTGGACAGCGTCGACGACGCGTTCGCCTGGGACGAGGGCGAGGACGACCGGACCCGCGAGTCCTGGCTGGACGGCCACAGCCGCTACTTCCGGCGGACCCTGGGCCGGATCGGCGTCGAGTTCCACGACCGGATCGAGGTCGTGTTCGAGCGGTTCCGCGTCGTGTGGCCGCCCGAGCTGGCCGACTGAGTCGGAGCGGGTCACCAGTTACCACAGTGGTCGCGCCGCAGGCAGGGCTGACGAGTCGGCCACGCTGGTCGCGACCGGGTCGCCTGCGACCGGGACGGGCACCGTGGTGCCGTTCTCCGGCGTCCAGATGCATCACCGCACGAGCGTCCCCCTCGTCGAGGACGATCAGAGGCACCGTTCCGGCCAGTGGCGTTTCCGCGGAAACGGGCCCGAGATCACGCAGGTCTGCGACTTGTTGCCAGCTACCACAGTGGCCGCGCAACAACCCGTCGTGCGGAGGTCGGTCACTCCGCTCGCCACCCGGGGGTCACTCCGGCCGGGACGGCACTGTGGTACTTCTCCGGGTCGCCCACCTCCATGACCGAGGAACGGGCAAGAACCGCCGAGCCCCCACGTACCTGTTTGAGCGGCATCGTCGCGATCGGAGCAGTTTCGCTGTTGCCGATGGCCGCACAACGCTCCGCTGATGCGATACCTGCACACGTGGCCGGCCATCGCCTCGACCCGAGCTTCCGGATGCCTGACGGTGTCCTCACCTGGCCCGGTCCAGGACCCCCGAGGGTCGTCGGCGCCACGACGTAGATTGCGGGTGTGCGCCTGCTGGTGCGGACCGAGGCGGGACTCGTCGGCGTGATCTTCGTCGCCGTCCTGGTCTCGTACGTCGGTCTCGCGGTCTTCGTCTCCGGCGAGCACCGGTTCGTCGGGTTCCTGGTCCTCGTCGGCGGTGTGTGGTCGCTGGTAGCCGCGCCGGTCGTCCACGACCGGCTGCACCGCGAGCGCGGCGAGGACCCGCATGCGCTCTGGGGCCGCGGTGACCGGCGCAAGCCCCCCTGGTGGCCGGCCGGCCGTCTCTAGGTCGCGACGCGGGGTCTAGGTCCGCTCGACCATCGGCAACGAGCGCAGGCCGCGTTCCAGGTGCCACTGCAGGTAGGCCGCGACGAGACCGCTCGCCTCGCGGCGGTGCCGCTGGTCGCTGCCGTCGGCCTGCTCCCAGTCGCCGGTGAGCAGCGCCCCGAGGAGGGCGAAGGTCTCGGGCGCCGGCGACACCGAACCACCCGGCCGGCAGCCGCCGCACACCGCTCCCCCGGCCGGCACGTTGAAGAACGGGTGCGGGCCGGGCCGGGTGCAGCGGGCGCAGTCCTCGAACGACGCGGCGTAGCCCGCGACCGCGAGGGACCGCAGCAGGAAGGCGTCGAGCACCAGCCCGGGCGAGTGCGTCTCGTCGGTCAGGGCCCGCAGTCCCCCCACCATCAGCAGGAACAGCTGGGTCGAAGGCTCCTTCTCCTCGGCGGTGAGCCGCTCGGCGGTCTCGAGCATCGCCGTGCCCGCGGTGTAGCGCGCGTAGTCGCTGGCCAGCCGGTCGCCGTACGGCGCCAGGGTCTCGGCCTGCTGGACCACGTCGAGCGACCGTCCGGCGTACAGCTGGAGATCGACGTGTGTGAACGGCTCGAGCCGCGACCCGAACTTGGACCGGGTCCGGCGGACCCCCTTGCCGACGGCCCGCACCCGACCGTGCGACCGGGTCAGCAGGGTGATGATGCGGTCGGCCTCGCCGAGCTTCTGGGTGCGCAGCACGACACCCTCGTCCCGGTAGAGGTTCACCGGGTCATTGTCGTCGACCCGGCCGACAACCGCCGGTAGCGAACCTCCGCGATGGCCCGGCCGTCGATCGTGAGCTCCTGCGCCAGGCCGTCGACCTCGAAGCCGTGCCGCTCGTAGAAGGCCCGCGCCCGGGCGTTGTCCCGGAAGACCCACAGGCTCACGCCGGGCACGTCGTCGGCGACCGTGGACAGGGCAGCGACCAGCAGACCCGAGCCGGCGCCCCGGTCCCAGGACCGCGGGTCGAGGTAGATCGCGTAGACCTCGTCCCAGCCCGGTGCGGGCGGGTCGGGGTCGCGCACCGGGCCGATCCGGGCGAATCCGGTCACCTCACCACCGTCGTCCCAGACCAGGGTGCGGACGCCCTCCTGCGGCTCGGTGAAGATCGTGCGCCAGCGCTCGACCCACACCTGGTCGGACAGTCCGTCGAGGAAGTCGTTGCCGACGATCCCCCGGTAGGCACGCTGCCACGAGCGCGCGTGCACCCGCGCGATCGCCTCGGTGTCCTCGATCGTCGCCGCTCGCGCTGTCACGGGCACCATTCTGTCCTCATGACGGTGCACGCGGTGGTTACCGCGACGGTGGCGGACGGGACCGCGGTGGATGTCGTCGTCGACGGCGAGACGGTCGCCGCTGTCGGGCCGGGCGCGGCCGACCGCCACGGAGTCCCGCCCGAGCGACGGGTCGACGCGGCCGGCGGGCTGCTGCTGCCGGCGTTCGTCGACACCCACGTGCACCTCGACAAGGTGCTGATCCGCGGCCAGCTCGCCGAGCACGACGGCACGCTGCGCGGCGCGATCGAGTCGATCCACGCCGCCAAGCGCGGCTACGTCGTCGACGACGTCCGGCGCCGGGCCCGCGCCGTCATCGAGTCGTCGGTCCTCACCGGGACCACCCGGCTCCGGTCGCACGTCGACGTGGACACCGTCGGCGGCCTGGTCCCGCTCCAGGGCGTGCTCGCGGCGGCGCGTGACTGCGCAGACGTCGCCGAGGTGCAGGTGATCGCCTTCCCCCAGGAGGGTCTCCGGCGCGATCCGGGCGCGTTCGAGCTGATGGAGCGCGCCATGGTCGAGGGGGCCACCGTGGTGGGCGGCATGCCGCACTGGGAGGTCGGCGAGGACGCGCAGCGCGAGCACGTTCGGCTCTGCTTCGAGCTCGCCGAGCGGCACGACGCCGACGTCGACATGCACGTCGACGAGACCGACGACGGGTCGGTGCGCACGCTCGCCATGGTGGTCGAGGAGACCGAGCGACGCGGCTGGCAGGGCCGGGTGACGGTCGGGCACGTGTGCGCGCTCAGCGCCGCGGACGAGGAGTACGCCGCGCACGCAGTCGCCGGGTGCGCCCGGGCGGGGATCACGGTCGTGTCCAACCCGGTGACCAACCTCGTCCTCCAGGGCCGCCACGACACCGGGCTCGTGCGCCGCGGGACCACCCGGGTGCGCGAGCTGCTCGCAGCCGGCGTGCCCGTCGCCTTCGGGCAGGACTGCGTCGCGGACGGGTTCTACCCCTTCGGTCGTGGGGACCTGCTCGAGGTGGCACTCGTCTCCGCGCACGCGGCGCACCTCACGACGCAGCAGGAGCTCGCGACCTGCCTCGCCGCGGTGACCAGCGTCCCGGCCGGGTCGTGGCGGCTCGGGGGAACGTACGGCGTGAGCGTGGGTGCACGGGCCGACCTGCAGCTCTACGCGGCCGGCAGCTGGCCCGAGGCGCTGCGTCTGCAGGACCCGCCGACCCACGTCTGGTTCCGCGGCGGTGAGGTGGCCCGAACGACGGTCACCCGGGCCCTGCGACCTGGCGGAGCCGGCCGGTGACCGAGCTGCTGGAGCGCATCGAGCGGTACTACGACGCGGTCCCGCGACGGTTCGCCCGGGTCGAGGAGTGCGGGCCCTTCACGCTCTTCCTCGGGGAGCCCGGAGGCTGGGTCTACTACGGCCGCCCGCGGCTCGGCGGGACCGGCGGCTTCGACGCGGTGGACGTGGCGGCCGCGACCGGCCGGCTGCGCGACCTGGGGCTGCCCGAGGTGCTGGAGTGGGTCGACGAGACCACGCCCGGCCTGCGCGGCGCCGTCCAGGACGAGGGCTCGCTCTCCGTCGAGGAGCTGCCGCTCCTCGTGCTCGACGAGGACACCGGCGACGGCGTCGCTCCTTGCGCGCTGCCGCCCGGCGTGCGGGTCCGCCTGCTCGGGCCGGCCGACGAGGCCGCGGTCGCGGCCGGCCGGGCGGTCAGCGAGCTGGGATTCGGCAGCGCCGGCACGGCCCGCGGGCCGCAAGGGACCCGCGAGCGCGACGCGCGGCTGCGCCCGCCGCAGCGGCGGGTGCTCGACCTCCTCGGCCAGGGTGCCGTGCGGATGGCGGTCGCCGAGTCGGAGACGCACGGTGTGCTCGCCGTCGGCCGCACGCTGCCCATCGACGGCGTCAGCGAGGTGATGGGCGTGGCCACGCTGCCCTCGGCCCGTCGTCGCGGTCTGGGCGCGGCGGTCACCCGGGCCCTGACCGACGACGCCCGGGCGCTCGGCGTCGGCACGGTCTTCCTGACCGCGAGCTCGCCGGAGGTGGCCCGGGTCTACTCCCGGGTCGGCTTCCGGCAGGTGGCCACCGCGTTCGCCGCCGAGGGCCGGGACCGGCCGTGACCGACGACTCGTTGGCCCCGCCGGCCGGTGCCGGCGTCGTGCTGCTGAGCCGGCGGACCGGTCTGGCCGACGACGCCACGGTGCAGGAGTGGCGATCCTCGCCGGGCGGGCTGGACGTGACCGTGCGGCTGACGGTCGCCCCGGAGGTCGCCCAGCGGCTGGCCGACCAGCGGCTCTGGGTGACGGTCGCCGGCCACGGGCCGCGGCTGACGGTTCTCAGCGGCGTCGCCCGCCTGGCGGGCCCGGGCGAGCTGTCGATGACCGGCATCTCCCCCGTGGTCCGGGAGCGCCGGCGCAGCGCCCCGCGCGCCCAGACCGGTGCCCGGGTGCGGCTGCGCTCGACCGGCCGCGGCGAGCGGCTGCTCGACGCCGTGGACCTGAGCCGCGACGCCGTGCGGGTGGCGCTCGCCGACGCCGGCCAGGTGACGATCGGCGAGCACGTCGACGTGCGGCTCGACCTCGGCGACGGCGACCTGGTGAGCACCGAGGGCGTGGTCGTGCGGGTCGATGCGGCCGACGGCTACGCCGTGGTGCGCTTCGACCGCCTGCCGCGGGAGCAGGCCGGCCGGATCGACCGGTACGTCCTGCTGCGCCTCGCCCGCTCCGGCTGAGCCCTCACCCCGGCAGAGGACTCACCCGGTGGCTGCGGCCCGGTTGATCGCCGACACCACAGCCTTGAGCGACGCGGTGACGATGTTGGCGTCGACACCCACGCCCCACAGGATGCGTTCGCCGATCGCGCACTCGACGTAGGCCGCGGCCCGCGCGTCACCGCCGGAGGACAACGCATGCTCGGCGTAGTCGAGGACGCGCACGTCGTGCCCGACGCTGCGCAGCGCATCGACGAACGCGGCGATCGGCCCGTTGCCGCGGCCGATCAGGCTGCGGGCCGCGCCGTCGAGGTAGACGTTGACGTCGAGCTGGTCGTCCTCCCCGGCGGCCGACGACGTGTGATGCGAGTTGAGCGCCACCGGCGTTCGAGGCGCCAGGTACTCCGCCTCGAACGCGTCCCACATCTGCTGCGGCGAGACCTCCCCGCCGGACGCGTCGGTGCGCGCCTGGATCACCTGGGAGAACTCGATCTGCAGCCGGCGCGGCAGGTCGAGCTGGTGCTCGGTCTTCATCACGTAGGCGACGCCACCCTTGCCGGACTGCGAGTTGACCCGGATGACCGCCTCGTAGGTGCGGCCGACGTCCTTCGGGTCGATCGGCAGGTAGGGCACCTCCCAGCGGAAGTCGTCGACCGGCACGCCAGCGGCCGCGGCGTCCCGCTCCATCCACTCCAGGCCCTTCTTGATGGCGTCCTGGTGCGACCCGGAGAAGGCGGTGTAGACCAGGTCGCCGCCGTACGGGTGCCGCTCGTTGACCGGCAGCTGGTTGCAGTACTCGACCGTGCGCCGGATCTCGTCGATGTCGCTGAAGTCGATCTGCGGGTCGATGCCCTGGGCGAAGAGGTTCATCCCGAGGGTGACCAGGCAGACGTTGCCGGTGCGCTCACCGTTGCCGAACAGGCAGCCCTCGATGCGGTCCGCCCCGGCCATGTACCCGAGCTCGGCCGCCGCCACGGCGGTGCCGCGGTCGTTGTGCGGGTGCAGGGACAGCATGACCGAGTCGCGGTGGGCAAGGTTGCGGTGCATCCACTCGATGGAGTCGGCGTAGACGTTCGGGGTCGCCATCTCGACCGTCGCCGGCAGGTTGACGATCGTCTTGCGGTCGGGGGTCGGCGCCCAGACGTCGTTGACCGCGTTGCAGACCTCGACCGCGAAGTCCAGCTCGGTGCCGGTGTAGGACTCCGGGGAGTACTCGAAGAACACCTCCGTGTCGCGGACCGTCTCGGTCAGCTTCTGGCACAGCCGGGCGCCCTGCACCGCGATGTCGACGATGCCTTCACGCGGCAGGCCGAACACGACCCGGCGCTGCAGGGTCGACGTCGAGTTGTAGAGGTGCACGATCGCCTGGTCGGCCCCGCGGATCGACTCGAAGGTCCGCTCGATCAGCGCGTCCCGGGCCTGGGTCAGGACCTGGATCACGACGTCGTCCGGGATCAGGTCCTCCTCGATGAGCATCCGGACGAAGTCGAAGTCGGTCTGGCTGGCCGACGGGAAGCCGACCTCGATCTCCTTGTAGCCGAGCCGGACCAGCAGCTCGAACATCCGCTTCTTGCGTGCCGGGCTCATCGGGTCGATCAGCGCCTGGTTGCCGTCACGCAGGTCGACCGCGCACCAGCGCGGGGCCTCGGTGATCACCGTGCCCGGCCAGCTGCGGTCGGCGAGGCCGACCGGGGTGAAGGCGGAGTAGCGGTGGATCGGCATGCCGGAGGGCTGCTGGGGGTTGCGCGCGTCGTGGCCGGCAGCGTCGACACCGGCGGTGGGAGCGTTGCTCATGAGGGTCACTCTCGGGTCTCGCGGGCGGAGGCGACCGGGACAGGCGAGCACTCCGCGGCGAGGGTGACCGGCCTCTAGGTGAGTGCCTCGCCGCGGCAGCCGAGAAGGAGCAGGCGGTGCCGCACGGATGTGAGAGTACGCCGCCCGGCGCTCCCAGGTGGTCCTCGTGGCGGATCCGCGTCCGGATGCTGGGACGCCGCAAAGCGCTGGCACGGACGAACCGGGCACACCAGGGTGGCCCGATGACACATGCGCAGGCGGCCGGAGCGGCGGGCGACGACGTACGGGTGGAGCGGGTCGACCCCGACGACGCCGAGGCGGTCGCCGCCTGGCACGGGGTCTTCGCGGCCGCGCTGCGCGCCGCGTCCCCCGACCACCCGGTGCTGACGCTGCCCGAGCTGACCGCGCTGGTCCGGCGCGGGGAGGCGCCGATCGAGCACGAGCTGTGGCTGATGCGCGCCGACGGCCGACCGGTCGGCGCCGCCCGGCTCGACGTGTTCCTGAGGGACAACACCGACCTGCTCGAGGTGCACCTGGGAGTGCACCCGGACGACCAGCACCGCGGACACGGCCGACGGCTCGTCGAGGCGGTCGAGCACCGCGCCGCCGAGCTCGGTCGGCACCAGGTGGTCGGCGCGGTCCAGGAGCCGCCCGACGGGTCGGAGAACCGCGCGATGCGCTTCGCCGCCGCGACGGGCGCCCGTCGGGCGCTGGGCGAGATGCGCCGCGTCCTCGACCTCACCACCCTCTCCGGCGACCACCTCGCGCGGCTGCGGGCCGAGGCCGAGGAGAAGGCCACCGGCTACCGCCTGGTGACCTGGGCCGGCCCGGTCCCTGACGCACACGTCGAGGGCTACGCCCGGCTGCTCGGGCGGATCATGGCCGACGCCCCGCAGGGCGACCTCGACCTCGAGGCCTCGGTCTGGGACGCCGACCGGGTCCGGCAGCGCGAGGCGCTGCTGGTCAGCCAGGGCCGCCGGTCCGTCGCAGCTCTTGCCCGGGTGGGCGAGGACGGCCCGCTGGTGGCGTACAGCGACATCGGGGTCAGCTCGCACGACCCGGACAACGCCTTCCAGTGGGACACCCTCGTCCAGCCCGAGCACCGCGGCCGCCGGCTCGGCCTGCTCGTGAAGGTCGCCGTGCTCGACCTGCTCCGGACGGAGGCGCCCCGGGCTCGCTACCTGCACACCTGGAACGCCGACGACAACGGCTACATGATCGCCATCAACGACAGGCTCGGCTTCCGGCCGGCGCAGCGCGAGTCGGCCTGGCGGCTCGACCTCCCCCGCTGAGCCGCTCGCCTAGCGGCGGACCACCGTGAACCCGCCGGCCGGGACGGCGGCCGGCACCGGTCCGCCGGCCTCGTACCTGCTGGTCTTGACGAGGCGGCCGACGCCGTCGTACTGCTCGACGTTCGCCGCACCGGAGCCGGGCACCGACACGGTGACCTGCTGCGTGCTCGTCGCCGCGCTGCGCAGCAGCGCTGTCCCGTGCTCCCCTCCGTCGCCGAGGACGAGCCGAGACACCAGGGGCTCGAGCATCAGCGCGTCGAGGCGCGTGGTGTCGCCACCGGAGGCGTTGGTCGACGCGTGGACGGCGCCGTCCCCGACAGACAGCGTCACCGGCACCAGGGCGCCCGGCGCCGGCGAGTCCCCCTGCTCGCCGATGTCGCCAGACCGGACCATGCCCAGCACGCTCTCGTCGACACGGAACGTCGTCACGGCCGAGCTGCCCGGCTGCAGGTCGACGACCGGCAGGACGAGCCTGGGGCCGCCACGGCCGACGGCCACCGTGGCCGAGCCACCGTCGCCGAGGGCTGCGTACCCGCTGCCGCCGTACAGGGACTCCCCGGTCCACGACGACTCAGGTGCCACGGCCTCCGCGTCGCCGGTGAGAGCGGCGTCCTCGACCTGGACGGTCTTCGTGCCCACGCGGTGCCGGACGTCGGCGACCTGTGCCGCCGCGGCGACGGCCGGGTGGGCGTCGAGAGCCAGCATGGACAGCAGACCGTGGATGGTCGACTCGGCGCCACCGTTGAGGTTCGGAGTGCCGCTGCCGGAGATGCCGTCGACGGTCCGGCCGGTGGCCGGGTCGTAGGCGGGCCGGCCCCAGGCGTTGGCACCGAAGTACCAGGCGCCGACGATCCCGGCGAGCCGGCGCGGACCGGAGTGCCCGGTCACGTCGGCCGTCGCCAGCAGCGACTGCAGCCGCGAGTCGACCCCGTACGCGATCTGGGTGGGGTCGACACGCGTCGGCAGCCGGCCGTTGTCCGGTCCGCCGGAGGTCAGCAGCCAGGGGTCGAAGGTGCCGGAGTCCCGGGAGGCGACATCGGTGAAGCCGCCATCGCCCAGGGCGTCACCCGCTCGGACCAGCGCGGCCGGCATCTGCGACGCCCATGCGTGCCAGTTGCCGAGAGAGAGCGCCCACGGCTGGACCGCGCCGAACGGCCAGTGCCGGGCATCCCCGTCAGCGAGCGCGGCGATGCCTTCGGAGAGCTGGCGCAGCGCGGTGCGGGCGGTCTCCGGGCCACCCGCCTCGACGTAGGCGGCCAGTCCGAGCACCGCCTCGGCGCTCGCGTCGGCGCCGTCGACGACCAGCCACGCCGGCGTGGTGCGCCCGTCGATCTGCAGGTAGCTGCCGTAGCGCGACAGCGTCTGGCGCTGCAGGGCGGCGATGGAGAGGTCGAGCCGGTCCTCGAGGAACGCGGCGAACGCCGGGTCCGCGTCGCGGAAGCCTGCGTAGCCCTCACCGAGCGCCCAGATGGTGCGCGCCAGCCAGTAGGACTCGCCGCTGTCCGAGGGGTCGGGCAGCTCGACCGGCGTCGGGCTCGGGTTCAGGGTGCCGTCCGGCTGCATCCAGAGCACGACGTTGCCCGCGTTCGGTCCGGCCGAGGTCTGCAGGTAGGTCAGCCCGCGCAGCAGGTCGTATGCCCGGTCCCGGCTCGAGACGGCGCCGGTCTGCTGCCAGTGCCGCAGGTAGACGACGGCTGCGCGGGACACGTCGTCGGCGTTGAACGCGCCCTGCGACCAGGTGTTCGTCGCAGGGTCGTAGGGCCCGCCGCCGACCCGTCGGTAGGTGCCGTCCGAGCTGCGGTCGGCGTAGGTCCACAGCACCCCGATCGACGGCTCCTCGGCCAGCCGGTAGGTGGTGTGACCCTCCGGGGCCGGCGGTGTGACGTCGTCCTGGAGGAAGTCGAGGTGCGCGAGGTTGGTGAGCGGCTCGTCCACCGCGGAGGCTGCGGGCAGCCCGGCCGGGGCGGCGACCACCAGCGCGCCGACCAGGGCGGCGACGACGGCCGCGAGCAGTGCCCGGGCTGCGCCGCGCGGGTGGCGGGCGGATCGAGCGTTCATGGCGGGCTCCTGTCGATGGGGCGTCA
>Ga0210115_1000364_pt1 | contig 13049 bp, 11 predicted proteins | sample MayberryNW_TuleB_2_FD_185526 | JGI IMG/M metagenome (GOLD analysis project Ga0210115, IMG submission 185526) | Wetland microbial communities from San Francisco Bay, California, USA, that impact long-term carbon sequestration - MayberryNW_TuleB_D2... | ecosystem: Environmental > Aquatic > Marine... | reverse complement strand
CTCCTCCACGACGTCGCGTACGAGAGCCTGCCGCGGCGGGATCGGGGCCGCGCGCACGTGGAGACGGCCGGCTGGATCGAGCGGACGAGCGGCGAGCGGAGCGGGGAGCTCGCCGAGTTGCTCGCGCACCACTACGACGCCGCCTACGGGTACCTGGCCGACGAGGACATCCGGGCGAAGGCGCGCGGGCAACTCCTGACCGCCGCGCAGAACGCGCACCGCCGCTTCGCGATCGCGCAGGGCGAGCGCTTCGCGGAGCGGGCCGTCGAGCTGTCGGCGAACGGCCCGGAGCGGGTCGAGGCGCTCGAGGCGCTCGGCGACCTGCACTACCTCGCCTTCCACGGCGACGCCGCCTGGCGCACCTACTGCGAGGCGCTCCGGGAGATGCCGGAGCGCGACCTCGCCTTCGCCCGTGTCGCGGGGAAGGCCGCGCTCTTCGGGGCCCGCTGGGTCGGCACGATGCACGAGCTTCCCCCGGTGGAGGAGGTCGGCCGCGTGATCGAGTCCGGTCTGCACGGCGTGCCCGACCGGGGCCCCGAGCGGGCGCTCCTGCTGATCGACCGCGGGTTCCTCCTCCACCAGCGCGAGCATCGCGACGACGAGGAGGCCGAGACCGCCGTTCGGGACGCCGTGGCGGCCGCAGACGACCTCCACGATGCCGACCTGCTTTCCGCCGCGCTCGATCTCGAGCAGAGCTGGGAGACCGACCGCGGCCGGTACGGGGAGGCCTACCGCGTGACGGCGAGGCGCGCCGAGCTCATCCCGCAGATGACCGACGTGAAGGAGATCGGGGACACGCAGGCGGTCGAGGCGTGGGCGGCGCAGCACCTCGGCCGCTACCGGGAGGCCGAGGCCCACGCGAGCGCCTGCATCGAGCGCTCGCGCGGGATCGACCCGGGCTCGTACCTCCACGGGCTCGTCTGGCGCGTCATGGCCCGCTTCATGCAGGGGGACTGGGACGGCGCGCTCGCCGACCAGGCCGAGATCGAGCACGTCGCCGCTCAGGATCCCCGCGAGCTCCCGGCCGGCTACACGATTCGAGCGTACGCATTCGCCGCGCTCTGCCACGAACTGCGCGGCGAGGCCGAGCGGGCGGATCCCTACATCGAGGTGGCCCGCCGGTACTTCGAGCTGCGGCGCAGCGTCCACGCGCAGGGCTCGCTCCAGGCGCCGCCGCTCGCGCTCGCCCTGGCTCGGCGAGGGCTCTTCGACGAGGCGCTCGAGCTGATCCCGCTCGTGCCCCGTTCGGGAAGCGCAGGCGTCACGCTCGAGGCGCTCTGCGAGATCGCGGCGGCGCGAGGGAGCTGGGACGAGGCGGCCGGGCTCGTGGCGGCCGCGCGCGAGGAGTCCGAGATCGGCGAGCTCGTCGCGCTTCCGCTCTTCGCCGACCGGCTCGAGGGCCGCGCCGCCGCGGCGGGCGCCGACCCCGCGCGCGCCGCCGAGCTCCTCGGGCGGTCCGCCGCCGGGTTCGCCGAGCTCGGCGCCCGCTGGGAGGAGGCCCGGTCCAGGCTCCTGCTCGCGGAGGCGGTGGGCGGCTCGGATCCCGCGCGGGCGGAGACCGAGCTCGCGGCCGCGCTGCCGGTCTTCGAGCGGCTCGGCTCCGTCCGCGAGATCGAGCAGGCGCGGGCGCTGCTCGTCGCTACGTAGCGGGCTTCGCGGCGAGAAAGGCCCGCAGCGCGCGGTTGAACGCCTGCGGGGCCTCGACGTTGCAGACGTGCCCGGCGCCGGGCAGGACGACGAGGCGCGAGCCGGCGATCGCCGCATGGAGTGTCTCGGCGACGCGCAGGGGCGCCCGGACGTCCCGGTCGCCGTACACGAGCAGCGTCGGCACGCGAAGCCCTGCCGGCACGTCGGTCAGGTCCTCGGCCGACGCGCGAGCCATGGCCCGGAAGCCGACGGGATGGAACGCCCGCATGGCGGCTTCGAATTCCCGGAGGACGTCCGCCGGCGTCCCGTCGGAGAACATCGTCGGGAGCAGCGCGTCCACGAACTCCTGCGGCGAAAGGGCGGAGAGGGCGAGCGCCTGGCGCAGGCGCTCCTCCGCGACCTCGGGCGGGAGGGAGCCGCGCCAGCCCGCGTAGGCGGAGGCCAGCGTCAGCGTCCGCGGGAGCGCCGGATGTCGCCGGCAGAGCTCCAGGGCGAGCACGCCGCCGAACGAGAGCCCGGCCACGTGCGGCCGTTCCAGGCCGAGCGCGGCGACGAAGCCGGCCAGGCAGTCCGCGTAGCCGGCCAGGCCGAACGACTCGGGTGGATCGGACGAGCGGCCGGCGCCCGGCGCGTCCCACGCCACGACGGCGAAGTCGTCGCAGAGGTCTTCGAGCTGCGGCCGCCACGCCGACACACCGTCGCCGACGTAGCCGTGGAGGAGGACGAGCGGCGGTCCCTCGCCCGCCCGCTCGTAGGCGATCCGGAGCCCGTCGACCTCGATCGTCCTCACTCTGCGAGCGGCGCGAGCCCGAGGCAGGACCGGAACGCGTTCTCGAGGCCGGCTCCCGCCGATCCGTCGCCCATCGTCCCGGTGACGAACCCGAAGGCGTAGCCGCCCAGCGTGGACGCGGCGGCGAGGCTGCCGCCGAGCCCGCCCATCCCGTAGCCGTCCTCGTCGACGGCGAAGCCGAGGCCCCAGGCGTTCTCGTGCCCGAGCACGCGGTCGAGGCCGGCCGACTGGACGCGGGTCGCTTCGGCAAGCACCTCCGGGGACAGGAGCTCGCCGCGCAGGAGCGCCGCGTAGAGCCCGGCCGCTCCGCGCGCGCTCCCGTGGCCGTTCACCGCCGGAACCTCGGCGGCCCGCCACGCCTCGCCGTTGACCACCGCCGGGTCGAACGCCCCGGGCGGGTTCCCGACCGCGCGGCGGTAGAGCTCGGGCCGCCCCTCCTGCTTTCCGTCCAGGAAGGACGAATCGAGACCCGTCAGGTCGACCGCGCGCGCCCGCTCGCCGGCGTCCAGGCCGACCGCGAAGTCGAGCCCGAGCGGGCCGCAGACCTCCTCGCGGAGGAAGCGCCCGAGCGAACGCCGGTCCACGCGCCGCACGAGCTCGCCGAGGAGGTGTCCGTAGAAGAGGGCCGACTCGCCGTGCGCCTCGCCCGGCGGCCAGGCCGGCTCCTGCCGGGCGAGCAGCGCGCAGAGGCCGTCCCAGTCGTAAAAGGCCTCGGTCGGGACGGGCTCGTCGAGCGCGACCACACCGGCCTCGTGCGAGAGCACCTGGCGAACCGTGGCGGGCGCGATGAGCTCCGGCCAGTACCGCTGCACGGGCGCGTCGAGGTCGAGCGCGCCGCGTCCGACCAGCACGAGGGCGCAGACGGCCGCGAACGGCTTGCTCACCGAGTACGGCTGCACGATGCTGTCGCTCGCCCACGGGCGGGTTCGCCCGGCGTCGGCGAAGCCGCCCCACAGGTCGACGACCCACGATCCGTCGTGCCAGGCGGCGATCGCGGCCCCGGTTCCCGCCGTGTGCGCGACCACCTCCTCGAGCGCCTCCCGGACCGGGGCGAAGCGCGGATCGACGGTTCCGCTCACGGGCACGGCGGCATCTTGCCCCACGGGCTGGAACCATTGGGCGAAACGGCGGAGGAGGCGTGCCATGGCCAGGCTGATCTACGCGGCGATCGCATCGCTCGACGGGTTCGTCGCCGACGAGGACGGCCGGTTCGACTGGGCCGCGCCCGACGAGGAGGTGCACGCGTTCGTGAACGACCTCGAGCGGCGGGTCGGCACGTACCTCTACGGCCGGCGGATGTACGACGTGATGGCGTTCTGGGAGACCGCGGACACCGGCCCCGACGAGCCGGCCGTCATGCGGGACTACGCGGAGATCTGGCGGGCGGCCGACAAGGTCGTCTACTCCGCGACGCTGGAGGCGGCGACGACCGCGCGAACGCGGATCGAGCGCGCCTTCGACCCGGAGGCCGTCCGGCGGCTGAAGGGCTCGGCGGGGCGCGACGTGTCGGTCGGCGGCCCCACGCTTGCCGCCGAGGCCTTCCGGGCCGGCCTCGTCGACGAGCTGCACCTCTTCCTCACGCCCGTCCTCGTCGGCGGCGGCACACGGGCCCTCCCGGAGGGGGTCCGCCTCGAGCTCGAGCTGCTCGACGAGCACCGGTTCGCGGGCGGCGTCGTCCACCTGCACCACCGAGTCCGGAGCTCGGGTCGAGGTGCCTGACGCCTTCCTCGGGCTGGTAGGCTCGGCAGCCCCCGCCCGGGCTCCCAATCGATGCGAAAGACGCTCGCACTTCTCCTCCTCGCCGGTCTGGCCGTGCTCGCGGCGGGCTGCGGTGCGGACGACGGCACGGACACCGGCGCGGCGCCGGCGGACACCGCCCCGGCGGCGACCGACACGGCCGCCGCGGACGCGTGCGCCCCGGAGAGCCTGACCCTCGTCCAGCCGGGGCAGCTGACCGTCGGGACCGACAACCCGGCCTTCCCGCCCTGGTTCGAGGGCGGGACGCCCGAGGGCTCGAGCTGGGAGATCAACGACCCGTCCACGGGCGAGGGCTTCGAGAGCGCGGTCGCCTACGCGGTCGCCGAGCAGCTCGGCTTCACGAAGGACGAGGTCGAGTGGACGGTCGTGCCCTTCGCGCAGTCGTTCCGCCCGGGCCCGAAGAGCTTCGACTTCGACATCAACCAGATCTCGTACACGCCGAAGCGCGCGCAGGCGGTCGGCTTCAGCGACTCGTACTACGACGTGAACCAGGCGGTCGTCTCGCTCAAGTCGTCCTCGATCGCCGACGCCACGTCGATCGCCGACCTCGCGGACGCGAAGCTCGGTGCGCCGGTCGGCACGACGAGCTACGACTACATCGTCGACAACGTGCAGCCGAGCCAGGATCCGTCCGTCTACGACACGCTGAACGACGGCGTCTCCGCCCTGAAGGCCAAGCAGATCGACGGGCTCGTCGTCGACCTGCCGACGGCGTTCTTCATCACGGCCGTCCAGGTGCCGAACGGCAAGATCGTCGGCCAGTTCCCGGCCGTCGGCGAGCAGGAGTACTTCGGCATGGTCTTCGAGCAGGAAAACCCGCTCGTCGAGTGCGTGAACGAGGCGCTTGCGACCCTCAGGGACGACGGCACGCTCGACCAGATCCAGCAGGAGTGGCTCTCCGACAAGGCGAGCGCTCCGGTCCTCGAGTAGCCCCGGCGCGTGTCCCAGCCGGCCCCGCTCGGCAGCCGCCGGTCCCGGATCCTCGGCGGCACGTCCGACGGCGGCGGACGCAGCACGGCGATCGCCGTCGTCAGCACGGTCGTCTTCTTCGGGCTCGTCGTCCTGCTCGTCCGCAGCTCGCCCGGCTGGCCGGCGGTCCGCGAGTCCTTCTTCAACGCCGACGAGTTCCGGGACTCGTGGCGGGACATCGTTCACGCCTTCGGCCTGAACGTGCGGATCTTCCTGATCGCCGAGGCGCTGATTCTAGTCTTCGCCCTCGTGATCGCGGTCCTCCGGAGCGTCCCCGGGCCGGTCTTCTTCCCGGTCCGTGTCCTCGCGATCGGCTACACGGATCTCTTCCGCGGGATCCCGACCATCCTCGTCATCTACATCCTCGGGTTCGGCGCGCCCGCGCTGCAGCTCTCCGGCGTCCCCACCTCGCCGCTCTTCTGGGGCGTCGTCTCGCTCGTCCTCGTCTACTCCGCGTACGTCGCGGAGGTCTACCGGGCCGGGATCGAGTCGGTGCACCCGAGCCAGGAGGCGGCGGCGCGCTCGCTCGGGCTCTCGCGCCCGCAGGCGCTGCGCCACGTGATCCTGCCGCAGGCCGTGCGCCGGGTCGTGCCCCCGCTCCTGAACGACTTCATCGGGCTCCAGAAGGACACGGCGCTCGTGGCGCTGATCGGCCCGGTCGAGGCGTTCCGCCAGTCGCAGATCGAGGTGGCCGGGAGCTTCAACTACACGCCCTACCTCGTGACGGCGCTGCTCTTCGTCCTCCTGACGATCCCGCTCGCGCGGCTCACGGACTGGCTGATCGTCCGGGGGCGCCGGCGCGAGCTCGCGGCGGGAGGGCGATGAGCGCGCTCGAGGTCGAGGGCCTGCGGAAGTCGTTCGGCCGCCTCGAGGTGCTGCGCGGCATCGACCTCGAGGTGGCCGAGCACGAGGTCGTCTGCCTGATCGGCGCGTCGGGCTCGGGCAAGTCGACCTTCCTGCGCTGCGTCAACCTGCTCGAGGCGATCGACGCCGGCCGGATCGTCGTCGGCGGGGACGAGATCACCGCGCGCGGCGTCGACGTGAACCGCGTGCGACGGCGGATCGGGATCGTCTTCCAGGCGTTCAACCTCTTCCCGCACATGAGCGTCATGCGCAACGTGACGCTCGCGCCGACGAAGGCGCTCGGCCTCTCCCGCGCCCGGGCGGAGGAGGAGGCGCTCGAGCTGCTGCGACGCTTCGGGCTCGCCGACAAGCGCGACGAGTACCCGGACCGCCTCTCGGGCGGCCAGCAGCAGCGCGTCGCGATCGTGCGGGCGCTCGCCATGCGGCCCGACCTGATGCTCCTCGACGAGGTGACGAGCGCCCTCGACCCCGAGCTCGTCGCCGAGGTGCTGAACGTGATCCGCGAGCTGGCCGAGGGCGGCATGACGATGGTGATCGCCACGCACGAGATGGCGTTCGCCCGCGACATCGCCGACCGCGTCTGCTTCCTCGACGACGGCGTCATCCTCGAGGAGGGGACGCCCGAGGAGATCTTCACGCGGCCCCGCGAGCCGCGCACGCGCCAGTTCCTCCAGCGGATCACGGAGGCGGGCCGCCTCTAGGGGACAGCTCGATCCGGCGCTGCCGCCGTCCTCCGCGCGCGGGCCCGGCCCGTTGACCGGATCTCTCCGAGGCGTTAGCGTCGGCGCGCCGCAGTAGACCAAAAAGGGGAGGAACTCGTGCGTCGCCTAGTGCTCAGCGTTGTTTTCGTCCTGGCCGTCTTCGTCGTGCCGACCGCGTCGGCCGCGCCGACGAAGGCGCCACCGCAGGATCGCGACTGGTGTCGGCAGGTGCCGCCCACCGCGAGCTGGTCCGTTCGGAACGTCGACGTGCTCTGTCGCATCGACACCGTCCGGCACACCTGGAACGCCGACGGGACACTCGCCACCGACCCGGCCACGCCCTCGGGCTATCGAGAGACGCTGACGCAGGCGATCTCGATCAACTTCATCGACTACGGCAACCCGCGCGAGGACCAGCCCGCGACCGCGGCGACGCGCGACGTCATGTTCGTCGCCGGCCGCTTCGGCCTGAAGGCCTTCGACATCACCGTCCCGACCGAGCCGGAGCTGCTCGACTGGCTGGGCGACGGGATCGACGACCCGTTCCTCGAGGACGGCAATCCGGGCGACGGCTCGCAGGCTCCGCGCCGGGGGACGCTCGACGACATGTGGGAGAACGAGGACATGGACGTCGACCAGGACCGGAAGCTCGTCTTCCTCTCCCGCGACCCGCGCGCCTACGGCGGCAGCACCGGCAACCCGGCGTCGCGCTCGGGCATCTACGTCGTCGATGTCCGCGATCCAGAGCACATGCGCGTGATCACGTTCGTCGAGACGCCGACGGGCCATACGACGACCTGCATCAACGACTGCCGCTGGCTCTGGACCGGCGGGCCCGCGCCGAACACGAATCAGCAGGCGATGGGCTGGGCCGGCCGGCCGATCTTCGTCACCGACATGCGCGACCCGCACCACCCGCAGGTGTATCCGGACCCGATCGACCTCGACCGAAACGACGGGCGGGTCGACTACGCCCACGACGTCCAGGTCGACGCCGCCGGCGTGGCCTGGGTGTCCGGCCGGGGCGGCGTGCGCGGCTACTGGACGGGCGGGCTCCACTACGACCCGCTGCTCGGCGTGGCCCGCGTGGCCACGGCGTTCGATCCGGTCCCGTACGCCGGCGGCGGGCTCGAGGAGACCGTCTTCCCGACCCGCACGAGCTCGCGCTTCATGCACAACGCCTTCCGGCCGCTCGGGGATGACGCGCCGGATTCGTCGTACGGCAACCTGATCTACGCGACCGAGGAGGAGTTCGCGGGCGGTTCGTTCCCGAACGGCTGCGCCAACGACGGACCGCTCTTCATCGCGTCGCTCGAGGGCAGCTACGACGGAGAGGCGTGGCGCTCGACGCCGACCGACAAGTTCCGCCTGAAGACGGTGGCGACCTGGCATCCGTTCGGCAAGGAGGGCTCCTCCACGTCGACGGACTGCTCGGCCCACTACTTCCAGATCCAGGATCGGGTCCTCTCGATGTCGTTCTACAGCCAGGGCTCGCGGTTCCTCGACATCACGGATCCGACCAACCCGACCCAGATCGCCTACTTCCGGCCCGGCACGGGCACGTGGGCGACGTATCCACACAAGGGCCTCTACTACTCGGCCGACCGGAACGGGATCTACGTCCTCCGGCTGACGGTTCCCGCCGGCCATGCCGCCCATCTCGCCGCGGCGCACGCGATCCCCGCGTCGAACGCGCCGGCGGTCGCCGAGGCGGATGCGGCCGAGGAGGCGCTGGCCGCCCTCGAGCGGCCGCACGGCGCCCACTGCAGCAAGCTGCTGCCGGACCTGTAAGCGCGGCGGCCGAGCCTCCGCTCGGCGGCCGGTTCGAAGGGACGAGAGCCCCGCAGCCGCGGGGCTCTCGTCGTCGGGGCGACACGAGCGCCCGGGGCGTCACATGAGCCCGGGGCCGGCCGGCGGAGGTGGTCTGCGGCTTATCCCTGATGCACGTGCGCGTCCGTGCCGATGGCGGCCGGCCGGGCGGCTGCGAGCCTGGTCCTGCGCAGTCTGCGCGACAGCCAATTTCTCGGAAAGGAGTCAGCCATGGCAGTCATCGAGAAGGCGGCGCTCTACGAGGCACCGGGTCGCGAAGGCAGCCCGGTCAGCCTGAAGCCTCGGTACGAGAACTTCATCGGCGGGCACTGGGTTCCGCCGACGAACGGCGCGTACTCGGAGAACGTGACCCCGGCGACGGGCGAGGTGTTCACCGAGGTCCCGAAGTCCGCGCCGGAGGACATCGAGCTCGCGCTCGACGCCGCACACGCGGCGAAGGACGCGTGGAGTGAGGCCTCCGCGACGGAGCGCTCGAGGGTGCTGAACAAGGTCGCCGACGCGATCGAGGACAACCTGGAGATGCTCGCCGTCGCCGAGAGCTGGGAGAACGGCAAGCCGGTGCGCGAGACGCTCGCTGCGGACATCCCGCTCGCGGCCGACCACTTCCGCTACTTCGCCTCGGTCATCCGCGGCGAGGAGGGCGCGATCTCCGAGCTCGACAAGAACACGGTTGCCTACCACTTCAAGGAGCCGCTCGGAGTGGTCGGGCAGATCATCCCGTTCAACTTCCCGCTGCTCATGGCGGCGTGGAAGATCGCTCCGGCGCTCGCAGCGGGCAACTGCACGGTGCTGAAGCCGGCGAGTCCGACTCCGTGGTCGATCCTCAAGCTGATGGAGCTGATCGAGGAGATCGTCCCGGAGGGCGTGATCAACGTCGTGAACGGGCCGGGCGCCGAGATCGGCAAGGCGCTCGCGACCAACAAGCGGATCGCCAAGATCGCCTTCACCGGCGAGACGGTGACCGGGCGGCTGATCATGCAGTACGCCGCCCAGAACATCATCCCCTCGACGACCGAGCTCGGAGGGAAGTCGCCGAACATCTTCTTCGCCGACGTCATGGCGGAGGACGACGCCTTCCTGGACAAGGCGATCGAGGGCCTCGTCCTCTACGCCTTCAACAAGGGCGAGGTCTGCACGTGTCCGTCGCGGGCGCTGATCGAGGAGTCGATCTACGAGCCCTTCATGGAGAGGGCGCTCGGGCGCATCGCGGCGATCCGGCAGGGCCATCCGCTCGACCCCGACACGCAGCTCGGGGCCCAGGTCTCGACCGCGCAGCTCGAGAAGATCGAGGGCTACGTCGGGATCGGCCGCGAGGAGGGAGCCGAGCTCCTGATCGGCGGCGAGCGGGCGCACCTGGGCGGCGAGCTGGAGGACGGCTACTACTTCCAGCCGACCGTCTTCAAGGGTCGGAACGACATGCGGATCTTCCAGGAGGAGATCTTCGGCCCGGTGCTCGCGGTCACGACGTTCAGGGACGAGGCGGAGGCGCTCGCGATCGCGAACGACACGCTGTACGGCCTCGGCGCCGGCGTCTGGACCCGCGACACGAGCAAGGCGTTCCGGATGGGCCGCGGCATCAAGGCGGGCCGGGTGTGGACGAACTGCTACCACCTCTACCCGGCGCACGCCGCCTTCGGCGGCTACAAGGTCTCCGGGGTCGGTCGGGAGAACCACAAGATGATGCTCGACCACTACTCGCAGACCAAGTGCCTGCTCGTCAGCTACGACCCCGAGCCGCTCGGGTTCTTCTAGAGGCGACTCGATGCCGGACAACGACATAGTCACCGCCACGCCGGCCGCGCTCGCCGAGCTCGTTCGGCTGCGCGACCGGCACGGGCGGCTGATCCTGTTCCAGTCCGGCGGCTGTTGTGACGGCAGCTCGCCCTCGTGCCTCGGCGAGGGCGAGCTGCTCGTCGGGCCGAACGACCTCGCGCTCGGCGAGCTGGACGGCGTCCCGTTCTACATCGACGCCGAGCAGTACGAGCGCTGGAACCGCCCGCGCTTCGAGCTCGACCTCGCCGACGGCTCCGCGGACACCTTCTCGCTCGAGGGCGCGGACGGCGTCCACTTCGTCGCCCGGAGCAGCGCCTGCGCAGCGACCCAGGCCTAGCCCGACGGTGGATGTCGCCGCTTCGCGCTGGCCCGCACTCGATGCGACCTCCAGCTGGCCGCGGGCTCCCGTTCCGCTGGATCGCGACCGGCTTCGCTCGTTTGCGTCGGCGCTCACGGCCGCAGGAGAACCTTGATCGCCCGCCGCTGATCCATCGCCTCGTACCCGGCGGCGGCCTGCTCGAGCGGCAGTTCGAGATCGAACACCTTGCCCGGGTCGATGCGGCGGTTCCAGATCAGGTCGATCAGCTCGGGGAGGAAGCGGCGTACCGGCGCGGGCCCTCCGTGGAGGTGCACGAGGCTCCAGAACAGCTCCATCCCGGGCAGCGCGACGCCGTGACCGACGCCGACGAAGCCGACGTGCCCGCCGGGGCGAGTGGAGTGGACGGCTTGCATCATCGATTCTTGGGTTCCGACCGCCTCGACGACGGAGTGCGCACCCAGCCCGTTCGTGAGCTCTTTGACATTGGCCACGCCGTCCTCGCCCCGCTCTTCGACGATGTCGGTCGCGCCGTACTCACGCGCCAGGCGCTGGCGTGACTCGTGGCGGCTCATGGCAATGATCCGCTCCGCGCCGAGCTGCCTGGCGGCGAGGACGGCGTGCAGGCCGACCGCGCCGTCGCCCACGACGGCGACCGTCTTGCCCGGGCCGGCCTCGGCTGCCACGGCGCCGAACCAGCTGGTGCCGAGCACGTCGGAGGCCGCGAGCATGCTCGGGATCAGATCGTCGGCGGGGAGGTCCGGGGTGGCGAGGAGGGTGCCGTCGGCGAGCGGGACGCGCAGCAACTCGGCTTGCGCGCCCAACGCGCCCATGGGTACGCGGTTGACGCAGGCGCTCTGATAGCCGGCCCGGCAGATCGCGCAGGTGTTGTCGGAGGCCCAGAACGAACCGACCACGAACTGGCCCGGCTTGACCGTCTCGACCTCCTCGCCGACCTCCTCGACGATCCCGGCGTACTCGTGACCCATTGGCGCGGGCCACTCGGGCTCCTCGATCCCGCGGTACGGCCACAGATCCGAGCCGCAGACGCACGCCGCCGACACGCGGATGATCGCGTCCGTTGCCTCGAGGATCCGCGGCGGGTCGCGCTCCTCGACCCGGACATCGCCCGGCCCGTGCATCACGGCACCGCGCATCAGCAATCACCGGCCTCGAGCGACGAGAACGGGGTCATGTCTTCCATTAACGCATCCGAAACGGTTCGCACTGCCAAAACGCGCGTCGAAACGCCTCGCGTGTGCCGCGCCACAATGGCGTCGACCGGGAGCCCGTCGATGAGTTTGCGCCGCGGCCCGCGAGGGTGGACGTGGCCCACCGCCTCGCTCGCTCTGCGATCTCGCCGGCTGCTGCCCGCTAGTCGGCGACCCCGCGCATGTCGTACGCCGGGGGAATCCCCGCCCGGATCTTCTCGTGCAGGCGGAGAATTCCCTCTATGAGCGCCTCGGGGCGCGGGGGGCAGCCGGGCACGTATACGTCGACGGGGACGATCTTGTCCACCCCCTGCAGGACGGCGTAGTTGTTGAACATGCCTCCCGAGCTCGCGCAGGCGCCCATGGCGATCACCCACTTCGGCTCAAGCATCTGGTCGTAGATTTGCCGGAGCGGCGCGGCCATCTTGTGCGAGAGTCGCCCGGGGACGATCAGAAGGTCGGCCTGGCGTGGCGTCGGGCGGAAGTACTCCATGCCGAAGCGGGCGATGTCGTAGCGGGAGCTCACGACGGCGGCCATTTCTATCGTGCAGCAGGAGAGCCCGAACTGGTCGGGCCACATCGAGTGGGTCTGCGCCCAGGCGAGCGCCTTCTCGATCGTGGTGAGGCCGAGCGTCTGCTCGAGCGCCGCGACTTCCTGCTCGAACACCCCCGGACCTTTGCCCCGCCAGAGCACACGCTCTGACTGGAGCCCGTACTCGGAGAGACGTTTCTTCGAGCCCAAGCAGCGACCTTTCCCACGGGTTCCGGACGATCATCATCCGGATAGGGAGCGGGTGCCAGCATCGGCGCGATTTCGTATCGCACCCGCGGAGAAATACCGATGCCGCCTGCCCGGATGCAGGAGGCGGCAAGCTCGGCAGGTTCGGTCGCGAGGCATCCGCAGCATGGTTTTGCCCGCCGCTGCGCAGCCGGCTGGGCGTTGCCTCTCAAAGATGCGTATCGAAATCTCTCTCGATTGAGCTGCGCCGGCTCGAACGAAGCGACGTCGTCGGCACCTGACAACGTGCTCGGCCGGAGGAGGGTCCTGTTCCTCCTTCGGGGCGGCAGATCAGGGTCGCCGGATCAAGAAGTCAGGGTGCGGGATCAGGGGGTCCGCCCGATGTCGGCGCAGGCCCGTGGCGGAAAACTCGATCCGTGCCCCGCTACCCGCTCCACCACCGCCACGAGCC
>Ga0210115_1000363_pt1 | contig 13055 bp, 9 predicted proteins | sample MayberryNW_TuleB_2_FD_185526 | JGI IMG/M metagenome (GOLD analysis project Ga0210115, IMG submission 185526) | Wetland microbial communities from San Francisco Bay, California, USA, that impact long-term carbon sequestration - MayberryNW_TuleB_D2... | ecosystem: Environmental > Aquatic > Marine >... | reverse complement strand
ACACCAGCCACCCAGGAGATCCAGAGCAGATGCCTCCGAAGAGCCGTCAGGGCGCGGGCGCCAAGAAGGTGCGCCGCAAGGAGAAGAAGAACGTGGCCCATGGCCACGCCCACATCAAGAGCACCTTCAACAACACGATCGTCTCGATCACCGACCCCATGGGCAACGTGATCTCGTGGGCCTCGGCCGGCCACGTGGGCTTCAAGGGCTCGCGCAAGTCGACGCCGTTCGCCGCGCAGATGGCGGCCGAGAACGCCGCGCGGCGGGCCCAGGAGCACGGCATGCGCAAGGTCGACGTGTTCGTCAAGGGCCCGGGCTCCGGTCGCGAGACCGCGATCCGCTCGCTGCAGGCCGCCGGCCTCGAGGTCGGCACCATCCAGGACGTGACCCCCGTCCCGCACAACGGCTGCCGCCCGCCCAAGCGGCGCCGGGTGTAGGGGGGAGAAGGAGACATGGCTCGTTACACAGGTGCGGACTGCAAGCGCTGCCGCCGCGAGAAGATGAAGCTGTTCCTCAAGGGTGCGAAGTGCGAGTCGCCGAAGTGCCCGATCGAGATCCGTCCCTACCCGCCGGGTGAGCACGGTCGCGGTCGCTCCAAGGACAGCGAGTACCTCCTGCAGCTGCGGGAGAAGCAGAAGGCCACCCGGATCTACGGTGTGCTCGAGAAGCAGTTCCGCGGCTACTACGACGAGGCCAACCGCAAGCAGGGCAAGACCGGCGAGAACCTGCTGCGCATCCTCGAGAGCCGTCTGGACAACGTGGTCTACCGAGCCGGCTTCGCCAAGTCCCGCGACATGGCCCGCCAGCTGGTGCGCCACGGCCACCTCACCGTCAACGGCCGCAAGGTCGACATCCCGTCGTTCCGCGTCAGCGACAACGACATCATCGAGGTCCGTGAAGGCTCGCTCGAGCTCACGCCCTTCATCGTGGCGCGTGCCGAGGCCGGCGAGCGCCCGGTGCCGGCATGGCTCGAGGTCATCCCGACCCGGATGCGGATCCTCGTCCACTCCCTCCCGGCCCGGCAGGTCATCGACACGCCGGTCCAGGAGCAGCTGATCGTCGAGCTGTACTCGAAGTAACCCGCACGACCCCGGGGGCGGCAGACCGACGCCGCTCCTGGGGGCACCACCTCGCACGGCGTCATATGGCGGACGCCTGCTGGAAGGACAACTGACGTGCTGATCGCACAGCGCCCCACCCTCTCCGAAGAGGTCGTCGACGACTACCGCTCGCGGTTCGTCATCGAGCCCCTCGAGCCGGGCTTCGGCTACACCCTCGGCAACTCCCTCCGCCGCACCCTGCTGTCCTCGATCCCCGGTGCCTCGGTCACGAGCATCCGGGTCGACGGCGTGCTGCACGAGTTCACCACCGTGCCGGGCGTCAAGGAGGACATCACCGAGATCATCCTCAACATCAAGGGGCTCGTCGTGAGCTCCGAGGTGGACGAGCCGGTGGTCATGTACCTGCGCAAGCAGGGCCCGGGCGCGGTCACCGCCGCCGACATCGCGCCCCCGGCCGGTGTCGAGGTGCACAACCCCGACCTGCACATCGCGACGCTCAACGGCAAGGGCAAGCTCGAGATGGAGCTCACCGTCGAGCGCGGCCGCGGCTACGTCTCCGCGGTGCAGAACAAGCAGGTGGGTCAGGAGATCGGCCGGATCCCGGTCGACTCCATCTACTCCCCGGTGCTCAAGGTGACCTACAAGGTCGAGGCGACCCGTGTCGAGCAGCGGACCGACTTCGACAAGCTGATCGTCGACGTCGAGACCAAGCGCTCGATGCAGCCGCGGGACGCCATGGCGTCGGCCGGCAAGACGCTGGTCGAGCTCTTCGGCCTGGCCCGCGAGCTCAACGTCGAGGCCGAGGGCATCGACATGGGCCCGTCGCCGACCGACGCCGCTCTCGCCGCCGACCTGGCCCTGCCGGTCGAGGACCTCGAGCTGACCGTGCGGTCCTACAACTGCCTCAAGCGCGAGGGCATCCACACGGTGGGCGAGCTGGTCTCCCGCAGCGAGGCCGACCTGCTCGACATCCGCAACTTCGGCGCGAAGTCGATCGACGAGGTCAAGGCCAAGCTGCACTCGATGGGCCTGGCCCTCAAGGACAGCCCGCCCGGGTTCGACCCGAGCACCGCCGTGGACAACTACGGCGCCGACGACGACACGGCCTACGTCGAGGACGAGCAGTACTAGAGGTCGGCTGACCCGACCCCCTCGGACCTCGCAGACTGGAGACGGAACACCATGCCCACCCCAGCCAAGGGCGCCCGCCTCGGCGGCGGCCCGGCGCACGAGCGCCTGATGCTCGCCAACCTGGCCACCGCACTGTTCGAGCACGGCAAGATCACCACGACCGAGGCCAAGGCGAAGCGGCTGCGGCCCCTCGCCGAGCGCCTGATCACCTTCGCGAAGCGCGGTGACCTGCACGCGCGCCGTCGGGTGATGACCGTGGTCCGGGACAAGAGCGTCGTGCACGAGCTCTTCGCCGAGATCGGCCCGCGCTACGAGAACCGCCACGGCGGCTACACCCGGATCACCAAGGTCGGCCCGCGCAAGGGTGACAACGCGCCGATGGCGGTCATCGAGCTGGTCGAGGCGCTGACGGCCAAGGCCGAGACCGTGAAGGAGGCGGAGGCGGCCACCAAGCGGACCGCCAAGAAGACCGCCAAGAAGACCGCCGAGAAGACCGCCGAGAAGACCGCCGAGAAGACCGCTGCCGCGGACGACGCGGCGACGGCAGCAGCCGCCGCCGAGGCCGCCGAGGCCGCGGCCGAGGAGGCTGCCGACGACGCCGCCGAGGGTGATGTCGAGGGCGCCGAGCAGGCCGCCACCGAGGCCCGTGCGGCTGCCGACGAGGCAGCCGAGGCGGCCGAAGGCTCCCCGGACGAGAAGGCCGACGAGGCCGCCGGCGAGGCCGAGGCCTTCGCCGAGATCGCCGAGGACGCCGCCGAGGACGCCAAGAAGTCGGAGTAGTCCTGACGCCCGACGCGCAGCGCGCCGTGACCGAGCCCGCCGTCCCCGCTCCCGGGGACGGCGGGCTCGTCCGTCTGCGCCTGGACCTGGGCTACGACGGGGCCGAGTTCTCCGGCTGGGCCCGCCAGCCCGGCCGGCGGACGGTGCAGGAGGTCCTCGAGGACGCGCTGGTCACCGTCCTGCGGGTCACCGAGGCGCGGGTCACCTGCGCCGGCCGGACCGACTCCGGGGTCCACGCGCGCGGGCAGGTCGCCCACGTCGACGCGCCGTCGGCGGCGGTCGAGGCGGCCGGTGGCCCGGGCGCGCTGGCGCGCCGGCTCTCGGGTGTCCTGCCTCGCGACGTACGCGTGACCGACGTGGCGCTCGCACCGGACGGGTTCGACGCCCGCTTCGCCGCGCTCTGGCGCCGGTACGCCTACCGGATCAGCGACCACCCGGCCGGTGTCGACCCGCTGCGCCGGCACGACGTCGTCGACCACCGACGGGCGCTGGACGTGGCGGCGATGGACGAGGCTGCCGGCGCGCTGCTCGGGACGCACGACTTCGGCGCCTTCTGCCGGCCCCGCGAGGGAGCCACGACGGTGCGGACCCTGCTCGAGCACGGGTGGTCGCGCGGGGACGGGCTGGTCGTCGCCACGGTCGTGGCGGACGCCTTCTGCCACAACATGGTGCGGGCCCTGGTCGGGGCGGCTCTCGCGGTCGGCGAGGGCCGCCGGCCGCCGTCCTGGCCGGCCGAGGTGCTGGCCGGCCGGGTGCGACGGCCCGACGTCCAGGTGGCGCCGGCGCACGGGCTGACCCTCGAGGAGGTCCGCTACCCGCCGGCCGAGGAGCTCGCGGCGCGCGCCACGGCGGCGCGCCGCCGACGGGAGGAGCCCGCGTGACCACGACCGCGGGCCGCGAGGAGCTGCTCGTCACCCTCGCCGCGATGGTGCTCGCCCTGCCGGACGACCGGCCGCAGGCCGTCGGCGTGACCGGCATGTCGTGCAGCGGGAAGACCACGCTGGCCGCCGAGCTGGCGGCCGTCGTCGTCGGCGCCGGCCGGCCGGTGCTGTCCGTCGCCTACGACGACTTCCACCATCCCCGGGAGCGGCGCCACGCCCAGGGCCGCGAGTCGGCGGCCGGCTACCTCGACGACGCGTTCGACCCGGAGGCGCTGGACCGGCTGGTGCTCCGCCCGGTGGTCGAAGGTGCCCGCCGCATCGTGACGGCGTCGTACGACCTCGCCGAGGACCGGCCGGTCGCGCCGGACCCGGTCGACCTGGCGGACGGGTCGGTCGTGCTGGTCGAGGGGTCGTTCCTGCTGGTCCCCGCCCTTGCCGACCGGTGGGACCTGTCGGTGATGACCGTGGCCGAGCCGGGGCGGGTCATCGAGCGGGCCGTCGTGCGCGACGCCGACCTCGGCCCGCCGGAACGGGTCCGTGAGCTCTACCTGCGGCGCTACCTGGCGGCCGAGGCGCTGCACCAGGAGCGCGACGACCCCTGGTCGCGGGCGGACGTGGTCGTCGACCTGACCGACCCGACGGCCCCGCGGCTCCTGAGCTGACCGCCGGGCGCCGACGAGGTCAGCCCTGCCCGCAGGGGCCTCCGGTGGCGTAGGGAAGTGCGGCGTAGGCAGCGGTGTCCTGCGTGAACAGCGACCCGTCCGCTGCGGCCTCGAGCACCGCCATCGTGGGCACCCGGAAGATCTCCTCGAGGTAGCCGTTGCTCTTCTGCCCGACCGAGCGCACCTCGTAGAAGATGGCGCCGCGCATCACGTCGGCACCCAGCGGCGTCTCGCCGGTGGGAGCGTCGCCGCCGAGCAGCATGCGGCTGAGCACGGCGTTGGTGATGTCGATGTCGGGGTAGCGCGCCAGGTGTGTCTGGCCCTGCCCGGCGAGGGCGTCGATGGTCGTCTCGGCCATCTGACGGCCGACCAGCCACTGGTCCGCCGTCAGCCGCGACGGGTCGACGGTGCGGGCGCCGATCTGGAACTGGTTGAGGTCGTCGGTGCCGGCCACCCGCGGCGCGCTGCTCATGTGGTGCAGGTCGAGCCCGAGCTCGGGACGGAGCTGGTCGAAGAGGTGCCAGAAGGCGACCGACTCGGGCTGGACGAAGTTCTCCCAGTCGCGGTTGAGGTCGGTCCTGGTCGGTGTCGTGCTCTGACGGATGTTGGCCGTCGCGCCGTCCGGGTTGTACATCGGGATGACGACCACGGTCAGGCCGTCGCGGATCGTCCGGGCCGCCGGGCTGCCGCTGCTGGCCAGCGTCCGCAGGACCTGCAGCGCGGCCTCGGTGCTGTGCAGCTCGTTGCCGTGGATGCGCGCCTGGAGCCAGAACGTCGTCGGTCCGTCGCCGACGGTCGCGTAGAGCAGCTCGCGTCCCTCACCGGACAGGCCGGCGCTGGCCACGGTGACCCGGCCCGCACTGCTCTGCTCGATCCGGTGCAGCTGGGTCACGACGTCCTCGTAGCCCGCGACGCTGCTGAGCTCGACCGTCTGGTCGTCCTGGAGGCACGGACCGCCGGGCGTGTGCGCCGGGTCGGCGCCGGCCGGTGCGACACCGAATCCGACCAGGGCCAGCGAGGCTGCGATGATCCCCAGCCGGCGCAGCCACCCGACCGTGAGGTCGGCGCGACGGGCCGGGCGGGTGCGACGGACTGCCATGAGGTGCCTCCGGGGGTCGGTCCCGCCGTTCTAGCTCAAAGGGGACGAACCGGGCAAGGGTGGGATCCACCTCTTTACCGACTCCGGAACCCGGTCGCGCCGTCCGCCGGGACGCCGCACACTCCTGCTGTGGGCCACGTCGACGTCAACGGGATCAGCTACTACCTGCCGGACGGCCGCTGCCTCCTATCGGACGTGTCCTTCCGGGTGGGCGACGGCGCGAAGGTCGCGCTCGTCGGCGCCAACGGCGCCGGCAAGACGACCCTGCTTCGCCTGGTCGCCGGCGACATCGACCCGCACGAGGGCTCGATCGGCCGCTCGGGCGGCCTCGGGGTGATGCGCCAGTTCGTCGGCTCGGTGCGCGACGAGTCCTCGGTCCGTGCGCTGCTCGTGTCGGTGGCGCCGCCCGCGGTGCGCAGCGCCGCCGAGGCTCTGGAGGCCGCCGAGCTGGCCATGATGGAGCGCGACGACGAGAAGACCCAGATGCGGTACGCCCAGTCACTGGCCGACTGGTCCGACGCCGGGGGCTACGACGCCGAGGTCCTGTGGGACACCTGCACCGTCTCGGCGCTCGGCGTGCCGTTCGAGAAGGCGCAGTGGCGCGAGGTGCGCACCCTCTCCGGTGGCGAGCAGAAGCGGCTGGTGCTCGAGGCGCTGCTGCGTGGCCCGGACCAGGTGCTCATGCTCGACGAGCCGGACAACTACCTCGACGTCCCCGGGAAGCTCTGGCTCGAGGAGGCGCTGCGCGAGTCGCCCAAGACGGTGCTCTTCGTGTCCCACGACCGGGAGCTGCTGTCCCGCACCGCGACCCGGGTGGTGACGCTGGAGCTGGGCGCGGGCGGCAACACCGCGTGGACCCACGGCGGCGGCTTCGGTACGTACCACGACGCCCGCAAGGAACGGTTCGCGCGTCTCGAGGAGCTCCGCCGCCGCTGGGACGAGGAGCACGCCAAGATCAAGGCGCTGGTCCTGATGTACAAGCAGAAGGCGGCCTACAACGACGGGATGGCCTCGCGCTACCAGGCGGCGTTGACGCGGCTGCGGATGTTCGAGGAGGCCGGCCCGCCCGAGGCGATCCCGCTGCAGCAGGACGTGTCGATGCGGCTCCGAGGTGCGCGGACCGGGAAGCGGGCGCTCGTCTGCGAGCAGCTCGAGCTGACCGGACTGATGAAGCCCTTCGACCTCGAGGTGTGGTACGGCGACCGGGTGGCGGTGCTCGGCTCCAACGGGTCGGGCAAGTCGCACTTCCTGCGGCTGCTCGCGCGCGGCGGGTCCGACCCGGACGCCGAGCACCGCCCGGTCGAGGACCTCGTGATCGCGCCGGTCGCGCACACCGGCCGGGCCCGGCTCGGAGCCCGGGTCAGGCCGGGGTGGTTCGCCCAGACGCACGAGCACCCCGAGCTGGTCGGCCGCACGCTGCTCGAGATCCTCTGGCGCGGCGACGAGCACCGTGACGGGATGGGCAGGGAGCCCGCGTCCCGGGCGTTGGACCGCTACGAGCTGGCGCATGCCGCCGAGCAGCGCTTCGAATCGCTGTCCGGCGGGCAGCAGGCCCGGCTGCAGATCCTCCTGCTCGAGCTGTCCGGAGCCACGATGCTGCTGCTCGACGAGCCGACCGACAACCTCGACATCGTCTCGGCCGAGGCGCTGGAGGACGGCCTGGCCGCCTTCGACGGCACGGTCGTCGCGGTGACCCACGACCGGTGGTTCGCGCGCGGCTTCGACCGGTTCCTGGTGTTCGGCGCGGACGGCGGGGTCTACGAGTCGGACGAGCCGGTCTGGGACGAGGGGCGGGTCGAGAGGGTGCGCTGACCCGCCGGGTGAGTCGGGCGATTTGCGGCTTGCGCTGGGGGGTTCCCCATCTGTGGTGTTGCGGCTAGGTTGCGGCGAAACGGATCTCGTTCCCTCCTCGAGGAGAACCGCCATGCCGCGTCGCGCCCCGGTCGTCCGCCTCGTGCTCGCCGTCGGGGCTGCGCTCGCGGTCCTGCTGGGGCTCGCCGGCCCGGTCGCCGTGCCGGCGTCTGCCGACCACACGCCGCTGCCGGACCGGGTGACCCTCATGGGGTCGCTCATGAGCGAGCTCGGTTGCGTCGACGGGCCCGACGACGGGACCGACCCGGACTGGGACCCCGACTGCACGGCGACCGACATGGCACGGGTCGGCGAGACCTCCGTCTTCGAGCTCGGGGTCACCGTGCCGCCGGGGTCGTACGAGTTCAAGGTGCGCCTCAACGGGTCCTGGGACGAGAACTACGGGGCTGGCGGTGTCCCGGGCGGCCCCAACATCCCGCTCGCGCTCCAGCACGAGGCCGAGCTGACCTTCACCTACGACCACGTGTCGCACCAGGTGGGCGTGGCGCCGACGCACCCGCAGCCGGGCCTCACGCCGGCCGACTCCGAACTGGCGCTCGACAGCCTGCGGCGGGACCTCACCCGCGAACGCTTCTACTTCGTGATGGCTGACCGGTTCGAGAACGGCGATCCGGCCAATGACACCGGCGGCCTCGGCGACGACCGGCTCGTGAGCGGCCTGGACCCGACCCACAAGGGCTTCTACCACGGAGGGGACCTGCAAGGGCTGATCGAGCGGCTCGACTACATCGAGGGGCTGGGCACCACCGCGATCTGGATGACCCCGTCGTTCAAGAACAAGCCCGTGCAGGGCGCCCCTGGCTCGGAGAGCGCGGGCTACCACGGCTACTGGATCACCGACTTCACCCAGATCGACCCGCATCTCGGCACGAACGCGGAGCTGAAGGATCTCGTCGACAAGGCGCACGCACGCGGCATCAAGGTCTTCTTCGACATCATCACCAACCACACCGCTGACGTGCTCGACTACCCGGCCGAGGCATACAACGAGAGCGGGGTCGTCCCGTACAAGAGCAAGGAGGAGGCGCCGTACGTCGACGCGAACGACCCCCGCGAAGAGTTCGACGACCGCGACTACGCCCTCGGTGACACGTTCCCGCCGGTCGACCTCGGCTCGTTCCCCTACGAACCGACGTTCCGCGACCCCGCTGACGAGACCGCCAAGACTCCTGACTGGCTCAACGACCCGACGATGTACCACAACCGCGGGACGTCGAGCTTCACCGGCGAGAACAGCGAGTACGGCGACTTCCCGTCAGGGCCCTACTCCGCGCTCGACGACCTGTGGACCGAGCGGCCCGAGGTCGTCAACGGGATGATCGACATCTACGAGGAGTGGGTGGAGAAGGCGGGTGTCGACGGCTTCCGGATCGACACGGTGAAGCACGTCAACATGGAGTTCTGGCAGCGGTTCGGCCCTGCCCTGCAGGGCTACGCCGCGTCGCTGGACAACGACGACTTCTTCATGTTCGGCGAGGTCTTCGACGCCAGTCCGGAGTTCATGTCGCGGTACACGACCACCGGCAGGCTGCAGGCGACCGTGGACTTCGGCTTCCAGGCCGTCGGTAGCCGGTTCGCCCAGGGCAAGCCGACGACCGGCCTGCGGGACCAGCTCGCGGGGGACGACTGGTTCACCGACGCCGACTCGAACGCGTACTCGCTGCCCACGTTCCTCGGCAACCACGACATGGGCCGCATCGGCAGGTTCATCTCGGTCGAGGGCTTCACCGGTGCCGAGCTCCAGCAGCGTGATGAGCTCGCCCACTCGCTGATGTACCTCATGCGCGGCCAGCCGGTCGTCTACTACGGTGACGAGCAGGGCTTCGTCGGCGACGGCGGGGACCAGGACGCTCGCGAAGACATGTTCCCGTCGCAGGTGACGTCCTACAACGACAACGACCTCATCGGAACCGACGCGACGACGGCGGACGCGAACTTCGACACCAGCCACCCGCTGTACCGCCACATCGCGGACCTTTCGGAGCTGCGCGCGGAGCACCCGACGTTGGCCGACGGCGCCCAGATCCACCGGTTCGCGAGTGACGAGGCCGGGATCTATGCCTTCAGCCGGATCCGTGCGGGCGAGAACGTCGAGTACGTCGTCGCGGCCAACAACGCGGACACCGAGAAGGCCGCGACGTTCGACACCTTCGCGGCCGGCCAGAAGCTGCGCCGGGTCTGGACCGATGCCTCCGACGAGGAGGTACAGGGACAGGTCAAGACGGACAGCGAGGGCCGAGTGACCGTCCGGGTGCCGGCCAGGTCGGCGGTCGTGTACCGGGCGACCGAGCCGCTGGCAGACGACGACGTCGCACCTGCGCCGTCGTTCAACTCGCCCAGCGCCGGCGGTGTGGTCGGCGGTCGGGCAGAGATCGGTGTCGCTGCTCCCGGTGACGACTTCAACCAGGTCACCGTGGCCTACCGCCCCGTCGGTGGCGACGACTGGACCGTGCTGGGCACGGACGACAACGCGCCGTACCGCGTGTTCCACGACGTCCGGAAGCTGCCCAAGGGGTCGCTGCTGGAGTACCGAACCGTCGTGAAGGACCACGACGGCGACCTCGGCGTTGCCGGCACCTACGCGATCGTCGGTGACCCGCCCGCGCCAGGTGGTGGCGGCGACGCGCCGGTCGGTCCGGTGACCCAGCCGGCGGCCGTGTCCATCCCTGGCAGCCACGGCTCGGAGCTCGGCTGCCCGGACAGCACCACCGACGGAGGCACCGACCCCGGTGACTGGGACCCGGCTTGCGAGCAGGCGCAGCTCGCGCTCGACGCGAACGACGGCATCTGGAAGAAGGAGGCCGCCCTCGATCCGGAGGGCTTCGCCTTCAAGGCCGCCATCAACCGGTCGTGGGACGAGAACTACGGCGCCGGCGGTACACGCAACGGCGGTGACATCGGATACACCGCACCGGGCGGACCTGTCCACTTCTACTACGACCACCGGACGCACTGGGTGACCAACGACGTGCTGGACGAGATCGTGACGGTCGCGGGCTCGTTCCAGTCCGAGATGGGCTGCAGTGCCGACTGGGACCCGGCCTGCATGCGCGCCTGGCTGCAGGACCCGGACGACGACGACGTCTACACGCTGTTCACGACGGAGGTCCCGCCCGGGTCGTACGCAGCGAAGGCCACCGTGGGGCTCTCCTGGGCCGAGAGCTACCCCGCGTCGGACGTGGTGTTCACCGTGGCCGAGGGCGAGGCGACGCGGTTCCGGTTCGACACCTCGACGAACACCTTCACGGTCTCGACGGAGCCGGCCACCCCGCCGGACACCGGACCTGACCTCTCGACCAGCGAGGCGGTCTGGGTGGAGCCCGATCTGCTCACCTGGGAAGGTGGGCCGGGTGCCGCCGCCGCGAGCTACCGACTGTTCTGGGGCAAGGCCGACAGCCTGAGCCTCGACGCCGAGACGATCCAGGGCGGCACCTCCGTCCCGCTCCAGCTCGAGCCCGACGGCTCGCTGCGCCTGTCACCGTCGGACGCCCAGACGGTCCGGAAGGTGTGGGTGCGTGCCGGTGCGGGCTACCAGGTCGCCGTCGGCGCGTTCGACGGCCTGGACCGGCTCGTGGACGCGACCGGCGTGGAGGTGACCGGCCCCTGAGCCACGCCGTGCCCGACGGCGGGGACGACAACCGCGGCGGCCGTTGACACCGCTGCGCCCCGGTGGTCGGATGCCAAGATCGTGATGACCTGGCGAAGGGATGCCGCCGTGAGATTCCGTCTTACCCTTGCCTCGCTCGCTGCCGCTGCGCTGGTCCTGCCTGGCACGTTGGGCGCCGGAAGCGGTGGAGCGCTCGCCGCGGACTGCCATCCGTTCACCACCCAGCCCACGTACGCGGGGGAGGTCCCCACCGCCCGCGAGGTGCTCGGCTTCGAGCTCGGCAACCGTGACGTCACCGTGGCCGAGTCGGACCGCTACCTGGCGGCCGTCGACCAGGCCAGCGACCGGGTGCAGGCGCACACGCTTGCGACGTCGCACCAGGGACGGGCCCTGCGCTACGCCCTGGTCGGGGACCCGGCCGACGTCGCCGCGGCCGTCGCGGCGGCCGACCTGCTGCGCGACCCGGGCACGACGCCGGCGGAGGCCGACGCGCTGGCCACGTCGGCCCCGGCGATCCTGTGGGTCGCCGGCAACGTGCACGGCGGCGAGGAGAGCGGCACCGACGCGTCGCTGCGCGTGCTCTACGAGCTCGCCGACCGCACCGACTGCGCGGCGACGACCATCACCGACAACACCGTCGTCGCGATCCTGCCGACGCAGAACCCGGACGGTCGCGAGCTGGACACCCGCCGCAACGCCTACGGCTTCGACATGAACCGCGACTGGTTCGCCCGGACCCAGCCCGAGACCGACGGCAAGCTCGAGGCACTGCGTCAGTACCCGCCGGTGCTGTTCATCGACGCGCACGAGATGGGTCGCGAGGACTTCTTCTTCCCGCCGAACGCCGACCCGATCTACCACGAGATCACCGACGAGTCGGTGGACTGGATCAACAACCTGTACGGCGCCTCGATGCAGGACGAGTTCGACCGGCAGGGCATCCCGTACTTCAACTACTCGGTCTACGACCTGTTCTACATGGGGTACGGCGACACCGTGCCCACCACGGGATTCCTGGGCGCCGGGATGACCTTCGAGAAGCACAGCGGCGACTCGACCAAGAAGCGGGTCTACGAGCAGTACGTCGCGATCTGGACCTCGCTGTCCGCCGCCGCCGCCGACAAGGTGGACGTGCTGTCGGAGTGGGCATCCTCCTACCGCGATGCGTACGCCCAGGGGCAGTCCGGCTTCCTCGAGCCGAACGAGGTCGTGCAGCCGGACAACGAGGTGCAGAGCCCGGTGCCGGACCTCACGGTCCGCCACTACTTCCTCCGCAACGACGACCCGGACAAGACCGACGAGGTGCAGGCCCTGGTCCGGCGGCTGCAGCGGATGGACGTCGAGGTCCGGCAGCTGACCGAGCCGCTCGCGATCCCGGACTACACGCCCTACGGCCGGTCGGCCGGCGCCACCACGCTGCCGGCGGGCACCTTCTGGGTCCCGATGGCGCAGGCCCAGAAGCACTGGGTGCAGGCGATGCTCAACGAGGACACCTACACGCCGTTCCCCTACTTCTACGACGTCACCGCCTGGAGCCAGCCGCTGCTCTTCAACGTCGACGGCGGGCGGTCCGGCGCCGTGCTGGACCCGGCGTGGCAGCCGGCTCCGGCGTTCGACGAGCCCGAGGTGGAGCTGCCCGCGGACCGGCCGTCGGTCGGCCTGTGGCAGATGTCGACCAGCACGACCGCGGTGGAGTCCAGCGGCTGGCTGCGCTGGCTGCTCGAGGAGAAGTGGGGCCTGGCCTACCAGGACCTGTCGACCAAGGACATCAAGTCCGGCGCCCTTGGCGGCGTCGACGTGCTCGTGGTGCCGGACGGCTCGGCATCGGCCGGTGAGAAGGAGCTCGGCGGTGCGGGCGTGCGTGCGGTGCGCGACTGGGTCGCCGGCGGCGGCCGGTTCGTCGGGCTCAGCGGCGGCGCGGCGTTCGCCGGCCGCGCCGGGCTCACGACCGCCACCCTGAGC
>Ga0210115_1000362_pt1 | contig 13080 bp, 14 predicted proteins | sample MayberryNW_TuleB_2_FD_185526 | JGI IMG/M metagenome (GOLD analysis project Ga0210115, IMG submission 185526) | Wetland microbial communities from San Francisco Bay, California, USA, that impact long-term carbon sequestration - MayberryNW_TuleB_D2... | ecosystem: Environmental > Aquatic > Marine... | reverse complement strand
CTCGATCGCCTCGGGCGGCATCCTCTGCGTCGCGGGCGTCGGGCTCCTCGCGCTCGCGCTCCCGCAGTTCCGCCGCTACGACGCCCGGGAGCACCCGGCGCCGGTCCCGGCGCAGGCCTAGGCCGTCGGCCAGCCGGCAGAGCCGGGCTGCAGGTCGAGCCGTCCGCCGTCGCGGCACTCGCCGCCGACGCGGTACTCGGGCAGCGCGATCCGCGGGTTCGCGCGCCAGGCGTAGCGGGCGATCGCCGTCGCCGCCGCCCGGCCGGCGCCGAGCCGCTCGGCGACCGCGGCGTCGGTCTGCATCGCGTAGCACTCGGCCACGGCCTCGTCCCACGACCCCGCCAGGTGCCACGACTCGTGCGAGAGGACGTGGACGGCCCGGGCGACCGCGAGCTCGCCGTCGCCGCACGCGTCGCGGTCGAGGCAGGAGAGGTCGGCCGGGAAGCCGTCGTCGGCGATCCGGTCGAAGGTCTCGCAGAGGTCGTGGTTCAGCTCCGCGTGGGTGGGGCGTCCCTCCTCGTCGACGTGCGCCGTGCCGGAGAAGCTCGACACGTCGAGCAGGCGTCCCCAGATGCTCGGGCAGCGGATCGAGACGGGTGCGCGGGCGATCTCCTGCGCGACCGCGCCGAGGCGCCGCTCGGTCGGGGTCTCCCGCGCAAACCACCAGACCTGGAGGCCGACGAGCGCCCCGAGGACGAGCAGGAGCCGCAGGCGCCGCACCTGGCAGATATCGGCAAATCCGCATGGATCCTTGACGCGCGCGTCACGCCGGGCCGAAGCGACCGCTACCCTGAAGCGTCGTGGCCCGCCTGCTCACAGCCGCGCTCGCCCTCGTCTCCGCGCTCGTCGTCGCTGCGCCGGCGTCGGCGGCGCTCCAGCTGACGACCTTCGAGACGGGGTTCGACGCGCCGGTCGCCATCGCCTCGAACCGCGGCGAGCCGAACCGGATCTACGTGGTCGAGCAGGGCGGGCTCGTGAAGATCGTCCAGAACGGCTCGACGCTCTCGACGCCGTTCCTCGATCTGCGGAGCGCCGTCGCCTGCTGCGGCGAGCAGGGGCTCCTGTCGATCGCCTTCCACCCGGACTACCCGAGCGTGCGCCGCGTCTACGCGAACTTCACGAACAACGCCGGCGACACGCGGGTGGTCGAGTACCGCGTGAACGAGCCGCTCACGCAGGCGGTGCGGTCGACCGCACGGGTGCTTCTCACGATCGACCAGCCGTACGCGAACCACAACGGAGGGCAGCTCCTCTTCGGCAACGACCGGTACCTCTACGTGCCGACCGGTGACGGCGGCTCGGGCGGCGACCCGGGGAACCGGGCCCAACGCCTGTCGAGCCGGCTCGGGAAGCTCCTGCGCCTCAACGTCTGGACGAAGAAGACGAGGATCGTCGCGGTCGGCTTCCGCAACCCGTGGCGCGCCTCGGTCGACCGGCGCACGGGAAGGATCTGGGTCGGGGACGTGGGCCAGGGCTGGCGCGAGGAGATCGACGTCTACCGGCCGGGTGCCCGCGGCCTCGAGAACTACGGCTGGCGCCGGTACGAGGGGAACGGGCTCTACAGCTCCCGCACGCGGCTCCTGCGCGGCAGCGTCTACGTCCGGCCGAAGCACGTGTACACGCACGGCGGCGGCGGGTGCGCGGTGACGGGCGGGTTCGTCTACCGCGGCTCGAACATCCCGCGGATCGCCGGGCGCTACTTCTTCGGCGACTACTGCACGGGCCAGGTCTGGAGCTTCCGGCTCCAGGGCGGCCGGAAGGTCGGCTTCAGCTCGCACCCGACCCTGCGCGTCTCCGGCGGCCTCTCGACCTTCGGCGAGGGGCCCGGCGGGGAGCTCTTCGTGGCCGCGCTCGACACCGGTCGCGTCTACCGGATCACCGGAACCTAGACAGCGGCGCGGAACTACCCTGGGAGCCATGCGCCGCGCCGCCCGCGCTCCCGTGCTCGCGCTCGCGTTAGCCCTCGCGCTCGCCGCGTGCTCGGCGGACGGCGGCGACGACGGCGGCGGGCCGCGGATCATGACGGGCGACGAAGCGCCGCCGGCCACGACCACGACCGCGGCGGAGACGCCTGCGCCCCGGGCGCTTCGGCTCGAGCGTGTCGCGGGCGGGCTCGCGAGCCCCGTCCACGTGACCTCGGCGCCGGGCGAGCCCGGCCGGATCTACGTGATCGAGCAGGCCGGGATCGTCCGCGTGATCGAGAACGGCACGGTGCGGCCGGAGGCGTTTCTCGACCTGCGGAGCGAGATCGCGTCCGGCGGCGAGCGCGGGCTCCTCTCGGTCGCGTTCCACCCGGACTACGCCGAGAACGGCCGGCTCTTCGTCGACTACACGAACCGCGAGGGCGACACCCGGGTGGTCGAGTTCCGCGCGAACGCCACCCGTACGGTTGCCGAGCCGGCGACGGCCCGCGAGCTGCTCGCGGTCGACCAGCCCTACTCGAACCACAACGGCGGCCAGCTCGTGTTCGGCCCGGACGGCCTCCTCTACGTCGGCATGGGCGACGGCGGCTCCGGCGGGGACCCGGACAACCGGGCCCAGGATCTCGGCGACCGGCTCGGCAAGCTGCTCCGTCTCGACGTCGACGCGGAGGGCGCCGACTGGGAGATCGCCGCCTACGGCCTCCGGAACCCCTGGCGGTTCTCGTTCGACCGCGAAACCGGCAACCTCCTGCTCGGCGACGTCGGCCAGAGCTCGCGCGAGGAGATCGACCTCGTCCGCTGGCCGGCGGAGGGCCTGCTCAACTTCGGCTGGCCCACGTACGAGGGCGACGTCCGGTACAGCGACCGCTCCCTCCGCGGCGACGGCCGGCTCGTGGAGCCCGTCGTCACGTACGGGCGCGACGACGGATGCTCGGTCACCGGCGGGTTCGTCTACCGCGGCGCCGGGATCCCGGGCCTCGCCGGGCGTGCGTTCTTCGGCGACTATTGCTCGGGGCGGATCTGGAGCTTCCGCGTCGACGGCGTGCGCGCGGCCGGCCTGCGGCGCGAGCGCTTCACGGTCCCGCAGCTCACCTCGTTCGGCGAGGACCCCGACGGCGAGCTCCTCCTGGCGTCCCAGGGAGGCACTGTCTTCCGCCTCGTCGGCACGCGATGATGCGCTCGTGAGCGCTTCGTCGGTCGACGTCCCCGTCGCCCTGCTCGGCTACGGCACGGTCGGGTCGGCGGTCGAGCGTCTGCTCGACGCGAGCGCCGGCGAGATCGAGCGCGCCACCGGCCACCGGCTCCGGGTCGTTCGCGCGCTCGTGCGCGACCCGGCCAAGGAGCGCCCCTCGCCGGCGCGCGCCCATGTGCTGACGGCCGACTTCGCCGCCATCCGCGACGACCCGGAGATCGCGGTCGTGGCCGAGGTGATGGGCGGGCTGGAGCCTGCCGGCGACTACGTGGAGGAGCTCCTGCGGCGCGGCAAGCCGGTCGTCTCGGCGAACAAGCAGCTCGTCGCGCGGCGTGGGGCCGATCTCTTCGCGGCCGCGTCGGAGGCGGGCGTCCAGCTGCGCTTCGAGGCGAGCGTCTGCGCGGCGATTCCCGTCGTCAAGGTGCTCCGCGAGGCGCTCGTCGCAACCACCGTCCACCGGATCCTCGGGATCGTGAACGGGACGACGAACTTCGTCCTCACCGAGATGGAGGGCGGCAGGAGCTACGCGGAGGCGCTCGCGGAGGCACAGCGGCTCGGCTTCGCGGAGGCGGACCCGACCGAGGACGTAACCGGTGCGGACGCGGCCGCCAAGATGGCGATCCTCGCGACCGTCGCCTTCGGCTCGCGCGTCACGCCGCTCGACGTGGAGACCACCGGGATCGAGGCGCTCGACGAGGCGCACTTCCGCGCCGCGCGCGAGCTCGACGCGGTCGTCCGGCTGATCGGCTCCGCGACGCTCGTCGACGGGCACGTGGACGTCCGCGTCCAGCCGGCCCTCGTGGGGCGTCATCATCCGCTCGCCGCGGTCGAGGGCCCCTTCAACGCCGTGATGCTGAACGGCGACGCGATCCGCGAGATCGTGCTCGAGGGCCCGGGGGCCGGCGGCCTCGAGACGGCGTCGGCGGTCGTCTCGGACCTCGTCAGCGTGATCGGTACGACGGGCACCGGGTTCCTCCAGAACGACGCCTGCTGGCGCAAGCTCCCGCGCCTCGAGCCCGACGAGTTCCGCGCGCCGTACTACCTCCGGCTCGTCGTCGACGACCGGCCGGGCGTGCTCGCCGAGGTCGCCGTCCGCCTCGCCGCCGAGGAGGTCTCCGTCGCGCGGCTCCTCCAGGAGCAGGGCGACGGGGAGGCGACGCTCCACGTCGTGACGCACGAGGCGCGGCTCGGCGCGATCCGCGCGGCGCTGCGCGAGATCGAGCAGGTGCCGGGGACGCGGCGGCCGCCGTCCGTCCTGCTCGTCGTCTCCGACGCCGGCCGGGCGGGGGCGTGACGCCGGCGCTTCTCGAACGCTACCGCGACCGGCTCCCGGTCGGCCCGGACACGCCGGTCGTCTCGCTCGGCGAGGGCGGTACGCCGCTCGTTCCCGCCCCGCGGCTCTCGGAGCGGCTCGGGGCCTCCGTCTGGCTCAAGTGGGAGGGCGCCAACCCGACCGGGAGCTTCAAGGACCGCGGCATGACGGTCGCCGTCTCGAAGGCGCTCGAGGAGGGGGCGGGCGCGGTCGTCTGCGCCTCGACCGGGAACACGTCCGCCTCGGCCGCGGCCTACGCGGCGAGGGCCGGCCTGCCCGCGGTGGTGCTCCTCCCGGCCGGGGCGGTCGCGCTCGGGAAGCTGGCCCAGGCGCGCGCGGCGGGCGCACGCCTCCTGGACGTGCGCGGGTCGTTCGACGAGGCGCTGGCCGCCGCGCGCGAGCTCGCCGCCCGGGGGACGCACGCGCTCGTGAACTCGCTCAACCCGTACCGGCTCGAGGGCCAGCAGACGGCCGCCTGGGAGATCGCCGAGGAGCTCGGCGGCCCGCCGGACGTCCTCGCGCTGCCCTACGGCGGCGGGGGGAACACGGCCGCCTACGCGCTCGGCTTCCGCGAGGCGGGCGAGGCGCTGCCGCGCTTCGTGCTCGGCGCGGCGGCCGACCGGGCCGGGACGGTCGCGAGCGCGATCCGCATCGCGACGCCCGTGCACGCCGAGGAGGTCGAGCGCGCGCTCGCGGACTCGGGCGGCGTCGCGATCGACCTGCCGGACGACGAGATCCTCGCCGCGTGGCGGCTGCTCGCGCGGGAGGAGGGGGTCTTCTGCGAGCCCTCCTCCGCGGCCGGCCTGGCCGCGCTCCTGCGCGAGCCGCCGCCCGCCGGGTCGCGCGTCGTCTGCGTCGTCACGGGCCACGGGCTCAAGGACCCGGATGCGGTCGACCGGGACGCCGAGCCGCCCGTGCCCGTCGATCCCGACCCGGACGCGATCGCGGCGGCGGCCTCGTGAGCGTCCTCCGCGTCCGCGCGCCCGCGACGACCGCCAACCTCGGGCCCGGCTTCGACTGTGCCGCGTGCGCGCTCGACCTCTGGAACGAGGTCGAGGTGGGGGAGGGAGCAGGCGTCACGGTGAGCGGCGAGGGCTCGGGCGAGCTGCCAGAGGACCCGGAGAACCTCGCGCTGCGCGCATTCGCGCTCCTCGCGCCGCCCGACGGGCGGTCGTTTGCCTTCGCGAACCGGATCCCGCTCGGCCGCGGGCTCGGGTCGAGCGCCGCCGCGGTAGCTCTCGGCCTCGTCGCGGGCGCCCGGGCCGCGGGGCGCCGGCTCGATCCCGGTGAGCTTCTCGCCGTCGGGGCCACGCTCGAGGGCCATGCGGACAACCTGGCCGCCGCGCTCGCCGGCGGCGTCTGCCTCACGTGGGAGGAGGCCGGCACGCCGCGCCTCGCGCGGGTCGCCGAGGGACCGCCGCTCGAGCCGGTCGCCGTCGTCCCGGCCGAGCGCGTGGACACGGCCGCGTCCCGCGCCTCCCTCCCCGGGCAGGTCTCGCATGCCGACGCCGCGTTCACGGCCGGGCGCGCGGCCCTGCTGGGAGCGGGCGCGGCGTCCGGCGACCCTCGGCTCTTCGCTGCGGCGCTCGCCGACCGGCTCCACGAGCCGTTCCGGGCCGCATCGGCCCCGCTCCTCGAAGCCGTCCGCGAGGCGCGTCCGGCGGGGGCGCTCGGCGCGACGCTCTCCGGCTCCGGGCCGTCCGTGATCGTCTGGGCCGAGCCCGGACGCGGCTCGGCATGCGCCTCCGACCTGGCCGGCCGCTTCCCGTCGGCTCGCGTGCTGGCGCTTGTCGCCTCGCCCGAGGGGGCCGCCTCGTGAGGTACCAGTTCGTCGACTGCCGCTGGGAGCTCGGGAAGCCCGACCGGGGACGCGAGCTCTACCTCGAGGGCCACGTCCCGGGCGCGTCCTTCCTGGACGTCGAGCGCGACCTCTCCGCGCCGCCCGGCCGTCCGCCGGCGCACGGGGGGCGGCATCCGCTCCCGGACGCCGATCGCTTCGCCGCCGCCGCCGGGCGGGCGGGCATCGGGCCCGGCGTGACCGTCGTCGCCTACGACCAGGGCCGAAGCGGCGGCGCGGCACGGCTCTGGTGGCTCCTCCGGCACTTCGGCCACGACGAGGTCGCCGTCCTGCGCGGCGGGATCGGCGCCTGGCAGGGCGCGCTCCGCTCGGGCGAGGAGCCCGTCGAGCCGCTCGCGTTCGCACCGCGCCCGCGGGAGGAGGACACGATCGACGCGGAGACGCTCGCGGCCCGGCTCGGGAAGCCCGGGCTCGTCGTGCTCGACGCCCGCGCGCCCGAACGCTACCGCGGCGACGTCGAGCCGGTCGACCCCGTGGCCGGCCGGATCCCGGGCGCCCTCAACGTTCCCTACGCGGGCGGCGAGCTGCCGGCCGAGGTGCTCGCGGCCGACGAGATCGTCGCCTACTGCGGCTCGGGCGTGACCGCCTGCGTGACGCTCCTCGACCTCGCCGAGGCCGGCCGCCCCGACGCGAGGCTCTACCCGGGCTCGTGGAGCGACTGGTCGTCCCGTGGCCTTCCCGGGGAGCGCGGCTAGCCGCTCGCCCAGCCTAGTCCTGCGGGCCGGGGCCGTGGCCGGCCGGGTCGACCCAGAAGAGGCTGAAGGGATTGCCCTCGGTGTCGACGCAGTGGGCGTAGCGGCCCACCTCGGGCACGTCGCCGTTCGAGCGCACCTCGCCGCCGAGGGCGCGCACGCGTTGCATCGACGCGTCGAGATCCTCGACCGAGAAGTACGGGATCAGGCCGCGGTCGGGCGCGTCCGTGCGGTACAGGCCGCCCGTGGGCCCCTCGCCGCCGGCGCGCGTCATCGTGTACGGCTGCTCGCCGGCCTCCGCATTGAACGTCCAGCCGAGGAGCTCCGACCAGAACCCCTGCGCGCGCGCGGCGTCGTCGGCGCGGATCTCGAAATGGATCAGGTCGCCGGCCATCAGCCGAGCTCCACGGAGGCGACCCCGGGGAACGCTGCCGGGTCGTCCTGCCAGCGCTCGAAGACGGCGATCGCCACGGCGAGGTCCTGCACGGCCAGCCCGGTCGAGTCGAAGACGGTGATCTCGTGCTCGTCGCTCCGGCCGGCCTCCTCGCCGATCAGGACGCGGCCCAGCTCCGCCACCTGCTCGCGCCGGAGGCGGCCCTCGTCGACGGCGTGCGCGACGTCGCCGTTGTGGCTCGCCTGCGCCCACTCGTCGCAGACGACGCGCGCGCGGACGAGCTCGTCGACCGCGATCTCGGACTTGCCGGGACCGTCGGCGCCCATGAGGCTCACGTGCTGCCCCGCGTGGAGCGTGCCGTCGTGGAAGAGCACGTCGCGCCCGGGCGTCACCGTGACGACGATGTCCGACGCGAGAGCGTCGGCCTGGTCGTCGGCCACGGAGGCTCCCTCGCCCAGCTCCTCGGCGACGATCCGCGCCTGGTTCTCCCGTGCGTCCCAGAGGAGCACCTCGCGGTCGCGTGCGAGGAACGTCCGCGCGACGGCCTGCCCGTTCACGCCGCAGCCGACGACCGCGGCGGGGGCGACGGTGGGGCGGGCGAGCGTCTCCGCGGCGAGGACGGCGGCCGCGCCCGTGCGGACGGCGGTGACCGCCCCTGCGTCGAGAATCGCCTGCATCTGACCCGTTTCCGCCTCGGAGATCAGGACCACGCCGCTCACGGTGGGGAGCGCGCGCGCCGGGTTCGCGGGGTACGAGTTGACCCACTTCAGCACGGCGAACCCCCCGCCGCCGGCGGGCATGGCGCGGAAGTCGCCGTTCTGCGCGCTCAGGTACACCTTGGACGGCATGACCCAGTTCCCGAGCGCGTGCTCGACGAAGGCCTCGTGCACCGCCGCCACCGCCGCGGCCGGGTCGACGGCGGCGACGACGTCCTCGGCGGTGAAGACGGGGACCGGCGGCACGCGCGTATCCTAGGGGCGTGCGGGTCACCGTCTGCGACGTGGGGCCGCGTGACGGTCTCCAGAACGAGCCCACGACGCTCCCGCCGGAGACCCGCGCGGAGCTCGTGAACCGGATCGCCGGGGCCGGAGTGCCGAGGATCGAGGCGGTCTCGTTCGTGAACCCTGCCCGCGTGCCGGCGATGGCCGGGGCGGAGGAGGTCGTGGCCGGGATCGACCGGCGTGACGGGCTCGACCTGAGCGGGCTCGTTCTGAACGAGCGCGGCTACGACCGCCTGCGGGCGACGGACCTCGACCGGATCTCCTTGACGTTCGCGGCGACGGACTCGTTCAGCCGCCGGAACGCGAACCAGTCGGTGGACGAGGCGCTCGCGGGAGCGGGCCGGATCCTCGCCCGCGCGCGGGCGGACGGCCTCCCGGCGACGGTGACGATCTCGGTCGCGTTCGGTTGCCCCTTCGAAGGGGCGGTTCCACCGGAGCGCGTGCTCGGCTTCGCCGAGGAGGCGATCACGTTCGGTGCGGACGAGATCGTCTTCGCCGACACGATCGGCGTCGCGACGCCCACGCAGGTGCGGCACGTGGTCGTCGAAGCAGTGAAGTTCGCGCGGCCGGTCGGCGTCCACCTGCACAACACGCGCTCGACGGGCTTCGCGAACGCCTGGGCCGCGCTCGAGTGGGGCGCGACGATCTTCGACGGCTCGGTCGGCGGGATCGGCGGGTGTCCCTTCGCGCCGCGCGCGACGGGCAACGTCGCGACCGAGGATCTCGTCTACCTCCTCCACGGAGAGGGGATCGACACGGGCGTCGACCTCGACGCGCTGATCGCCGCCGCCGAATGGCTCGAGGGTGTCCTCGGGCGCGAGCTGCCGGGCCAGGTGTACCGGGCCGGCACGTTCGCGCCGGTCGCGGGCTAGGCGGCCGCGCGCCGGTCGAGCACGGCCTGCCGGATCGCGTCCGGGTCGGCCCCGAGCTCGCGGACGACCGCGAGAGCACCGGCGCGCTCGTCGCTCAGCAGCCCGAGGAGGACGTGCTCGGTGCCGATGTACGTGTCGCCGAGGTCCCGCGCCGCGTGGAGCGAAAGGCTGAGCGAGCGCTTCGCCGCGCGCGTGAAGGGCATGCGCCCCCGCCCCCGGGGCCGGGCCTCGAGCCCGCCGACGAGAGCGCGCGCCGGATCGAACGCGACGCCCACCTCCGCGAGAACGGGCGCGGTCCCCTCGTCCTCGGCCTTGAGGACGCCGAGCAGCATGTGCTCGGTGCCGACGCGGCCGTGGCCGAGCTCGTCGGCCTCCTCCTGAGCGAGCGCGATCGCACGCCGGGCGCGGCGCGTGAAGCGCTCGTGCGGGAACGGCCAGGGCGAGCGGCGCCCGTACGCGCGCGGCGAGGCGGTTACGTCGCCGGCTTCCACGATCTGGTGCACCCGCTGGTGGCTGAGGCCGAGATCCTCCGCGATCTCGCGCAGCGACCCGCCCTCCGCGTGGAGGCGCCGCACCGCGTGGTTGTAGTCCGCGCGGGCCTTCTCGAGGTCGCGCTGGAGCTCGAGCAGCCGATCGCGCGAGCCGCGAGCCTCCTTGAGCAACGTGGAATCGAGTGGAGCCATGCCGTCTACGGTAGTAGACACCCGTAAGGATGTCAAGCACGATAGACAGGCCTGCCCACGTGACGAGGGGCCAGGACGGGCGGACGCGGGCACGCCGACCGCGGGCTCCGCTTTGACCGGGCCCCCTTGGGGGATCCGGCGCCCCAACACGAACGCTAGCGACGCCCGGTCCGCATGTCAGTGCCAGATCCGCGCCGGAATGGTGCCGATCTCTCCAACGGGCGATCGGCCCGGGATCGTGCCGATCTCGCCGTCGGGCGATCGGCCGGGGTGGGCCGGTCAGCGCGTCTGCGGGAAGCCCAGGTCGACGGTGCTCGTCGCCGGGTCGGGCCAGCGGCTCGTGACGACCTTGCCGCGGGTGTAGAAGTTGATCCCCTCGGGGCCGTAGACGTGTGAGTCGCCGAAGAGGGACGACTTCCAGCCGCCGAACGAGTAGTACGCGACGGGCACCGGGATGGGAACGTTGATCCCCACCATCCCCGCGTCGATCTCGAACTGGAACCGCCGGGCGGCGCCGCCGTCGCGCGTGAAGATCGCGACACCGTTCCCGTACGGGTTCTCGTTCGCGAGGCGCACGGCCTCGTCGTAGGTCTCCGTGCGGACGACCGAGAGCACGGGGCCGAAGATCTCGTCGCGGTAGGCGTCCATCTCGGGCGTCACGTTGTCGAGCAGCGACACGCCGAGGAAGAACCCGTCGCCGTCGACCTCGAGCTCGCGGCCGTCCATCACGACGGTCGCTCCCTGCTCGCGGCCGCTCTCGATGTACGAGGCGACCTTCTCCCGATGCTCGCGCGTCACGAGCGGGCCCATCTCCGACGCGGGGTCGAGCCCCGAGCCGATCTTGAGCTTCGGCAACCGCTCCTCGATGGCGGCAACGAGCCGGTCGCCGATGTCGCCGACCGCGACGACCACGGAGACGGCCATGCAGCGCTCGCCGGCCGAGCCGTAGGCCGCGCTGACGGCGGCGTCCGCGGCCATGTCCACGTCGGCGTCCGGCAGAACCACCATGTGGTTCTTCGCGCCCCCGAGCGCCTGCACCCGCTTCCCGTTCTTCGCGCCCGTCTCGTAGATGTAGCGCGCGATCGGCGTCGAGCCCACGAACGACACTCCCGCGATGTCGGGGTGCTCGAGGATCGCGTCGACCGCGACCTTGTCGCCGTGGACGACGTTGAAGACGCCGTCCGGGACGCCGGCCTCCTGCAGAAGCTCGGCGACGTACATCGAGGCGGACGGATCCTTCTCGGACGGCTTGAGCACGAACGTGTTGCCGCACGCGAGCGCGGGGGCCCACATCCACATGGGCACCATCGCGGGGAAGTTGAACGGCGTGATGCCGGCGCAGACGCCCAGCGGCTGGCGGATCGAGTACACGTCGATCCCGGTCGACGCCTGCTCGGAAAAGCGTCCCTGGAGCAGCGTCGGGATCCCGCAGGCGTGCTCGATCACCTCGAGGCCGCGGGCGACCTCGCCGAGCGCGTCGGAGAGCACCTTGCCGTGCTCGAGCGTCAGGAAGCGCGCAATGTCCTCGCGATGCGTGTGAACGAGCTCGCGGATCCTGAACAGGAGCTCCGAGCGACGGGACAGGGAGAGCGCGCGCCAGCCGGGGAACGCCGCCTTCGCGGCCTGCACGGCGGCGTCGACCTCCTCGGGCGTCGCAAAGTCGACCGCGCCGGTCTGCTCGCCCCTGGCCGGGTTGTAGACCGGTCCGCTGCGGCCCGACGTGCCGGCGACGACCTGTCCGCCGATCCAGTGGCTGATCCGCTTCGGTTCGTCTGCCTCCTCGTGTGCGAGCTCCGGTGCGTGGATGACCTCGCTCATCGTGCGCCTCCCTCTTCGCCTGCGTGGACAGCGTACCCGGCCGCCGCCTCCGGTCACGCGTCGGTGGCGAGCCGCGACCAGATCTCGGTGTCCTCGCGCAGCCCGGGCTTCACGTAGAGCGACCGGAGCACGCCCTCGCGCACGTAGCCGCACCGCTCGGCGACCCGCTTCGAGGCGTCGTTGCGAACGGCGATCATGAGCTCGAGCCGCTCGGCCTCGAGCTCCGCGAACCCCCAGGCCGTCAGGAGCCGGAGCGCCTCGGTCGCGACCCCGCGCCCGCGCTCCTCCGCCAGGACCACGTACCCGAGCTCGGCCGTCCGGGCCTCGCGGTCGATCCGCGGCGCGACCGCGAGCCCGAGCGCGCGTCCGTCCTCGCTCTCGAGGGCGAACCCCTCGCGTATCCCGTTACGGCGGCCCTCCTCGTAGCGTCCGAGCCAGAAGCCGGCGAACCCCGGCGGCGGCGGGTCGGGCACGCGCGTGTTGCGCACGATGTCCGGATCCTCGAGCGCGCGCTCGAGCAGCCGCAGGTGGTCGCGCGAGAGCGGGACGAGGCGGACGCCGGCCACGCCTATTCGGGCTCGACCGGCTTGGACATGACGACCGCGTCCTCGCGGTAGCCGAGCGAGCGGTAGAGGGAGCGGGCTGCCTCGTTGCCGCCGAAGACGTTGAGCTCGATCCGGGACGCGCCAAGCCGCCGGGCCTCGTCCTCGAGCAGCGCCATCGCCGCGCGGCCGAGCCCGCGGCCGCGGAGCTCCGGGACGATCGTCACCTGGTAGAGCCAGAGCCCGCGCTCGTCGCGGCGGTACCAGAGGACGCCGACCCGCCTCCCGCCCGGCTCCTCGACGAGGTGGAAGAGGTGGTTCCCCGGCTGCGCCCGGCCCTCCGGGAACGACTGGGCCATGTCCTTCTCCGCCTTGGCCCGAGCGTCGGAAGCCGTCCAGCCGGCGTAGCGCTCGATCTGGCCGGCGTACTCGTCCAGCTGCTCGACCGTGAACGCACGGACGTCGTCTTCCGACATCGGATCCAGGCGGAGGCTCACCGGCGGGACACCGCGTGCAGCGCGAGGACCTCCCAGGCGACGTTCGCCGCGGCGAGCGCCGTCTGCTGGCCGGGCCCGTCGTAGGCGGGCGCGACCTCGACGACGTCCGCTCCGGCGAGCCTGAGGCCGCCGAGCACCCGCAGGAACGCCAGCGCTTCCGCGGTCGAGAAGCCGCCGATCTCCGGCGTCCCCGTGCCCGGCGCGACCGCCGGGTCGAGGAAGTCGACGTCGAAGGTGAGGAACGCCGGCCGGCCGCCGACGCGGTCGCGTACGAGCTCGCCGAAGCCGACCGGTCCG
>Ga0210115_1000361_pt1 | contig 13080 bp, 15 predicted proteins | sample MayberryNW_TuleB_2_FD_185526 | JGI IMG/M metagenome (GOLD analysis project Ga0210115, IMG submission 185526) | Wetland microbial communities from San Francisco Bay, California, USA, that impact long-term carbon sequestration - MayberryNW_TuleB_D2... | ecosystem: Environmental > Aquatic > Marine... | reverse complement strand
CTCCGTGACGCCCCTCGCCCACGGGGTCGGCAGCGTCCAGGACCTGCCGGTTCCGCAGTGGCTCTTTCTCTACGGCGCCGGCGTCGTCCTGATCGTCTCGTTCGCCGCCCTCGCGCTGCTCTGGCGGCAGCCCGTCCTCGAGAGGTGGCGCGGCGGCTGGGCGCTTCCGGCCGGGCTCACGCGGTTCCTGCGCTCCCGCGGGGTGCGCGTGGCGCTCGGCGTTCTCGGATTCACGCTGTTCGTCCTCACGTTCGCGACCGCGCTCGTCGGCGAGCGCTCGGCCGGCTCGAACCTCGCCCCCACGTTCGTCTACGTGGCCTTCTGGCTCGGGCTCGTCCCGGTCGTCGTGCTCTTCGGCAACGTCTGGGCGCCGCTCAGCCCGTGGAAGGCGGGCGCCGACGCCGCCGAGTGGGCCGTCGCGCGCGCCGGCGGCGCCTCGGAGCCGTTCCCCTACCCCGAGCGCCTCGGGCGCTGGCCGGCGGCGATCGGCCTCTTCCTCTTCGCGGCCCTCGAGCTCGCGTACTTCGACCCGTCCGACCCGCGCGTCCTCGCGCTCGCGATCGCGCTCTACAGCGGCCTCACCTGGATCGGGTCGCTCGTCTACGGCAGCGAGGCCTGGTTCCGGAACGGCGACGCGTTCTCCGTGTACTTCGAGCTCCTGTCCCGGATCTCGCCCTGGGGCGTCGAGGAGGGGCGGATCGTGCTGCGGCCGCCGTTCGTCGGGCTCGCGCGGCTACGTGAGCCGGCGCGGGGCACCGTCGCGTTCGTGGCGGTCATGCTCGGCTCGGTCGCCTTCGACGGGTTCAGCCGGACGGCCGTCTGGCAGAACCGCACGATCACGCTCGGCGACTGGAGCGGCACGTTCGTCCGCACGGGCGGGCTCCTCGGCGCCGTGCTCACCGTGGCCGCCGCGTACCTGCTCGCCGTGTGGGCGGCGAAGCTCCTCGCGCGGACCGACCTCGACCTGGCCTCGGCGTTCGTGGGCAGCCTCGTGCCGATCGCGCTCGTCTACGCCGTCTCGCATTACTTCACCCTGCTCGTCGTGCAGGGGCAGTTCCTCGTTCCGCTCGCGTCCGACCCGTTCGGATTCGGCTGGGACCTCTTCGGGACGATCGACTACCGGCCCGACCTCGCGCCGTTCACGCCCAACACGATCTGGTACGTCCAGGTGGCGACGCTCGTGGGCGGCCACGTGGCCGGGCTCGCGCTCGCACACGACCGCGCGCTGGCGCTCTTCCCGGAGGAACCCGCCCGCGCGCTGCGCACGCAGTACCCGTTCCTCGCGCTGATGGTCGCCTACACCGTCGGAGGCCTCTGGCTCCTCTCGCTCGGCTAGCGGGTCAGTCGGTCCACCAGCCCGTGATCATCTCGGGCTGCTCCGGATCCGGGTGCTCCCCGAACGCGAGAAACTCGAGCCCGTCCGGGCCCGCCTCGAAGCACCGGATCGTCTCGGGCGGGACGCGGATCGCGTCGAGCGGTCCGACGTCGACGATCTCGTCGTCCAGCTTGAGACGCCCAGCGCCGCCGAGAACCACGTAGGTCTCCTCCTGGCTTTCGTGCTTGTGGCCGAACGCCTGGCGCATGTTCGGCTTGAGCCGCTGGAGGCTGAGTCCCGAGCGCTCCTGCTCGAGCGCGCCACGTGCGAACCGTGCCTCCCCCACCTCGTCCAGCCCGAACTTCGGGGCCGCGTCCTCGACGTCGTTCAGGTTGTGCTTCGTGTAGTCGGCCATGGGCGCCCAGTACCCGGCTCGCGCCTTCGCGACGCCCGGCCGCCCGGCTCCTGCCGACGCGACTCTTCGAGACGTGGCGCGGGGTCAGACCCCGGGACATGTCCGCCCCGCACGCTGGCGTGGAAGGGCCGTGAATGCGTGCACCTGTGGACGAAGCTCGACGCATGCGCGCAGGAATCGACGCAGTCCTTGCGGGGGTCTGACCCCTGGTGACGGCCGCTGCGGGCGTGGCTGGGCGGGTCAGGCTCCGCCGGCCTTGTGCAGCGCGTCGTAAATCGCTCTGCCGGTCTTGGCCGGAACACCGGGAACGCCCTCGAGCTCCTCGGGCGACGCGTCGAGGAGTCGCTCCGGCGAGCCGAAATGGCGGAGGAGCGCGCGCTTGCGCGCCGGGCCGACGCCCGGCAGCGCGTCGAGGATCGACTCCCGCGCCTGCGTGTCCCGCCGCTGCCGGTGGAAGCCGAGGGCGAAGCGGTGCGCCTCGTCGCGGATCCGCTGGAGGAGCTGGAGCGCCGGCGAGCTCTGATCGAGCCGGACGGCATCGGGACGGCCGGGCACGAAGACCTCCTCCTCGCGCTTCGCGAGCGCGATGACGGCGACGCGCGGCAGGTCGAACTGCTGCATCGCCGCGAGCGCCGCGGAGAGCTGCCCCTTCCCGCCGTCGATCACGACGAGGTTCGGGACGGTCGAGAAGCCCTCGTCGTACTCGTCCGCGGTCACGGTGCTCGCCCTCGCGAACCGGCGCGTGATCACCTCGCCCATCATCGCGAAGTCGTCCTGGCCCGCCGCGTGGCGGATCCCGAACTTCCGGTAGTGGGCCTTCTTCGGCACCGCGTCCTGGAAGACCACCATCGAGCCGACGGGCGCCGTCTCCTGGATGTTCGAGATGTCGAAGCACTCGATGCGAAGCGGCAGGCTCTCGAGGTTGAGCGCCTCGCGCAGCTCCTCGAGCGACTCGACCCGGCGCAGCCGTTTGCGCTCCGACTCCGCCGCGTCCTGCTGCAGCGCGAGCTCGGCGTTCTGCGTGGCGAGCTCCTGCAGCCGGCGCTTCTCGCCGCGGCGCGCCGGACGCACCTCGACATGCGAGCCGCGCAGCTCGGACAGGTACTCCTCGAGCGCGTCGTTCTCCCCCGCCTCGGCCGGGACGACGATCTGCGGCGGCACCGCGGGCGCGCTCCCGTAGTACTCGAGACAGAACGCCTCGAGCAGCGCGGGCAGGTCCTGCCCGGCCGTGTTCTCGAGGTGGAACGAGTGTCGGTCGACGAGCCGGCCGCCGCGGAGCGGGAAGACCTGTACGGCGGCGCGCTCGGCGCCGGTGGCGATCCCGATCACGTCGACCGTCCCGATCGCGCGCTTGTCCGCCGCCTGGCGGTCGGCGAGGTGGCGGACGGCGAAGAGCCGGTTCCGGTAGCGGGCCGCCTCCTCGAAGCGCTGGGCCTCGGCGGCCGCGTTCATCTTGACCTCGAGCTGGCGCAAGATCGGCCGGGTCTCGCCGGAGAGGAACTCGACGACGCCGTCGATGATCGCCCGGTAGTCCTCTCGGGAGACGTAGCCGACGCAGGGCGCCAGGCAGCGCTCGATGTGGTAGTCGAGGCACGGAATCCCCGAGTGGCGGCCCGGTTGCGGCCCCTCGCAGGGCCGGTACGGAAAGACGCGGTTCAGGACGTCGAGCGTCTCGCGCACCTTCTTCGCGTTCGCGTAGGGTCCGAAGTAGACGACGCCGCGCCGGTGTCGCTCGCGGGTGAACATGACCCGCGGGTACTCGTCCTCGACGGTCACGGCGATGTACGGGTAGGTCTTGTCGTCGCGCAACCGCACGTTGAAGGGCGGCCGGTGGCGGCGGATCAGGTTCTGCTCGAGGTGGAGAGCCTCGGTCTCAGTCCGGGTGACGATCACCTCGATCCGCTCGACGCGGGCGACCATCCGGTCGAGCCCGAGGCGCGCGTCGCCGGCCCGGAAGTACGAGCGGACGCGCGACCGCAGCGACTTGGCCTTCCCCACGTAGAGCACGTCGTCGCGGGCGCCGCGGAACAGGTAGACGCCGGGCTTCGCGGGCAGCGCGGCGAGCTGCGCCTCGATGCGCTCCTCCCGGGTTTCGGCGGTGGCGGCCATGTCCGTGGAGCGTAGCCGCGCCCTCCCCGGCCGCCGGCTGGGGGACGTGTCCGCCACGCCCCCACCCTGGGAGGGGAAGGAGTCCACCCGCCGCCCACGGTCAGCCTACGGCGCCGCAGGCCCCGCTTTGGGCCGATTCCGGGACGGAACCGTGCCGGTTCTCGCAGCGGGGGCTATCCGGACGGCGTCTCGCCCGACTGCCAGGCGAGCGCGCGGCGCTCCAGGGTCTCGACGTACCCGGCCTTGGCGTCCGTGTACGCGTCGAGGTCCGCGGACGCGGCCGCCGCGCGCCGCTTCTCGGCCGCATACGCGTCGGCCTCGTCCGGGTGCGCGCGCAGGAAGTCGCGCACGACGAGATGGCGTCGCCACTGAGGTCCGCCGAACTCGACGGCATGGACGTGGTGTGTGCGCGGCTCGTCGCCCTTGCGGAAGAACAACCGCCCCGGCAACCCGTACTCGCCGAGCGCCTCGTAGCCGAGCGCCTCCATGCCGCGGATCCGTTCCGGCGCGAGCGCGAGGGAGTCGAGGCCTGCGAGGAGGTCGACGACTGGCTTCGCCGCGAGGCCCGGCACGGCCGTCGATCCGATGTGCTCCACCGCCCGCGCGTCGAGCGCCGCGCGCACCCGAGTCGCCTCCGCGTCCGCCTCGGCGGCCCACCCCGCGTCCGGATCGGCGAGCACCGCCGGCTCTCCCGACGGGAGCAGGCGCGCCGCCGCCTCGGCCAGCGTGTCGCCCGCGCTCTTGCGAACGACGAGGGAGGCGTGCGGGTCGACCCACGTGGGATCGCGGTTCACGACCGCCACCGCGCCGCCCGCGTCGAGCGTCTCGGACGGCAGCCCGGCGACCGGATAGACCTCGAGCGAGGTGCCGACGACGAGCAGCAGGCCGGCACCGCGCGCGAGCTCGAACGCGCGGGCGATCGCGTCCTCGGGGAGCATCTCCTCGAAGAGCACGATGCCCGGCTTCAGGATCGCCAGGCACGCGTCGCAATGTGGCGCGTGCGCCGCGTCCTCGCCGATCTTCTCGAGCACCGTCTCGAGATCGTGCGGGGTCCCGCACGTCGGGCACGTCGAGATCGCGACCGAGCCGTGCACCTCCACGACGTCGGTGGATCCGGCCCGCCGGTGGAGCAGGTCGATGTTCTGCGTGATCACGGCCTGGACGAGACCCGCCCGCTCGAGCGCGGCGAGCGCGCGGTGCGCCCGGTTCGGCTCGACGCCTGCGAGCGCCGCGAACCGTCCCGCGTAGAACGTCCACACCTTCTCCGGATCCCGGCGAAATGCGGTCACCGTCGCGAACTCGAGCGGGTCGACGGTCGCCCATAGCCCGTCCGGTGAGCGGAAGTCCGGGATCCCGCTCTCGGTCGAGATGCCGGCCCCGCTCAGGACGACCACGGGCTGTCGCTCGCGGATCAGCTCGGCCAGGTCTTCGCTCACAGGTTCATGGTAGGCGGGGCGCGCCCGCCTGCCCGCCGGCGTGCGCGCCCCGACCCCTGCACCGTACGCCGCGAATCCGCGCACGTGGCACACGAAACGTCGAGGAAGCGCTACGACCCCGATACGATTTCGGCATGGCCGACGCGCCCGCCCCCGACCAGTACGTCGCGTACACGCTCTACCGCCTCGATCCGGCGTGGCGCCGCCTGCCGATCGAGGAGCGCAGCGCGCACAAGGAGGCGTTCGCCGAGGTCGTCGAGGCGTGGGCCGAGCGCATGCAGCTCCGCCCGTATAGCCTCGTCGGCGTCCGCCCCGAGGCCGACCTGATGCTCTGGAAGCTGACCGAGCGCTTCGAGGATCTCCGCGAGCTCGCCACCGACCTGAACGGGACGCCGCTCGCCGGCTGGCTCGAGACGCCGTACTCCTATCTCGCCGCGACCCGGCCGTCGAAGTACTTCGAGCGCGACCCGCGCCGACCGCCGCGCCGGGTCGTGCCGCGCGGCGCTCCGTACCTCGTCGTCTACCCGTTCGTGAAGATCCGCCCGTGGTACGCGCTCTCGCTGGAGGACCGCGGCCGCGCGATGCGCGAGCACGCGGAGGTCGGCCAGCGCTTCCCGACGATCACGAACCACACGACGTACTCCTTCGGGATCGACGACCAGGAGTTCATGACCGCGTTCGAGTGCGAGGCCCCGTCGGACTTCCTCGAGCTGATGATGACCCTGCGCGAGACCGAGGCGAGCCGCTACACGGAGCGCGACACGCCGATCTTCGTCGGCGAGGCCCAGCCGGTGCGCGCGATCCTCGACTCGCTCGACGGCGCGTCGGCGCGCGTCCAGGCGACCTGAGCTCTGTTACTAGCGGGCTCTCGCCGGCGTCAGTAGCCGTACGTGTGCTGGTCGCGCCAGACGCGGACCATCGCGAACGCGCAGGCGCCGAGGACCCCGAAGAAGATGAGCGCCTCCGCCCCGCCCTGCGGCCACGGCGTGAGGAAGGTCGCGGCGAGGTCGAGGAGCGCCACCGCGGCGGCCCCGTAGAAGACGACCCGGGCGCGCGCCGGCCACATGCCGATCTCGTCGCGCCGCGAGCGCCAGAAGCGGAAGACGACCAGCGCGATCACGACGAGGAACGCGATCCTGAGCAGGAGGAGCACCAGCGAGAGACCGATCGCGCCCGCCGAGCCCGATGCCGTGATCACGGCCGCGACCGCGAGGATGATCAAAAACCCGCGCAGCGTGCCGTTCGTACGGGGGTTCCAATCGGTCACGACGAGGTGGTGTAGGCGCGGACGGCGAGCGCGCCCGCGACGAGGCTTGCACCGGTGAACCAGGCGAGCCGGCGGGCGGGGACGGGCGGCGCGTAGAGCCACGGCGAGAGCACGGCGAGGAGCGCGAACGTCCCGTAGGCGTAGTGCAGCCGGTCGGCCGTACGCAGATCATCCGAGAGGAGCAGGAGGCCGAGCGCGACCTGCGCGATCACGAGCGCCTGCGCCGCGGCCAGCAGGTGCGCGTAGAGCCGCCCCGGATACCGCCGCCGCCACAGGTAGAAGGCTCCCCATCCAGCCGCGAGCGCGTTCGCAGCGATCACGAGCACGGCGTTCCAGGCGTGGAGGTCGCGCATGGGCGGAGCCTATCCCGGGAGGTCGTCGGCGCCCTCGGCCAGACTGGGCCGGTGCTCCGAGGCTTCGTGGCCTGCGTGTTCGCCCTGATGCTCGCCTGCGGCGGCTGCGGCGACGACGTGCCCGAGCGCGGCAGCGCGCTGCGCGAGCAAGATGCGTCGTTCGCCCGCTTTCCGAGCGGTTCGGGACGGATCAGGAGTTCCTGCTCGCCTACGCCGCGATCACCAACCGCGGCGAACACGATCTCGTGGTGCGACGGATCGAGCCGCTCGTGGCCGAGGGATCCGGCGGCTCGGCCGAGGTCGTTCGAGTCCTGCTGAGCCGACGGCGCGACGGCGGTCTGCCGCTCGGCGTGTACGCCACGGACCCGCCCACACTCGACGTCCGAGCGAACCCAAACCGCGGGCAGCCGCGCTGCGTGAGCCAGGAGTACGAGGACGCCGAAGGCTTCCGGCTCGAACCAGGCAAGAGCGCCGTCCTCGCGCTCCACGTCCGGCCGACCCGTGCAGGCACCTGGCTGCTGGAGGCCGAGCGCGTCGTCTACGAGGTCGACGGCGAGGAGTTCTTCCAGGACGTGCCGTTCAGGGCCGAGATCCCCTTCCGCGCCGGGGCCGAACGGGAGATGGCGACCGGCGAGAGAGCCTGCGCGACCTCGACCACCATTCTCCCGGGCTGGGACTAGCTGGGCGGACGCTAGACTCGCCGCCGTGGTCGAGGAGGGGCAGCAGGCGCCGGACTTCGAGCTCGCCTCCGACACGGGCGAGCGCGTCCGGCTGTCCGACCTCCGCGGCAAGCCGGTCGTCCTCTACTTCTATCCCAAGGACTTCACGTCCGGGTGCACGAAGCAGGCGTGCGGGATCCGCGACGCCTGGAGCGAGTTCCGGGCCCGCGGCGCGGTCGTGCTCGGGGTCAGCCCGGACGACGAGAGCTCCCACGCGGGCTTCAAGGAAGAGCACGCGCTGCCCTTCACGCTCCTCGCCGATCCCGACCACGCGGTCGCCGCGGAGTACGGCGCCTGGGGCGAGAAGCGCAACTACGGCAAGACGTACGAGGGGATCATCCGCTCGACGTTCGTGATCGGCCCGGACGGGACGCTCGTGAAGGCGCTGCGGAACGTCAAACCCAATGGCCACGCCGAGCGCGTGCTCGCGGCGCTGCCCTAGGCCGCGGCGAAGCGGACCGCGAGGCGCCGGCCCCCGCTCCACGCGAGCGCGATCAGGACGACGGCCGCGCCGGCGAGGATGACGAGCACCTGGGCCGCGACCGCGAAGGCGATCGCCTGGGTCGTCGAGAGCCCGCCCGCCACGAGGACCGCGGCGCCCGCCCCCGCCTGCGTGGCCGCGCCGGCCGGCGCGACTGGCAGCGCGCCCGAGGCGGCCGCGGCGCAGAGGAAGAGCAGCGCGAGCGGGAACGAGAGGCCGAACCCGAGGGCGCCGAGCAGGAGCAGCAGCGCGGCGGCGCGGATCAGCCAGGAGAAGAGAACGAAGACGGCCGCCTTCCAGGCGTCCCGCGTGCACGTGGCCCGCGTGGCGAGCCAGCGGGCGGCGCGGAACCGCAGTAGCCGCGGATGCGCGGCGAGCCTCGGCAGTCCGACGATCACGGCGGCCGCGCCCAGCCCGGCCAGCGCGACGATCGCGAGCCCGACCCGGACGGCGACCGGAACCTCCCCGGTCGCGGCCGCGGCGGATGCGAACGGCATCAGCGCGACCGTGTCCACGAGGCCGAGCATGAAGAGCGAGAGACAGAGGGTTCCGACGCCTGCGGGGCAGCCCGGATAGCGGCGCACGACCGCGACACGGATCGCGTCGTCGACGCGGCCGGGGAGCGCCGCGCCGCTCACGGACGCTGCGCCGCTCGCAGCCGCGAGGGCGAGAGACCCAGGCCGCTCGTGCGGGACGAAAAGCCGCTGCCACCCGTAGGCCTTGAACGCGAACGCGACGAGAAAGAGCAGTCCGGCGCCGGCCGCGAGGCGCGGGTTCGCGTTCGCGAGCGGCCAGCCCTTCTCCGCGAAGTGACGGCCCGCGAGGGCGGCGACGCCGAGCGCGAAGACGAGCGACGCCGCGTTCAGGACGAGCCGGCGCCGCGACCAGGTCCGCATCTCCTGGAGGAGTCCCACGAGGAGCCCATCGGCCGGCGGCAGACCGGGAGCAACCCGCGTCCGGGGGAGATGCGCTGTCCGAACACGGGTGAGGGAGTCGAGTCGCCGCAGAGGAGCTCCAGTGCGGATGAGAGGACTTGAACCTCCACGGGCCGAAGCCCACACGGACCTGAACCGTGCGCGTCTACCAATTCCGCCACATCCGCAGCGGGTCTCGATTGTAGCCGGGACACCCCGGCGGTAGCCCCGGTGCCCCTTATCGGCGCGAGCGGTCGTCGCGCTCCTCGATCACCGGGAGGTTCGCGAGGTCCCGCTCGACGCTCGCGGCGAAGTCCTCCCGATCGTCGCCCTCGCCCTCGACGACGGTGAGCTTCGCCTTGCGCCTACGTCTGGCGCGCGCACTGCGACCGTCGCCGCCGACGCGGGCGGCCAGCCTCGGCCACTCGGCTCCGATCACGAGCAGAACGGCCAGAGTGAGGAGCACGAACCCGAAGATCCCCACGTATCCATTGTAGAGAAGGCCGACGGACTTCTCCGGGCCGCGAACAGGGGCTCAACCGACCCGGGGCCGCGGCCGATAGCGAGAGGGATGCGCCAGGACCTCTGGATCCCGATCCTCCTCATCCTCGGCTGGGGAACCGTGGCCCGCGCGATGCTCGTCTTCGCCCACAAGCTGCCGCCGACCTGCGGCCGCTGCGGCCTGCGTCTCGAACGCCGGCACCTGGGCGAGCGCATCTGCCGCGGCCACTAGCGGCGAACCCTCGCGAGCCCCCGCGCCGCCCGCACCGGGCCTGCGGTGGCGCGGACGACTCCTCGTAACAGTCTGTTGCAAGGGGACGCCGCCGCCGGGCCCGCCTAGCCCTCGGCCTTGCGCCGTCTGCTCCAGCGAACGACCTCGACCGCCACCGCGACGCCCATGGCGACGCCGAAGGCGAGCGCCAGCCCCTTGACCGGGCTCTCCTCGAACGTCTTGCCCCCGAAGTAGCCGAGGCACGCGGCGTACGAGGCCCAGACGAACCCGGCCAGCGTGTCGAAGGCGATGAAGCGCCGCCACGGGTACTCGAGCGTGCCGGCGGCGAGCGTCACGGCCGTCCGGCCGCCCGGGATGAAGCGCCCGACCACGATCAGGTAGCCGCCGCGCTCCGCGAGGCCACGCTCGGCCTGCTCGAGGCGTTTGTGCTTCGTCCCGACGAAGATCCGCTCGGCGATCCGGTGGCCGGCGGTGTGGCCGATCGCGTAGGAGGTGTTGTCCCCCACGATCGCGCCGGCGGCGGCGCACAGGATCACGAGGCCGAGCACGAGGTCGCCGTTCGCCGCGAGGACGCCGGCCGCGATCACCGAGGTCTCGCTCGGGACGAGCGGGATGATCGCGTCGAGCGCGGAGACCGCGAAGAGGAACGCGTAGGTCCACGGCGACCCCGACACGAAGTCGGTCAGCGACTCGAGCACGGCGCGGAGGCTACGGGAAGAGGTCGCGCTCCGGAGGCAGCACGAGGTCGCGTGCCGACCCGTCCCCCGGCGGTAGCCGCACGCCCCGGATCCGCGCCCCCGGAACGCCGTCCGTCTTGCCCATGACGAGCTCTGCAGCGCCGGCCAGCTCGTCCGCGACGGCGATGACCGTCGACTCGAGCGGGCGGCCGCGTTCGTCCGCCGACCCCCGCAGGTCGAGCAGAGGTGCGAGGCCCGCGACGCCGATCGCGACGTCCGTCGTCCCCTGGCGCCACGGCCGTCCGAACGAGTCGCTGACGATCACCGCGGGCGGCGAGCCGAAACGGTCGCTGAGCGCCTCGCGGAGCGCACGCGCCGACGCGTCGGGATCGCGCGGGAGGAGCACGAGCGTCCCCTCCCCCGGAGCGTTCGAGCGGTCGACGCCGGCGCTCGCACAGACGAAGCCGTGCTCGGTCTCGGCGATCACGAGGTCTCCGCGGCGGCGACGAACGGCGCGCGCCTCGCGCAGGATCACCTCCAGGGCGTCCCCGGACTCGACGATGCGGCCCTCCGCCTTGGAGACGACCTTGTGCGCAACGACGACAACGTCCCCCTCGACGAGGCCGCCCGCCCGCTCGAGCGCGTCGCCGAGGGCCCGCGCCAGATCGTCGCCGGGCGCGATCTCCGGGACGCCAGCGAGCGGCGTGACGGTGAGTTCACTCACCGAGGCCGGTCACGACCACGCCGGCGTTCGCGCGGTACCGGCGGTTCACGTTCAGGATCACCGCCGTCAGGGGCTCCAGCCAGCGGGCCACCTCGAGCCGCCCGCAGTCGACCGCCCGCCCCTCGACCACGAGCTCGGCCAGCCGCGCCACCTCGGCCTTCGCCTCGTCGTCGTCGCCGGCCAGGAGCACGTCCTCCTGGAGAGGCTCGTCCGCCCGGGCGAGACCCTTCGCACTCACCGTGTGGAAGCCGGCGACCACGCGCGCGTCGGGCGCGCCGCGGGCGGCCAGCTCGGCCAGGGACAGCTCGCCGGGCGCCGCGGCCGGCTGTCCGTCGCGGAAGACGATCGGGGCGGCGACGCTGACGACGATCGTGTCGACGAGCAGCGGCGCGAGGGCGCGGGCCATTTCCTCGACGCCCACCGGCGGCACGGAGAGGAAGACCACGTCGCCGCGCCTGCACGCCTCCTCGTTCGCGACCAGGTCGTCGCGCGGCGTCCGCGACCCGAGGAGCACCTCCTCCCCGGCGCGCTCGAGGCGGGCCGCGAGGCCACGGCCGAAGTCACCGCTTCCGCCGACGATCCCGATCACGGAAGCGCTGCCTCGCGGTCGAGCACGTCGAGCAGCCCCCGGCCGACGGACGCACGGTGATCGGGATCGACCATGACGATCGGCGCGACGACCGGCCGGAGCCCGAGCTCCGCGACGGCGGGCGCGAGCTTCTCGTCCTCCGGGTCGACGACGAACGCGTCGGCGTGCTCGGCCACCAGGCGGGCGGCGCCCAGCGCTGTCGGCTCGTGCCCCTGCGCCGCGAGCATCTCGGCGAGCGGCCCGCGCAGTGCCCTGCCGCCCACGATGGGGGCGAGCGCAACCACCGGGCCCGAGCGCTCGGCGAGCGCGTCGGCGATGCCGGGCACGGCGAGGATCGGGCCGAGCGAGACGAACGGGTTCGACGGCGCCAGGAAGACCAGGTCGGCCTCGTGGATCGCGTCGAGGACGCCCGGGGCCGGCCGCGCGTCCGCGGCTCCCTCGAAGCGGACGCCGAGCACGGGGTCGCGATGCCCTCGCCGGACGAACCAGTCCTGGAAGCTCAGGTCGCCGTCGGGCGTGGTCACGATCGTCCGGAGCGAGTCGTCCGTCGCCGGCAGGATCCGGGTCGCGACACCAAGCGCGGAGGCCAGCCGCGCCGTCACCTCGGAGAGCGGCCGGCCGTCGCGCAGCATCGCCGTCCGGACGAGGTGCAGGCCGATGTCGCGGTCGCCGAGCGTGAACCAGGTCTCGCCGCCCAGCTCGCCGGCGAGCCCGAGCGCGCCGTACGTCTCGTCCCGCACGCCCCACCCGCGCTCCTCGTCGAGCAGGTTCGCCAGCGTGTAGAGGACGGTGTCGAGGTCGGGCGAGACGTGCAGCCCGAGGATCTCGACGTCGTCGCCGACGTTGCCGATCGCGGTGACCGCCTCCGCCCCGGCCGCGCGGCCGAGCGAGTCTACGAGCCGCGACCCGCCGAGCCCGCCACAGAGCACCGTGATCCGCATGCGCCGGGACGCTATCGCGCCGCTCCTGCCGAGCGCCGCCGCGGGGCGCCGGCGGCGATCGATTTAGACGCGCGTCTTGATGGGTCCCCCGCCCGCCACCCCACTTGAGACACTAACGAGGAAGTCTCCACGTGTCTGTGCCGCAACGTGCCGGTTGTGTGCCGACCGGCCCATAGGCTCCGAGGCCGAATCACAGAGTCCGCCCGTGCGGCGTTGACACGCGCGTCGCCACGCGCGAGCATCGGCGCGTGCCGCTCTTCGGTTCCCTCCTCGAGAGGACCGCGGCCCGGCTCGACCGCCGCAGAGGGTGGGACCGACTTCCCAAGTGGGTCGCCATGCTCGCGCTCGTCGGGATCCGGAGCCGCCTCCGCCGCGAGAACCTCTACGACACGGAGACCGTCCACCCG
>Ga0210115_1000359_pt1 | contig 13093 bp, 15 predicted proteins | sample MayberryNW_TuleB_2_FD_185526 | JGI IMG/M metagenome (GOLD analysis project Ga0210115, IMG submission 185526) | Wetland microbial communities from San Francisco Bay, California, USA, that impact long-term carbon sequestration - MayberryNW_TuleB_D2... | ecosystem: Environmental > Aquatic > Marine... | reverse complement strand
ATCGTGAAGGGAAGAAGATAAGGATGCAAATATGGCATTAGGTGGAGTACCTATCAAAGTTGCCAGGCCACCAAGGCTGGCTGAATATGCTATGGAGAGCATTAGACACAATCCAAATTGTTTTCTGTGTGCTGGATTGTCAACCTGTAATATTACAGCCGATGCAATTGGAACCATAAGCATTGCTGTAGCAGTGTTACTAATCCACGCACTTAGAAAACCTGTTACAATTATAAATGCAGCTACGATGTTCTTAGGGTTAGTACCAAAAGCCCTTAAGAAGTTTAAGGCAAATCTTTTATGCAGCCCAGTCTTCTCGATGGCTTTAGCTAGTATGAATCCACCAAGAAAGAGAAATACTATTCTATCTGCGTAAGCGGAAGCTGTGTCACCTAAATCAGTTATTTCTAGAGAAGGGAACAAGACTAAAGGTAATAGAGCTGTTACATAGATAGGAATTGCTTCTGTTATCCACCAAGAAGTCATCCACAGCGTAATTCCTAGTACTATCTTTGCATCATAGGACAGGTCGTCAATTGGAATTAGGAATACGATTAGAATAAAAACCAAAGGACCAAGAATGAGGCCTACAGTTGATACTCGATTCTTGAATATTGGGAAGATATCCTTTTTCATATTATATTTTTTCATCTAAATGATACGCCTAGACCAAGCCGACGTACATATAATCAGAGATGATTTGTTGTACAAAAATACAATAGAAGATAAGAGGCACCACCATAGAGTAGTTACTTCGGAAATAGCAATCGGCTGCTGAATATTTTCTATTATAACATTCTCTTGCATCCTCGTAGAGATACAAATATTGATGAGTATTTTGCTTGTACAATCGTAACAAATCAAACTCTATTCTATCATTCTATTAAGTCCATCTATATTACAGACTGAGTATGAAACAATGATGAATACAGTTTGCCGAATATACTAATATTTACTGCTGCTGCAGAAATCATATGCTTCATATACAAGACATAGTGAGTGGGTAAATAAGCATATTGCAAGACGCATTTGCAACTTGTTCGTAGTCTTGCCATAGATAGTGGTAACTATTTTATTACCTCTCGATTATTCTAGAAGTATTAGCTGCTCCAGTATCTTGCTTGTCAGACAAATGACAGAGGCGGCAATAATATGATTTGTTTGAGTCTTTTCTCACTGTCATGCAAACATCTTTGCTGTCTGTGAAGCAGCAATATTAATTGGTTCCCATACAGGTGAGACCAGAGGGACATAGCAAGCATCATAATTTGCCAAATCATCGATGGTCGCACTAGTCAGTAGCGCGAAGGCTATCAGATCAATCCTGCCTTTAACCGCCTCTCCCCCAACAATCTGAGCTCCAAGTATTCTGCGACTTTTTTTATCAGCTACTAATTTTATCAATATTGATTTTTTGTTGGGATAATAGCCAGCTCTAGTCACACTTTTTATTTCTTTTTCCACAGGATCAAAGCCATTTTCCAACGCTTCTTTTTTATCAAGCCCTGTCTTTCCAACAAATAGATCAAATGTTTTGGTTATCACACTTCCAGCTACTCCCTTAAATTCGGCATTACCTCCCGCTGCATTTTCGCCTGCAACCCTTCCTTGCTTGTTTGCTGTTGTACCTAATGGTAAGTAGACATCCTTATTTGTAATATAGTTTCTAGCAGTTGCGCAATCTCCAGCTGCAAAAATATCTGGAACATTTGTTCTCATATGTTCATCCACTTTTATTGCATCATAAACACCTAATTCTATACCTGCATCTTTAGCAATTTGTGAATTTGGTCTTACGCCTGTACCTAACAATACAACATCCGCTGCGATCTCTTTGTTCTTGGTAGTTCTTATAAGTTCCAGATATCTTACTTTAGGAGAAGATGAGGGTGTTGAATATGAATGTGATGATGATGGGGATGAAGTCACAACTTCTTCCAAGCCGTCTCCCAGAATTACTTTAACACCATTAACTTCTAATTCTCTCTTGACGATATCCGCCATAGCTTCATCAAGTAAACTTGGTAGAATGTGGTCAGACATCTCGACAATAGTCACATCTATCCCTCTTCTTCGAAATGCTTCTGCCATTTCTATACCTATCAGACCTGCTCCAACTATCACACAAGATCTAGAACTCCTTATTGAATCCTGTACGTGGATTCCATCACCATAGTTCCTCAATAGTAATAGTCCTTCTACCATTGTAGACTTTCCCTTAACCGGGTTACTACTATCATCATTGACAAAAATTCCTTTTATCTTCGGAACTGCAGATCTAGCCCCGGTTGCTATGACAAGAGAATCGTAATCGAAAATGAGTCGATTTGAAGCTGCATTGGAATATTTGTTGCCGTTATCCCAAAGATTTAGAGTTTCAGAATATACCTTTTTGTTTAATCCATCAATCTTGACAGCACTAGTATTTGCAATAATATCAATATTGTATTTGTTTTTGAATCTTTCCGCTGGTCGTGCGATTAACCTACTGAAATCATCTATCAATCCTTCTATGACATATGGCATGCCGCATGCTCCATAGGAGACCACAGGTTCTTCTTGAATGATTTTTATTTCTGCGTCAGGATCTATGCGTCTGGCCTTTGATGCCGCGCTTGTCCCAGCAGCGACACCTCCAATTATCAAGATTCTCCTGTTTCTCACCATTCTTCTGCTAACACTACTTTCTTTTACAAATAATCTGTATATGAATTTACCAAGCTTTATTTTGTGCTAAGTTGTGTTGAAATTGATTCTCCTTCATTTCTAGGCGGTAATGGAACCAGACTTGGACCTACGGCATATTGTGTTTCAGGAATTACATCTTGCTGTTTAGCTACATTTGTGACTGTAATCTCATCTAAAGGTCTAAGTTTGTCAAAACTAAATGTGAACGTTCGTAGTCAAGACAATTATTACAATTGCCCATTGGAAAAAAGAGACAGGAGGTACTGTACTAGTGCTCACGATTGTATTAGTATTTATCTGCGAACATTTAATGCAACTTCTCTGATAACTGCACTGAACCAGTCCTGTTGAAGTCACCTATAATTGAAGCACAAGCAGTAGAATACTATAGACTCGAAATACACAATATCCTTGCAGTTGGCAATGGCATAAACGAAATGCTTTGCTAACATGGCACGTAAGCAATCCCAAATGCTCACGAATTCTTGTTGATGAGGCACAGTTCAGCTATATATGATGACAAGATCCGTCAGTCATCTCTATCGGGATCTTTAAGCCATGTGTGAAGATCCACTAATACATATTCTTGAATGGGTCCTAGCAGCTCGTTTGGCCCCGCTGCAGGATAGAATGTATGACCAAGTCCGGGATATGTTATTAGAGCATGATCATGATGTTTTAGTTCTGTAAGCTTCTGTTCAAGCAATAAAGCCTGGTCTATAGTTGTTTGAATATCTTTCTCCCCTTGGAGGGTTAGAATATTCTGTGTTACAAGGTTTTCAATAGTCTCAATGGTTGGTTGTATCTGTTTGTGAGATTGATACCAATGATCAGATTCTATTTGTGAAAGGAGTGTAGATACAAAAGGTATTAGTTCGGCATCAATGTCCATCATGTTATCGCTGTCCGTATCTATACCTGGATACCATTGTTGATACGCTAACAAATCATCCTTGTTGTTTGATAAAGAGGCATCTGGTACGGTCCACCCAGCCTCTGGGTGCATAATCGTTTCTTCAACTGATAGGCTACCATCTTTATTAGTATCCCAATCATTACGAGCTAATAGAATATTTCTGTTTATCTTTTCAATCACAAGATCATATAATGTCTGCGAACTCGCACCCATAAGAACAATATTCTTTATGCTTTGAGGCTGCGTTGATGCTATTCTTGGCACAATAACAGCACCTTCACTACGCCCTATCAATGTGATATTATTTCTGTCTACTTCTGGCTGCTCCATCAGCACCTTCAGCGCTTCTTCAGCATCGTTCTGCAGCGTGTTAACTGTTGCATTCTCGAGCAGATTGGCATCAATGATCGTAGAGTTCTCACCCACCCCTCTTTTATCATATCTTAATACTGCAAAACCTCTTTCAGAGAGATAGTTTGCAATCTGCCAGAATGGTCTTGATCCGTTTTCTACTCCTGCTAGCTCAGGTAGTAGATATTCGTCCATATCGGCAGCTCCTGAACCAGGAATTAGGAGAACACCCGGAAATGGTCCATTGCTGACTGCTGGCAAAGTTAGCTGCGCCCTTGAATGTATTGTGTTATTTTCGAAGCTTACGACTAAATCTCTAGATTTTATAGTCTGAAGTTGTGCATAGACATTAACATTAACATTAACAACTGTAAGCACCAGCAAGATAAACAATAACGAGCTTACGAAAATAAAGGCTATAATGATAAGAAATGAGATTGAAAATGTTCCAGATATTTTCTGGTCAAGGGTATAGAGGCTCCCAAGGTCTACCATAGATTTATTATTGTTTGAATGTTAATAAATGAGAGATCAGTTTTTTAAGTCCATAATTTGCTGAATGTCCATGCACTACATTTATAACACAAAAGATAAAGTAAGAAGAAAACCTAATTTGTATGTTGAATAACATAGCTAAGCTAATCCTTATTTCCATATCAGTTTACATAATCTGGACACTTGCAACATACATTCTAGAAGGCAGAGTCAATCTCCTTCAAAGAGTCGATCCAGTCGGTCGAATTGAATATGCTATTATTGCAAATATTCTAATAGGCACGCTTTTTGCACTTGTGATGATTAAGCCATCTCTTCGTGCAAACTTTGTAACCACTAAACAATTGGGGTTTCAACCTCGTAGGCGTATACTCGTCATGGTAGTGATTGCTATTGCATTTGGTCTTGTCATGTTCTTGACTAGCAACCCTGCCGCTGGATCTACAAATGCAACTGTGATTGCTAATATATTTGCTCAAACACTGCCTACGTCTATTGCAGAAGTAGTTGTATGTTGGACCGTAGTAGGAACAGTTGTTGAATCTCTTGTACGCTTAAAAATACGTAGAAAGGACGATGATCCAAGCTGGAAGAAAGGAGCGAAAGTCCGTTTAGATTGGTCGTCAGCAAGAAGAAAAATACTAACCGTTTCTGCCCCGTCTCTTATGATTGGAGGCGTAGTTTCAATTGTATCATTTGGAGTATATCATTTTGCCCACAGTCCGCCGTTTAATCAGCCTAATATGGTATTATTTTTGATGATCCCAGCTATACTAACGAGTGTGTTCTACTTCATAGGAAGAGAAATATATTCTACAATAACTATCCATAATTTTCTGGCACTCATTGGCGTGTCGGGTAGTATCGATGTTTCGGCATTAACACAACCTCTTTATCTTATTATGATGATGGCACTCATTTCAGTAGTAGTTCTGATTGTATCAGACATGTTTTTGATAAGAAGAACTAAAATGAATCACCAACAATTAGCCTAGTCGTATTACAAGGAGTTCCGTTTGATACTTGTTACTGTCATATCTTATGTTATTACTGCAGCATGTCGAAAATTGGCCAAACTCCTGGAAAGATCTAATCGATCTCCCTTGAACAAAAAGACTTACAGTATTTCTACTGATTCAGAGCAGCAGTACTATGATTGGTGAAGGAGTCAAAGATAACACATACGTCTGGAAGACTCTATTCAGAGTTGGCGGAACCGCCGCACTGAACATAGTACTTTTAATTCCAATCCAGATCGTTTTTTTTGTGGAATGGCCGCCGCCGAACACCGTGATCGGATGGTTTATACTCTTTCAGGAGAGCCCGTTCGTGGGACTGATCGACATGGACCTTCTATTGATTGTCGACTACGTCCTTGTAGTTATAGTCTTTCTCGCTCTCTGGGCTGTCCTCAGGAGAGTCAATGAATCTTTAATGGCAATTGCTCTGATCCTTCAGGTCATAAGCACAGCGACTTAGTTTGCATCGACTGTGGCGTTTGAGATGCTTTCCCTGAGCGATCAATATTTTGCTGCTTCCACAGATTTACAAAGGTCTACAATCTTGGCAGCCGGCTATGTGATGCTTGCGATCTGGCAAGGTACTGCCTTCGACATAAGTTATATCCTAGCCGCTATTGCCACTCTGATGGTTTCGGCTGTAATGCTTTTCAGAAGCAAACTCTTCAGCAGGATTACCGCTTATTCAGGGATAGTGGCTAGTTTGTTGATGTTTGTACCGGCTTCTGCAGGAACGATAGGCCTACTCTTCTCACTGTTCTCTCTTGGTCCCTATGCAATATGGTTGTCTCTTGTCTCCAAAAGACTACTCCAACTGGCCACATCAAAAGAAAATCTCGCACCGAGCTAAAATAGATGAACATTGTAGAGATAATCGTCTAACCTGGTCTAGCCAAATTACTGGAAACCTTTTTAATTTCTATTGATGGTATGTTACTCTTTAATGTCTATGTCAAAACGTACAATAAAAAATCTGACTATTATATTCGCTGTCTTGACTTTAGTGACATCGATAATAATCTCTTCATCATCACCGCCTTTTCTGAGTAGTACTTATAATAATACAATTATGTCTGCTTATGCTTATGTTAATAATAGTAGTGATAATGATGGTAACATTATCAATCCCAGTTCTAATACAGTTAGAATATATTCTTCATCATTAGAAACTTCCATGAACAATACCAACACTGAAACAAAGAAAATTAGGGTTGGCGATATCGATATTGCGTATCAGATTTTTGGAAAGGGCGATCCTATCTTGTTTATTCCAGGTTTTTCAATGACAATGGATATGTGGGAGCCAATGTTAAATGGATTACCGGAAAATCATACTATAATCCTTTTTGATAATCGTGGAATTGGACAGACGACAGCGGGTAATGACACTGCTGCAGCCTTTACAATAGAACAATTTGCAAATGATACTGCGGCTCTAATAGATGCACTAAATATAAAACAGCCAGTAGATCTACTTGGTTTGTCGTTGGGAGGATTCATAGCTCAGGAGCTGGCTCTCTTACACCCAGAAAAGGTTAACAGAGTCATTCTCGTCGCATCAAGTTGTGGTGGCAACGAAACAGTACCTCCCCAAGTAAGCCCACAAGATTTCAAAAGCATGATATCTGGAAATGCCAGTAAGGAAGTCTTTCTGCATACACTATTTCCACAAGACTGGATACAGAACAATACTGAACATATAGAAAAAGAATTTATTTTCCCCATGGGCAACGTTTCTGCTAGGAGTCTTCAATTACAGTCTGCTGCAGCTGGTATGTGGGATTCTTGCGAAAAACTTTCAGACATTTCTAAACCTACACTTGTCATAACAGGAACTCAAGATATCACTTCGCCACCGGCAAATTCGGTTAGGTTAGCAGAAAAAATTCCAGGAGCATGGCTTGCACAAATAGAAGGAGGAGGGCATGGTTTAATGTTTCAGTATCCTGACAAGTTTGCAAAGGTCTTAGAAACTTTTCTTGCAGTAATATAATTCAAGTTATGGAGAATCAACATCAACTCAGTTCTCATAAATGTGCAATTCTTGCATATTAATACAATCCTCGAGTTGGCTCTTTGACGAAAGAAATGTTAGAAGAATTTCCCACGGATTGATGTGAATATCCTGGAGTTAACAGCAGCGTCTACTATTTTCCTTCTGTGAAGTAGTAATTCTGCAAGGATAGCCGGAATGCATCAAATATATCAGAATATAATGTCACCTTCTTGTCTAAGGCGCCCTCATTATCAACAGCTGTAGATAAGGACGTTACCAATTTGTGAAATTTTGGATTAATTGCAACATAACCTTTTTCCAGTAGGAGCTTCGCATGCCCTAACATGTCTCTGTGTTTGGTAGAGAAGTTAACAGGAAATACCTTCATAGAATATGCAGTTCTGGAGTATCTTTCCATCTGCTCTTTTGTGTACTTCTCATAATGTTCATCCTCTCCAATCATTCTCTTTAGTGACTTGATGAAGGATGGATTTGCTCCATCAATATACACTCTAACGTAACCATACTGCTGTATAAGTTTGACTACGAGCCATAGCATTTCATTGTAGTCTGGTCTCTCAAATTCCTCTGCGTATATCACCTGTATCTTCTGATCAACCCCTTGAGTTCCAACTATACCAAAGTTGCTTGAACCATAAGCCGGATCTATACCTATAGACTTTCCACTCATCTTCACAACAGAATCGGGATCGTATTGTTTGCCTCTATGAATTGCCGCATCAATATCCTTTGTATGAAATATTTCCTATTAGCCCAAGATATTTCAGATTGTACTCCCTTTCAAAGGATGGGGATACCTTAGCATTCTCTATTTCTTCTTTTGTTTAGATCCTGTCCAGTCCATAAGTGTAATCAAAGTATAGCCGTTTGTATTAGCAGATAGACTCTGGCTCTTTCTCTATTCGCTCGAAAAGACCTTCCGGAGCATTCGGCGTAGACACCATAACAATCCATGGATCTGATTTAGTAATGTATCTTTCAGAGACGTCCCTGGCATTTTGCTGTTCTCCTATTCTAAAGAAGTCTGCTTCATCCATGAAGATAAATGATACGTCCTTCAGTCCTCTCATAGAGTCTAGATGATTAGAAGGATATGCTTCTATGTGACAGCCATTCAGTTCAATGACTGTCTTTTTAGTATCGAACCGCGAAAGATTCCTTTCGATGAATAGGCCCTTCATTCTATCGATAAGGCCTATGGCTAGATCTTCCCTAGGTCCTGTGATAATGCACATTTGCGATCCTCTCAATTCGTCTGAGCGAAGACATAACCATGCCATATACCTCAACATAAACTCTGTAACACCTAGACCAGTTGCTTTCTTAATCCAAAGATGCTTATGATTCTGCAGTTCGTTGTAAAGCAGTTGTTCATAGTCAAACAGTGAATACTCCTGCCCGTTTTTGTGTGGCAATCCGATAGCATGGTTGAATGTACTACCAGTTCTCGGATTCGGCTTTTTTCCGAATTTGCGAGCGTCTTCAGACCAATCATAGAATGGTAACCCTTTCAGTAGTTCTAGCTGCTCTGTGTCGGTACTACCTAGCTGCGATTCGTACTTACCCAGTATCTTGCTTAAGTTCTTAAGTGTCATCTATTACTAGTTCCCTATTCTGAAGTATCAAACCCTATGTCTATCGACAAACTGGACTGCTTTTTCTATCACAGTAGCATTTGATAGCATGTCTATCTTCATAGCATATGCTTGCATCTTTATACCAGTGGCCTGTAGAATATCTCTGCTATCTGATTCTGTGTTATTCACAATATCTGACATCTTACAGACAATGGCATCCAAACCAACTAAACATTTTTGATATTCAAATGGTAATCGTTCATCTATGTATCTGCGAATGTTCTCTTTTGCTTCCTGTCTCAGATACTGAATGTCGGTATTGATGGTAGCTGAACTAACCTGTAGTATCCTAGCAATATCGGATTGACTTCTGCCTTCACTTGATAGCTCTAGAACTTTGCTTCTTCGCCATGTCAGTGTCTGTTTAGCATTCTTTATCAAATATTTAGTATTACACTCAGAGAATATTAGCCCTTTCGGCATTTACGTGTAACTCTAGGACAGAAAAAAATCTAAGAGATATTGTTTGTTCAACTATCTATAATAGTATTATTAATTGAAAATAAACAGATTAACGAACAAAAAAGGAGAAAAGTAATAGGGTCAACTATATGGCAGTATAGAAGTTATCCCCTCCAGATGGGAAACAACATTTTCAAGAGAGTTTGTACCCGAGGAAGACGTTCCCCAGGTTATCAGGGTTTGTGGATCCCCACTTCTTATGTCATTGAAGTTATAAGTGCTGAGAACTGAAATTCCCCCATTTTCTAAGTCTGATGTATATGTTGTTTGGTCTTCCGTTGGGACCATTAAATGTACCTAAATCGTTTGAAAAACTCCTTTGCCTCCTTGGAGGTTGAAGAGAAAATTCGTACAGTATTAGCTGCCTAACGCGGCCTTAGATGAGTCATTTTTAGTATCAGTCCATTAGAATAAGCAATGTTGATATCTAGGTAACCGTTAGCGGAATCATAATCCTATCCTTTTCATTTTTGAACCACATTTAGGACATGCTATTTCTCTGCTCATTCCCACATTTCATGCAATAGTACCTGACCTGACTTTGGCCATAATCTGTTGAATGAGAGACATTGGAAAAGATTGATTTATAGAATTCTTTGATCTTTTTGAATTCAAAATCGGTATCCTCTATTGCTTTCTGTGGAGGGGGATAGCTTCGAGTTGGTGTGTAGAATCCGCCAAGTATGAGATCACCGTCGGATGTCTCGTTATCCAAGGACGCATTTGTTCCGAAAAAAGTGTGAACCATCTAGTCGGGTGGTGGAGTTCAATGTATAGCTTCAAGAATGATATATAGCATAGAAAAGGATTAACATTACTTCCTTTATTATATATTTGGCAAGAATGGTTAAAAAAATAAGTAAAGATAGAAGAATGGTAAATAAGAACAGGAAGCATCAAGATATATCTTCACGAACAATTGAAGCAACCGAGTCAGTCAGGTCTCTTATACATTCCATTACCTTGCCGTTGGAAGAAAAGATAGCAATGGAAGATCAGATTAACGATTTGTCGCATGAAACTAATTGCCTGCTTGATATAATAAGTAGTTGCAAGAAGAATTACCAGAAGAAGTTATTTCTTGCATACCGGGAATTCTTGGAACGAAATATCGATGCTATTGACGAGAGGATAGATGAAGCGCAGGTTAGGTAGTACTGAAATACATTCAGTTCTACCTCTATCAACCAATTTTCCGAGTTATAGCGCAAGAGACTATGTATGAAGGCGTGTAAGTTTAGAAATCGTTGTTTCACTCATGATGGCTATGTTAAATTGCCTACATTACATTTGAGTAGTTACTCTACATCATTAACACGTTTTTCTTTAGTCACAGGCAATTATAAGTAATTTCAACAGTATTTAAAATGCTAACGTCATAAAATCCTGTTCAACCATAACTTTTTTTATTATATCCATAGTAGACCTTAGTATATCCTTTGCAGTAACAATCCCCACTAATTTACCTTTACTGTCTAATACTGGAAGCCTCCTAATATTATTCTGTTGCATCAAATCAGCGGATTCTTTTAAAGAGGAGCTAGTTGTTGTTGTCAATAATGGCTTGCTCATCACTTCGGATATTGGCATTGTTGGAGAAAATGCTTGGGAGAATCCTACTATTCTAGCAATGTCTCTTTCTGTAACGATTCCGGTAGCGACACTTTCACTATCAATTTCGTCGGCACTCTTTAGTATAATTACGCTTCCGACATTATTCTGGTACATCAGTTTTGATGCTTCTTGCAAAGTTTGATTTTCTGTTATAGTTATTACCCTTTTGGTCATCAGATTTGTTATGTCGGTGTTCTTTATTTTTTCTGCTATGTCGATCATTTAAGATATCCTCATCGCTTTATCATTTAACGTCTTAAAAAGATGATTATTAGTCAGAGATTTCACTCAATTGTTCAAGCGGATATACAAATGCTTGTTACCATTGTCGAACGTCACCCTCTAATAATCCACTTCCGAGGTGTATTCTATCTATATGCTTTGAAAGATCTTTCTTATTATCAAATTTCGATCCGCAGTAAGGACATACGATTGTAATGGAACTGCTTACCTGATCTACATGTTGCTTATCTCCCGAAATGGAAGGAGAATTATATGTCGATGAAGGAATTTCAACTTCTGCAAGGTCCAGGTTTTCCATTGGCATATTCCCTGCAATTGCCATAAGGGTCACTATGCCTATTGGAACCACTTCACTGAATTCCTTTTTCTGTGGAATTCCCTGTCCATTCTTGCTACTACCAGAGTCTTCTCTCTTGGAAGATGTAGTTACAAGAAGTCTTCTAATATGTTTACTTCTCATCAAAGAAATTGCATCTTTCAAATATAGCTGTTCATCAACTGAGATTATTGGGGAGCTCATTATCTCTCCTAATGTAATTTTCATTGGATCCTTTTTATCGGCAATCACCCGATACAATATGTCTCGCTCAGTAACGATCCCTTCAATCAAAGCAGGTAATAGAGTAGGTTTAGTCATTGAAGTCTGTTCCGCCTCAGAAGGTTTCGCTTGAGAAGATGAAGAATAACCAGATGTTACAAGTACCGATGACACGCCTTTTTCCTTCATGGCATTTACTGCATCAGATACAACCGTGTCTTGAGGTAACGATAAAGTATCTTTCTCAATCAAACTTCCTATTCGTTGATTTAAAGAAGTTGAATACATTTAGCTCGCTTATTTACTAAATAGACGTTATTAATAATATTTGTTTGGTTTGGAATGGATGGACTGGTATGATGGATCAAATATGATAACTAATTCGATGTCAAAGACTAAATTTTAGTAACTCTTCACGCCCATTTTCGGCCTCTGCTATTACTCTGCCTTGAGGATTGACTATTATACTACTGCCCATACTAATTAGGCCATTTTGTTCCCCAACAGCATCTGATTTAGCTATATACATCATGTTCTCTGCGGCCCTGACTATTGGAAACGATCGATTTCTCCTTTCTTTGTATAAGGCTTCTCGTTTAGTATAATGATGAGATGAAAGATAAAACAATACTTTCACATTATTTCTCTTGTATCGAAGTGCTAACAATGGATTGTTCTGATCTCTGCAGATAAGGACGCCACATTTTACGCCTTGGTGATCCCAAATGGGTCTTTTAGTGGAAGTCCCTTTCGAAAAAAACCTTACGTCATAATCAGTCAAATCGTTCTTGTAGTACTTTATAATGATTCCGGATTCAGGTTTAATAAGGAATGCGGCATTAAAAATTTTACCTTGTGATTTCCATGGTGTACCTGTCAGTAGAGATACATTGAACCTGTTAGATACTTCCTGCAGCTCGATAAGAGATTGAGAAATAGCCTTATAGTCGAGCTTTGCAAGGTCAACTATATAACCCGAAAGGCAACATTCAGGAAAACAAAGTAGGCTTATTTTTCTTTGTGATGCATTCCTTACATACGAAATTATGGTTCTAACATTAGTTTCTAACTCCGTTGTTACTCGCATTTGTACGACTCCCATGTTTACTATTT
>Ga0210115_1000357_pt1 | contig 13140 bp, 11 predicted proteins | sample MayberryNW_TuleB_2_FD_185526 | JGI IMG/M metagenome (GOLD analysis project Ga0210115, IMG submission 185526) | Wetland microbial communities from San Francisco Bay, California, USA, that impact long-term carbon sequestration - MayberryNW_TuleB_D2... | ecosystem: Environmental > Aquatic > Marine... | reverse complement strand
CCGGCGGGTTACGACACCGGCGTCAAGTTCGCCGGCGGACGCAACCTCACCGCCCTCCCCGACCGCACCGTGCCGCGTCCGGGCATCTACAGCTTCCGCATCTGGCTACGCGACGAGGCTGGCAACGCCAACGGCGGCGCGGCGGTCGAGCGGACGATGCGCCTCGACGACGTGCCGCCGCGGGTCGGCTTCGAGCCGGTGGCCGACTCGACGGGCCCCGAGCTGCCCGGGACGGTCAGCGCCGTAACCGGCGACGAGCATTCCGGGGTGGTGCAGGGCGAGGTCTCCTACAAGCGACTCAATGCCGGGAGCTGGGAGGAGCTGCCGAGCAAGCTGCAGGCGGCCGGGGCAGCGAGCGAGCGCCGTCTCGTTGCCTGGCTGCCCGCCGGCCTCGAGCCCGGCACCTACGTCTTCCGGGCCACGGCCGTCGACGGGGCGGGTAACGCGACGACGACGACGCGCCGTGCCGACGGCGCCGAGATGGCGCTGCGCAAGACGCCGCCGGCGGTGGCGCCGAGCCGGCCGGCGGTCGGGCGCGCGAGCCCCTCTCCGGCGGCGCGGGCGCCCCGCGGGAAGACGCGGCTTTTCGCCAAGCTGCGCTGGCGCCGCCGCCACGGTGCGCGCGTCACCGTGCCGTTTGGCGCGGGCGCTGCACTCACCGGGCGGCTGGTGAACGCCGACGGTGCGGGCCTGGCCGGGAGGAAGCTGCGCATCGTCTCGCGGCCCTCGCGAGGGGCGCTGCGGCGGCGTCGCGTGCAAACGATCCGGACCGGTCGCCACGGCGGTTTCAGGCTCGCGTTGGCGGCGGGCCCGTCGCGCCGGGTCACCGTCGTCTACCCGGGCGAGCCGGGTTTGGCCCGGGCGCGGCGGCCGGCGCTGGCGCTGCGGGTGCGTGGCGCGGTCACGCTCAACGCGGCGCCACGGCGGCTGCGCACCGGGCACTCGGTTCGTCTCTGGGGCCGTGTGCGCACGCGCGGGGCGCCGTTGCCGCGCCGGGGCAAGCTGGTCGCGATCCAGTACTACGAGAACGAGGCGCGGCTGTGGCGGCCCGTGCTGGTCACGCGCAGCGACCACAGCGGTCGCTTCCGTGCCCGCTACCGATTCCGCTACATCACCGGCGCCGCCCGAATCCGTCTGCGTGCCGTCGCCCTCGCCGAGGAGCGCTGGCCCTATGTCCCGGGCGTCTCGCGGCCGCTGCTGGTGCGGGTCAGCGGGTGACCTGTAGGGTGAGGCGCCATGTCACAGGCAACGCTCCACACCAACGCCGGGGAGATCGTGTTCGAACTGCACGACTCCGACGCCCCGAAGACGGTCGAGAACTTCCGCAAGCTTGCCGCCGACGGCTTCTACGACGGGCTGGTCTTCCACCGAGTGATCGCCGACTTCATGATCCAGGGCGGCTGTCCGGAGGGGACCGGTCGCGGCGGCCCCGGCTACACCTTCGAGGACGAGATCAACGATCACAGGGTCCTCCGCGGAGCGTTGGCGATGGCAAACGCCGGCCCCAACACCAACGGCTCGCAGTTCTTCATCGTCACCACCGAGGCGGCGCCCTGGCTGGACGGCAAGCACACCGTGTTCGGCAAGGTCACCGGTGGGATAGAGGTGGTTGACGCGATCGAGAAGACCGAGACCGACGGTTCCGACCGGCCACTCGAAGAGCAGCGAATCGAGCGCGTAGAGATCTCGGATCAGGACTGAGCCGAGCCGCTCAGCGCCTGCGCCGCCTCGGCCTCTGGGCCCGGCGCCAGCTCGCCGCCCGTCTCGCCGTGGCCGAAGTGGACCCGGGGGAGGATCCGGTCGAGCCAGGCCGGCAGGTACCAGGCCGCCGGCCCGGTTAGGCGCAGGAAGACCGGCAGCAGGGTGAGGCGGACGAGGAAGGCGTCGAGCAGGACGGCGATGCCGAGGATTACGCCCATCTCCTTCGGCGGTAGCGGTCCCGAGAGGGCGAAGGTGAAGAAAACCGCCACCATCACCGCGCCGGCGGCGAGGACGACGCGACCCGAGTGGGCGAGGCCGCCGACCATCGCCGCGCGGGCGTCGCCCGACTCCTCCCAGTGCTCACGCGCCGAGGAGAGCAGGAAGACGGTGTAATCCATCGCGATCGCGAAGATCATCGCGAAGAAGAAGATCGGTCCCCAGGCGTCGAGGAAGCCCTGGGACTCGAAGCCGAGCAGTCCGCTGAGGTGGCCATCCTGGAAGATCAGCGTCGCCACGCCAAATGCGGCACCCGTGGCGAGCAGGTTGGTGAGCACGCCGATCGCCGCGATCAGCGGCGCCTGGAAGGCGACCAGGAGGAGCAGGAAGCCGAGTGCGAGGACGACCCCGATCGCAAGCGGCGTCTTGGCTTCCAGGGCCGACTCCAGATCGTGGTTTTCAACCGCGGGCCCGCCGACCAGGACCTCGGCCGGCAGCTCGCCGCGCAGTCGATCGACCGCGGCGCCGAATGCCGACGTCGAGGGACCGCTTGCGGGGATCGACTCGATCAGCGCGCCCCGTCCGTTGGGGCTCGTCTGCGGTGGTAGCGTCGCCGCGATATCGGGGTCGGCGCCGAGTATCGTGGCGACTTGCTTTGCCTCCGGCGTTGGAGCGAGGATCTGCAGGGCGCCGGGGGCGCCCGGGCCGAAGGCACCTACGATCTCCGCGTAGCCGCGCCGCGAGTGATCGTCCGCTGGCACAACCGTGATCGACGGCATGCTCGTCCTCAGGCCAAGGACCGGCAGGATCAGCAGGACCAAGAGCAACGCCGCCCCGCCGCCGTAGATGTAAGGGCGGCGCCAGAGCCGTTCGCCCCAGCGGGCAAAGCGAGGCGAGCGGTGATCGCCGCTGTGCGCCCACGGCAGGCTGAGCCTGTCGACCCGCGGTCCCAGCTTGGCCAGCACCGCCGGCAGCAGCGTCAGCGTCGCCGCGAGCACGAACAACACCGCGATCATGATTCCGAGCGAGACCGAGCGGAAGGCGGTGCTGGGGACGAGCATCACCGCGGAGAGCGAGATCAGCACGGTCAGGCCGGAGAAGATCACCGCCTTGCCGGCGGTGTCCATCGTCGCGCCGGCCGCCTCGACCGGGTCGAGCCCCTGGCCGAAGAGCGCGTTGCGGAAGCGCATCACGATGAACAGCGCGTAATCGATGCCGAGCGCGAGCGCGAACATCAGCGCGAAGTTCATCGCCCAGATCGAGACCGGCGCGATCAGCGTGGTCAGGTAGAGGACGCCGGCGGAGGCGATCAGCCCGACGATCGTCAACATCAGCGGCAGGCCGGCAGCGACCAGTGAGCCGAAGGCGAGCACGAGGATCGCCAGCGTGATCGGCCAGGAGAGCAGCTCCGAGCGCAGCATCGCGTCCTTGTTCGCTTCGTTGAAGTCCGACCACATGCCGGCGGCGCCGGTCAGGTTCGTTTCGACTCCCGGCGCGGCGCCGGCGCCGAGCGGGCCCTTGAGGTCGGTTGCCGCAGCGACCATCCCGTCCGGGTTCTCGGCGGCGCCGGCGCGGATCACCGCGGTGTGGCCGTCGGCTGAGATCGAGACGCCGGCACGGGGCGGGATCACGCGGGTGACGGCGGGGTCGGCGGCGAGCAGTCGTTCCGCCCGGCGCACGCTACGGCGGAACGGGCGGTCTGCCGCGGTGAGGTCCTGCGAGTAGACGGCGACCTGCAGGGCGTAGGCCCCGGCCCCGGCGAATTCCCGGTCGACCGCTTCGCGTACGTCGACGGACTCGGAGCCGTTTGCCTGCCAGCCCGCCCCGGAGAGAGCGGTCTCGACCTTTGGTGCGAGCGCTCCCAACCCGACCGCAATCAGGACCCAGGCAACGAAGACCCAGCGCGGCTGCCGTGCGGCAAAGCTGCCCAGCTGGCCGATCGGCCCGAGGCGCTCCGTTGCGCGCTTCTCACTTCCCATCTAGCTCACAGTTTGGCAGCAGGACCCGGCTCGGTTCCGGAGCGCCCGGCGCGCCGACGCAGCAGACCCTCGCCGGGTCGCCAGAGGCTGACCAGTCCTGCCACCAGAGTCACCAGGAAAATCTGCCCCAGCATCATCTCCAAGCCGGAGGTCATGCGGCCCACCTGGCCGACTGGAACGAGGTCGCCGTAGCCGGTCGTGGTCAACGTCGTGTAGCTGAAGAAGAGAAAGTCGCTGCCCTCGATGCCCGCCGTGTGGCCGAAGAAGCCACCCCCTTCGATCCGGTCGATCAGTCCGTAGGCCCAGGTGAAGAGAAGACCGAGCGCCGCGTAGACGCTGACCGCGCCGAGGATCGTGCGAGAGGAGACCGTGTCCGCAGTGACGATCCGCCGCAGCACGGCCGCCATCGCCACCGCCAGCAAGCCGATCTCGACGAAGTTCGCGGCGCTGAGCCAGTGCCGCCCGCCCGATGCCGCCGAGATTCCCGCGAGCACCACGCTCAGCAGCGCGAGCGCTAGCGCTCGCCTGACGAAGACCGGCTTGGCGTGGGCGCTGGTCAGCGCCACGACGGAGGTCGCGCCGGTCACCGCGGTTAACAGCACCGCCGACCAGCCGTGATTGGAAAGGATCGAGGCCAGCACATAGGTGGCGAGGACCAATAGCAAGACCAGCCCGAAGGCGTCGTTCGCGCGTTGGGCGCGCCGTAGCCACCGCTCACGGTTCATCTCCGCTATTTCGGCTGTCGGGCCGCCGATCCTGCGCCCGAGCGGCGCCCCTCGGCGCCGTGCGGCGCCGAGGGGCGGGATCTCATCCCTTGAAGGTGCCGCCTGGCCCGAAGGTGTAGGTCGTGCCGTTGAGCTTGAATTCGCTGATCAGGATCTCGCCCAGCGTGTCCCGGCCCTTGCCGAGGCCGAGCGAGTAGGAGACTTCCGCTTCCGGCGCCGCGGCTTGTGCTTCGGCTAGCGAGCAGCCGTGCGACAGCGTGCAACCGGTCGCCGTGGCAACGGTCCCATTCGAGAACCACCAGCCTTCGTTGCCAGGGTCACTAGGCGGCGCCGTCGCGTCAACGTATTCGAAGATATCCGGCGTGGTTTCGCCCGGGTTGTACACCAACGACGAGTAGGTTTTGCCGGCAACCTTGGGATTGACCTCCATCTGGATGTTCGGCATCGGGCTGTGCCCCGCAGTGCTGTCGGCGATGTAGACGCTGAAGCCGATTTCATCGATGTCGGCGATTTTCAGGCCGGCGAATTCGATTTCAGAGCCGTACTCGGCCTTCTCCCAGCTCGCCGCTTCGGTGCACGGTTCCTTGAAGCAGCCGGTCTCGATGATCAGCGCATCGACTCCGGTTGCGGTCGATCCGGTTTCGGCGATCGGCGAGCCGTACTCGTTGCGGGGCATCTTGCCCCAGGTCGAAAGCGGTTCGGGAGCATCGCCCGGCTCGTCGGATCCGCCTTCGTGGTGGCTGTGGCTATGTCCGCCACCCCGGTGTTTGTGGTGATCCCCCTGGTGAGAGCTGTGCCCGCCTCCATCCTCGTCGGGCCCTTCATTGTGATGGGCGTGAGCGTCTGCGGCAAAGCGATGCGGCGTCGAATCGTTTGAGTGCGCGAGGGCGAACGTGCCCCCAATCAACAGGACGACCAGAGCGGCGAGCAGCGCCGGCACGTTCCTGAGCACGAATGACCTCATGGAATCACCCTTTCCCTTCCACGCCCATCGGGCGTATTTCGGAACTCACAGATCGGCTCAGCCTATGGCGAAACGCAATCGCCATGCGCGGAAAACCTCGTTAAATCGGCCAAAAACCAGGTGCCGATAGGTCTTTTTTCCAACCCGAATTGAAATGTTGGCTTGCTGACGCCTGCTTGGCGAAGGGCCCTACTGCGCCGGTGCCACCAGCTGGTAGGAGATCTCCGGCGGGTCGGACACCGACGGCGCCTGGATCAGGGCGATAACGCGCAGGTGAATGAGGCGCCGTAGGTGGTGGCAGAACCGCTGCCACTCGGGCTGCTTGTCGAGGACCACGAACAGCTCAGCCGCGGAAAGCGGCTGATCGATGCAGCGCAGCGCTTCGATGATCTGAACCTGTACCGGGGGGAGGACCCGGGCGCCAAGGGCCGCCCACCACGAGTCATCGATCACCTGGTGCATCGTCCTAAGCGTAAACGCACAGACCCCGCCGATTACTGCCACATTTGTCAGTGAAAGGCGAGGGTGGCCAGGGGAAGGTGGCTGGGCGCATGGGCGAGCCCCGGCCTCAGAAGGCCGAAGGCTCGCGCATGCACTGCTTACGGGATCAACCCGACTTTCTGATCGATGCGGCCGGCAAGGCCGCGCTGGCTGCTACGAGCTTCATCCTCTCACCCCCTTTCTTCTTTGCGAAGGAATGGAGAAGAGATGACCAGCGCAAGGTTTTAAGACGAAAAGTCCCGGTTGGGAACGTTCTATACTTCGCTAAGCACCTAGCGAGCGTTCTAAAGGAGCCGCGCAATGTCGAAAGTCAAAGCCACGGTCAAGGCTCGTCTGGAGTATTTGCGCAGGTTGTCCGTCGTATGGGCCTCCCCGCTGCGCTTGAAGATCGTTACCGAGCTCTCGTTGCGCGAGATGAGCCCCAAGCAGTTCTACACGGAGTTCGGTGGCGGCTCGATCTCACGCGTGGACAAGACCTTCAAGCTCCTCGCAAAGCATGGATGGTTGAGGTATGTCCACAGCAAAGGTCCCGGCGGCGCTCGACGCGGGGCGAAAGAGCACTTCTACCGATCGACGGAACTGGCTGTTTTCGACGACGCGACCTGGGGGCTCGTGCCCTACTCGATGCGTGTCGCGATTAGCTGGGCGACCTTCAAGCAGCTCGCCGAGCGGGTCCGGCACGCGCTACAGGCAAAGACCTTGATCGCTCGGGAGGGAACCCATCTCGGCTGCACGACCGTCGCACTCGATCAGCGCGGCTGGGCACGGGTTGTCGGGGCGCTCGCCTCGCTGTTCGCGTCTGTCTTCGAGGAGCAGGAGAAAGCGAAAATCCGCCTCGCGCGCTCGCACGAGACACCGATGCTGGCGACCGTCGGTCTGGCCGCCTTTGAATCGGCGAGACAGTGCCAGGGCGGGGGAAGCGGACGAGCTGCCCCCCACTTGGAGCAACTTCCTAAGGACTGCCCTGTTCCGTTCACCCTGCGGGTCTCAAAGGCGATCGCGGACGAGTTGTGCCTGAAGATCCTCGAGGTGGCGAACCGACGCAAAATCAGCGTCCCGGAGTTCCACGCCGAATTCGGTGGGGACACCGTTGACGGTATCCGTCGCCGTTTCAAAATGCTCGAGAGAGTCGGCTGGTTGACGCGGGTTGGCACAAAGACCGGAGGAAGGCGGCGGTCGGCGGTTGAGCTTTTCTACCGAGCAACCGGCCCCGCGATCCTTGACTGGGAAGACGGGGCGGAGGTCTCGTCCTCGGCAGGCCCGACGCCCGCAGCGTGGACGACCTTCGCGCAGTTCGCCGAGGCCGTCAAGGACGCAATTGCGGCCGGCACGTTCGAGTCCAGGCTGGACAACCACTTCAGCTGGTCGCTTCTGCTGCTGGACAAAGAGGGTTGGGGAAAGGTCGCCACCGCTGTCGACGCCCTGTTCAGCTTGATCTTCAGCGAGTGGGAGGCAGCGGAAACCCGTATGGCGGAATCGGACGAGCAGCCGATCATGACGACGATCGCACTGGCGGCCTTCGAGTCCCCAAGGGCGGAGGCAAAAGAACCGTAGGTCGATTCCGACGCTGGCACATAACGCGATTCAGCCGGAGACAATTGGACTCAAGAGCGGCCGCATCGATGCCGCGCAGGTTGCTCCACCAAGCCGAAGCCGGCTCCGAAAACGGAGGGGGTGGGATTCGAACCCACGAGACCCGTTGCCGGGTCTAACGGCTTTCAAGGCCGCCGCATTCAACCGCTCTGCCACCCCTCCGGGTGTTCAGACGATGTGTCGATGCTAGCTGGAAATGTATGGACAAAAAGGCATGGAGTAAAAGGAGTCGGGGGTGATTGGATATTGAGTATGCGCCGGCTGCTCGTTCTCGCATCGACGATGATCTTCTTCGATGTCGCCTTCTATGCGGCGATTGCTCCCCTGTTGCCCGACTACGTTGCCGATCTTGGATTGAGCAAAACCGAGGCCGGGGTGCTTGCCGCCGCCTATGCGGCGGGGACGCTGCTCGCGTCTCTGCCGGCGGGATTGGTGGCGACGCGGATCGGGCCGCGGCGCACGGTGATCGGTGGGTTGCTGTTGCTTGGCTTCTCGAGTCTGGCCTTTGGGCTCGCCGATGAGATCACCTTGCTCGACAGCGCGCGCTTCGTCCAGGGCGTGTCAGGAGCGCTGATCTGGTCGGGTGCGCTGACCTGGTTGATCACCAGTTCCCCTCCGGAGCGCCGTGGCTCGATCATCGGCACCGCGCTGGGCACGGCGGTCGCCGGGGCTTTGGTTGGGCCGATCCTCGGCGCGGTGGCAGCGGAGATCGGCACCGAGGTCGTTTTCGGCGCCGTGCTGGGCCTTGCCCTGGCGCTTGCCGTGGCGGCTTCGCGCCTGCCGGAAGCCGGCCCGCCGGAGCGCCAGTCGCTGCGTGAGGTGGGGGCGGCGATGATCGGCCGCCCGGTTCTCACCGCAACCGCGTTCGTCGCGATTCCCTCGGTGATGTTCGGTGCTGTCGAGGTGCTGGTGCCGCTGCGCATCGACGAGCTCGGTGGTGGGCACGTGGCGATCGCCGTTGGCTTCATCGTCGGCGCGGCTTTGGAGGCCGGCCTGGCGCCGGCCGTAGGCCGCTACTCGGACCGGGTCGGGCGGCGAATCCCGTTCGTTGCGGGGGTCAGCATCTGCGCCGCAGCGATGGTCGTGCTCGCGGTGGCCGATGTGCTGGGCGCGGTCCTCGCAGCCCTAGTTCTCGCCTCGCTGGGCGCTGGGATCTGTTTTGCCCCCGCGCTGACCGCACTTTCGGATTCGGCCGACCTCAGCGGCCTGCACCAGGGCTTTGCCGTCGGCCTCTCCAACATGGCCTGGGCGGCGGGCCAAACCGTGGGTGCGTTGGCCGGCGGCGCCGTCGCCAGCGCCAGTGGCTACGCACTGCCGAGCCTGGCGGTTGCGGCGCTGCTTCTCCTCACGTCGGCTTACGCCTATCGTTCGCTCGTGCCGCCGCTGATTCAGCCGGCCGAGAGTTAGCGTTACGTCCAATGGCGGAGATGTGGCGCAATTGGACCGGTGACCAACGCTGCTCCCCGGCAGAGATCGTCCGTCCTCGTGACCGCAACGAGCTGGCGGCGGCGATCGTCTCCGCGGCGGAGGCCGGGCGCAAGGTGGCGGTTGCGGGCAGCGGTCATTCCTTCACCGAGGCGGCCATGACCGACGGCACGATGCTCGACGTTGCGGTATTGAGCGGGGTGATCGACGCCGATCGCGATTCGGGCCTGGTCAAGGTCGGGGCGGGGACCGTGCTCGCCGAGCTCAACGAGGAGCTACATGCGCTCGGGTTGGCGATGGAGAACCTCGGCGACATCGATCGCCAGACTGTCGCCGGTGCGATCTCCACCGGCACCCACGGCACCGGAGCGAAACTGCGCAACATCTCGGCCCAGGTTGAGGCGATCGACCTGGTTAGCGCCGACGGCAGCGTGCGCGGGCTGGATGGCAGTACGCCCGATCTGCTGCGTGCCGCGCGGGTATGTATCGGCGCGCTCGGAGCGATTGCGGCGGTGACGCTGCGGTGCGTGCCGGCCTTCGTGCTCGAGCGGATCGACTCGCCGCAGCCGCGCGAGGAGGTGTTTGACAGCCTCGACCAGCGGGCCGAGGCAAACGATCACTTTGAGCTCTTCACCTTTCCCTACGCCGACTCGGCCCTGGTCCTCGAGCGCAACCGGGTTGAGGGCCCGCCCCGCCCACGCGGCCGCTTTGCCTCCTACCTCAATGACATCGTGCTCGAGAACTGGGCGCTCGAGGCGCTCGCGGCCGGCGGCAAGCTGGTTCCGCGAGCGATCCCCCGCCTCTCCCGCCTGGCGGCGACCCTTGCCTCGGGCGGCAGGACGGTCGACCGTAGCGACCGGGTCTTTGCCAGTGAGCGCCGCGTCCGCTTCACCGAGATGGAGTACGGCGTGCCCCGCGAGCACGGTCCGGCGGCGGCGCGGCGCGTGATCGAGTGGGTGCGCGCCAACCGCTACCCGGTCTTCTTCCCGATCGAGATGCGGGTCGCTGCCGGCGACGACGCCCTACTCAGCCCATCGCACGAGCGCGATACCGCCTACATCGCCGTGCACCAATACCGGGGGATGGAGTGGCGCCCCTACTTCGAGGCAGTTGAGGAGATCATGCGCGAGTTCGGCGGCCGCCCGCACTGGGGCAAGCGCCACTTCCAGACCGCGGCGACGCTGGCGCCGCTCTATCCCGAGTGGGACCGGTTCCAGGCGGCGCGCGACGAGCTCGACCCCGGCCACGTTTTCACCAACGAGTACGCCACGCGCGTGCTCGGCGGCTGACGAGCTTCACGTTTGGCCCCTGAGCGGGGCTCAACGTGAAGCTCGTCCGTTGATTAGAGGAAGGTCTTGCCCTCGCCGCGGTAGGTGGGCACCGCGTCGACCACGGCGCCGCCCTCGACCAGGTGCAGGACGTCGAAGCGCTCGCAGAGCTCGCCCGCCTTGGCGTGGCGCAGGTAAACGCGGTCGCCGATCGAGAGTTGAGCGGCCGCGGCCCCCAGCAGCGGCGTCTGCACCTCTCCGGCGCCCTCCTCGGGGTCGAGCCGCAGCCCTCGCGGGAGCCACGGCACCGGCAGGCGCGCCGAATCGCCGCCCCCCGATGCGAGGTAGCCGCCGCCGAGCGCCGTCGCCACATTGGCGGTGGGTTTGCGCACGATCGGCAAGGCGAAGCCGGCCGCAGGGGTCAGCGCGAAGCGGCTGTAGTGGTCGAACAGGGCGGGGGCGTAGAAGCCCGATCCCGCGGTGACCTCGGTCACGCACTCCTCGGCCGCGGTCAGCTCGAGGCTGCCGGTGCCGCCGCCGTTGACGATCGGCAGCGCGGCGATCTCGCGGATCGCGGCGACAACCGCGGCTCGGCGCTCGGCCAGCTCGGCGGCGGAGCGCCGCTGCATGAAGCGGATCGCGCCGCCGCGCAGGCGCTGCCCCGGCGGCCGGTCGCCGACCCCGGCGATCTGGCCCTCATAGGCCATCAGCGCCGCCGGCGTCAGCTGTGGCCGGCGCTCGATCTCGCGTGCCAGCTGAACCGCCTGCTCAACGGTGTGCACGGGCGAGCGCTTCGGCCCGAGCTTGACCCGGCCGCCCAGCGCCCACCAGCTCGCGTCGAGGTCGATGCAGACGCGCACCGGGGCGGCGCCCGCGCCCAGCACCGACTCGATCGCGTCCAGGTGGTCGACGCAATCGACCATCACGATCGGCGCCCCCTCCGGGTTGGCCACCGAGCGCAAGGCGAGCTCGCTCAGCGCGTTCGCATCAGCGGTCGGGTAGGCAAGCAGCAGGTTCTCGAACCCATGCTCGGCCAGCCACAGCGTCTCGGGCAGGGTGAAGGTCATCAGCCCCTCGAAGCCCGGGTCGCTGTGCAGGATCCGCTCCAACAGCCCCCGGCAGCGCAGCGACTTGCTCGCCACCCGGATCGGCTTGGCCCCGACTCGCGTCAGCATCTCCCCCGCGTTGGCGGTCATCGCGTCGAGGTCGACGAAGGCAAACGGCGCCTCGACCTCGGCGAAGATCGTTTCGTACTCCTCGTATGAACGGGCCGGGAGCGACGGCACCGGTTGAGCCTAGCCGCACCGTCCCCGGTAGCCGGCGCTATCGTGTTCAGGATCCGGAGAGGTGGCCGAGTGGCTGAAGGCACTCGCCTGCTAAGCGAGTAGGGGGCGCAAGCTCTCTCGAGGGTTCGAATCCCTCCCTCTCCGTTGAGAGAGTTCCGCGCATCGTCTGACCGGGAGAACGTTCCCGCCGACCCACTTACTCGAGGGTCTTTGCAGAAGAAAGCCATTGAGTCAGTCGTTGTCCTCTTTTAGGAACGACTTAGGACGAAGCCGATCAAATCCGTCCTCTGGGGAGAACAGCATGAAGCGATGGATAGCTATTGCGTTTGCCGTCACCGGCCTCGGTTTGGTGGCCTGCGGAGAAGAGGATCTCGCGGGCGCTCCGGACGTTAGAGGCCTGCCCCTCCCCGAGGCAAAGACGCAACTCGAAAGCGCCGGTTACGCAGCGGCGGTCAGTGACGACGCCACCTTCGGTGTAATCATCGAGAGTCACTTCACCGTGTGCGACGAGCACTCTCCGAAGGGGAGCCTCGTACCTATCGACGTTTCGAAGGACTGTTAGGTGTGGCAGACGAACCCGATCAAAGAGAGAGCCCCAAAGACTGGAGGCGCCACCCTTGGAGGAGTCTTCCCTCGTGGGGAAGGTGGGTCGGGGGTGTAATCGGAGCCCTCTTTCTGATGGGTATCGGCGGCGCCATCACGGACGCAAGCAGCGAAGAAGACAAGCTCAAGGGACAGATTGTCTCACTCGAAAGACAGGTACGGGGAGCGGAAGCCGACGCCGCTGAGGCTGAAGCAGAAACGCAGAAGATTGAAAGTGAGGTGGACGGCCTGACGAAAACGGCAGAAGCCACGGCTAGGAAGATTGTGGGGACGGCGAAGCGCGAAGCGAACTCTCTCGAAGCCTCAATCTCCGCTGCAAAGCGGGAACGCGAGTCGATTGAAAGCGATGTCAGTGCCGTCGAGTCGGAACTGGGTGGGCTAGAAGAACGTGTGGCCAAGGGCGAGATCACCGATGGAACGTGGCAGCTCGAAAGGGACTACCTGGCAGGAACTTATGAAGCGCCCGGCGGGGGAAGTTGTTATTGGGCGTTGCTTTCGTCGGTGGAGGGTGGTGTGGAATCGATTGTCGAAAATGGCGGCTTCAACAAACATCAGATCCTTACGATCGAATCGCCATATTTCGAAACGAGAGGCTGCGGTACCTGGCATCTGGTTGAATAGCCAGCTTGCCGTCGCGCTAGGCGCGAAGCCTTCTCGCGGGTTTGCCGGCCCCTCACACCGAAGAGTTCGTTTGCCTGCGGAGAAGGAGCGGGACGAGCAGAAGTACGGCTATCAACTACTTCGAGTGAACGCCGTCTCCTTTTTGTGGGCAGTTGCTTTGTAAGCGTTCAGGTGGTCAGCCCCGCCTGAAAACCTGACTTCGCCCTACGGTGGGACGAGCGACGGGGCCGCCACCCCGCGGTGGGCGGCATCGGCGGC
>Ga0210115_1000356_pt1 | contig 13146 bp, 9 predicted proteins | sample MayberryNW_TuleB_2_FD_185526 | JGI IMG/M metagenome (GOLD analysis project Ga0210115, IMG submission 185526) | Wetland microbial communities from San Francisco Bay, California, USA, that impact long-term carbon sequestration - MayberryNW_TuleB_D2... | ecosystem: Environmental > Aquatic > Marine >... | reverse complement strand
CCAAGCCGGTCCGCCGCTCGGAGCTCGTCGTCGGCAAGTACCTGGGCCTGGTGCTCACGCTGGCCGTCAACGTGATCTTCATGACGATCGTGTGGTACGGCGTGCTCGCTTACTACAACGTGATCACGCCCGAGATCGCACGCGGCGGATGGGAAGGACCGGCCACGGATCCGCGGATGCTCATCGCGGTGGGCTTGATCTTCGTCCAGCTGATGCTGGTCACGGCGATCGCGGTCTTCTTCTCCACCTTCTCGACGAGCCCGATGCTCTCGGCGCTCTTCACCTTCGGGCTCTTCGTCGCCGGCCATTTCACCGCCGACCTCCGGAACTTCGAGTCCGTCGTGTCCTCGAAGCCGCTGGCAGCCCTGGCGCGCGGGCTCTACTACGTGCTGCCGAACATGGCGATCTTCGACGTCAAGTCGGCCGTCGTCCACGTCCGCCCGATCGGCTCGGCGTACGTGGTCTCGGCGATCGTCTACGGCCTGCTCTACATGCTCGCGCTGCTGCTCGCGAGCGTCGTGATCTTCAGGCGCAGGGACTTCAAGTGATGGCGAGGCCCGAGCGTCAGCAGGTCGGGTGGCTCCTCGCGGCGACCGCGGTCTGCTTCGTCGCGTCGGTCGGCGTGCAGTACGCGCGCGAGCGCTATATTCCGCCGCCGCCCGGGGACGAGTCGATGCTATATGTCGAGTCGGCGGGCGCCATGTCGAAGCTGGCGCTCGGCTACGATGCGCTGCTCGCCGACGTCTACTGGATTCGCGCGGTGCAGTATTTCGGCGGGACCAAGCTCGAGGATCGTGCGCATCGCGAGCACGACCTGCTGTATCCGCTGCTCGACATCACGACGACGCTCGATCCGCGTTTCAATATCGCGTACCGCTTCGGCGCGATCTTTCTGTCGGAGGGCTATCCGAAGCCGCCGGGCCGGCCAGACCTGGCGATCAAGCTGCTCGACAAGGGCTTCCGGAACAACCCCGCCAAGTGGGAGTACCTGTACGACGCCGGCTTCGTCCACTACTGGTGGACGCGTGATTACCCGGCCGCGGCGGCGATGTTCGAGAAGGCCAGCACGGTCCCGGGTGCGCCGGAGTGGATGCCCGGCCTCGCGGCCGCCACGCTGTCGCGCGGCGGCGACCGCGAGGGGTCGCGCTTCGTGTGGCGGCAGGTGTTCGAGCACGCCGACGCCGAGTACATGCGCGAGAACGCCCGGCGCCATCTCGTGCAGCTGGACATCATGGACCAGCTCGACGTGATCAACAGCCTGATAGCGCGCGCGGCCGCGGAAACAGGCATGCCGGTGTTCACTTGGGATCCGCTGGTCCAGAGCGGCATGCTGCGCCGCAATCCGCCGGTCGATCCAAGCGGCACGCCGTACGTGATCGATGCCAAGACCGGCCGGGCCACGTTGTCGGCCGACTCGCCTTATTATCCGTTGCCCGAGGACGTGCCGAGCTCGCCGGCGCAGACGACGGCCCCGCCGGGCACCTCGTGACGGTCGACACCCTCATCGCGACGATTTTCGCGGGGCTGTTCGGCGCGGCGGTCGGAAGTTTCCTGAACGTCTGCATCCTGCGCCTGCCAGAGCGGGAGTCGGTGGTGTCGCCGCCGTCGCGATGCCCGAAGTGCGGGCGCGGCCTCCGCTGGTACGAGAACATCCCCATCGTCAGCTGGATCGTCCTGCGCGCCCGCTGCGCCGGCTGCGGCCTGCCGATCTCGCGGATGTATCCGCTCGTCGAGCTCACGACCGCGTTGGCGTTTGCGGCGGGGTATCTGATTTACGGGCCGACGCCGCTGCTGCTCGTGCGTCTGCTCTTCGTGAGCGCCATGATCGTGCTCGCGGTCACGGACATCCGTGAACGGATTCTGCCGAACGCGATCACGTACCCCGGCATCGTGATCGGCCTGCTCTGCAGCCTCGTGCTCCCGCCCGGCCTCGCCAGCGCGCTTCTCGGTGCCGCCTTCGGCGCGTTCGGCCTCTGGGCGCTCGGCGCGATCATGACGCGGGTGATGGGCAAGGATGCGCTCGGTCTGGGCGACGTGAAGATGGTTGCGATGATCGGCGCGTTTCTCGGCTGGGACCTGACGCTCGTGACGCTTGCGGTCGCATCGTTTGCCGGCACCATCATCGGCGTCGTCGCCATCGCAATCACGCGCAACCGCGAGTACATGATTCCGCTCGGAACGTTCCTCGCCATCGGCGCCGTCGTCGCCGCCGCCGCGGGCCGGCCGCTGCTGGATTGGTACCTGTACTCGTTCTCGGGCCTGCCGCGATGAGCCCTCAACTGACTTCCGTCGGTCCATGGGTTCCCTCGTTCCATTCGTTCCAGGGTTCGGTCCCAGCGTTCCACGGTTCGAATTCGAGGAGCCCGCGGGAACTGCCGGAATCCCGGACGACCCGAACCCGAGAACCCTGGCCCGTTTGGAACCCCTGGAACCGACGCGCGTCCGCCTGAGATGACCCAGCAGGCCTACGCCTTCATCGGCCTGACCGCGCTCGTTGCCGGGCTCATCGCGGTGCTCGTGTTCGCGATGCTGCGCTTCATGGCAGCGGCGCGCGACACGCGGCGGAGCCTGCGCGACTCGTCCGGCGAGAGCGCGCTGCTCTCGGCCGCGCTTCAGGAAGCGGTGTCGAAGCTCCGCGCGCAGGAGCGGGCTATGACGGCGCGCGCTGAAGCGTCCGAGCGCCTGAACAGCGAGATCGTCGCGAGCCTGACGGCAGGACTCCTCGTCGTCGGCCTCGACGAACGGTTGCGGATCCTCAACCCGTCAGGCCGGCGGCTGCTGGGGATCGGCGGCGAGATCGACGTCAGCGAGCGCGACTACAAGGATCTCCTCGCAGGCGCGGCGCCGCTCTCGACGACAATCGAGGAGTGCCTGCGCTCGCGCTCCGCAATCGTCCGCCGGCAGATCGAGATCCCGGGGCAGGATGGCCGATCCGTGCACCTGGGCGTGACCGTTTCCCCGCTGATCGACGACCGGCAGCAACCGGCCGGCGCCATCTGCCTGTTCACCGATCTGACCGCGGTGGTCGATCTCGAGGAGCAGCTGCGCCTGAAGGACACGCTCGCGCGGCTCGGCGAGCTGACGGCGGGGCTCGCGCACGAGTTCCGCAACGGGCTCGCGACGATTCACGGTTACGCGCGCCTCGTCGACGCGGATCAGTTGAGCGAGCAGGATCGCCGGTGCGTGCTCGGCATCCGCGACGAGACCGACGCGCTCGGGCGTATCGTGACCAACTTCCTGAACTTCGCGCGCCCGGCGCGGCTGGCGGTCGGCCCGGTGGATCTCGAGGCGGTCATCGCGCGCGTCGCCGAGGAGATTGGCGCGGAGGCGAGCGCGCGCGGCGGTTCAGTGTCGGTGAGCGGCACGTTCCCGGAACTGCAGGGTGACGAGGTGCTGCTCCGGCAGGCGTTCAGCAATCTCGGACGCAATGCGCTCGAAGCGTGCGCGGCGGCCGATGCTGCGCCGGCGATCACGATCTCGGGGCGTGTCGATCCGGCCGCACGCGCGGTCCGTATTCGCGTGACCGACAACGGTCCGGGCGTCGACGCGGCGCTTCGCGATCGCATCTTCCGCCCGTTCTTCACCACGAAGCGCGAGGGCACCGGCCTCGGCCTCGCGCTCGTCCAGAAGATCGTCGTCACGCACAACGGCCGGATTGCGGCGGGCAACGCCCCCTCGGGCGGCGCGCAGTTCGAGGTGACGCTGCCGATTGCCGGGGAGTCCTGACGTTATTGCATCGGTCCGGCTTCCAACGCTGTTACGTTCCGTAACAAATATGCGATCGCGCTCCTGGCGCGGTCCTTGTCCGGCGAGCGTCGTGACAGCCCGTAACTGGCTCACCTTACTCGCGTTATAGTCACATCATCCAGTCGGCAGAGCTGGCTGGCAGTGCCGTTGCTCAAACGGCAGGCGTGAGTCTGGTCCCCCGTTCACGGTTCAGCGTTCGCCGTTCGCGGTTGAGCGGTTGCGCCCGGTCCCTATCGGCCGCCGCGCGCCGCGCCCGATCGATCGCCCGCGGCTCCCGGCAATCGCGAGCCGATCGCGGTTTTTCGCTCCTCGAGCTCCTGCTCGTCGTCGCAGTTCTTACAACCGTTGGCGCGATGGCCATACCCGCGATCACGTCGATGATGGGAGAAATGCAGGTCGGCGCCTCCGCCCGCGAGGTGGAGCGTGAGTTGCAAACCGCACGGCTGCGCGCGGTTTCCACGAACCGTCCGATGCGCGTGCGCTTCAATTGTCCGACTGCCGGTCAGTTCCGTCTCGTGGAGCTGATTGGCACTCCTACCGCACCAGCAGCCGACGACAGCGACTCGCGCGCGGCCGCGCGCTGCAGCACGGCGACTTATCCGTATCCGGATCAGAACCGGGGTGTGTTCGACGTCCCCAACAACGACGGCGATCTCAAGCGGCTCAATTCGGCCGTGGAGTTCGTCGCCGTGCAGACGATCGAGTTCTGGCCCGACGGCACGGCGCGGACGTTCCAGGGGCGGTTGCCGTGGGATCCGATTCCCACCAACGCGCCGACATCGATCACGCTCCAGAAGGCGAAGGGCAGCGCCGCCGCGCAGCTCGCCTCGAGGAAGAGCATCCAGGTGAATGGCCTTGGCAAAGTGCAGCTCCAGTAACGAGGCGGGCTTTTCGCTGGTCGAGACGCTCATCGCCACCGGCTTGATGGTCACGGCCGTGGTCGCGCTCGCGCAGCTGTTCGCGATCTCGACGCAGGCCAACGCGTCGGGGAAGAACTCGACCTACGCGGCGGTGCTTGGCGAGCAGAAGATGGAGCAGCTGCGTGCGCTCAACTGGGGGTTCGACCTGATCGGCCTCCCCCTGAGCGACGTCACGTCGAACACCGCGGCGTTCGAGGCGGTTGGCAACTGCGCCGCCGTGAACACCGGCGCCGCCGTCGGTCTGACACCGTCGCCCGCGGGCTCGCTCACGGCCAATGTGGACGGATACGTCGACTACATCGACGTGAACGGCTGCAGCCTCGGGGGCGGCGCCGATCCGCCTCCCAACACGCTTTTCATCCGCCGGTGGTCGATCGAGCCGCTGCCGACGAACCCGAACGGCACGCTGATCCTGCAGGTGCTCGTCACGCGGCAGAACGATCGCGGCGCCGTCGCCAACGCCGGCAACGTGGTGCGCCTGCCCGACGAAGCGCGCCTGATCAGCGTGAAAACGAGGAAGACGTCATGACCGGCATGACCATCCACCGGCGGCGCGAGGCCGGGTTCTCGCTGGTCGAGATGATGGTGGCCACCGCCATCCTGCTGGCCGTCACCGGAGGCATCTTCTCGCTGCTCAACCCGTCGCAGGGCACGTACCGGGCGCAGCCCGAGGTGTCGGACATGCAGCAGCGCCTGCGCGTCGCGGTCGATTCGCTGCAGCGCGATCTGATCATGGCAGGCGCCGGCACGTACTCGGGATCCGCGGTTGGGGCGCTGGGCAACTTCTTCGCGCCGATCCTGCCGCACACGGTCGGCACGATGGTGCCGGGATCGCCGGACAACCCGAACCCGAGCGCCATCACGATCATGTACGTGCCGCCGACTGCGGCCCAGTCGACCATCTCCACCGACATGCCGAACGAGTCGGCGGAGTTGAAGGTCACCGCGATGGCCGGCTGCCCGCAGGGCGAGGAGCTGTGCGGGTTCGAGATCGGCGACCGTGCGCTGATCTTCAATGCTGAGGGGGCTTACGACATCTTCACGGTGACGCAGGTGCAGGACGACGCGCTCCACCTCCAGCACCGCGACAACAGGTTCACGACCACGTATGTCGCGAGCTCGTACATCACCAAGATCGCCTCGCACACGTATTACCTGAATCGTGACGAGCGACGGCTGTACCACTACGACGGCTACCAGACCAACCTGCCGGTCGTGGACAACGTCGTCGATCTGCGCTTCGAGTACTTCGGCGAGCCGATGCCGCCTGCGCTGCGCAAGCCGCTCACCGATACAGTGGGCCCCTGGACGACCTACGGGCCCAAGCCGCCAAAGCTCGGCGACGACATCACATCAGACGACTGGCCGGCCGGCGAGAACTGCACGTTCAAGCTGTCGGGCGGCCTCCAGGTGCCGCGCATGGAGGACTGGTTGAACGGCGCGCCGCCCGGCACGCTCGTGCCCATCTCCTATGACGAGTTGAAGGACGGTCCCTGGTGTCCGGGCATGACGACCGATAAGGGGGCGGAACTGCCAAACCGCTATGACGCGGACATGCTGCGGGTGCGGAAGGTCCGCGTGACGCTTCGGGTGCAGGTCGGGAGCGACAGCCTTCGGGGCGGCAACCCGCCCGGCCGAACGCTGTTCGTCAACCCGGGGTCGTCGCGCCGCGGAGAGACCTACGTGCCGGACCAGGAGATCCGGTTCGAGGTCACGCCGCGGAACATGAACATCGGCCGGTGAGCGGGGCAGCCATGAGGACATCTCACGATCCGCGCGGCGAGCAGGGCATCGCGCTCATCATCGCGCTCATGTCGATGCTGCTGCTGACCGCGCTCGGCATGGCGCTCATGCTCACGACGACGACCGAGACGATGATCACGGGCAATTACCGCGACGGCGTCGAGGCGATGTACGCCGCCGATGCGGGCATCGAGCGCACGATGCAGGACCTGCTCACCGTGCCCGACTGGAACAACGTGCTCTCGTCGGCCGATGGGTTCTCGTCGGACGTGACGTCCGGCTTCACGTCGGCGGGCCTCGCGGTGACGCTCGGGGATGGGCGGCAGCTCGATCTGAAGAAAGCGACCAACGCGGCCAACTGCCCGCAGATCTCGCCGCCGTCATCGACGGCCTGCTCGACCGGTGACATGAACCTGTCCACGCGCGAACGGCCATGGGGCCAGAACAACCCCCGCTGGCGGATCTACGCGCACGGACAGGTCAGCGACTTCGTACCGACGGGCACCATCAACTCCCCCTTCTACGTCGTCGTCTGGGTCGCCGACGATCCGTCGGATACGGACAACAACCCATCGCGCGACGGCGATCCCGGGCAGATCGACATCGACGGCGACAACAAGCCCGATGCGCTGAACCCGGGCGCAGGCGTCATCCAGCTGCGCGCCGAGGCGTTCGGGCCCGGCGGGGCGCATCGCGTGATCGAGACGACGCTTTCGCGGACGGACAACACGGAGATCGAGCGCGGCTACACGGGCCAGCGCGGACAGGACGAGCAGAACCGCCGGGCGCGAAAGGCCGCCGTGCAGACGCCGGGCAAGGGCCTCTCGCGATCCGAGATGACGCTCGGCGGAGGCCTGGGCTCGGCGCCGTAGCCGTACAGATCTGCCGCCGGCGGACAGGGTGCAACAGGCGTTGCCCGTGGGGGCTGTCCCCACCGGGTGATCGGAGTGGGGACTGTCCCCATCGGAGCCACGGATCCCGCGGAGGACATGAACCGCCATGTGGTGCAGAACCGTCATGACGACACGACTTGAAGCTGCGAACCCGGCTGAAGCCGGATCCCACAATCGCGCCGCCTCCGGCGTCGTCGCGCACCGAAAGGCTCGCCGCGTGAGCTGCGGCGTGATCGCGATCGCCGCCCTCCTGGGCTGGAGCACGCCGGCCGCCGCGCAGCTCGATCCGCTGCTGTTCCTCAAGCGGACGAAGCCGAACGTGATCCTCGTCGTGGACACGGCCGAGCGGATGCAGCGGGATGCCGACAGCGCCTACTACGATCCGGCCGACTACCCGAAGACCGGCGCGCTGTGGGAGCTGGCCATCGGGGTGAACAACTTCAACACCTCCACGCGGTACCGCCGCAAGTACGAGGATCTGCAATTCATCAGCGGCGGCAGCGATCGCTTCAGCACGACGAACGTCGCCACCGTCGGCAACGCGGCCGCGAACCTCACGGCCTACAACAACTTCTACGCGAAGACGCGGATGCAGGTCGCCAAGAACGCGATGCGCCAGGCGATTGCGGACAACTCGGTGTCCGCGCGCTTCGGCCTCGTCAGGTCGCGTCAGCAGGCGCCCGCCATGCCCGGCAGCCTCGGCAACGAGTCGCCGGTCTACAGCGCAAACGTCTCGCAGCAGGGCGCCACCGAGTGGTCAAACTCCCGCTGGAAGATGACGCGCGCGACGGTCGGGGCCAGCAACCGCACGCTCGAGCCTGGCGACTCGTACCAGAGCCTGCTCGTCAAGGCCGACGTGGCAACCGCCAACAGCGATATCACGACGATCGTCAATCGCTCGCTGACGACCGCTGGCGCGCTGCTGCCGGCCGGCCGGGACGATCTCAACGTGGACGATGCCCCGCTGGCGCACCTGCTCGACGACGCGAAGTCGGAGGCGCAGCGGTTGATCGCGGCCGATCCAGCGGCGTGTTCGACGGTTTGTCGCAATACTGTCGTTGTGCTGATCGTCGGAGGCGGTGAAGGTACCGGCGGTCACAGTCCCACGGCAGCTTCACTGGCAACGAACTTCAAGAACATATCTGGACGTCGGATTCCGATCTACGTCGTTGCGATAGCACCGCCCGCAAGCTCGGTAGCGGAACTCCAGAGCGTGGCCGCGAATAGTGGTGGGCAGTACTTCGAGATCACGAAAGCGCAGATCGACGCAGCCGCCAGCGCGGGCACACCGGTGCCGGAAGCAGTCAGAGCAATCGACACCGCGGTGCAGCACGCGTTTGCCAATCCTGTCGACGTGAACACCGCGCCCACCGCGGCGCTGCCCTATGGGCCTCAGAGCGAGTTCCAGGTGACCAGCCCGATCGTGGGTTCGGTCGATCTATATCAAGCGCGCTTCATCGACGGCACGTCCATTCCCGACACCGAGAGCCGCATCACGTCATCGACCGGCGCCGTCATTCCGCAGCGATCGAACCTGATGGTGACGTCGGCCTTCGCGCTGCCCGGTTTTGAAGCCAAGCTGCGCGGCTTCCGCGTCTACAAGCCAGTCGTCGACGCGACGAAGCCGTCGGGGTACAGGTTCGATGCCGACGGGAAAGCCCTTTGGGTGGCGAAGCCCCCGATGATGGCCGACGGCGTTACCGTCGACGAGGCACGCCGGAACATCTACACGGTCCTCCCGAACGGGACCCTGGTGTCGTTCGACGCCGCTAACGCATCGCAGTTCGGGATGTACCTGAACACGTCCGATGTCACCAGTCTCATCGACTTCGTCCGGCGGCAGCCGATAGGCGCGATTGTCGGATCGACGCCGGCCATTCTGGATGCGCCGTCGCTCGATCCGCCGCCCGATGGCGACTACCCGAAGTTCGCGCTGGACAACAAGGATCGTCGCGGGCTCGTGTTCATCGGCGCCAACGACGGCATGATGCACGCGTTCGACGCGCGCACCGGCGTCGAAGTCTGGGCGTTGGTCCCCTTCAACCTGCTGCCGAAGCTGAAGGCCTATCGCGATGGCCAGGGCATCGACGACTTCGCGTACTTCGTGGACAGCTCGCCGAAGATCGCCGACGTCAAGGTCGGTGCGCTCGGATCGGAAGTGTGGCGTACCTATCTATTCTTCGGTGAAGGGCCCGGCGGGACTTTCTATCAGACGGTCGACGTCACGCTCGACGGGATTGCCTCGTCTGTCGGTCCAACCGACGATGTGAGTGGCGTTCTGAGCTATTTCAGCACCGCCTCGCGGATCCCGTTCGTGTGGGCGTTCCCGAAGTACACCAGCTTCGATACCTCGTCGGGAACGTTCGGCGACTTGCGGTCGTCCGCGAGTCCGGCCGAGATGTCGGTGGGGCAGACCTGGTCGGATCCGGCGGTCGGTCAGATCGATGGCGCTTCCGGGCCTTATACGGTGGTGGTGGGTTCCGGGTTCTTCCCATACTCGGCGCAGCAGAGCGCCTCACGAGGAGGCGTGGTTGCCGGCACCAGCTTCTACCTGCTGGCGGCGAAGGACGGCAGCGTGTTCGACTTCCGAGACGTCGGCAACGACGGCAAGGCTGAATCAGTGGACAACTGCATGGCGGCTGCGAAAGGGTGCATGGAACTGAAAAACGCTCTTCAGGCGGACCCGGTAGCTGCCGGCCCACCGGAATCGCGTTTCATTACGAAGGCATACATTGGCGATCTCGACGGACGAGTGTGGCGATTCGACATTGTCATGAACTCGGGACAGCCGGAATTCAAGACAGCCAGCCCCACCAGGCTGTATCCGGGGAGTGCCTCGGCCCCGGACCAGCCCCTGTTTTCATCGATGGCGGCCGTTACGGTCGGGACGAAGCAGTACCTGTTCTTTGGCACCGGTAGCGACCTGTTACCCTCCACAGGCGTAAGCGTCAGCTACAAGCTAATCGGTCTGCTTGAGGGAAATGCACAACCGAGCTTTGCAGTATCGCTTGCCAAGGTCGACGGCATTGGTGACGACGAAAAAATCTCGGCCTTTCCAGCCGTCGCAGGTGACATCGTCTTCTTTACAACGACGACATTCAAGCCGCAGACGCCCTGGGTGGAGGCCGACGCGAACCTGTACGCGTTCACGTTCATCGGCGGCGCGGCCTACGACAGCACGGGCGACAACAAGGTCTCGAACAACGAGTCGCCCAAGGTGAAGACGCTCGTCCGCGCCGGCCGCGCCACCGCGCCCTTCATCGTCGATCAGCACCTCTGGTTCGGGAACGGGTCGAAGATCGAGATGTTCGGCGATTCGCAGGACTTCAACAACGGCGTCGGCCAGATCGGCGTGCGGATCCTGTCGTGGCGGTCGCTCCGGTGAGCGTTCGAGGGGCGGACCGCACGGAGTCGAAACGGTGAGCGTCGCATTCGGCATGCGCCACGGCGCTGCACCGCGCGTGTGCAGCGCGTGCGGCGCCAAGTCGCGCGCAGACCGGCCGCGCTGCCTGCGGTGCGGCGCGTCGCTCGCCGGTTCGTCGGTCGAGACGCAACCGGCGCCGTCCACCGGAACGTCTCGCGCGCTCATCGGCGCGGCCGCGGCTGGCGTCGTGCTCGTGTGCGGCGCCGTGTACGCGCTGCACAGGCCGGATCCGCCGAAAGCCGTTGCTGCCGCGCCGGGCCCTGCGGCCCAACCGGCAACTGCGGCGCAGGCTCGAGCCGTGGATGCGGCCGCCGCGCCCGCCAACGGCTCCCTCCAGCACGGGCGCGAGGCGCTGCTCGGCGGCAACGCCGCCTACAAGACCGGCGACATGACCGGGGCGCTCGCGAGCTTCGAGCGTGCCGTGGACGCCAACCCGACCGATCCGGAAGCGCTCAACAATCTGGCGCAGGTGCTCGAGCGCGGAGGCCGCGCGTCGGAGGCCATCCCGCTGTTCCGTCGTGCGGTGGCGCTCGATCCGGATCGCTGGTCGTACCACTTCAACCTGGCGCACGCGATTAGCCGGACCGGCGACTGGAACGGCGCGATCGCGGAATACCGCGAGGCCGATCGGCTGTTCCCCGACGATCACGTCACGCTGTTCAACCTGGGACTCGCGCTGCAGAAGACCGGCAATCATGCCGGTGCCATCGAGTCGCTCGCGCGCGCCGTGGCCCTGGCTCCCGACGAACCCGATTTCCTGTTGGCGCTCGGTCAAAGCTATTTGGCGGCGGGGCATCCGGAGGATGGCCGGCGCACGCTGGAGCAGTACCTGACCCTTGCACCGGCCAGTCACGACGCGGCCCTGGTTCGCGCACTGCTAGAGCGGGCGGGCCCTTAACCCTGGTACTGGGCGGTTTTTCCCAGCGCAGCGGAAATGCCCCCTCCGCTCCTGCGGGCGTCCACTGCCAGACGTCAATCGATACAGCCCTTGACGGCCGCCCCCGAACTGGCAGCGGTGTTGCTCCCGATCAGCTGTGTTCGGGCAAACGCCTGTTCACGCGGGCCCACGTCAGGGAATCCGGTTCGATCGTCTGACGTGAACCGGACGATATCTGATCCCTCGAGAGACTGACATGATCGGACGCACTCGGGTCGGTTGGAGCGCCGCGTTATTGATGGCGCAGGTCGCCCTGTTCTGGATTGCCGCCGCGCAGACGGCGTGGGCCATGCCGGAGTTCGCGCGACGCTACAAACTGTCGTGTTCGGTGTGTCATTCCGCCTTCCCGCGCCTGAACAAGTACGGCGAGTTCTTCGCCGCGAACAATATGCGGCTGCCGAACTGGAAGGACGACACGGTGGAGATAGGCGACGACCGCCTGGCGCTGCCGAGCCACCCGCCCTTTGCCGTTCGAGCGCAGGCGTACGTGCAGGCGCGCGAGGGGCGGTCGATCGATCCAATCACGGGGGACACGGAGCGGGCGACGGCGGACTTCCAGTCGCCCTATCTCGTCAAGATCCTGTCCAGTTCTCCGTTGAGCGAGTCGATCACGTACTACTTCTACGCCATCCTCGCCGAAAAGGGGGCTAATGGAGAGGCGCTCGTCGAGGATGCCTGGTTCCGGCACTCGAACGTGTTCGGGACCGGCATCGGCATGCAACTCGGGCAGTTCCAGCTCTCCGATCTGATGTTTCCGCGCGAGGTCCGGCTGCCATTCCAGGATTTCATGGTGTACCGCATGGCCGGCATTACATACGACCGCGGCGTGCTGTTCGATCGCGACGTCGGCAGGGTCGGCCTTGCCCTCGGTCTCGTCAACGGCAACGGCATCACCGACAACCTGAACATCAACAGCCCGGGCTTTCGGCGTCCCGACAAGATGTTCGACAACGATGGCGCCAAGACCATCTTCGGCCACGTGGGCACCGATATCGGGCCCGTCTCCGCCGGGCTGTTCGGGATGGCGGGCCAGCAGCGCAGCGCGACCGGTCCCGCCGGCCTCCAGGTGGGCGATCGGGACACCGACAAGCGGGCCGTAGGCCTCGATCTCTCCGGCGACGCCGGCGGCACGCTGCACTGGTACGCCCAGTACCTCTGGAACTCGTGGGACGGCTTCCTGGATGCCGCTCCGGATCGGGACTACCGCTGGGGCGGCGGCTTTGCCGGCCTCGACTACATTCCCAACGACCGCTGGGCGCTGTCGCTGCTGTACAACTACGTTGATGCGGGGGACTTCGACGCGACCAACACCATCTACGAAGGGATCGACATCAACACGCTGAGCGTGACGGGCTCGTACTACTTTATGCGCAATGTGAAGGCCGTCGTCGAAGGCAACATCGACTTCCTCGACGCGGCGCCGAGGAGCGGTCCGTACTACACGGGGCATCTGACGAGGGAGCACTACATCCTGTTCGGCTT
>Ga0210115_1000355_pt1 | contig 13149 bp, 12 predicted proteins | sample MayberryNW_TuleB_2_FD_185526 | JGI IMG/M metagenome (GOLD analysis project Ga0210115, IMG submission 185526) | Wetland microbial communities from San Francisco Bay, California, USA, that impact long-term carbon sequestration - MayberryNW_TuleB_D2... | ecosystem: Environmental > Aquatic > Marine... | reverse complement strand
CGAGACCCTGCATCAGCGTGCCGGCCTCGTCATCGACCGCCGTGGTCAACGTCAGGCCCTCATCGGCCAGGAACTCCGATGGCGTCGGCCCGGGCTGCTGGCCCACGGCCGTCGTCACGCTGACCAACCCGACACCTTCGCGAGCCTGGACGGCCGGCACGAGGATGGGCAGCTCCGCCTGGCAGTGGGGGCACCACGACGCCCAGATCACCAGGACCGTCGGCGCATCCTCGTAGTCGCTCCAGGACACGGTGCCGCCGTCCAGCCCGGACGCCGAGAACGCCGGCACCGCATCGCCGATCTCCAGCTGCGCACCGGGCCCTCGGTCGATCGTGACCGGCCCGGCGGGTGCCGGGGTCGAACCGACGTCCCCGTCCCCTCCGCTCAGGAAGACGGCGCCGACCAGGACGGCGACGCCCAGGAGTGCGACCGCGATCCAGAGGTTGCGCTGTCGAGCAGCGCGCTGCTCCGCCTGCCGGCGAGCCTGTTTCGTGGGCCGGCCCGATCGCTTCCTGGACTTGGTGGCGTTCGTCATGAGCTCCTCCGGGTGGGCGAGGTCGATTCCCTTGCGTCCATCAGCATCTTCGTTCGGACGACCGGATGCGGTTCAGGCCGTTCGACCCCCGGCGCGCATGACCGTCACCACCGGGGACGTCTGCCTACGATCACGCGGGTCACCTTCAACTCGCCACCCTTGGTGCTCCGCACGTCGCGAAACCCGCCCCCCGCGAGGACGCGTTTGACCTCCTTGGCGCGGTCCGGACTGACTTCCAGCAACAGCCATCCGTTCGAACGAAGCCAGGTGGGCGCCTCGGCGGCGGTGCGCCCGATCAAGCCGAGGCCGTCCGCGCTCCGATCGGTCAACGTGTGCGGCGGCTCCCACTCACGGATCTCGTCCGGAAGGTCGTCGATCTCACCCGCGGGCACGTAGGGGGGGTGCAGCGTGATCACGTCGACGGATCCGCGGAGCCGTTCGGGGAGCCCGCCGAACAGATCGCCGACCTCGAACCTCGCATCGAGCGACAGGGCCTTCGCGTTCTTCCGAGCGAGCTTCACCGCGTCCTTCGCCACGTCGGTGCCCCATACCTCGGCCTTCGGCACCTCGTCGGCGACGGCGAGGGCGATGGGTCCGCCTCCGGTCGCGAGATCGACGAGCACGGGACGCTTCCGTTTCCGGAGTCGCCTGACCGCCTGCTCCGCGAGGAACTCCGACGAATCGCGGGGTACGAAGACCCCAGGTTTCGTCATCAGCTCGATGTCGCGGAACTCCGAATAGCCCTTGATGTAGGGGATGGGCTCCCCGGTGGCACGACGATCGATCAGGACCTCGAACCTGCGCCGATCCTTCCCCGAGACCTCGTCGCTCGGCTCCGGGTCTTCGCCGAGCACATACGTCAGCAGGTCCTCGGCCTCGATGCGCTCCCTGCCCCGCTGCCAGTGGTCGATCGCGGGCGAGGCCTTCAGCTGCTTCACGGCACGCGCGAGCACACGCCTGGCTTCCATGTCGACGCATCGTATCGGGTGGGCTCGCTACACTCCCCCGACATGGCAGACACCTCGAGCTCGTCGAAGAAACCCGCCGCGAAGTCCCCTGCCAAGCGTCGGTCCCGCACGAAGAAGGCTCCCAGGAGTCCCTCGATCAGGCTCACGGGTGATCGACTGGTCGTGCGAACATCGGAGAACGGCGAGCGGAAGAGCGCCGGCGGCCTGCTGATCCCGGCCACGGCCGCGCCGGCACCGAGGCGCCTGTCTTGGGGCGACGTGACCTTGGTCGGCCCCGACGTCCGAGTGGCCAAACGGGGCGACCGCGTGCTGTTCCTGCCCTCGTCGGGCCTCGAGGTGGAGCTCGACGGCGACGAGCTCGTGTTGCTCCGCGAGCGTGACGTGCAGGCGGTGGCGTCCACCCCGGGCGACGAGCGAGCACCGGGGCAGTACCTCTGAGAGGGCGCACCTCATGCGCCGAGGAAGCTGAGCCGCACGGTCCGCACGTCGTTGTCGCGATTCGGGTCGATCAGCACCACCGATTGCCACGTGCCGAGCTGGATCGAGCCATCGAGCACGGGCAGCATCAGCGAGGAGGCGACGAACACGGGGAGCAGATGATCGCCGCCGTGCCCCACGGCTCCGTGCCGATGCGCGTATCGATCGTCGCGCGGGAACACCCGTTCGAGCAGCTCGTCGAGGTCGGCTTCGGAACCGCTCCCCTTCTCCATCAAGGCCAGGCCCGCCGTCGCGTGCGGCACGAACACGTGCAGCAAGCCGTCACCACCGGCTCCCGCCGCGAACCGCTCGACGCGGCCCGTCAGGTCGTGCACGCGGCCGCCGTCTGTCCGGACCTGGAACGTCTCCGTCAGCATCGGCATCACCCGAGGGAGCCCACGGTCGCCGCGGGGTCGTCGGCGCCGTCGGCCAGCACCTCGACGTGTTCGCCTTCCCGGAACCGGTCGAAACCCAACCGCCATGTGCGCGAAGGCCATCGGTAGTCGACGACCCGCTCGCCCGGACGGAACACGGCGGTATACAGCGTGCCCCAGCCGTTGGAGTACGAGGTGCTGAAGAGCGGCGGCAGCAGGAACGCATCGGCGAACGCCTCGACGTCGGCCGCCCCGCCGCCCACCAGCCCGGCGATGTGTTGCTCGCGTTCGATGGTTCGCGTCGCCACCGCCTGCTCGGGCCACTCCACCAGCCCCTGGTGGTTCGTCGCCGCCGGGAACGATCGGAAGACCGGCTCCCGATCCGGCGAGACGAAGGCGGTGAGCACCTCGCCCTCACGATCCACGATCGTCAGGTTGTGCGCCAGGCTGAACGGCAGCCTGGCGATCGTCTCACGCGCTTGCTCGACCGTCTCGCAGACTTCGAGGAGATAGCGAACCACGATCGGTATGCCGAACCCGTCGCCGAGGACACGCCGGCCCCCGAACGTGAGCGAGACCGCGAGGCCGTCGTCGTTCATGCCGTCCAGCAGCCCCCACAGGCAATCGCTGGTGCCCAGCACCCGCCGGCCGAGCAGGCGCGTCGACCAGATCGATCCCTCGAACCTGCTCGGCGCATAGTCGTAGTTCCGCGCCAGCACGGGCCCGCCCGTTCGGGTCCATACGCCCTGGGAGCATGCGGTCAGGTACGGAGGCGGCTTGTAGAGCGAGAGCATGCGCGCGGCGATGTCGCCGCCGCCGGCGAGATCGACGACCCGCTCGTACACCGGGAGCAGTTCCGGCATGTGCGCCCGAAGCATGCGGACGCCCGTCGCGTACGACGGCCGCGCGGCCTCACCCTCGCGCAGGAACCACTCGCGGTAATGAGGCCAGCGCTCGTCGAAGAGACTCGCCCACTTCGGGCCGAGCTCGAGCTCTTCCACCGCACGGAACGTCAACGTGACCATCTGTCCGCCGAGTATCGGTTGGTCCGCTACAGCATCTTGAAGCCGAACGGTTCCGGCTCGACCGGAGGGGGCTCCCGCGGGGGCGGCGGCACGCCACGGAACTGCGCCTTGATGCCGGTGATCCACGACCTCGCCCGGTCGACCAGCTCGTGGTCGTCATCGAGGAACCGCCCTCTGGTGACCAGGATACCCAGGTCCGCTCCCGGATAGCGGTAGCCGCCGGCCGAGGCGATGCGCAGGTAGAACGCCTCGGATCGGTCGGCGACCGTATGCCAGTCGGTGTCGTGGCGGGCGTATCGGATCGTCCCGTCATCTTCCATGCGCCAGATGCCGGATGACGGCGCCTCCGTGATCAGCTCAACCACGTCGTCGGTCTGTTTCAGGATGAACTGGGTCCATTCGTCGAGGTTGCCGGGGTGCGCCCACCGCGTGTTCAGCTCGTCCACGTCGATCTCGTAGTCGACATCCATGAACTCCAGCAGATGGAAGAGGAACAGCGGCATGTCGCCGTAGGCGACCGCGGTCACGTTCGTGATGCTGCTCGCACCGGTGACACGGGGATTCAACTCCCCGAGGTACATCTCCCCCGAGGCCGCATCCGCGAGGAAGTCGAGCTCGAAGTAGCCCCGGTAACCCTCGAGACGCAGACGCTCCCCCACCGCGTACGTCCGCTCTCGAGCCAGTCGCCGTTGTTCCGCCGACAGCACCTCCGGGAACACGTCGTTGCCGCACCAGCCGCCGTCGTAGGGCGTGAGCTCCGGGAAGCCCGTGAGCTCCGCCATCAGCGGGCCGACGAGCGTGCCGTGACGCGTGATCACCCCCTCGATCGCCGTCTCGCGTGGATCGATGCGACGCATGACCTTGATGTCGTAGCCCACGATCTCTTGCTCGTCGTCTCGCCAGTCGGACTCGCTGGCGACGAAGAACGTGGTCTTCCCCGAATCCCCGTACGGCGTCTGGATCACCAGATCGTCGCCGAGATCGGCTCGGGAGGCGAGCTCGAGCACCTCGCGGTAGCTCCCCGCACGTCCCATCACGTTGGGAACGCTCGGCACCCCAGCCTCGTTCGCGAGCCTGGTGGTCTCGAGCTTGGAGTCGAGCCGGTGACGGAGCTCGGCCGGCGGGAACGCGACCTGGAGACCGAGCTCGGCCGCCAGCACCTCGGTCTCCTCGTCGAACATGAGGAACGCGACCTTGCCACCGCCACCACGCCCCGTGATGTAGTCGACGACCTCCTTGTGGCCCAACAGATAGTTGCATATGTCCTCGATCGAGCCGAAGGCTCTGGGCCCCTGCTCCTTGGGAACGAACACGTTCGGATGCCACCCGTCGAACGAGTCGTAGTAATTGATGAATCGGAAGTTGCGTACCCACCGGTCGATGCCGAGCAGGTTGAACGCGGTCGCCGACACGAAATACACGGGGACGGCGTTGGTCCGGAAGAAGTGCCTGATCGCCGGTATCCCCCGGAGCGTCGACGATACGTCAGATCGGTCCGAGGCGGGATCCGGCGAGCCCTCACGTTCATCGAACCACGTCTCGTCGGCGGAAGGCTCCGCGCCGACGTCGCCGTCCACGCGCGCCCGACCGCGCCGCATGTACCAACGAGCGGTAATGACGAGCACGACGAGCACGACGAGCGCGGCCAGCCAGGCCGCCGCTACGCCAAGCCGCACCAGTCTCTGACGAACAGGCCCAGTACCTGGGCGGTCTGCACCACGGAGGGAAGGTACACCCGCTCCCCGACTCCGTGCGCCGCTTCCGCATAGGGGCCGAAGCACACCGCTGGGATGCCGGCCACGTTGCCGAAGACGGCGGCATCGGTGGTGCCGGTCGTGGCGACGAGCGCCGGGGGTGTGCCCGATCGCACGGTGAAAGCACGAGCGAGCGACTCCACCAGGGGATGGTCGTCGACGATGTCGTATCCACGGCTCGAGAAACCGTTGTACCGGACCTCCGTCGAGCCCGGTCGATCGACGGTCGCCTCGTCGACCGCGGATCCGATGCGCGTCTTCAGGTCCTCGATCGACATGTCGGGATACATCGCGATCCGATAGCCGGTCTCGCACTCCCCGGGCACCGTGGACGGCCAATCGCCACCTCGGATCGTTCCGACATTGAGGTTGATCGGGTGAGTGAACAGGTCGTAGGGGGGCGGGGGGACGGCATTGAGGTCAGCCTCGAGCGACCGCAGCGCTCCGATCACCGCGAGGCTCTTCTCGATCGCGTTCGTCGCGTGTTGCCCTTCGGCGGCGTGTCCCGGTACCCCCGTGATCCTCACGCTGAACCACAAGACGCCGACCTGCGAGGTGGTGATCGCGGCGCCGAAGGGTTCCGCGATGACGGCCGCGTCCGCCGTGTAGCCATCGAGCAGCGTCTGCAGGGTGCCGTTGCCGGTGCATTCCTCCTCCACCACCGACTCGATCGTGATCGGGGCTCCGGGCGAGAGGCCGATCGACCGCAGCCCTCGCACCGCCCCCAGGATCGCGGCGAGTCCACACTTCATGTCCGCTGCCCCCCGACCGATCATCCAGCCGTCGTCACGATGAGGGGAGAACGGGTCTCGCGATCCCCATTGCGAGCGAGGCTCTGGGCTGACCACGTCGATGTGACCGTTCAGGATCAACGACCGACCGACGGATCCGCCGACGGGCGACCAGATCGCGACCACGTTCCGCTTCCCGTCGACGTCCCAGTCGAACGGCGCGGCCTGCGAGTGTGCGCGGAGGCGCCCGGCGTCCATCGGAACGTCGACGGGCTCGAGGCCCATCTCACGAAGGGCACCCTCGACGACGACCTGTCCCGGCTCTTCGCTGCCCAACGTCGTGGGCGCCCGCACCAGCCGGCCGAGCAGCTCGGCCATCCACCCTTCCTGATCGGCGATCGCCGCCAGGATGTCGCCCTCACGGGATCCGAGGCCCCCGACCGGTTCGGCGGCCACGACCTCGCCGCGCCCGGCGAAGGCGTGCTCGTCGGGTGCTTCGAGCCCGGTGGGAAGCCGACTGCCCCCGTAGGCCCCCGGCGGCGCCTCTTCGAGCGGCGGCTCCATGGTGCCGCAGCCTACCAACCCGGCTTGCGCCGATCTCCGTTCTTGACGTTGAATGTGTGTAATGTTGTAATCATGACATGCCGAAAACACGATCGCCCCACGCCCACGCTTCCGACGACGAGATCCGCGGCTGGTTCACCGGCCGGCTCCCCCAAGACTGGTTCAGCGGCGCACTCGACGTGACAACCGACCGGGACGAGATCATGGTGGCGGGCACGATCGCCGCTCCCGAGGTCGACGACGACGAATCCGACGAGACCCGAGAGGCGGCGATCTCGGCCCGGATCGCCGGCTTCCGGGAAGACACACGGCCACGACGCATGATGATCGCCGACGAGGCGCAGCATCGGTTCGGCCGGATCGTCAGCTGGGGTGTGATCTGCGGCGACCGAAGGGTGTCGTTCACGACGCTCAGCTTGCCCGCGATGACCCGGTTACGGCTGGCCGAGCGACAGGTGCTCGACACCCTGGTTGAGGCCGGCGTCGCCCGGAGCCGAAGTCACGCACTCGCGTGGTGCGTGCGGCTCGTGGCGGAGCGTCAGGACGAGTGGTTGCGTGACCTGCGCGAGGCGCTCACCAAGGTCGAACAGGTCCGGGCAGACGGCCCGACGGACTGAGGACCGACACCCGGACGCTCGACCCGTCAGTGGGGCGGACGCTCGACCGCAACGATCATGTTCGCGGCCGATCGCACGATCACCCGGTCGCCCTTCGCGAGATCCTCGGGCACGCTCTCTCGGCCGAGCCGCGCCGTGGCGGTCGATCGATCCCGATAGGCAACGGTGAGGTCGACGTAGCCCACACCGTGGACGTCGAACGGGCGCACGTCGACCACGAGCGCTTCCGCCTGTCCGAGCACGGCGCGAGCCTACCGCACGGGTCGTAGCACTCGTCGCCCTGCACCCTGTCACGAGGTCTGCCAGCATGGGACCCGGTGCGGCCCCCATCGTCACCGCTCAAGACCGGCGGCATGCCTGCCGACCCTATCCCCATGTGCCGAGGGGGAGCTGGGCTTCGCCGTCGACTGGTCTCACTCGTCGTGATCGTCGTTCTGGAGATCACGGCGGCCATGGGTGCATCGGCGGCGCTCGCGTCCAGCCCCCGTATCCTCCGTTCGGGGGAGGAAGGGTCTGGGCCCGCGCCGATCCCGGTCCAGATCGCCGGATCCCGGTCGGCCCGCGCGGCGACGTTCAAGTGGAGCGACGTCGGCAGCTCCTACGCGTGGGCGAGGAGGGCCATCGACCACGTCGGCAAGGCCAACGACTGGATGCGTGATTTCGCCTCCACCCCGACCGGCAAGGTGCCGTTCAAGCCCGGTGCGCACGAGACGCGGAAGTACCTCGCCCGGGCCATCGTCAAGGCGTTCGCCCCCGGAACGACGGTCGACCCGTCGATCACCTTCACCGATCTCGACCCGACCCAGGCCTTCTACAAGTGGGCGAACATCGCGGTGCAACGAGGATGGATGGGTCGAACGTCCGGGGGCGGGTTCGAGCCGGATCGGCCCGTGACGATGCGGTCCCTCCACGCCGTGCTGGTCGGCGCGCTCGAGATGAAGCGCATCGCGCGACAGCTCGACCGGCTACACACCGCTGACGGCGTGGCGTTCCCCACGCCGCCCAAGTTCGGCGCGGTCATGCTCGGCATGCGCCTCGGCCTGCGTTACAACAACAGCAACGAGGCCATGGACGTCGGCCCTCGAACGCTCCTCAACAGGGCGCAGGTCGCCTACTCGCTGTACAAGGCGACCACGCTCCCCTCCTGGGTCGTCCCATGGGTGAGCGACCAGTACGACGGCATCGTGCTGCCGAAGATGGGACCCAAGCGCCGTGCCATCGTGCGATGGGGCGTGCGATACGTCGGCTTCCCATACGTCTGGGGCGGGGAATGGGGGCTCGAGAAGCCCCCGTCGGCGCTGGGCCGCCAGCCGGTGCCGGGGTTCGACTGCTCCGGCCTCGTGTGGTGGGCGATGCGAGCGAACGACGGTGGGGCCTGGAAGGTTCACCCACCGCGGCCGTACGCCGGTTGGAGGCTCCCGCAACGCACCTCGGCCGACATGTCACGGTACGGGACCCTCACGTACAAGCGGCTGCTACCCGGCGACCTCATGTTCTACGACGGGAACGGCGACGGCACCGTTGACCACGTCGACGTCTACATCGGCAACGGCTATGCGCTCGACTCGTCGAACACCCCGGGTGGCGTGACGATCATGTGGGTCGGGTCGGAGTGGTACCGCGAACACTTCGTGCACGGCCGACGGCTCCTGTCACGCTGATCACGCCGTCGGGGCCACGATCGCCTGCCGCAGGACCTCTCGTTCCCGGTCGGTGAGCGGGCGACTGGCGTCGTCGACGCGCGGCACGATCACCGACTCAGCTTCGGCCGACACGGCTCCGTCGCGTTTCTCGATCCGCTCGCGGGTACGGACGCTGGAGCGGCCGAACCCGGCGACCTCGCACCGAACGAGCACCTCGCCGTCGGCCTGCGTGAGCTCCGCGCGGAAGTCGATGGCGACGCGGGCAAGCACGAAGTCCCATGCTTCCCCGACGCCGAACAGCTCCTCGACGAGGCGATCACGGCACTCCTCGAGGTAGTTCAGGTACACGGCGTTGTTCACGTGCCCGTAGTTGTCGATGTCGCGCCAACGGATCGCGACCAGCACCTCCGCCATGGACGTAATCCTGTCACGCCTCGGCCTCGGCCCGAGCAAAGGAGAAGGCCCCGGGCGGGGGGCCCGAGGCCTTCTCTGTCGGAGAGAGGGGCTCCAGATACCTATTCGGTTCGAGCGATCCGGTGGTTCGCCCGGCCGTGTTGCGGTTGTGTGACGACGCGGAGCCCCGTCGATGATGCGGTGTCGGCGACCCCTCAGAAGTCCATGTCGCCGCCCGGCATGCCGCCGGCGGGCATGGCCGGGGCCTTCTCGGGCTTCTCCGCGACGAGGGCCTCCGTCGTCAAGAACAGCGCGGCGATCGATGCGGCGTTCTGCAGCGCCGAACGGGTGACCTTCGTCGGGTCGATCACGCCGAACGACACCATGTCGCCGTACTCGTCGGTCTGAGCGTTCAACCCTTGACCCGGATCGAGCGCCCGCACCTTCTCGACGATGACGCCACCTTCGAGACCGGCGTTCACCGCGATCTGCTTGATCGGCTCCTCGAGAGCGCGACGCACGATGAGGGCTCCCGTGGCCTCGTCGCCTTCGAGGTCGACCTTGTCGAGCGCGGTCTGCGCGTTCAGCAGTGCGACCCCGCCGCCCGGAACGATGCCTTCCTCGACCGCGGCCTTCGTCGACTGCACGGCATCTTCGATGCGATGCTTCTTCTCCTTCAGCTCGACCTCGGTGGCCGCGCCGACCTTGATCACCGCGACGCCGCCCGAGAGCTTGGCGAGCCGCTCTTGCAGCTTCTCGCGGTCGTAGTCGGAGTCGGTCTTCTCGATCTCGCCCTTGATCTGGTTGATGCGGCCCTGGACGTCCTCGTCCTTGCCTGCACCCTCGATGATCGTGGTCTCGTCCTTCGTCACGATGACCTTCCGGGCCGTGCCGAGCAGGTCGAGCGTCGCGTTCTCGAGCTTGAGGCCGACCTCTTCGGAGATCACCGTGCCGCCCGTGAGCACCGCGATGTCCTGCAACATCGCCTTGCGGCGGTCGCCGAACCCAGGCGCCTTCACTCCGGCACTGCGGAACGTGCCCCGGATCTTGTTGACGACGAGCGTGGCGAGAGCCTCGCCTTCGACGTCCTCGGCGAGCACGAGCACCGGCTTCCCGGCCTGCATGACCTTCTCGAGCACCGGCAGCAGGTCCTTGACCGCCGAGATCTTGGAGTTGGCGATGAGGATGTACGGGTCCTCGAGCACGGCTTCCATCCGCTCGGAGTCGGTCACGAAGTACGGCGAGATGAATCCCTTGTCGAAACGCATGCCCTCGACGAAGTCGAGCTCCATGCCGAACGTGTTCGACTCCTCGACCGTGATCACGCCGTCCTTGCCGACCTTGTCGACGGCCTCGGCGATGGTCTCGCCGATCTGCGGGTCGGCGGCGGAGATCGCGCCGACGTTGGCGATCTGTGCCTTGTCGTCGACCTCCTTGGACTGGTTCTTGATCGCCTCGACGGCGAGCTCAGTCGCACGCTCGATGCCCCGCTTCAGGCTCATCGGGTTGGCGCCGGCCGCGACGTTGCGCAGGCCTTCCTTCACGATCGACTGGGCGAGCACCGTGGCGGTCGTGGTTCCGTCACCGGCGACGTCGTCGGTCTTCTTCGCGACCTCCTTGACGAGCTCGGCGCCGATCTTCTCCTCGGGGTCGTCGAGCTCGATCTCCTTGGCGATCGAGACGCCGTCGTTGGTGATCGTGGGTGCTCCCCACTTCTTCTCGAGGACGACGTTGCGGCCCTTGGGCCCCAGCGTGATCTTCACTGCGTTCGCGAGCTGGTCCATGCCTCGCTCGAGCGAACGCCGCGCCTCCTCGTCGAAAGAGATGATCTTCGCGGCCATCCCTTCTCCTTTCCTGCCTGGCGGCGATCGGTGTGTGGGCTTCTCAGCCTCGGTTCTCGACTGCTAGCACTCGGGGGTACCGAGTGCTAACGATTGTAACGGGTAGACCGGTGCCGGTGACAATGCCTTCGTGGGCTCGAACCGGCGTTCGTCGGTTCGGGTACGCTCCGGCCGCACCACGAGAGGGGAGTGTCGGATTGGTCACCAGCACCGATTGGCGCCGTCGCCTGACGGCTCCGACCGTCGACGACATGCACTGGAGCGCTGCGCTCCCCGACCGGCTCGGGGTCGTCTCGACCGAGAGCGGCACGTCGCAGGCGTGGGCCTGGGACGTCGCCTCGGGGGAACGACGCCAGGCCTCCACGGAGGGCATCGGCGCCGAGGAGGCGCACATCACCCCCGACGGCTCGGGGGTCGTGTGGTGGTTCGATCCGTCGGGTGACGAACGAGGGCGGTGGATGATGACACCGTTCGGAGGGGGTCCTTCTCCCGCGCCGTTGCTCGACGTTCCGGACATGTGGATGTCGGGGCTGTCGCTCGAGGCAAGGTCCGTCGCCGCCGGCTACTCCGACGACGAGCACTACCGAGTGATCGTGCGCCACGGCGATGGCCCTGCCGTCGAGCTGTATCGCCATCAGCAGGCGGCCGGGGTCGGTCAGGAGTGGCCTCAGGGGCCCGGTGGGCTCTCGGCAGACGCCTCACTCGTGGCGATCTGGCATGCGGAGGCATCTTCGATCGAGAACCCCGCCGTGCGGGTGCTCGACACGCGGGTGGGAGACGCGGTCGCGGAGATCGCCGACCCGGGGATGGCGGTCGTTCCCGCCGGATGGTCACCGATCCCCGGCGATCAGCGTCTGGTGGTGCTGCGGGAGGTGGGTGGTTTCGTTCGGCCCTGGATGTGGTCGCCCGGACGAGGCGATCCGATCCCGATCCCGGTCCACGTTCCCGGGGCGGTCTCGCTCGCCGGATGGTATCCGGAGGGCGACGCGTTGCTCCTGCGGACCGACCATCACGCCGCCCACGGCCTGATCCGTCTGCACGTTGCCGGCGGTTCCGCGGAGACGATCGTCGCGCCCGGCGGCACGATCACGGGGGCGGGAGTCAGGCCGGACGGCACCGTCTGGTTCCGGCATGAAGACGGTGTGCGTCCGCCTGCCTGGCGCGACGCCGCCACGGGCGAGCAGGTGCTGCGGCTCGCCGATCCGCCTCCTGAAGGCCGCCCCTGGGAGCCGCTCTGGTTCGACAACCCGGCCGGCCAACGGATCCAGGGTTGGTTCATGCGTCCAGCGGGGACCCCACCCTTCCCGACGGTGGTCTCCGTGCACGGTGGGCCGAACTATCACAACACCGACGCGTTCGAGCCGCGTCGTCAGGCGTTCGCCGACGAGGGCTTCGCCGTCTTGATGGTGAACTACCGGGGCTCGACCGGGTACGGGAGGGAGTTCCGGCAGGCGATCTACGGCGACGTCGGGTTCCCGGAGTCCGAGGACATCAACGCCGGCCTCGACCACACGATCGCGCAGGGCCTGGTCGACGCGGAGCGCGTGTTCCTCGAGGGCTGGTCATGGGGTGGGTACCTCGCGACCCTGAATGCCGGCCTGCATCCCGAGCGGTGGCGCGGGGTGATCGCCGGCATCCCCGTAGGCGATTCGGTCGCCGCCCACTACGAGAGCGCTCCGGCGCTCCGGGCATGGGACGTCGCCGTGATGGGGGGCACCCCGATGGAGGTACCTGAGCTCTTCCACGAGCGGAACCCGATGACCTACGTGGAGCGGGTGCGGGCCCCGATGCTGATGATCGCGGGAGAGCACGACAGCCGTTGCCCGATCGGCCAGGTCATGACGTACGCCCATGCGCTGCGCGTGCGCGGACGGGATGTCGAGGTGCACCTCTATCCCGGAGGCCATCACGCCAACGACGTCGAGGAACAGGTCCGCCATACGGAACTGATGCTCGAGTTCATGCACCGTCATTCCTGAGGACCGAACCCGGTCGGCCGCGGCGCAGATCCGTGACCTGAGCCGAGAGCAGGAAGAGCCACATCACGGCGTAGATGAACGCCAGCAAGCCGAAGATCGCCCCGATGGTGCCGTACAGTGCGGTGCTCTTGCTCACGACGCCCGCGATGTAGGCCGCCCCGAACCGTTCGAGCACCAGGAAGCCGATCGAGAACAGCACGGCCCCCCAGAGGTGCTCGGGCACCGTGGGCCCCGGCGAGGGAGTGAGC
>Ga0210115_1000354_pt1 | contig 13169 bp, 15 predicted proteins | sample MayberryNW_TuleB_2_FD_185526 | JGI IMG/M metagenome (GOLD analysis project Ga0210115, IMG submission 185526) | Wetland microbial communities from San Francisco Bay, California, USA, that impact long-term carbon sequestration - MayberryNW_TuleB_D2... | ecosystem: Environmental > Aquatic > Marine... | reverse complement strand
GAGCCCGAGACGGCCGAGGAGGCGACGGCGTGACCGTCGACCTCTCGACCTCCTACCTGGGCCTGAGCCTGCGCGGGCCGATCGTCGCTTCCGCCTCGCCGCTGACGGGGAACCTGGACTCGCTGCGCGCCCTCGAGGAAGCGGGCATCGCGGCGGTCGTCCTCCCCTCGCTGTTCGAGGAGCAGATCGAGCACGAGCAGATCGATCTCCACGAGCTCCTCGAGCACCAGACGCACAGCATCGGCGAGGCGCTCACCTGGTTCCCGGAGCTCGAGGACTACAACACGGGACCAGACCGCTACCTCGAGCACCTCGCAGCCGCGAAGGCGGCGCTCGAGGTTCCGGTGATCGCGAGCCTGAACGGCGTCTCCGCGGGCGGCTGGGTGCGCTACGCGCGTCTCTGCGAGGAGGCCGGCGCGGACGCGCTCGAGCTGAACGTGTACGCGGTCGAGACCGACCCTCGGCACTCGGCGGCGGAGGTCGAGGAGCGGACGCTCGCCCTCGTCGCCCAGGTCCGGGAGGCGGTCTCGATCCCGCTCGCGGTCAAGGTCGGGCCGTTCTACTCGGCGTTCGCGCACATGGCGCAACGGCTCGCGGAAGCAGGGGCGGACGGCCTCGTGCTCTTCAACCGCTTCCTCCAGCCGGACATCGACCTCGAGACCCTCGAAGTCGCGCCGTGGCTCCCGCTCTCGAGCCCGGTCGAGCTCCGGCTCCCCCTGCGCTGGATCGCCATCCTCCGCGGCCGCGTGGAGGTCGACCTCGCCGGCACCACCGGCGTCCACGACTGGCAGGGCGCCTTGAAGCTGCTCCTCACCGGCGCGAACGCCGTGCTCGTCGCCTCGGCCTTCCTGAGGCGTGGCCCCGAGGTCGCGCGGGAGATGCTCGTGGGTATCCGAGCGTGGATGGAGGAGCGCGAGTACGAGTCTCTCCGGCAGCTGCAGGGGAGCCTCAGCCAGGTGTCGTGCCCGGACCCGGCCGCGTTCGAGCGTGGCAACTACATGCGGGCGCTGACCTCGTACGCGCCGAGGGTCGAGAGCGACCGCGGCGCGTCCCGTTAGAATCGGGGGTGTCGTGACGAGCCACGCCGCCGACCGTCCGCGGCGCCTGCCCCGCGGCTGGGCGCACCTCGCCTTCCAGTTCCTGATCTGGATGGGCTTCTACGTCGTCTACCAGGTCGCCCGCGGGGCCGCCGACCGCGACGTCGCGAGCGCGTTCCACAACGGCGAGTGGGTGCTTCGCACCGAGAGCCAGGTCGGCGCGCTCTTCGAGCCGGCGGTGCAGCGCGTCGTCGACACCTCGTCGGTGCTGGTGACCCTCACCTCGTACACGTACTGGCTCTCCCAGTTCGCGGTCGTCGGGATCACGCTGCTCTGGGTCTACTTCCGTCACCACGAGCGCTTCGCCGGCTTCCGGAACTGGCTCATCTTCGCGAACCTGATCGGACTGCTCGGGTACGTGTTCATGCCGACCGCCCCGCCGCGGATGTTCCCCGAGTGGGGCTTCGTCGACACGCTCGGCCAGTACTCCTCGGTCAACCACTCGAGCGGCCTGATCGCCTTTGCGTCGAACCCGTACGCCGCGATGCCGAGCCTGCACGCGATGGACGCGCTGATCGTCGGCATCGTCATGTTCGGCGTCGTCCGCTCGCGCGTGGCGAAGGCGCTCTGGTTCGCCTGGCCCATCTGGGTCTCCTTCGCGGTGATCTCCACGGGGAACCACTACTGGCTCGACGTCGTCGCCGGGTTCGCCATCGCGCTCGCGACCGGGTACGTCCTGCGCCGGGTGAGCACGCTGCGCCTCCGGCGCGCATGAGCGAAGACCCCGCGCGCGAGCCGGCCCGGGTCAGCCAACTCGACAAGGTCAAGCAGGAGTACACGCAGGCCGCGCGCGAGATCCTCGCGCGCTCGATGCGCGGGGTCGCGAAGACGAAGCTGACGCCGGACATGCTCACGCTCGTCGGCGTCTCGCTCTGCCTCGCAGGCGCGGTGCTCGTCGGCTTCGAGGATCGGAACGAGAAGCTCTTCTTCTGGCTCGGCGGCGTCCTCTTCGTGATCGGGTCGATCGCGGACATCCTCGACGGCGCCCTCGCCCGGGCGGCCAGCAAGGGCACGGTCTTCGGTGCGTTTCTCGACTCGACCTTCGACCGCCTCGGCGAGGCGGCGATGCTCGCTGCGATCGGGCTCGCCTTCATGCGGGACGGGAACGAGATCGCGCTCGTCGCGACGTTCGCCGCGGTCATCGGCTCGTTCCTCGTCTCGTACACGCGGGCGAAGGCGGAGTCGCTCGGGCTCCGTGGCGACGTCGGCTTCGGCTCGCGCGTCGAGCGGGTGGTCCTCATCTCGGTCGGGCTCGGGCTCGCCCCCTGGGGCTGGCTGCAGTGGCCGATCTACGCGCTCGCGGCGATCGTCTGGGTGACCGTCTTCCAGCGGATGCTCTTCGTGCGCAGGCAGCTGCGCGAGCTCGCCGAAGCCTCCTGAGGTGTAGCGCCCGCGCGAGCGGGTAGCCACCGCTCGACCGAGCACGAAGGAGGTGCACAATGGCCACCCGCAAGCAGACGCAGACCGCGAAGCGCAACGTCCGTCGCGCACAGAGGGCGGCGAAGAGCAAGAGAACGATCGCTCATCTTCCCGAGGCGACTCGCCGCGACCTCGGCAAGCAGGCGTCCCGCGCGAGGCAGCGCGCAGGTCACCCCGGGCACGCGCTCGAGGACCGCACGCGCGCCGAGCTCTACGAGCTCGCGCAGAAGCGGAACATCCGCGGCCGCTCGAAGATGGGCAAGTGGGACCTGATCCGCGCGCTCCGCACGGGCTGAGCTTACGCGGCGACAGCTTGCGCTTCGATCAAGCGGTAGCTACGCTGCTAGCAGTTTGAGTGCTAGCAAATCACCGAGAGCGGGCATCCTTGTACGGATGCCCGCTTCATTGAAGGGGGCGCTCGTCCGCGAGACGGCTCGCCGCGGCTCGAACGTCAACGACGTCGCCGTGGGAATCCTCGCCGACGAGTTCGCCCTCGACTACGCCCCTACCGGCCGCCGCCGCAAAGTGCTAGCAGGCTCCAGCCCCGTCCTTCTGCTCCGCGTTCCCCAGCAGCTGAAGGACGAGATCCACGCGGAGGCGTCGCGGCGCGACTCCAACGCGAACGACGTCATCCTCGCGGCGCTCGCCGAGGGTCTCGGCGTCCCGGCGCAGAGCAATCGCAAAGGAAGGAAGCTCATGGCCTCTCAGAACGGCTCCAAGAACGGCGCGCGCTCGAAGGACAAGGTGCGCGTCGCGATCATCGGCGTGGGCAACTGCGCCAACTCGCTCCTGCAGGGAGTCGAGTACTACAAGGACGCCAAGCCCGAGGACGCTGTCCCCGGCCTGATGCACGTCGACCTCGGCGGGTACCACATCTCGGACATCGAGTTCACCGCCGCGTTCGACGTCGTCAAGGGCAAGGTGGGCTTCGACCTCGCCGAGGCGATCTGGGCGAAGCCGAACGACACGATCAGGTTCGCGGACGTGCCGAAGACGGGCGTCAAGGTCTCGCGCGGGATGACGCACGACGGCATCGGCAAGTACCTCTCGCAGGTCGTCGAGAAGGCGCCCGGGAAGACCGACGACGTCGTCGGGATCCTCAAGGAGACCGGAACCGACGTCGTCGTCAACTACCTCCCGGTCGGCTCCGAGGCCGCGACCAAGTGGTACGCGGAGCAGATCCTCGAGGCCGGCGTCGCGATGGTGAACTGCATGCCCGTCTTCATCGCGCGCGAGCCGTACTGGCAGAAGCGCTTCGAGGACGCGGGGTGCCCGATCATCGGCGACGACATCAAGTCGCAGGTCGGCGCGACGATCACCCATCGCGTGCTGACCACGCTCTTCGGCGACCGCGGCGTGCACCTCGACAAGACGATGCAGCTGAACGTGGGCGGTAACTCCGACTTCCTCAACATGCTCGAGCGGGAGCGCCTCGAGTCGAAGAAGATCTCGAAGACGAACGCGGTGACGTCGATGCTCGACTACGACATCGGCGACACGAACGTCCACGTCGGCCCCTCCGACTACGTGCCGTGGCTGACCGACCGCAAGTGGGCCTACATCCGGATGGAGGGCTCGGCCTTCGGCGATGTGCCTCTGAACGTCGAGCTCAAGCTCGAGGTCTGGGACTCGCCGAACTCGGCCGGCATCGTCATCGACGCCGTCCGGCTCGCGAAGCTCGCGCTGAACAACGGCATCTCGGGTGCGCTCGAGGCGCCGAGCGCGTACCTGATGAAGTCGCCGCCGAAGCAGATCCGCGACGACGAGGCGCGCGAGGACATCGAGCGCTTCATCGTCAAGAACACGGTCGGGAAGGCGAAGACGAAGGCGACCACGAAGGCGTGACCCACCGGCGCCTCGCGCGCACGTTCTGGATCGGTGCGGCGGCGGCGCTCGTCGTCGCCGCGCTGATCGCCCTCGCCGCGGTGCTTCGCGGCGACTTCTCGGACACCGACGGCCGCATCCTCGTGACGCTCGCGGCGCTCCTCCTCGCGAGCGGGACGCTCATCTCCGGGCTCGTGCTCGTCGATCGCGACGATGCCCTGCTCGGCCGCGTCGCCGTCGTCGCCGCACCGATCGGCTTCGCGCTGCTCGAGTACGCGATCTGGGACTTCGTCTCCGACGGCGGCGGCGACGCGTGGCGCTACGGCTGGACCGGGGTCGTCGTCCTCATCGCCACGCTGATCGGGGTAACGGCGCGTCTCCTCGCCGAGTCCGCGTCGCTGGCGCCGCTCGCGATGCTCGCGGGCATGCTCGCGGGGCTGGCCGCTGCGCTCTCCACGTACGCGATCTGGGACGGCAGCGACTCGGAGAGCATGGGCAAGGGCCTCGCCGTGCTCTGGATCCTCACCGGGGTCTGCTACCTCCTCGTTCCCGTCCTCGAGCGGTTCCGCGGCGCGCAAGCGAGCGACTCCGAGGCGCGGGTGCTCGCCACGCTAGACGACGTCCAGCTCGTCCTCACGCGCTCGAGCGACGGGCTCGAGGTCGTCCTCGCTCCCGGCGAGCGCCTGGCGCTGCGCCGCAGCCCGAAGCGGGCAGCGACCTAGCCAGCGCTCGTCGAGTCCGCGACCCAGCCGACGCGCCTGTGGCTCGCGTCGCAGAACGGCTTCGTCTGCGAGTTGCCGCAGCGGCAGAGAGCGACCGCCTCGCCCTCGGGGCAGGTGAGCTCGTTCCCCGCGGCGTCGACGACCCGCACGTGCCCGGTGACCTTGTACGGCCCGTTCTTGCGCACCTTGATCTCGACGCCGCCCACGAAGCCCACGTTACAACTTGCAGCGAGCCGCTCGCGCCCCGACGCGGCGGCTCCGCGAGCGGCACGGCACCTCGCAAGTTACAAGTTGTGACTTGCGCCCAGGGCGTTGTGCCTCGGGCAGCGACCGGAGATCGACGGTCGGCGAGCCTGGTCTACACTCGCTCGACCGTGGGCCTCCGCATCTGCTTCGTCACGCCGTTCGCGTGGTCGCAGCCGCACGAGGTGAACGCGCACGTCGAGGGGGCGGCCCGTGCGCTGCGGACGCTCGGGCACCAGGTCACCGTCGTCGCCCCCTCGTCACGCGCGCGCGATCTCCTCGACGGGCGGCGCGCCCTGCAGCGCGGGCTCGATCGAGAGGTCGTCGCGATCGGCCCCTCGATTCCGATCTCACGGAGGACGCACATCGGCGTCCCCGTCGGCGTGCGCGCGAACCTCGCCCTCGCGCTCCGCCGCGGCCGCTTCGACGTCGTCCACGGGTTCGAGCCCGGGCTCCCGAGCCTCGCGTACCTCGCGCTGACGACCGCAGACGCGCTCACCGCAGCCACGTTCTTCTCCCCCGAGCGAGTCGGCTACCCGACGCGGAGATCACGCAGAGACCGGCTCCGCATCCGCGTCGACGCGCTCCTCGCGACCTCGGAGCAGACGATCGCAGCCGCACGCGAGCGACTCGAGGGCGACTACCGGCTCGTGGCGCTCGGCATCGACACCGACCTCTTCCAGCCGCGCCGGAAGCGGCTCGTCATCGCGGTCGAGCTCGAGATGGGGAGCCGGGCGGCCACGCGCGCTCTGCTCGGCTCGCTTCCCGACCTCGCGGGCTGGGAGCTCCATCTGCTGCACACGAAGCCGCTCGCCTACCGGCCCGCGATCCCGCGTGCCGTCCGCCCGAGAACGCATGTGCGGTCCATCCGGCGGCCGGAGCAGCGAGCCGCGATCCTCGGCGAAGCGTCGATCTTCGTCCCCGCAGCGGAGGGCGAGGAGCGTCTCGCTCTCGAAGCCGCTGCCTGCGGAGCGGCGACTGCAGTGGCCGACGACGTCGCGGCGCTGGTCGCCGACGAGACGCGCCGCTCCCAGCTCGGGGAGCAGGGGCGGAGGCGCGCGGAAGCTCAGAGCTTCGACCTCGTGGCGGCACAGCTGGACGAGGTGTACTCGGGGCTCACCCGCAAGCGGCGCCAGCCGCGGAGCCCGCGCGAGGACGACCCGCTCGCAGCGCGCGACTGGGTCGTGGTCGACATGCACATGCACACGGACTGGTCGCACGACTGCTCGATCCCGGCGGCCGACCTCGTCGACCACGCTGAGCAGATCGGCCTCGGCGGCATCGCGGTGACCGACCACAACGTCTTCGGCGGCGCGCTCGAGGCTGCCGAGCTCGCGGCCGACCGCGACCTGATCGTCATCCCGGGCGAGGAGGTGAAGACGGACGGCCAGGGCGAGGTGATCGGGCTCTTCCTCGAGGAGGAGATCCCGCGCGGCATGTCCTTCGCGGACACCGTGGCCGCGATCCGGGATCAGGGCGGCCTCGTCTACCTCCCGCACCCGTTCGACCGGCTGCACGCGATCCCGGACCCGTCGACCCTCCACCTCCACCTGGGCGAGATCGACGTGTTCGAGGTCTTCAACGCGCGTCTTCTGCGCGACTCGTTCAACGACGAGGCGCTCCGCTTTGCGCGCAAGTACCGGCTGCTCCAGGGCGCCGGCTCCGACGCCCACGTGCTGCAGGGCGTCGGCACGGGGGCGATGCGCATGCGGCGGTTCGAGGGGCCGGAGGAGTTCCTCCTCTCACTGCGGACGGCCGAGGTGCTCCGCCGCCCGAAGTCCCTCGCCTACCTGCAGTCCCTGAAGTGGGTGGCCCAGGTCAAGGAGAAGGTCCGCTAAGCGAGAAAGGTCCCAGCGACTCCGTGCCCGCCGCCGTGCCAACCGACGAGATCTACGAGCGCTACCTGAGGAGGGCCATCGCCGAGATCAACGAACTCGGCGACGAGCTTGCGCGGGCCGGCGACGAGCTGCGCGTGCCGGTGCTCGGCTCCGGCCATCCGCTCGCGGACGTGCTCCTGCTGAAGTTCACGCCACAGCCGACCGAGATCCAGGAGGGCGTCGCCTTCTACGGCCGCTCGGGCCAGGCCGTGTTGAAGTCGCTCCAGCGGCTGCAGGTCGATCCGCTCGCCGTCTACGGGACGAACTGCCTGAAGTTCGGGACCGAGGACCCGGCGGACGCGGCCGCCTGGCTAACCCGCGAGCTCCACATCGTCCAGCCGAAGCTCGTCGTCGCCATGGGTGAGCGCTCGGTCGCGTTCCTGAACGAGCTGCGCTTCCCGCTGTCGGATCCGGTCGATGCGGGGACGGAGGGAACGCTGCAGCGCTTCACGCCGACGATCGAGGCGCTCGTCACCCCGGACGTCGACGACTCGCTCGACGACGCTCCTTCGAAGACCCGCTTCTGGAACGCCCTCAAGGCGCTCGGCCCCTGGTGGGCAGCGCAGTCGCCGTTCTGAGCCGCGGCCGTCTCGGCGCCCTCGGCGCGTCGCTCGCGGCACTCATCGTGTACGGCGCCGTTGCGGAGAAGCTCCCCGGGCTGCCCGAGGGCCTCGACGTCGCCTTCCACAGCGCGCTCGTCTTCCCGTTCTTCGCCGCCGCGCTCTGGCTCGCGCTACCCCTCGCCCGCGGCTCGAGCACGCTCCTCGGCGTCGCGGCCGCGACTGCCGGCGGTGCGGCGCTCGTCCTCTCGGCGATCGACCTCGGCTCTGCGGCGAACGTCGCCAAGCTCGCGTGCTACGCGCTCGTCGGCTTCTGGTTCCTCACGTTCTTCGAGGAGCTGTGGTGGGTCACGCTCGTCACGCTCCTGGTGCCGTGGGCCGACATCTGGTCGGTCGTCGCCGGGCCCACCCGCTACGTCGTCGAGGAGCAGCCGGGCATCTTCGAGCGGCTCGCTGTCGCCTTCCCGAGCCCGGGCGAGACCGCCACCGTGAACATCGGCCCGCCCGACATCCTCTTCTTCGCGCTACTCCTCGGAGCCGCCGACCGCTTCCGGCTCCGTGTCGCCTGGACGTGGGCCACGATCACCGCACTTCTCTCGGTCACGCTGGCCCTCGTCTGGGCCTGGGACGACGCGCCCGGCCTGCCCGCGCTGCCCGCGGTCTGCCTCGGCTTCCTCGCCCCGAACGCCGACCTTCTCTGGCGTGACGCACGCTCGGCCTGGAGCACCCGTGCCCGCCCGACCGACTAGGGAACGTCGCGCCGATCGGCCGATCGCCCCGCCTTGTCACTTGCGGCACGTCGGCGAAGTCGTCCGAGCGACAGACCTTGCTCGGGGCGACCTGGCCGCTCGTTACTGGTTGTAACTAGCGTCTTCACTCGTCGCATCGGCCCTGGCCAAGAGGGAGACGGACTCGACGTGCGGCGTGTGCGGGAACATGTCGACCGGGCGGCAGCGCACGAGCTCGTAGCCGAACTCGTCTCGCAGGACCTGGACGTCGGACGCGAGCGTCGTCGGGTTGCACGAGACGTAGACCATGCGCTCCGCGCCGAGGGCGCCCGTCCGCCGCAGCGCCTTCCCGGCCAGCCCGGCGCGCGGCGGGTCGACGACGACGACGTCAGGCTTTCCAGACCGCTCGACGAGCTCCTCCAGCGTCTGCCCCACGTTGCCCGCGAAGAAGCGCGCGTTCTCGATCCCGTTCAGCTCGGCGTTCTCGATCGCGCAGGCGACCGCCTCCTCGGAGATCTCGAGCCCCCACATCGCCGCGGCGTCGCGCGCGAGGGCGAGGGCGATCGTGCCCGTGCCGCAGTAGAGGTCGAGCACGTTCTCCGTCCCCGTGAGGGCGGCGTAATCGCGCGCCAGCGAGTAGAGCCGCTCCGCCATGCCCGTGTTCGTCTGCAGGAACGCGCCGGGACGCAGACGGAAGCGCAGGCCGAGGATCTGCTCCTCGATCGCCTCCTCGCCCCACAGCAAGAGCGAGGGGAGGTTCGTCCGCTCGGCCGGGGTGTCGTTGATCGCCCAGTGGACCGAGCGCACCTCCGGGAACCTCCGAAGCACGTCGACGAGGTAGCCGGTCTCGAAACGCTCCCCGGGCGCGGTCACGAGGAGGACGAGCGCCTGGCCGGTGTTCCGCCCCTCGCGGACGACGAGATGGCGGAGGTAGCCCAAGCCCGTGGCCTGGTCGTACGGCTCGAGCTTCTCCTCCCGTGCCCACTGGCGCACTGCGAGCCTGACCGCGTTGCCGAGGTCGGTCGTCAACAGGCACTCCTCGATGTCGACGACCTCGTCCCAGCGCCCGGCTCGATGGAACCCGAGCTCGAGCCCGTCCTCGCCCGCCGAGAAGGAGTACTCGAGCTTGTTCCGGTACCCGTACACCGCCTCCGCGGGAACGATCGCCTCGAGCGGAGGCTCCGGAATACGCCCGATGCGGACGAGCGCGTCGCGCACCTGCCGCTCCTTCGCCGTGAGCTGGGACTCGTACGCGAGGTCCTGGAAGCGGCAGCCGCCGCAGACGCCGAAGTGACGGCACGGCGCCTCGACCCGCTCGCTCGAGGGGTCGAGAACCGACTCGGCGATCGCCTCGGCGAACCCGCGCTTCGTCTTCGTCACCCGAGCCCGCACGCGGTCGCCGGGGAGGCCGCCGCGGACGAAGACCACGAAGCCGTCCACGCGACCGACCCCGTTCCCGCCGTAGGCGAGCGAATCGATCCGGAGCTCCAGCTCCTCCCCTTTCTTGACGGGTGCGGCCATCGCGGCCAGCGTACCGGCGCGTTCAGGTCACGTCTTGCCGCGACATGCGGAGCCAGCCGAGGGCCCCGAGCCCGAGGACCCAGGCGAGGCCGACGACGCCTGCCACGCCCCGCGTGAGACCGTCGTCCTCGATCGTCCCGTCGAATGCGGACAGCGCCCGCCCCGGGAGGTAGTCGGCGACGCCCTCGAGGTCGACGAGGCCGAGCAGCGCCCCGATCAGGACCTCGGCGAGGAGGATCCACAGGATCGCGCCCACGAGCGCGGGGGTCTGGCTCTGCACGACCGCTCCGACGCCGACGCCGAGCGCCCCCCACAGCATGGTCGCGAGCACCGTCCGCCCGGCAAGCGAGGCGGCGTCGCGGTCGAGCACGAGCGATGAGCCCCTGAGCTCGAGCCACGGCACCGCGATTGCGAGGACGAGCAGGAGTCCCACCATCGCGAGAGCAGCCGAGAAGATCGCGATCCAGATCTCCTTGGCGAGGAGTATCCGCACCCGACGAGGTGTGACGAGGAACGTCCTCGTCACCGTCCCGTGCCGCCACTCGACCGTCACCGAGAGGATCCCGACGATGAAGGCGACGAGGCTCGCGAAGAGCGCGCTCGACACGGTGTCCTGCGTCAGCTGCGACGTCCCGAGCGCGTTGTCCTCGGCGGTCCCGACCGTCCCGGCGGCTGCGACCGCCACCAGCCCGAGCGCTGCGAGGAGCACGCCGATGGCGGTGCGCGTCGTGCGGAACTTGAGCAGCTCGGCTGCGACGAGCGCGGTCACTGGGCGGAGTTCTCCCCGGCGTCCGAGTCGGTCAGGCTGAGGAAGACCTCCTCGAGGGTCGCTCGCGCCGTCGTCAGCTCGTGGAGGACGATCCGGTTCGCCGAGGCGACCTCGCCGACGCGCTCCGGGGGCGCGGCAACTCCGAGCGCGCCGTCGCCGATCGCATGGGAAAGGACGCCGGAGCACGCGAGTGCCTCCGCGAGCCGCGCCGGCTCGGGAGTGCGGACGCGCGCCTCACCGGCCGCCATCGCCTCGACCTCCGCCATCGTCGCCTGCCGGACGAGCCTGCCACGGTGGATGATCACGACCTCGTCGACCGTCTGCGCGATCTCCGCGAGGACGTGACTCGACAGGAGGACGGTGCGGCCCTCGGCCGCGAGCGAGCGCAGCAGGTCGCGGAGCCACCGGATCCCCTGCGGGTCGAGCCCGTTCGCCGGCTCGTCGAGGACGAGCACCTCCGGGTCGCCGAGGAGCGCGGCTGCCAGCCCGAGCCGCTGGCGCATGCCCAGCGAGTACCCCTTCGCGCGGCGACGTGCGGCCCCGGTCAGCTCGACGAGCTCCAGCAGCTCGTCCACCCGGGAGGTCGCGATCCCGCCGGCGGTCGCGAGCACGCGCAGGTGGTTGCGCCCCGAGCGGCCCGGATGCGCGTCGAAGGTCTCGAGCACGGCGCCGACGCGGTGGGCGACGCCTGCGAGCTCCGCGTACGGGAGACCGAGGACCGCGGTGCGGCCCGCGGTCGGGTGCACGAGCCCGAGGAGGGCGCGCAGCGTCGTCGACTTGCCGGCGCCGTTCGGCCCCAGGAACCCCGTCACCGTGCCCGGGGCGACGGTGAACGAGAGATCGTCGACGGCGAGCGTCGAGCCGTACCGCTTCGTGAGGCTCTCGACTTCGATCACGGACGCAGCTTACGAGTCGGACAACGGCGCGCCCGGGTCTGCCCCGTCCTACTGCAGGACGCTGACGTAGACCTGGCGGTCGCGAGGCCCGTCGAACTCGCAGAAGAAGATCCCCTGCCAGACACCGAGCTCGACCGAGCCCACCCCCACGAGCGGCACGAGGACGCTCGACCCGACGAGCGAGGCACGGATGTGCGCCGGCGCGTTCTCCTCGCCCGGCTCGACGTGCTCCCACGGCCAGCCGTCGTCGACGATCCGCTCGTGCGAGGACTCGAGATCGCGGGCAACCGCGGGGTCGGCGTGCTCGTTGATCGTGACGCCGGCGGTCGTGTGGGGCACGTACACGAGGACCGCCGACCCGCGCTCGCCGACGACGACCTCGCGCACCTGGCGCGTGATCTCGACGAGCTCGGTTCGCCGTTCCGTCCTGAGCCTTATCTCACGCACGTCAGAGAGCGCCGCCCGCGGCGGGCGGCGCGCCCACCTCGAGCGGGTTCTCTCCGCCGGACGTCCGCGCCACGTGCTCCTCGACCTGGAGCAGGTTGACCTTGCCACGCTCGACGACCGCGAGCAGCTCCGTCATCGACGCGACCTCCTCGCGCTGCTCCTGCAGGAACCAGTGGAGGAACTGCTCCCCGACGAGCTCCCCCTCCTCCCGGGCGAGCTTCACGAGCTCGACGATCTGGTCCGTCACGCGCTTCTCCTGCTCGAGCGCGAGCGACACGGGGGCGACCGCGTCGCCGAACGATGTCCGAGGCGCCTCGATTCCGGGGATCGAGACCTGCTGGTCGGCGTCGAGGAGATACTGCACCATCATCATCGCGTGGTTGCGCTCCTCGACCGCCTGGCGGTAGAAGTGCGCGGCGAGCTGCGGGAGGTTTTCCGAGTCGTAGTAGACGGCGATCGCGACGTACTGCTGCGAGGCGCCGAACTCGTGGCCGATCTGCTCGTTCAGCGTCTCGACGAAGGAAGCCACGGTCCGACTCTAGCGAGCGCGACGAAGTGGGGGCCGGTCGAGCCGGCCCCCTGGTTCACGCCGACGTTGCGAGCGTCACTTCGCGTTCGACTCGACGGTCTTCGAGAGCGCGATCCGCCGCGGCTTCTCCTCCTCGGGCTTGGGGACCCTGACCTCGAGGACGCCGTTGTCGTAGCTCGCCGAGATCTGGTCCTGGTCGACGCCCTGCGGGAGCCCGACCGCCCTCGCGAAGGTACCGTAGCGGCGCTCGAAGCGATAGAAGCCCTCGTCCGAGGCCTCCTCCCTACGCTCGCGCTCGGCCGACACCGTGAGCGTGTCCTCCTTGGTCTCGATCGAGATCTTGTCCTGGGGGATCCCCGGAAGGTCGAACGCGTAGACGACCTCCGAGTCGGTCTCCCAGACGTCGAGCGACGGCACCCAGTTCTGCGTGGCACGGCCGGGACCGTCGAGGAGGCCGTTCATCCACCTGCTCATCTCGTTCTGGAAGGAAGCCAGCTCACGGAACGGCTCCCAACGAACCAGAGTCGTCATCGAGTT
>Ga0210115_1000353_pt1 | contig 13183 bp, 11 predicted proteins | sample MayberryNW_TuleB_2_FD_185526 | JGI IMG/M metagenome (GOLD analysis project Ga0210115, IMG submission 185526) | Wetland microbial communities from San Francisco Bay, California, USA, that impact long-term carbon sequestration - MayberryNW_TuleB_D2... | ecosystem: Environmental > Aquatic > Marine... | reverse complement strand
GCGATGAACTCGACGCCCTTGAGACCCGCGTCGACCATCCGGTTGACGGCGTTCGAGCCGCCGCCGCCGATGCCGACGACCTTGATGACCGCTAGGTACGTGCCCGTTTGATCCCGCATGGTTCCTCGTCTCTCCCTGAAGCTCGACTTGAGCGTCCGATGAGCGTAGGCCTAGCGGAACCCGATGTCAAATGGGACGTTTGCAGGGCTTTAGGGTCCAATGTCTGAAGTTTCACTTGAGGGTTCAGGGTCGACGCCGGCCACGACGCGCTCGAGGACGCTCGCGTCCAGGTACCCGAGCGGGGCGCGTTCCTCCTCCGGGAGCGAGCGCAGGACGGCGGCCGCGGCGGCGAGCTTCCGGGCGAGCATCGTCGCCTCGCCGAGGCGGATTTCGGGCCCGTCGGACAGGGCGAGGACGAGACCCTCGTCCGACGTGGTCGCGTAGAGCACGCGGCCCGGGAAGCGAGGCGGGAGGGCGGCGAGCACGGCCAGGGTCGCGTCCGCGTTCTCGCCCGGCAGCGAGGCGCCGACCGTGGGCACGCGCGTCACGTCGATCCGGATCCGGGGCAGCTTCGGCCGGGCGCTCGGCCCCATCGTCTCGAGGACGCGGCCGCTCGCGGCCACGAGCCACGCCCGGGCGCCGTCGCGAAAGACGGCCACCGCGCGCTCGGGCTCCACCTCGACAGCGAGCCCGTGCGGGAAGGCGCGGTCGACATGGGCCGCGTGCACGGCCGCGACGCCCTCGAGCAGGTCTTCGACGTCGCCCGGATCGAGGGCGACGAGGCTCGTGCCCTCGAGCGGACGCAGCGCCTCGCGGACCTCGCCGGCGACGGCGGGCGACGCACCCTCGACCTCGACCGTGCGGAAGGCGAAGACGCTCGTCTGGCGCGCGCCCAGGTAGGCGAGCCCCACGAGGCCGATCACGGCCAGGAGCAGCAGGACGGTCCGCTGCCCCGGGAGCAGGCTCCGCGAGAGCGCAGGCCGGAGCGGCGGCGTGCGCACGAGAGCGAGAGCGGCCCGCCGTGCCATGACGTCCCCTTCGCCGCCCCGCGCGCCGCTCCTACGTCTCGTCGGGGACGGGCGCGATCTCGATCGCGCCGAGCAGCTGAACCTCGGGTTCGAGCCGCACGCCGAAGCGGTCGAGCGCGCGGCGGCGGGCCTCCTCGATGAGCGCGACCGCGTCGGCCGAGCGCGCGTCCCCGGCGTTCTCGATGAAGTTCGCGTGCTTGGGCGAGATGCACGCGCCGCCGATCGCGAAGCCGCGCAGTCCGCAGGCCTCGAGCATCCGGCCGGCGGTCAGCTCGTGCTCCGGGTTCTTGAAGACGCTGCCGAACGTCCGCTTGTTCGTGGGCTGCGCCGCCTTCCGGCGCGCCTGCATCTCGGCCACGGTCGCCTTGATCTCCTCGACCGGCCGGGGCTCGAGCCGCAACTCGGCCCGCGCGACGACCTGGCCCCGCTCGAGTCCCGAGCGGCGGTAGGCGAGCCCGAGGTCGGCGGGCGTGAGCCAGCGCGCTCCGCCGGCGTCGGCGACGAGCGCTCGTTCGAGGACGGACGCCATGTCGCTCCCGTACGCGCCGGCGTTCATCCAGACCGCGCCGCCGATCGTCCCCGGAATCGCGCAGGCGAACTCGAGGCCGCCGAGACCGGCGGCCCGTGCGCGGTGGAGACAGACGGCCAGCGGCGCGCCGCCCCCGGCCACGATCCGACCTTCCCCGGCGACCGCCGCGGCGAGGTCGCCCGAGAGCTTGAGCGCGAGCCCCGGAAAGCCACTGTCGGCCACGAGCAGGTTCGACCCGAGCCCGACCGCCGCGACGGGGACGCCCCAGTCGGTCGCCCACCGGAGCAGCTCGACGAGGTCCCCGGGCGTCTCCGGCATGGCGAACCAGCGGGCCGGGCCGCCGGTCCCGAGCGTCGTGTAGCGCGACAGCGCGACGTTCTCCTGCGCGCCGGGCGGGTTCACCGGACCTCCCCGAGACGTGCGAGCAGCTCCGGAACCGCGGCGTCGACGTCGCCCGCTCCGACGGTCAGCGCGAGGTCGCCCCGGCGCGCCCAGGCCGCGACGAGCGTGGCTCCCTCGGCCGGCGTCGGCGCCCACCCGACGCGCATCCCCGGCCGTGTCTCGCAGAGCGAGTCGGCGACCAGCTTGCCCGTCACGCCGGGAATCGGCTCCTCGCGGGCGAGGTAGACGTCGGTCACGCACGCCGCGTCGGCGAGCGCGAGGGCGCCGGCGAGCTCGGACGCGAGGTGCTGGGTCCGCGAGGGGAGGTGCGGCTGGAACAGGACGAGCACGCGTCCCTCCCCCGCGAGGTCGCGCGCGGCCCGCAGGGACGCGGCCACCTCGGCCGGATGGTGCGCGTAGTCGTCGAGCACGCGGACACCGCCTGCTTCGCCGCGCGACTCGAGCCGCCGGCCGGCGCCGCGGAACTCGGCCAGCACGGGGAGCGCCTCCTCCCGGCCGACGCCGGCGAGCTCGAGGGCGCAAAGCGCGACCGCGGCGTTGCGCCGGTTGTGCTCTCCGGGAACGGCGAGCGGCGCCTCGAGCGGCTCGAGCGTGTCGCCGCGGACGACCTCGGCGTCCGGCAACGCGGCGAGCCAGGAGGCGAAGAGCGCCTCGACCTCGGCGCGCGAGGCGAAGGTCGCGTGGTGGTCGAGGTCGACGTTCGTGACGACGGCGATCCGGGCGGGCAGCGATGCGACCGTCCGGTCCGACTCGTCCCCCTCGACGACGAACCAGCCGGATCCCGCGCGGGCGTTGCCGCCGAGCTGGGGGATCTCGCCCCCGATCGCGTACGACGGGTCGCGCCCCAGGCGTTCGAGGACGAAGGCGATCATCGCGGCGGTGGTCGTCTTGCCGTGCGCGCCCGAGACGACGATCGACGGCGCGAGGCCCGCGAGCTCCGCGAGGAACGCGGCGCGCGGCCGGCCCGCGACGTGACCGGCGTACGCGGTCGACACGACGGCCTCGCGGTCCGGCGGCGGCACGGGCGGCTCGTCGGCGATCTCGACCGGGATTCCGGCCGCGCGGACCGCGGCGAGATACGGGGTCTCCTTCCGGTCCCAACCGGCGACGTCGGCGCCCCAGGCGCGTGCGATCACCGCGTAGGCGGAGAGCCCTGCGCCGCCGATGCCCGCGAACCAGAGGCGCCTACCGGCGAGCGGCTGCAAGCGCGAGCACCTCCTCCGCGACCGCGTCCGCCGCGTCCGGCCGGGCCAGCGACCTCATCGCCTCGCCCATGCGCCGGAGCCGGTCCTGGTCGGCGAGGAGCTCACCGGCCTGGCGGCGCAGATCGAGCTCGTCCTGCGGGACGACGATCGCGGCGCCCCGCTCCGCGAAGAAGCGCGCGTTCGACGACTGGTGGTCCGCGGTCGCGTGCGGGTACGGAACGAGCAGCGCGGGCTTCCCGGCCGCCGCCACCTCCCAGGCGGAGCCGCCGGCGCGCGAGACGACGAGGTCGGCCGCCGACAGCGCAGCGCCGAAGTCGTCCGTGAAGCCGAGCAGCACGTACCCGGGCCGGGCTACCCGCGGCGCGAGCGACTCGAGGTGACGCTCGCCGCACAGGTGGAGCACGGCGGGGCCCTCGTCGGCCCAGGCCTCGACCGCCGCGTTGTTCAGGGCCAGCGCGCCCTGGCTCCCGCCGAACACGAGCACGACCGGACCGTCGGCGGGAAGCCCGAACAGCCGCCGCGCCTCGTCGGGCGGGACGGGCCGCGAGCGCGCCGGGATCGGCCGGCCGACGACGCGGTACTTGCCGCCGTCCCGGCCCGGGATGGGAAAGGCGAGGAAGACCCGCTCCGCGAACGGCGCCGCGATCCGGTTGGCGAGGCCGAGATGCGCGTCTGCCTCCATGAGCGCGAGCGGGATCCGCTGTGCCCGGGCGGCCAGCGCGACCGGGCCGGCCACGTAGCCGCCCCCTCCGAGCACGACGTCGGGCCGTCGCCGGCGCACGATCCGGACGCACGCCGGCACCGCCGCCGCGGCGCGGGCGAGCGCCCGCACGAGCTGCCGGCCGGGCCGGCGCGGGAGCCCTTCCACCCGGAACGCCTCGAACGGGAATCCGGCCGCGGGCACGAGCGTCGCCTCGGCCCGCTCGGCGCCCGCGAACACGACCTCGGCGCCCCGAGCCCTAAGCGACTCGGCGACGGCGAGCGCCGGCAGGACGTGCCCGGCTGTCCCGCCGGCGGCGATCAGGCATACGGGCTGGCGCTTCGACTGCGGCATGGTTGACGGCGATGTTAAGGAGGATCCCGACGGCGGCCAGCCCGACGATCAGGCTCGACCCCCCGTAGGACACGAACGGCAGCGGGATTCCGGTCAGCGGCGCGAGCCCGAGGACGGCGGCCAGGTTGACGAGCGCCTGTCCGGTCACGAGCGCCGTGATGCCCGCCGCGACCAGCTTCCCGAACGGGTCGCGGCAGCGCAGGGCGACGTTGAACCCCGCCCAGCCGAAGACGGCGAAGGCGGCCACGACGGCACCGCTCCCGACGAGGCCGAGCTCCTCTCCGACGACGGCGAAGATCATGTCGGTGTTCGCCTCGGGGAGGTAGTTGATCTTCTGGACGCTCTCGCCCAACCCGACGCCGAAGACGCCGCCGGACCCGAGCGCGATCATCGCCTGGACGGTCTGGAACCCCGCGCCCTCCGGGTCGGCCCACGGATCCATGAACGCGAAGAGCCGCTCGCGGCGATACGGCTCGAGCCAGATCGCGGCGAGCGCGAGCGCGACGAGCGTCCCGGCCGCGCCGGCGAGCACCCGGGTCGGCGTGCCGGCCACGGCGAGCATCGCGCCGGCCATGAGGACGATCGCGATCGAGGTCCCGAGGTCGGGCTCGACGATGATGAGCGCGCAGGCGGCAAGGACGACGGCCCCGATCGGCCGGGCAAGCTCCGCGAGCGTCTCCGGCGCCGCCCGGCGGGCGAGGAGCCCGGCGAGCCAGAGGCAGAGCGCGAGCTTCGCGAGCTCCGACGGCTGGAAGTCGATGATCCCCACCGGGAGCCAGCGACGGGCGCCGTTCACGCTCGTCCCCATGACGAGGACGGCTACGAGGAGGACGAAGCTCGTCAACAGGAGCGGGCCGGCGAGCGGGCGCAGCCGGCGAAACGGGACCCGCGAGAGCACGGCGAGCGCGACGAGGCCGAGCACCGCGTAGAGCGCCTGGCGCTTGAGGAAGTACGCGGGGTCGCCGTTCGCGACCGCGGCCCGTCCGGAGCTCGCGCTGTAGACCATCACGAGCCCGAACGCCACGAGGCCGAGCGTGACGAGCACGAGCAGGTGGAACTCGAGCTGCCCGGCCGCGCGGCGGGTGCGGCCGGTGCTCACAGCGCCTCCACGAGGGAGCGGAAGCGGTCGCCGCGGTCCTCGTAGTCGCGGAACTGGTCGAAGCTTGCGCATGCCGGCGAGAGCAGCACCACGTCGCCGGGCTCGGCGTCGTCCGCCGCCGCCTCGACGGCCGTCTCGAGGTCGCCGGCGACGACGTGCGGGACGCCCTCGCGCTCGAGCGCGGTCGCGAGCTCGGGGGCGGACTCGCCGATCAGGTACGCGCGCCGCACGCCCCGCTCCCGGGCCGTGCGGGCGAGGCGGTCGAACGACGCGCCCTTCCGGCTGCCGCCGAGGATCAGCCGGATGCGGTCGTACGCGGTCAGCGCGCGCTCGGCCGCCTCGGGGTTGGTCGCCTTCGAGTCGTTCACCCAGCGGACGCCCTCCACCTCCCGGACGGGCTCGAGCCGGTGCGGAACGCCGGCGAACGTCGTGAGGGCCTCCGCGATCGCCGCGTCCGGGATGCCGGCCGCGCGCGCGGCGAGCGTGGCGGCGGCGGCGTTCTCGCGGTTGTGGAGGCCCGGGAGCCGCGGCTCGGCGGGCAGCTCGTCCCCGGCGCCGAACTCGACGCGGCCGCCCCGTCCCGGCACGGCGGCAAAGCCCTGCGGGACGACGGCGGTGTCGTCCTCCGTCTGGTTCTCGAAGAGGCGGAGCTTCGCGGCGGTGTAGCCCTCGAGCGAGCCGTGGCGGTCGAGGTGGTCGGGCGTCACGTTGAGGAGCACGCCGACGTGCGCGCGAAACTCGTGGATGTCCTCGAGCTGGAAGCTCGACAGCTCGGCGACCACCCACGCCCCGGGGTCCGGCTCGACGACGGTCGCGAGCGGCCGGCCGACGTTGCCGGCCACCTCGACCGGACGGTCGGCGGCACGGAAGATCGCGCCGAGGAGCTCCGTCGTGGTCGTCTTGCCGTTCGTGCCCGTCACGCCGAGGATCGGGTTCCCCGGCAGGAAGCGGTACGCGAGCTCGACCTCGCTCCAGACCGGGACGGCACGCCGGCGCGCGGCGGCCACGAGAGGAGCCTCCGCCGGGACTCCGGGGCTTTTCACGAGCAGGTCCACGCCGTCGAGGAGCGCGGGGTCGTCCGCGCCGAGTCGCACTTCGACACCCGCCGCGCGAAGCCTCCCGGCGTCGAGCTCCTCGTCGCGGTCGGCCGCGACCACCTCGACCCCGCGCGCGGCGAGGGCGAGGGCGGCCGCCCGGCCCGACCGTGCGAGGCCGAGGACGAGGGCGCGACGGGGAAGGTCCGAGGGCGTCATCATGGGTCGGGTGCGTGTCGCGGCACTCTTCGACGTCCACGGGAATCTTCCCGCGCTCGAGGCGGTGCTCGCGGAGCCGGACGTGGCCGGCGCCGACCTCGTCCTCTGCGGCGGGGACACGGTGGCCGGGCCGTTCCCCCGCGAATGCGTGGAGCTGCTCTTCGGGCTCGGCGACCGACTCGTCGCCGTCCACGGGAACGGCGAGCGGATGGTCGTCGGGCGCGAAGGCGAGGACGCCGCCTGGTGTGCCGACCAGCTGACCGGCGAGCAGCTCGCCCGCCTCGACGCGCTCCCGCCGACCGCGGTCGTGGACGTCGAGGGCCTCGGCCGCGTCCTCCTCTGCCACGGCACTCCGGCGAGCGACACGGCGATCGTGACGCTCGTGACCCCGGACGCGCGCCTCGCCGGCATCCTCGAGGGCGTCGAGGCCGACGTCGTCCTCGCCGGCCACACGCACTCACAGATCGACCGGGTCGTCGCGGGGGTCCGCTGGGTGAACGCCGGCAGCGTCGGGATGCCCTACGAGCACGAGCCGGGCGCGCGGTGGGCGCTCCTCGGCCCGGACGTCGAGCTGCGCCGGACCGAGTACGACCGCGAGGCGGCCGCCGAGCGGATCCGCGCGAGCGGCATGCCGGAGGCGGAGCTCTACGCGACCGAGTACGTCCTCGAACGGCATCCGCCGGACGAGACCGCCCCGTACTTCGAGGGCCTCGTCGACGCCTAGCCCCACGCCCATGGGGCGTCCGGTACGGCTGAGCACCGGATCGCGTCACGGTGATCCGAACCAGGTGGTCAGCGCGTCGCGCAATCCGGTATCCGTGCCGTCCCCCACCCAGGCGACGTATCCGTCGGGTCTGACCAGCACGGCAGCGGGCGCGGCCACCCGGCCCAGGGCCGGAAGCTCCCAATCGCCGGCATATTCCGCGTCGATCGCCGCCACTCGGTGCGCCCACGGGGAGAGGTCGAGGTCCCAGGGCTCGCCGAGGTTCAGAAGGAGCGGGTGGGCGTCGTGGAGGAGGGTGAACACCCGCACCGCTCCCGCGGGGGTGACCAGGTCGAGATCGGGCATGCGGCGTCCAAGCAGCGGGTGACCCTCGCCGAGGTCGTAACGAATGTCCAGGCCGGACATCATCGCGGCGAATCGCTTACGCGGCTCGTCCATGCTCAGCAGCTCGGAGACGGTGTCGCGCAACGCCTCGATGCGGTCGTCGGGGCGCATGAGCGCGACTTGCGCCATCGTGTTGCGCAGCACGCGGGCAGCGACCGGGTGGCGCTCGGCGTGGTACGTGTCCAGCAGGCGTTCCGGCGCCGTCCGGTTGACCACCTGGGCCAGCTTCCAGCCCAGATTCACCGCATCCTGCACACCGGTGTTGAGGCCCTGTCCACCGACCGGGGAGTGCACGTGCGCCGCGTCGCCGGCGAGCAGGATCCGTCCCTCGCGGTAGGCCGCGGCCTGCCGAGTCATGTCGGTGAACCTGGAGATCCATGCGGGACTGTGGATCCCGTAATCGGTCCCGTAGACGGCGACGAGCGCCTCGCTGAGATCGCGCAAGGTGGGTTCGGCCGTGGCTCCGACGTGGGACTCGGTCAGCATGACCCCCACCGTCCCTCCTTCCTTGTAGACCACTTCGCCGTCGCGGATCTCGTAGTCCACCTTGCCCAGCGCATGCATGCCAGAGGCATCGCGGCGGATGCCCAACTCGGGCTCCTCGGTCATCTCGACCTGGGCGATCAGGGCGCTCGTGGTCGCATCCCAGCCGGCGAACTCGATGCCGGCTGCTCGACGGATCAGACTGCGTCCTCCGTCGCACCCGACGAGATATTCCGCCCGCAGCGGCCGGCCGTCGGACAGCTGGACGTCGACGCCGGTCTCGTCCTGTGCGAAACCGATCACCTCGCTGCCGTAGGAGACCGGCACGCCCAGCTCGTCGACCCAGCCCGCCAGGATGCGCTCGATGTGGTTCTGCCACAGCCCGAGCCCGTAGTTGTGCCGGGTGGGGAAGTCGCTGATGTCCAAACGCACCGAGGCGAAGCCCGCGACCTGGGCCACCTGTCCTTCCGCGAGGAACCGATCGGCGATTCCACGCTGGTCGAGGACCTCGATGGTGCGTGAGTGGAGGCCACCCGCGCGCGAGCCGGCGAGGTTTTGGCTGGCGCGCCGCTCGACGATCGCGACGTCGACCCCCGCCAACGCCAGCTCGCCCGCCAACATCAGCCCCGTCGGACCGCCTCCGGCTACCACCACCGCATGTTCGGCCATACGCCACCCCCATCCCGTGGGTTCTGCCTCGCCCTAGGTCGCGAACTCGGAGAAGTACCGGTAGTACAGGACGAACGCGCAGGCGCAGAGGATCGCGCCGACGATCCAGAAGCGGACCATGATGCGCGTCTCCGACCAGGCCTTCATCTCGAAGTGGTGGTGGAGCGGCGCCATGAGGAAGACGCGCCGGCCGGTCCACCGGAACGCCACTACCTGGATGATCACCGAGAGCGCCTCGATCACGAAGACGCCGCCGATCAGGATGAGCAGGGCCTCGGTCTTCGTCATGATCGCGAACGCGGCGAGCGCGCCCCCGAGGCCCATCGAGCCGGTGTCCCCCATGAAGACCTGCGCGGGGAAGGCGTTGTACCAGAGGAACCCGATCGAGGCCCCGATCAGGCTCGCCCCGAGGATCGCCAGGTCGAGGTCCTCCGGGTCCGGCGAGCGGGCCCGCACGCTGACGAGATACGCGACCACCCCCATCGCCGTGTAGGTGAAGATCGCGATCGTCGACGTGCCCGCCGCGAGTCCGTCGAGCCCGTCGGTCAGGTTCACGCCGTTCGACGCGCCGGCGATGATCACGAACAGGAGGCCGTACCAGGCCCACCCGAGCGGGATGTTCCAGTCGGCGAGCGGCAGGTAGATGCTCGTCTTGAAGTCCGCGTCGTAGACGACCAGGGCGACGACGAGTGTGATCACGGCGAGCAGCAGCAGCTTCCAGCGGCCGGCGAGGCCGAGTGAGCGCCGGTGGGTGAGCTTCGTCCAGTCGTCGACGAACCCGATCGCGGCGCAGCCGAGCGTGACGAAGAAGGCGGTCAGCGCGGGCAGCGTCCGCTGCGTGAAGACGAGGAACGGGATCGACATCGAGATCATGATCAGGAGGCCGCCCATCGTCGGCGTGCCCTGCTTGGCGACGTGGCCCGCCGGGCCCTCCTCGCGGATGTGCTGGCCGAGCTCGTTCCGGCGCAGGAACTCGATGAACTTCGGCCCGGCCGCGATCGCGATGACCATGCCGATGATGCCCGAGAGGAGGACACGTTCCACGACTGGGCTCGCTCAGTGCGGCGCGGTCTCGACCGCGAGCGCGTCGGCGAGGATCTCGAGGCCCACGGCACGCGAGGCCTTGAGGAGCACGCAGTCCCCGGCGCGAAGCACGGCCTCCGTCTCGGCGATCGCCGCCTCGGCGTCCGGCGCCCACCGCGTCTCCTCGATGCCCCGCGCACCCTCGAGGTAGCCGCGGGCGAGCTCCCCGACGGCGACGAGCGCGCCGACGCCCGTGTGCGCGGCGGCCCGGCCGACCTCCTGGTGGTAGGCGGGGCCGTCCGGCCCGAGCTCGGCCATGTCCCCGAGGACGGCGACCGTGCGCCTCCCGTTCGCGCGATCTCGGAGGTGCTCGAGGGCGGCCGTCATCGAGAGCGGGTTCGCGTTGTAGGCGTCGTTGATGAGGAGGCCGCCGCCTTCCAGGGGAAGCTCCTCGCCGCGCCAGCGCGAGAGCCGGATGTGCGGAGCGCCTCGGGAAGCGTCGGCCAGCGGCAGGCCGAGCGCGTGGAAGGCGGCGAGCGCCGGCAGCAGGTTCTCGGCGTTGTGGCGCGAGGCGAACGGCAGGTCGAACTCGAGCTCCTCTCCGAGCGCGAGCACCGTGACGTGCGACCGGTCGCCGGCAGGGGTGAAGGCGGCGAGCTGAACGTCGCCTTCCGGCCCGAAGCGCACGACACCGACATCCGTCCGGTCGAGGTACGGCTCGAGGAGCGGATCTCCTGCGGGCACGACCGCCGTGCCGCCCGGCTCGAGATGCCGGATCAGCTCTGCCTTCGCCTGCGCGACGCGCTCGACCGTGCCGAGCAGCTCGAGGTGCACCGGGCCGATCTTCGTGATCACCCCCACGTGCGGGCGCGCCGTCGTGCAGAGCTCGGCGATCTGCCCGACGCCGCGCATCCCGAGCTCGAGGACGACCACCTCCGTGCGGGGGCCGATCCTCGCAAGCGTGAGCGGGAGACCGATCTCGTTGTTCTGGCTCCCCTCCGCGGCCACCGTCCTGCGGTGCGGGCGGACGAGCGCCGCGAGGATGTCCTTGGTCGAGGTCTTCGCGATCGAGCCCGTGATGCCGACGACCTGCGCCTCGCTGCGCATGCGGACCGCATGGGCGATCGCCGCGAGCGCCGCGAAGGCGTCGTCCGGAACGAGCGCGGCGGCCGCGCCTCCGGCGAGCGCCTCGTCGGCGAAGTCCCGGCCACGGCCCACCGCAACGAAGAGATCGCCGGGGTCGACCCGCCGAGAGTCGACCGTGAGCCCCCTGGCCTCGGCGGCCCCATCGGCCCGGCGGAGCTCCCCGGGCGCGAGAGCCGCGATCTCGTCGAGCGCGAGCGGGATCACGCGGCAGCCCGCAGCCGCCGCAGGACGTCCCGGGCCACCTCGCGGTCGTCGAAGGGAACCGTCCGGTCGGCAAAGGTCTGGCCCGGCTCGTGGCCCTTGCCGGCGATGAGGACGACGTCGCCCTCCTCCGCACGCTCGAGCGCGGACGCGATCGCGGCGGCGCGGTCGGGCTCGCCCTCCGCCGTCCCGTCGGTCCCCGCCAGCACCTCGGCGATGATCGCCTCCGGATCTTCGCTCCTCGGGTTGTCGGACGTGACGATGACGACGTCCGCGAGCTCGGTCGCGACCGCTCCCATCCGCGGCCGCTTCTCCCGGTCGCGGTCGCCGCCGCAGCCGAACACGCAGACGACGCGGCCCGTCGCGAGCGCCCGCGCCTCGGCGAGGACGTTCGCGAGCGCCGCCGGCGTATGGGCGTAGTCGACGAGCACGGCGAACGGCTGCCCCTCGTCGACGGCCTCGAATCGCCCGGGAACGCCGGTCAGGTGCGCGACGCCGCGCGCGATCGCCTCGTCCTCGACGTCCAGTAGGCGGGCCAGGGCGGTTGCGGCTAGCACGTTCTCGACGTTGAAGCGACCCCGCAGGCGGGTCTCGAGCGCGAGACCGCCGAGCTCGAACCTGGAGCCGGACGCCGCGATCTCGAGCCCGGAGGGGCGCAGGTCCGCCGCCGCGGACTCGATTCCGAACGTGAGCGGGCGGTCGCCGAGACCTGCGAGCTCGGCCGCGATGCGCCGCCCATAGGGGTCGTCGACGTTCAGCGCGGCCGGCGGTCGGCGGCCGTCCACGTCCGGCTCGACGAAGAGCCGGCGCTTCGCGTCGAAGTACGCGTCGAGCGTGCCATGGAGGTCGAGGTGCTCGGGCGAGAGGTTCGTGAATCCGAGCGCCCGGAAGCGGACGCCGACGAGGCGGCGGAGCTCGGATCCGTGCGAGGACGCCTCCATCGCGACGGAGCGGTCGCCCGCGTCGAGCATCTCGCGGAAAATGCGCTGCAGGTCGACGGACTCGGGGGTGGTGTGCGTGACCGCCCGGCGCTCGCCGCCGATCCGGCTCTCGATCGTGCCGAGCAGGCCGGGGCTGCGCCCGGCGGCGGCCAGGATGGCGTAGAGGACGAACGCCGTGGTCGTCTTGCCGTTCGTCCCCGTGACGGCGCCGACGGCGAGCTCGCGGGTGGGCCGGCCGAAGAACGCGTCCGCTGCGAGGGCGAGCCCGGCCCGCGCGTCGGGAACGACGAGCTGCGGGACGTCGAGGGGCAGCTCGTGCTCGACGAGCAGTGCGACCGCGCCACGGTCGACTGCGTCCCCGGCGTAGTCGTGACCGTCGGCGCGGAATCCCGGGACGCACGCGAAGAGCGCCCCCGGCAGGACCGCCCGCGCGTCGTACGCGAGGTCGGTGACGTCGACGGGAGCGGCGTGCACGGTGCGGGCGGCCCGCACGGCCTCACTCAGACGCTGGAGCTCGATGGCGAGCGATTCTACCCGAGCGCCCGGCCCCCTCCCCGGAGGAGGCCCTCGAGGAAATACCTGCAAACCGGCACACTTTCGACCCACCACGAACACTGACACGTTCGAACTCCACCGATAGGATCTTCGGTGGGCGGCGGCGGGGGCTGGTTACACGCGCGCGTCTGAACCACGGAGGTGGCCGCGCGTCGGGAGCGCGTCACCGAGCCCCGGGTCGGGCGCGGCCTCAGCCGGTGCCGAGCTCGCCCGGGACGTCGGGCGGCACCTGGAAGTACTGGAGCGCGAACTCCGCGATCTCTCGGAACGCGGGCGCCGCGGCCGTTCCGCCCCAGATCGTCCCGCGTGGCTCGTCGACGGTGACGAGCGCGACGAAGCGCGGGTTCTTCGCGGGCGCGAAGCCGACGAAGGAGGCGACGTAGCGGCTGTCCGAGTAACCGCCGTGCACCGGATCCGGCTTCGCGGCGGTGCCCGTCTTGCCGGCCACCCGATACCCCGGGACGTGAGCCTCGACGCCGGATCCCTC
>Ga0210115_1000351_pt1 | contig 13204 bp, 13 predicted proteins | sample MayberryNW_TuleB_2_FD_185526 | JGI IMG/M metagenome (GOLD analysis project Ga0210115, IMG submission 185526) | Wetland microbial communities from San Francisco Bay, California, USA, that impact long-term carbon sequestration - MayberryNW_TuleB_D2... | ecosystem: Environmental > Aquatic > Marine... | reverse complement strand
CTGCAGCGAGTTTTCCCAATTCCGCGAAGCGCTCGTGCCGCGCCCTGTTCTCGATGTAAAGCGATTGATTGGGATGGCTTTTGCAATACACCAGCTTCAACCGGCGTTCGGCATCCGCCTCATTGACATTCTGGTCGATACCGCCCGCGCTGATTATATCGGGTGTTTCTTCCACCGTTCTCCTTTTTCTTCACAGCGACAACCGGGCGCGCTGCGTTTAATGCACCCACAGGAATCTCTGAAAGATAGACTCAGCCAGAAAGCCTTTGAGTTACGTCGTTTTGACGTGCCTGCAGACACTCTATGATAGCTAATCGCAAGGCGATTCAGAAGCGGTGATTGTCTAATATTGGACAAATCTGAAAATTCTTTTATTCGGCAGTAGCGATAGGCTTTGCCCGTATTGTTTCGAGGCGCAAATGCGTCCGAACTAAACGGTCGGAGGCGTGTTGAAACGAATTAACCGCCGATCGACGGGTTCCTTTTTGAGAGATGCATCTTTCAGAATCCTCCGTAAAACCAGACAAGCGCTTTCATAGGCCTCTTCTGTATCAGTGGCATATTCAAAGGCGACATCGCTGATTGTGGCTACGAGCTCTTTGTTGTCGGTCCTATGGTCACTACGGTTCACTTTCATGTCGCTTCCATGATTAAAAAATAGCAAAGATCCGAAGTTATCGTCCGGGCGCGCATAAATAGCCCTAGGGCCAACGGCGAAGATCTCTGGTCTCGTTTCCGGATTCGATGCCAGATTTCATCCTTCCTGCCTACACTAGGCCACCCGCCGCTGCCGTACTCTCACACGACGTCGGCCTGTTGTTTATGCGATGGCTTCCGTCCGCTTTCGTGGCAGCGTTTGAGTCCCTGCCGGATGTATTGCGGGCACAGATCGAGAGCGGTGCAAATGGAGAGAAAGGAGAAAGCCCAATGGGAATCATCGCTAAACAACCACTCCTCGGCTTCCTCACCCAAACGCTTGGCGCGACGTGTAGCGCAAACAAATTGGTACTGAAAGGACTCCACCGCATCTTCAAGGATAGCGCACATTAAAGCTGCTTCCGGCTGCCGCGCTGCGTGGCTGGCACGACCATATATGGCCTCCTCCGCAAGGAGACCTTCGCCGGACCGCGGCCTAGGGTCAGCGGGTGCGGCCTGAGCTAGTCCATTTTGGTGAGCGTGGCTATGTGTCGCGTACATCTCGCCCTCCCTCGTAAGAAGAATATTTCCCTGGTGAGGTTTCTGCGTGCCAGATGCTCAACTTCCCGCGGTGACTCGCAGATCTCGCGTTTCTCCATGGTTCAGTCTTAGCAAGAGCGATGTTTTGATCCCGAAGCGCGCTGAATACTTCTATCCGCCCAATATTTCCCGCTTCTCTTCTTGATAGGACTGCTTTTCGGCTTCCGTATCGGTCTTGACCGAATCGCGGTGAGGGCCGACGAACTCTTTTCCTTTTTTCGCGATTTCCTCGGCAGTCTCGCGCAGCTTTGCCGCCCGTTGATTCAAATACTCAAGGCTTTTTTTGCTGCGCTCGCGAAGTAATTCGCGCGTCTCCTTGCGTGCGAGCAGCACGGAGCCAGCAGCGCCAAGGCCGATCCCTAATAGAAGGTAAGAAAATTTGCCTGACTCTGTCGTTTTCATGATTTCACTCTCCTTTTTCATATTTGGTTCATGACACTGCCTTCGATTTAAAGAGTTCACTCACATGAATAATACAAACAACCAAAGGCGGCCGATACAACACTTCCCCTGTTTTTTATTGGCATTTGATTGCCTGATTAATTGTGGCCAGAAGTTCTTCGCCAAAATAGGGTTTCTGAAGCACGCCGCTCAGCTCTCCTTTTGCCAACCGTAATTCAGCGTCGGCGGCCACATAACCACTGGCAAGGATTCCTTTTATCTTTGGATTGATTTTCTTCATCTCTTGAAAGGCTTCCCAGCCGTTCAGGTTTGCCAAACCGAAATCGAGGATTGCTACAGTGATCTCGTCTTTGTGCCGGTTATGCACTTTCACGGCTTCAGCGCCGTCTCGCGCCGTCAGAACGCTAAATCCTTCTTTCTCCAGCAATCTTTGCATCAATCCTGAGAGCCTCGTATTGTCTTCAGCGTAGAGAATCGTCTGACGATCTCGTGGCCGTTCTGTGTTGTTTTGCTCTGCTGGAGGGGTGATATCGTCTGCCGCTGTTTCGTCTCTCGGTATGGGCAAATAGATATAAAATGTCGAACCGCACCCCGGTTCACTGCTTACCTCGATGAAGCCGGAATGTTTGCTGACGATATCGTGAACTATCGAAAGACCGAGACCGGTCCCTTGGCGCGGCTTCTTAGTGGTAAAATATGTTTCAAAGACGCGATTCCTGACGGTTGCCTTCATTCCAACGCCGGTATCTGTGACGCTCAGGTATACATATTGTTCTGCTCTGGCTTCGGGAAAACGTTGGCGCAGCACGGCACCCAAGATCGTGCTGGTTTGCACAAGAATTTTGCCGCCTTCCGGCATCGCATCCCGCGCATTAAGGCAGAGATTGAGTATGGCCTGATATATAAGACCTGCATCGATCATGATCATCGGCACGCGCGGATCGAGATCTGCGGCGAAGCCAATTGTCGCCGGAAACATCGGAGTCAATGAGTTAGTCGTCCGTTGGAGCACGTCATTGATATCGGCGAGGTCGAATTTTGTCTCAGTCTTTCTCCCAGCCGCGAGCAACTGCCGCGCCACCGCCACGCCCTCCTCGACGGTTGCTGTGATCACCTCGGCATCCTCCACAACCTTATTTCGCTCCGCAGGGTGGCTCATGATCAGTTCCGCATATAAATGGATGACACTTAAAATGTTATTGAAATCGTGAGCTACTCCGGCCGTGAGCTTACCTACACTTGCCGTCATCTCTGAATGCCGTAGTTGCTCGTGAAAATCTTTGCTCTCTTCGATAAATCTCATTAGATTCGCATTTGCCCTGACCAAATCCGCCGTGCTTTCGGCGATCCGCACCTGCAACTCTCTATTAAGCTGCTGCAGCTGCTCTTCCACCCTGGTCCTATTCTCAATGTGCGCCTGTAGTCCGACGTTTGCAGCGCCTAAGTCCTGGGCTCGTTGATGTTCGTTGCTGGCTGCGGCCCGTGCTTGCCATAGTTGCCAGGAAACCGAGGCGAATTGAGCTAATGTCTTGATGATCCGTTCGTCTTCCTGATCGAATTTGCGGCGTTCGTCGTGAGCACCGACCCATACGGTGCCGATCGGTTTGTGCCCGACGTGAAACGGGGTGAGCAAGGCCTCGACGAGGGGCGGCTCTGATTTTAGGTCAGGAAAAACGCGCTCCGCCATGTACATGAGCTGCGTTGCGTTGCGGTCAATTGTGATCCCGCTAGGACTTGCGTCTCTGGGCATCCTTGCGTGAAGGCGATTGCTAAAGACTCCCGTCACGGCCTCCCATCGGAACACCTCCCCACCGTCCTGTTGCTCTAAGAGACTGATCCCCGCGGTGTCAGCGCGGCAAAGTTGCAAGGCCGTCTCCGCAAGCCTTTGCAGGATCTTATCGGGTGCATCCGCAAGGGTCTGCGCCAGCGCTAACAAAGCCTGATTTTCGGCTTCATAATTGGGCGCTCTGGAGGGCCTATTTCGCAGCTCAGAATTTATGATGATATCTTCCAACCCGAATGGCGATTGGTTCAAATTCATATAGCCTCCCGTTTGGCATCTCCCATATAACCCGGGGCTCTTTGTCAAAGAACGCAAATTACTGTGCCTCCCTATAAAAACGATGTCTAAAATTGAACAAATTGAATAAAAAACTTCACACTACAGTCACGCTCATTCAGCGTTGATTTCTCAATCCCACCGGTCAGTATGGATTTAAGCGCTCAAGATAAAAACCTCCAAAAGAATGATTATTGTGTCCGCTCCAGGACTACAAAAGATCGCGCGTTGACACGTACGCAATGCACGTTAGTCACTTTCGTCTTATTTAGCTTAATCGAACGGCCGCAGGGTTGCGGTCGGCGTTAGATGGCGATCCGTTTCGATGACTCGCGCTCGTAAACGGGCGGAAATCACGACTTATCGCTTAAGCTCCGTGATTTTTACCGGAGTGATGCTCTTTAATCCGCAAGAAACAAAGTGCAGACTTGAATGAATCTATGTGAATCGATCGTAAGGAGGTAAGTCATGCTCAAACGGGTTATCGGCCAGGAAACTCAAGTCGCATCGCCCCCGAATCACCAATGGTTGAACTTAGACGCCTTGGCGCAGGTGGAGGTTACCTCGGAGGAAGCGGCGCATCCGATCGAGTCAGGATTGCTGCCGGGAAGCGAATCGGGATGGCGAGCTGCGCAACCGGGACCGCAGACCGTGCGCCTCGTGTTCGACCAGCCGCAGAGAATCAAGCGCGTGCATTTGGAGTTTCACGAAATTGAGTTGGAGCGCACTCAGCAGTTTGTGCTGCGGTGGTCGTCAAACGGCGGAGAGTCATATCGGGAAATCGTGCGCCAGCAGTATAATTTCAGCCCGCCCGGCACGACACGCGAGTGCGAGGATTATCCGGTGGATCTCGACGGCGTCACCACGCTTGAACTGAGCATCGTACCAGAGATCAGCGGCGGATCTGCGCGCGCGTCGCTAGCGCAGTTACGCCTTGCCTGAGTACTGCTGAATGAACTAGGCGATCTGAGCTAGATAATCGGTGAGCTTTTTCTCTTTGATGATGAAGAACCGATCTTTATTTGTCTCAATCAATCCCAGGTTATGAAATCGCTGCATAAACAAGCTGATGCGGGGCCGCGTCGTGCCGACCATCTCGGATAGTTCTTCGTGCGTGATCTTGAGCTCGATGCGGATGCTGCGCGGGTCTTTCTTACCCATCGTGCGCGCCAACTGCAACAGCGTCTGACCCAAGCGCTGCTCGCTGTCTACCGTCACCAGATTGGCGATGACCTGCTGCTGATCGGCGATGCGCACGGCCAGGTACCGCACGAATCCCTCGAAGAGTGAATCGCGTTTGAGACGATCAAAAAACTGACCGCAAGGTATTAGTTTTAATGTCGTTGCTTTCATCGCCGTCGCCGTCTCCTGGCGCGCGCCTAACCCGGACAGACACAGCTCGCCGAAAATGTCGCCGCCGCCATGGATCGCCAGAAGGCATTCTTTGCCTTCGGTCGAGAGCATCAGCAGTTTGATCTGGCCACTTTCAATGAAATAGACCACCTCGTCTTGATCGCCCGTGTTGTAGACGTTGGCGTGCCTGGCGATCTTGATCGCGCGAGTGTTAAGGGTCTCGCGCTGCAACGAATCACGTAACTGCCGCTTGAACTCGTCTGCTTGAGGAGTCTCTTGAATCATGCTCATAGCTCCTTTCGGTGACGATATTGCGTGACATTGAGAATTAATCGTTAATGAGCCGCTCGCAGGCCGTTCAGCCGCGCTTCTGGATAGGCATCAAAACATGCGCGGGTGCCCGAGTGGGAGTTATAATCTGTCTCCTATTATCTACCAAAAAGGGCGACAATACTCCACGTTCGTCCTCGGTGAGGATCATCGAATCGACCATTGAATTTCATTTTGAGCATCTCTTCGATCCAACCTTTCGCCGCCGGGAGGACTCTATCTAATATTGGACAGTTTCATTTTTTGAGCTGCAGTTTTCAAGCGAGTTCAGGATAGCCCGAATACTGCCGGTAGCCATGGCAATGCTGGTGTCCGCGGCGCCGTAATAGAGACGCAGGGTATCGCCATCGGGAGCGATTGTCGTACCGCAGGGAAACACAACGTTGTCGACATCGCCGCGCTGCTCATAATCTTCTTGCGGACCGAAGACCCATTCATCGCTGCGTTTCAAGCATCGCTCAGGCGCTTCTAATTCAAACAAAGCCAGCCCTAACCGGTAAATCGCTCCGGCGGCCGTCTGGCGTACGCCGTGATAGATCACCAACCAGCCTTGCGGCGTCAATATGGGCGGTGGGGAGAGGCCTATTTTGTTAGCGTCCCACCAGGCGCCGCGGCGCGCTTCGAGCATCAGCTTGTGGCCACCCCAGTGGCATAGGTTCTCGGAAAAAGATATCCACATATGCGCTCGCGGCGCGCTTACCGGGCGATGGATTAAAGCCCATTGACCGCCGATGCGATGAGGAAGTAGCGCCGCATCTTTGTCTTCCGGCGGCATGATGACCCCATAGCGCTCGAAATCTTGGAAATTTTCCGTGAGCGCGAGCGAAACGCCCGGGCCGTCGCGCGTATACGCGGTGTAGACCACCGCGTATTTTTTCAGTTCCGCAACGTAAGTGATGCGCGGATCTTCGATACCCCATAACTCTTCCGGATAACGTTCGGGATCGGCCGGCAGTGTCGGTGGGGAATCGATCTGCCAATGGTCTATGCCATTGGCGGAACGGGCGACACATAAATGGGAATGGCCGCGGCGGTCTTCGACGCGACATAGCAGAAGCGTCGTGCCGTCGGGCAGTAAGGCGGCTCCCGGATTAAACACGCTATTTACCGGATAAGGCCAGTCCGCGGCGGTTAAGATGGGGTTGAGCTTGCAACGCTCAAATAATTCGACTTGATGATTGGCCATTAAGAGCCCGCCTCCACCGACAGCAGCGTGTTTTCAGCTAGACGTAGCTCAAGCATGGCCTGAAGAAATGCCAGGGAAGACTCCGCGCCCTGATTTTCGTTCGGACGGTCGGCATGCAACCCATCTCGACAACCGCCTGTCGTTGGATCGTAGATAGGAACGTTAAGATCGTTGCGGCCGAGGAACCAGTCAAAAGCGCGCCGTGCTTCCTTGTACCAGCTCTTGTCGCCTGTGATCCGATGCGCTTCGAGACAAGCGGAAACCATCGCTTGAGCCTCCACTGGTTGCTGATCGAAGCGGGAGCGTTCGCCGCCGCGCTGATAAAAACCGTTGGAGCCGATGGGGACAAAATGACCGCCATTCGTCTGGTCCCGCTGAATATCAGCGAGCCAGGTAAGCGACTCGAGCGCGGCGTCATTCATGGCTGTGTTCGGCATCGATTGACCGCACATCAAAAAAGCGTGGGGCAGCGCGGCGTTGCAATAACTCAGACTTTCTTCAAACCAGCACCATTCTGGCGAGTGATTGGCTTGATACAACGTGAGCAACCTTCCAGCCAATTCCTCGCGCACCTGACTTGCCCGGCGGTCGCCATCGTAGCGGCGCAGATATTCGTGGACGCCGATCAGCGCGAAGGCCCAGGCCCGCGGACTCGTGGTCGTCAGAATCGACGGCAATGCCTGCTCGAACAGCCGTCCCGCCATACTCTGGAGACCAGGTATGTTAGAGCGGCCCAACAGCGTGCCCAAGGCGCAAAGGGTGCGGCCGTGGCTGTCGTCTGAACCGCTCGCTTCCAACCAATTGCGCTGGTAATCCATAAAATTGCGGAAGCGTTTGGTCTCGGCGTTGAAGGCATAGCAGATGAAAGCGAGATAGCGCGAGATGATCTCGGATGCTTCGGAGTTGCCCAGTTCATCCGCTAAGACACTTACCATCAGCGCTCTGGAGTTGTCGTCGACGGTGTAGCCTTCGCGATAGTTGGGCAAAGTAAAAAGGGCGTGCTGCAACATGCCGGTATCATCGGTCATGCGCCGCAAGTGATCCAGTTTCAGGGGCGGCAGTTCCGCCGGCCGCTTGTCGAGCGGCTTCACCGCGAAAACACTCGGTGTAAAATTGCGCTTCTCGGCTCTGGCGCGAGCAAAACTCTCCAGGTAGCGGCGCGCTACCTGCGGCCAGATCATCTCGCGTCCGAACATATAAGCCCGCTTGCGCATGGCGTGGCGCTTGGCTTCGTTGTCCAATAGGTCGATGACTTGAGCGGCCAACGCCGGCGGATCGCGGAACGGCACCAAAGCGCCCCGTTCATCAGCGAGCATTTCTTCAGCGTACCAATAAGGCGTCGAGATGATTGCTTTGCCTGCTCCCAGAGTATAGGCGAGCGTGCCCGAAACGATCTGCGCCGGCTTCTGATAGGGTGTGATGTAAATATCAGCCGCGCCGATGAACTCGACCAGTTCTTCCGATGTGACAAACTGATTGTAAAAAATGACTTGTCCCTCGACGCCTTTTTCCTGCGCGAGCCATTGCAAAGACAAACGATAGGATTCACCGTCGTGCTGCTTGACGTGAGGGTGGGTTGCGCCGACGATGAAATAGACGACGTTTGGATGCTTGGCGAGTATCACAGGCAAAGCCGCGATAGCATTTTCGATTCCTTTGTTCGCGGAAAGCAAGCCGAAGCTAAGCAACACGACTTTGCCTTCGACGCCGAACAGATCCTTATGAAATCCGGGATCGACAAAAGGCAGGTCAGGAATACCGTGAGCTATGACGTCGATTTTGTGCGGCGATACGCGATAGATTTCGCGCAGGAACGTCGCGCCGCGTTGGCTCATGACGACCAAGCGATCTGAGAGCGCCGCTACTTCTTCCAGAACCCGGCGCTGGTGCGCATCCGGTTCGCGTAGAATCGTGTGAAACGTCGTCACGATGGGCATGCGTAATTCACGCAGCAAAGCCAAGATGTGACTTCCGGCCCGACCGCCGAAGATGCCGTATTCGAACTGTAGGGACACGACATCCACGCTATTGATATTCAAAAAATCGGCGGCGCGATGATAAGAGTCGATGTCCTTTTCGGCTAATTCGAAACGCACCCTTGCTGGATACGCATAGCCGGCTTCATTGTCGTTTACCGGCACGGCGATACAACTGGCGCCGGGGTGCTCGACGGCAATCGCCTCGCACAAATCCGTAGTGAATGTGGCAATACCGCACTGGCGCGGCAAGTAATTGCCGATAAAGGCAATGCGCTTGCTGTCCGACTTGCTAGAATACCGGTCCATAAAGAAATCTCCTTGCTCGCCTCGCCGCCTTTTTGTTTCGCTGTTTCCTGGTTGAAAAACGCAAAGAGGCGGTGCCCAAGGGGACCGCCTCTTTAAAACCCGGTCGAGATTGGACCGAGCATGCGCTAATGGACTTTGGGATGCCAACGGTTACATTGGTATAAGACTATATCAGAGTTTGCGGGTAAAGATACCTTGGCCTGATTAAACCTCGGAAGATCCGTTAACATCGGTGGCTTCCATTCATCGCGCCGGTGATCTGATCGGCCGTTTGCATCTTCTACAGGTCCACCATTCCTGAGAGATGGCCGCCGAAAATTTGTTCGCGAGAATACGTCTAGCAGAGCAGGCTGAAAGTGTTTAAGCTTTTACAAGGAAAAGCAATCGAAACCGCCTCCGCTTACGAAAGAGGATACCCGCATGAAACTTGAACTACTGGCCGTGTTGTTATTGATCGGCGCTTGTGCTCCTTCGCAACCGTATAGATCTGGATCAGGAACATACGGCGGAACCACGGGCGCCGGACCGGGTGGTGCCGGGGTGACTACCGAGGCCAAACCGGCGAACAGCTATAGCCAGGACGCGGTCGAGTGCGAGCGCAAAGCAGCCCTTTCTCAGGCCGGCGGTAAAGGCGAAGCTTTCGCGAGCTGCATGCGATCCAGAGGACACACGCCCGGCCGGTAGTTCTGAAATGCTGCGCACCAACAATCCACTGTTGCTGCTTAGTGCCTCCCTTCGTTTCAGATGACTTCAACAACATTCAATGGCCGCTGAAGGTTGAACCGCTTGCAGAGAACAAATCCGATGCTACGAGTTTGGCGTTTTCGTGAGGCCCGTTGACACCGCGACGGTTGGTTGAATAGTGTTCGCAGCAAAGCGAAAATGGGGATAAAAAGGCGCTCGTGAAAAAGGTATTGGCAATAATTCTCGGCGGAGGGGCTGGAACCCGGCTTTATCCTCTGACCAAACTTCGCGCAAAACCGGCGGTTCCGCTCGGCGCGAAGTATCGGTTGATCGATATTCCCATCAGCAATTGCATTAATTCAGAGATCCAGCGGATTTATGTTTTGACGCAATTTAACTCCGCCTCCCTGAATCGGCACATTGCGCGCACCTACCATCTGGCGGCTGCTGGTTTCTCTCCGGGATTCGTCGAAGTACTCGCGGCGCAGCAAACGCAGAATAGCCCGAGTTGGTTCGAAGGAACCGCTGACGCGGTCCGTAAATATCTCTGGTTGTTCGCGGAGTGCGATGCGGATCAATATCTCATTCTGTCCGGCGACCATTTGTATCGGATGAATTACGCGGACTTCATCAACCGTCATCGCGAAACCGAAGCGGACATTACCATATCGGTAGTACCGATGGATGAAAGCCGTGCTTATGACTGCGGTTTGATGAAAATCGATAGAACGGGGCGCGTGACGGCTTTCAGCGAAAAACCCAAAGGCGGCGCGCTCGCGGCGATGCAGGTGGACACCACCGTCCTAGGCTTGACGCCTGAAGAGGCGGAAAATTCACCCTACATCGCCTCTATGGGCATCTACGTTTTTGAAAGGGATGTGATGCACGATCTCTTGAACCAGTCGCCGAACTGTACCGACTTCGGCAGAGAGATCCTCCCGGCGGCTCTGGCGAGCCACAATGTGCAGGCCTATTTGTTCCATGACTACTGGGAGGATATTGGAACGATTGAAGCGTTTTACAACGCCAATCTCGCGCTCACCGAGCAGCCTGATCCGCCTTTCAGTTTCTATGATGAAAAAGCGCCGATCTACACGCGCTCGCGCTATCTGCCGCCGACCAAGTTGCTCGATAGCCGAGTCATCGAATCGATGGTCGGTGAGGGTTGCATTCTCAAAGAATGTACCGTGCAGCGTTCGGTGATAGGTATTCGCTCTCGTATCGAAACCGGCTGTGTTATCGATAACGCCCTGTTGATGGGTTCGGACTTCTACGAATCGCCCGCGGAGCGATTACAGACTCTCAATAGCGGCAAAGTCCCGTTGGGAGTCGGCGCCAATACAGTTATCCGGAGGGCGATCGTCGACAAAAACGCGCGCATCGGACGCAACGTACAGCTGATAAACAAAGACAGTGTGGTGGAGGGCAGCCGCGAGGAACTCGGCTTCGTGATTCAAAACCGGATTGTCGTCGTGATCAAGAACGCGACGATTCCCGACGGAATGATCATCTAAGGGACATGGATCAAAAAATAACGGGATCGTTCAATCGTCGCAGAACCAGTGACCTCTTCAGTTATTTAAATCGCGGGTGGCTGCTCGACTCGCGGCTCCGTGGTGTGCGATTCGTCCGTCGCCGTCTTGTCGGACTTAGCCTTTTCATTGCGCCGTTCCATTCTGCGCGCCGCCTTTTGTTGCTGTTTCTCTTTGCGGGCCCAGGCCTTTTGACGCTTTTTGAATGTTTCCATATGCTCCTCCTCCTTAATACCGTTGATCACAGCGAGCCGGTTCAAAGTCGGCCGCCGATTTAGACCCCGGTCATAACTGATCCGGGCATGTGCTGATTGGAAGATCGGGATCGCTACGATATGTCGTTAACTACTATAGCAGATTATGCGCGTGAAACCACGGCGCAAGGGATGATTCTAATCTACAATCCTCGTTGCGCTGCATCGACTACATCTCTGGACGCCGGTCTGCGGCGATCGCGTCTTCGAGCAATGCATCCGGGACCGTCGTCAATTTCGCCGCCGCATCTTTGAGCGCGCCATGCTCCACGGCGCGCGAAAGCATTTCGTTCTTGGTCGGCCCCTGCTTCTGGCCCAGGAAGGGTTTAATGATGAGGTAGACGACATCGCGAAGCGGCATGTGACGCATGAAGCGCCGCAGCAATCGCAGCGTTTGCACCGGATAGCGCGTCAATTTGTAACGGAATAGCTTGCGCAATCCGGCGCTTCGTTCGGCGTTGATTACCGGACCCGGCAGACAGGTCGGATCGATCTCGGAGCATTTAAAGTACTTGTACCAGTCCCTCGCATCGTCGACCAAGCCCCGCCCTATGTACTCCTTCCACAGTGGCGTGCCGCGGTAAACGCACAGCCGGTTGAAGCCGAACGTGTCCAACCGGAGTTTGGCTGCAAAATCGAACGTCGCGCGCATATCTTCGACGGTTTCGTCCGGATTGCCGACGACAAAAAAACCGTGAACGATCTCGATTCCGGCTTGCTTGGCGTTGTTGACCGCTCCTTCGATCTGCTCCAACGTCTGGTCTTTCTTTAATCGGTCGAGCACTTTCTGGCTGCCGCTCTCGATCCCGAACATCAGCGTGCGACAATGGGCTTTTGCCATGGCTGGAAAAAGGTGCTGCGCGGTGGAATCCACGCGTCCCTCGCAGCCCCATTGGATGTTGATTTCATTGTCGTTGATGCCCTTGCAAATTGCCTCGATACGCTTCGGTTGCAGGAGAAAATGATCGTCGACAAAATAGACCGCGCCATAACCCAGCGACTGCAAGTGCTTGAACTCGTCGACAACGTGCTGTGGGCTGCGTGAGCGCCACTTGCCTTCATTGAAGATCGGGATATCGCAAAAAACGCACGGCCACGGACAGCCGCGCGAAGTCTGCATCGTGGTGAAGCGCTCCATTGACAGCACCGCCGGCACATCGAGGGGCATCGATTCGACAAAGTCCAAAGGTAAACTCTCTCGGTCGGGAAATGGCCATTGATCAAGGGCGCGATCCAGCTCACGATTTGGGTTATGAACGGTGCGGCCGTCCTTTTCCCAAGTGACACCCGCGACGGCATCGGGATCATCCAATCTTTCAAGCAAATCAAGGATCAGCTGTTCGCCATCGCCGCGGCACACAAAATTGACTTCCGGACACTGAAGCTTGACGAGCTCGGCGTTCAACGTGGCAAACACACCGCCAAACGCAAGGCGTACACGCGAATCGGCGGCGCGAATTTGACGGGCAAGAAGCTTGGCGTAAGGGTAACTCGTCGTGCTCAAAAAACTCAACCCGACCAGGTCAGGTTGTTGTCTGCGAATCTCTTCGACAATGACTTCATTCGGTGTCTCCGGATTCGCCTGATCGAACATCACGCAATCGTGCCCGCCGCGTTTGAGCACCGCGGAGAGCGACATAATTCCGATTGGCGGGAAACCCATGACCCGTACATTGCCGTTCTTTGCTCGGGTCGCCGCCGGTAGAGCGTAGAACTGGGGGTCGCGTATATGGATGAGAAAAATTCGAATGATGCCACCCAATGCTCTCGCTGTGTTGATCGCGAGATCCCTTCGGAGTTCATTCTTATATGACTCTGCCAGCGAAAGACAAGCAAAATTGATTTAAATTCCGATCGTTCCGAGGTTTCGTTTAAACCTATAA
>Ga0210115_1000350_pt1 | contig 13218 bp, 11 predicted proteins | sample MayberryNW_TuleB_2_FD_185526 | JGI IMG/M metagenome (GOLD analysis project Ga0210115, IMG submission 185526) | Wetland microbial communities from San Francisco Bay, California, USA, that impact long-term carbon sequestration - MayberryNW_TuleB_D2... | ecosystem: Environmental > Aquatic > Marine... | reverse complement strand
CGTGCACTCGGTGCGGTGGGTCCGGTGAGATGAATGCCAGGCGCTCGAGTGCCCGCAAATTGGGCCAGAGATGCGGGCCGGGCTGAAGCCCGGCCCCTCCGTTGGCCACACGCATTGTCCATGGAGAGGGACGGGCATCTCATCGAGAGGCCGGGCCTCTCATGGAGAGGCCGGGCTTCTCATGGAGAGGCCGGGCTTCTCATGGAGAGGCCGGGCTTCTCGTGGAGAGGCCGGGCTTCTCATCGAGAGGCCGGGCTTCTCAATGGAGAGGCCGGGCTTCAGCCCGGCCTGCGCTTGCACCCGCGGCGCACCGCCTCTATGTCTGCAGGCTCTTCAGCCGATCGATTTCTTCGCGCACCAGGCGCTCGGCGATGCGGGAGACGATGTCGGGCGCGAGCTCGCGGATGACTTGCTCGCTGACGCGCTCGGCGACGCGGTGCGCGACGGCGTCGACGAGATCGTCGGTCACGAGCGGCTGCCAGCTCTCGCCGAAAACAGGCATGGGCCCGCCCTGTTCCACCTCGAGCAGGACGCCGAAGGCGTCGCCAAGCGTCGCAGGAGGGGTGGACGCTTGCGCCGGGCCCGGCTCCGGCGCGGCAGTGGGGGCGGCAGCGCGATCGGGTCCGGCGGGGCCGTGCGCCGAACGCGGCACGTCGAGCGGGACGTTCAGCGTCGCGAACGCGGCATCGAGGCGCGCGAAGTAATCGTCGACGGTGGACGAACGTGGTGCGGGTTGCAGCGCAGGGGCAGCTTGCGATCCGCCCGATTCGGGAGCCGGTGCAGGCCGCGCGTCGGATGGCCCCGGCGAAGACGATTGGTCAGCGGCTGTCGGTCCGGCGGGACTGAAGGCCCGCCCTACGAGTCCGTCGGACTGCGGCGCTGTAACGGCACTGGCCTTCGCCAGCAGCTCCCGCACGCGGGCGATCACCATCTGCGGCTCGAACGGCTTGACGAGCACGCCGGCGCAGCCGAGCGCGCGCATGCGCCCCTCGTCCACGGGATCGAACGCACCGGTCAGCAGCAGTACCGGGACGTGCTTCAGCGCTGGCGTATCGTGCACGTGCTGCGCCACCTGGTAGCCGTCGCGGCCGGGCATGCCGATGTCCGCGAGCACGATGTCCGGCCTCTCGGCGTCCAGGGCGCGAATCGCCGCATCGCCGTCGCCGACGGCCGTGACCGTGACGTCCTCGTCGGCAAACGTCAGCTCGATGACTCGCTGAATCGTGATGCTGTCGTCGGCGAGCAGCAGCTTGCTGGGCATTGTCGGTGAGAGTATCGGCCGATCGGGCGACTGTCAACGCGGGTGGATCGCCGCCAGAGCCTTCTGGGAAGGTCGTCAACGATCTGTTCACACCCGCTCAGATCTGCGCTTCGCTGCGCTGGCGGGCGTTGGACTGGATGAAGTCGACGATCTCCTGCATCGGCGTGCCGGGCAGGAAGATACCTCTGATGCCGATCGCGTTCAGCTTGGCCACGTCCACTTCCGGGATGATGCCGCCAACCACGACGAGCACGTCCGAGAGCCCGCGCTCTGTCAGGAGCTCCATCACGCGCGGGCAGATGTGATTGTGCGCGCCGGAGAGAATCGACAGGCCTATCACGTCGGCGTCCTCCTGCAACGCCGCCGTGACGATCTGCTCGGGCGTCTGGCGCAGGCCCGTGTAGATGACTTCCATGCCCGCATCGCGCAGCGCGCGGGCAATGACCTTGGCGCCCCGGTCGTGACCGTCGAGGCCGGGTTTGGCGATGATGACGCGAATGCGCATGATTCCAGGCTACAGGCTACAGGCTTCAGGCTACAGGCGGCTGCAGGCTGCAGGCTCTGTAGGCCACAGGGCCTGTAGCCTGCAGTCTGTAGCCTTAAATTACCGGCACCTCTTCGTACTCTCCCCAGACCTCTCGCAGCGCGTCACACATCTCGCCTACCGTCGCATACGCGCGCACGGCGTCGATGAGCAGCGGCATCGTGTTGTCGCCGGCTGCGGCGCCGCGCTTCAGCGCATCGAGCGTGCGCGTGACCGCCTCGCCGTCCCGATCGCGCTTCAGCGCGGCGAGCCTCGCGAGCTGGCGGTCGGCAGTCTCTTCGTCGATGTAGAGGGTCGGCACCGGCGTCTCCCCGGCCGCCACGAACTCGTTGACGCCGACGATCACCTTCTGCCGCCGCTCGACCGCCTGCTGGAACTTGTACGCACTCTCTGCGATTTCCCGCTGCGGGTAGCCCTGCTCCACGGCCGCGACCATCCCGCCCATGCGGTCGATCGTGTCGAAATACTGCATCGCCTCGCGCTCGAGGTCCAGCGTGAGCTTCTCGACGAAGTACGACCCGCCGAGCGGATCGACGACGCTCGTCACGCCGCTCTCGTACGCGATCACCTGCTGCGTGCGCAGTGCGAGCGTGGCCGCTTCGGCCGTCGGCAGCGCGAGTGCTTCGTCGAGCGAGTTCGTGTGGAGCGAGTTCGTACCGCCGAGTACTGCCGAGAGCGCCTGGAGCGCCGTGCGGACGACGTTGTTGTACGGCTGCTGGGCCGTGAGCGACACGCCAGCCGTCTGCGAGTGGAACCGCAGCTTCCACGAGCGCTCGTCCTTCGCGCCGAAGCGGTCGCGCATCACGTGCGCCCAGATCCGCCGGGCCGCCCGGTACTTCGCGATCTCCTCGAAGAAGTCGCTGTGCGCGTTGAAGAAGAACGAGATCCGCGGCGCGAACTCGTCGACGTCGAGCCCGGCGTCCGCGCCCCACTGCACGTACTCGATGCCGTCCCTGAGCGTGAAGGCCAGCTCCTGCGCCGCCGTCGCGCCGGCCTCGCGGATGTGGTAACCGCTGACCGAAATCGTGTTCCAGCGCGGCACCTCGCGCACGCAGAACGCGAAGACGTCCGTGATGAGCCGCATCGACGGCCGCGGCGGGTAGATGTATTCCTTCTGCGCGATGAACTCTTTCAGGATGTCGTTCTGAATCGTGCCCGACAGCCGGTTCCACGCGACCCCCTGCCGCTCGGCCACGACGAGGTACATCGCGAAGATCATCGCGGCCGGCGAATTGATCGTCATCGAGGTCGTGATCTCGCCGAGCGGAATCCCGTCGAGGAGCGTCTCCATGTCGGCCAGCGACGCGACGCTCACGCCGCACTTGCCCACCTCGCCGAGCGACAGCTCGTGATCGGGATCGCGCCCCATCAGCGTGGGCAGGTCGAACGCGACGCTCAGGCCCGTACCTCCGGCCTCGAGCAGCTGCTTGTAGCGGGCGTTGGTCTGCTCCGGCGTCCCATACCCCGCAAACTGCCGCATCGTCCAGAGCTTGCCGCGATAGCCGGTGGCGTGAATGCCGCGGGTGTACGGGAACGTTCCGGGGTCGGCGTCGTCGGTTGCGTAATCGAAGCCCTGGAGATCGTCCTGCGTGTAGAGGCGTTCGATCGGCCGTCCCGAGGTGGTCGTGAACGGTACCTGGCGCTCGGGGGCGCGCTCGAGCGCCGGCGCGAGCGTCTCGCGTTCCCAGCGCTGGCGACCGCCAGGGGCCGACGATGATGCGCCCGGCGTGATGACATCATGCGCGCCGCTTTTCATAAGTCCGTCATTATACGCGAGTTCCTCCGGCCTGCCGTCACGTCAACTTCCATGCTTTCAAGAACTTGCCGTCGTGGGTTGCTTGACTTGGCTGTCGAGCCGGAAGTACGGTGGATTGTTTGCTCGATGGCGTAGCGCCCAATCGAGAACCTGACGTGTGGGATCCGATTCACTCGGATTGACCCACCGCGTCCGGCGCGGCCCGCGCGAGCGGGGAGCCGCCGCATCACAGAGACCGACGAGGCGTCCATATGCCGCACGGCACCATTTTCGATGCAATGCTCCAGGAGTTCGACAGCGCGGCCCGCATCCTGGAGCTCGAGCCGGGCATCTGGAAGATCCTCACGCAGCCGAAACGGCAGATCACGGTCGCCTGTCCGGTGCTGATGGACAACGGCGAGATCGAAGTCTTCACCGGCTACCGCGTGCAATACAACATCACGCTCGGGCCGGCCAAGGGCGGCATCCGGTATCACCCCGACGTGTCGCTCGACGAGGTCACCGCGCTGGCGGCGTGGATGACGTGGAAGTGCGCGGTGGCCCACATCCCGTTCGGCGGCGGCAAGGGCGGCGTCGTGTGCGATCCCACACGGATGTCCCGGCGCGAGCTCGAAGCGCTCACGCGGCGCTACGTCGCGGAGATCATCGACGCGATCGGCCCCGACAAGGACGTGCCGGCGCCGGACGTCAACACCAACGAGCAGATCATGGCGTGGGTGATGGACACCTACTCGATGCACGTCGGCCGCACCGAGACCGGCGTCGTCACCGGCAAGCCGGTGATTCTCGGCGGGTCGCAGGGACGGCGCGAGGCGACGGGCCGCGGCGTGATGATCTGCACGCGCGAGGCGGCGCAGCACCTGAAGCTGGACATCTCGAAGGCCACTGTCGCCGTGCAGGGTTTCGGCAACGTCGGATCCGTGTCCGCGGATCTGATCAGCAGGCTCGGTGCGAAGATCGTCGCGGTCACCGACTGGAAGGGCGGCGTCTACAACAAGGCCGGGCTCGACGTGCAGAAGATGATCCCGTACGCACGCGAGCACAAGACGGTCGACGGGTTCAGCGGCGGCGAGCCATTCAGCAACGAAGAGCTCTTCAAGCTGGACGTCGACATCCTCATTCCGGCGGCGCTGGAGAATCAGATCACGTCCGACAACGCCTCAGACATTCGCGCGCGCATCGTCATCGAAGGAGCAAACGGCCCGACGACTCCCGACGCCCACAACACCATGCACGAGAACGGGGTCTTCGTCGTGCCGGACATCCTCGCCAACAGCGGCGGGGTGACGGGATCGTACTTCGAGTGGGTGCAGAACCGTCACGGGTTCTACTGGACCGAAGCCGAGGTCAATCAACGGCTCGAGCACAAGATGGTCGAGGCGTTTCATGCGGTGCTGAAAATCTCGCTCAAGTACAAGGTCGACCTGCGTACGGCGGCGTATATCGAGGCGATCGACCGCGTGGCCACGGTGACGAGGATGCGCGGGATGTACGCCTGACCCCATCACTTCGATCGACCACTCCCAACTGACGAACTGACCAACTGACACCAACTCCCAATTTCCACTCTCCCAGGCCCTGCCCGGCTGAGCGATGCGGTCTTGAGTGTTGGGAGTTGGAGGTTGGGAGCTGGACCACCCCAACCGGCTTCCGGGATTAGAATCGTGATGCGCCATGATTTCCCGCCGGCGATTCCTTCGCACGCTGGGAACGACGGCCGCCGCGCTCAGCGCGGCCGATCTCGACGCCCTCGCTCTGCCCGCCCTGCCGCGCGCGTTCCTGCGTCAGGCGCCCTTCCGCGGGCGCCCCACGTCCGCCTTCACGCTCGGTGTGCAGGCGGGGACGATGCCGTTCCAGCCGCGCGGACGGCGCAATCCCAACCCGCCGACGGACTGGACCGAGCTCGGGCGGCGGCTCCGCCAGCAGTTCCGCGATCTGCGGCGGCACTTCGTGTTCGAGTACTACCCGTGGTACGGCGTCAACCCCTGGCGGCACTGGGACCAGTGGGAGCGGAAACCACCGCTGGACATCGCGGCGACATCGATGCCGCTGCTCGGCCCGTACGACTCGCGATCGGCCGCCGTCGTCGAGCAGCATGCGCGCTGGATCGCCGAATCAGGCGTGGGCGCGATCAACATCAGCTGGTGGGGACAGGGCAGCTACGAAGATCGCGCGGTGCCGCTCATCATGGACGTGATGCGGGATCACGACATCCACGTCGGCTTCCATCTCGAGCCGTACACCGAGACGCGCGTCTCGCATTACACGGATGACGTGACCTACCTGCTTCGCGAGTACGGCGAGAAGCGCCGCTGGGACGTGTTCCTGCTGCCCGAGCGGGCCGACGGGTCGGTCGGGCCGGTGTTCAAGTCCTTCAGGACGATCGTTCCGCCGGAAGGACGCGACTGCCACGGCCGTGTGTTCGCCATTACCGACTGGGTGCCCGACGGCACGTGGCGGCGGCAGACCGATACGGTGCGCGATCGCGTGCGCGGCGAGTTCGATCGGATCACCCTTCTCGCCGACGTCAGCGACGTGCAGCGGATGCAGACGGCCGGGTTCGACGGGATGGCCATCTACGACAACTACGTGCTGCCGAACACGTGGGGGACGCTGTCACGCGCCTGCAGCGATCGCGACCTGCTCTTCAGCTTCAACGTCAACCCGGGCTTCGACGGGATCGCGCTCCGCACGGTCCAGCCCGACAGCTGCTACACGCCGCCGAAGATCGAGCCGCCCGGCACGTACGACTGGGAGAAAGCCCTGGATCGCGAGCACGCGGCCCATCAGAGCCAGCGGCGCATCGCCGAAACGTTTCACGGCACGGTTGCGCTCCAGACCAATCCGTCGCTCGTCGACGCCCAGCATGGCTTCTTCCTGGTCTACATCAACTCGTTCAACGAGTGGCACGAAGGGCACCAGTTCGAGCCGATGAAGGACGCTGCGAATCTCACCGGAGACGAGCGGCAGTACGACTACCGCAACCCGGCGCAGGGCGACTACCGCCTGCGATTCATCCAGCAGTCGCTCTCACTGCTCCAGGGCTAGCGAGGCGGAGGGTCGACCAGACTCCGCGGACGACACAATCTGTTGGGTCAGTCCGGCTTTCTCCACTCCATGATCGCGCCCTGCTGTCGCAGGCGCTCGGTCAGCTTGCGCGCGTCCACGTCCTGGACCGCGACACCCGCGTCGAGGGCGAGCTTTGCCGCGACGCCGGCCGCCTGTCCGATGATCATGTATTGCGGCTCCATGCGGAGCGTGGAATACGCGACGTGCGACGCGGAGAAGGCGACCGGCACGAGCAGATTGGTCGCTTGCTCCCGCTTCGGCACGATGAGGCGATATGGAATCTGATACGGCGTGACGGGCACCTGCATGTCGCCTTCGTTTTCGACGGTGCCCTGAGCGTTCACGATCCGCTGCACGTTGTGGGAATCGCTGTTGTACGAGCCCATGCCGATCGCGTCCGGCTTCGTGAGGTCGGTCTGAATGTCCTTCTGCGTCATCACGAAGTCGCCGACCATCCGCCTCGCCTCGCGCACGTACAGCTGGTGCGGCCACCCACCGTTGTCCGTGTACTCGTCCCTGCAGAGACCCCACGTGTTCATCTCCCGGCGAAGCGCATCGGGCACGCCCGGATCGTTCGCGAGGAAGTACATGAAGCCCTGCACGTAGGTGGTGTGCGTCTGCCAGATCCGCGCGCGCGTGGCGTAATCACCGTCCGGGTAGTCGTAGCTGCCGCCGATGTAATCGGTCGAGAACGCACCGTTGTTGTTCGTGTCGGTCTTGCCGTGCTTGACGATGTCAGGGGCCATGACCTCGTCCACGCGAACGGGCGTGCCGCGCGAGGCCTCCCAGGCGCGCAGATAACGCGCGAGCAGTGCGTAACGAGCCGGATCGTAGCCTTGCGGCTTCGGGAACGGGGCGCGGTTGCCGTCCACCTGCGTCATGCACAGGCGGAAGTTGTACGCCTGCACCTTCTTGTCCGGGGCGCCGACCGGTTCGCGATCGTTCGGCGCGATCTCGGGTAGCAGCTTGCCGCTCTCGTCGTACGCCGAGACCGGCACCTTGAACTGGTGATAGGGCGTCTGCTCGCGGCGGCCCGCGAGCGACTCGCCGTACTGCGCGCTGCCCTCGCGACCGATCGTGTAGGACACACCGGCCTGAGCCATGAGGTCGGCCTCGTAGCTCGCGTCGGCAAAGAGTCGTGCCGCAAAGCGCGTGCCCCGCTCGGTGGTGAGCGCGACGATGCGAGTACCGCGGCGCTCGACGCCAGTCTTCTCGCGCAGCCGTTCGCCGTATACGACGGTCACGCGGCTCTCGTCCACCCACGCGCGCAGCACCTGTTCGGCCACGTGCGGCTCGAAGTACCACGACAGCGGCTCGCCGTACGCTTTGCCCACGCGCTCGAAGAACTCGCGCGAGTAGCCGCCGATCACTTCCTTCTTCCCGTAGTCCGTCTTGCCGAGCCCGCCGGATACCATGCCGCCGAGGTGCTGTCCCGGCTCGACAATCGCCACGCGCAGCCCTTCACGCGCGGCGGCGATCGCGGTCACCACGCCGCCGGCCGTGCCGCCGTAGACCACGAGGTCGAACGCGGCTGCCTGCGGCTGGGCCGAGGCGGAGACCGACAGCATCAGGCTGGCCAAGACAATCACGATCAATTTCATGGTTCGTGCGACTCCAGACGCGGATCACGCGGCTCGATCACGCGGATCACGGCGTCGAGAACGCGGATCGCGCGGACCGGAATGAATCCGCGGATCACGCTGCTACTGTTACTTACGCGGTCAGTCGCTCGACCGGGTCACGCACCCTCACGCGAAGACACCAGCCCGGCCCCGCGCGGGGCTCGTCGTCTCCGAACGCGTGTGCGCCCCCGCCCGCCGTGTGCAGGATCCGATCCGTGGAAGTCCGTGGCAATCCGCGACCCGTGATAGATCCGTGGAAATCCGTGGCAATCCGCGTCGCCTGAAAGATCCGTGGAAATCCGTGGCAATCCGCGTCCTCCCATTAAATCCGTGGAAGTCCGTGGCAACCCGCGTCCCGTAATCCGACCGTGGACATCCGTGCTACCGATAGACGACCGCGCCGCTGATCGACACCAGATTGCCGCGCGAGGCGGGGTTACGGTCGGCCAGCTTCACGATTCGGACCGTGTGCGTGCCCGGCTGCAATCCGAACACGTGCCACAGCGCGTTGTCGTTGGTGTCGGGCGGGATGTAGGCGTCGAACTCCCCCGCCGGCTGATCGTCCAGGAACACACTCGCCTTGCCGCCGTCGCCCGCCAGTTCGCCCAGAAGCACGACCGCCGTGCCCGAGAACGTGAGCGTGGCTTCGGCGCCCGGCGCGGTGGCGACGCGTTCGGTGCGCGGATGGCCGTCCATCCCCGCGGGCGGCACCAGCCAGTTGTCGCCCCACTGCCAGGCGCCGTCCGTCGCCGGGATCCGCCGTTCGGGAATCCCGAAGGCGACCTGTTCGAGCCGCGGCGGCAGCGGTGCCTGCGTGGGAATCGAGAGCCGGTCCGCGGTGACCTGGCCGCCGGCCGATCGGACCACGGCCTCCGCGCGTTTGATCGTGGAGGCGACGATCGTCTCGAACGAGTAGTCGGTGTACGAGAACTTGCGGTTGGCGATTGCCGGAATGCCGCTCTTCCACGCCTCTGGAATGGCCTCGTAGCCAATCATCACGCCGAGGATGCCGGCGGCGTTCGACGGGTTGCAGTCGGAGTCCTGCCCCGCTCGCGTGGCGACGTCCAGTGTGCGCGCGAAATCGCCGGCGCCGTAGACCAAGCCGAGCGCGATGTACGCGCCGTTCAGCGACGCGTCGATGTTGAACGGCTCGAGCGCGCCGTCGGGACACGGGTCGTCCTTGTCCCACTTCTGCTCGATCAGCTGCCACGTCGCCTTCCAGTCGTCCGGATGCTCGCGCGACCATGCCAGCACGTCGCGAATCACCTGCGCATACCGGCTCTCGGGCGGCAGCATCGCCAGGCCTGCTTCGACGACGCGGCGCGGATCGCGTTCGAAGAAAGCGGCGGCGTACATGCCGGTCACGAAGTAGCCGCCGTACAGCCCGTCGCCGGCGTTCATCACCCGTCCGACCCGCGCGCAGTACTTGCCCGCCTCGCGCGGCAGCCCGGGCGTCATCAGGCCGATGAAGTCGGACTCGATCTGAAAATCGATGTCGTTGGCGTGGGCGTTGTGCTTCGGGTCGCCGGACTGCGGCGGCTCGAGACCCTGCGCGAGCAATCGGCGTGCGCCGGCGTTCGCGTGCCACAGCCGGTACTTCGACGTGCGGAACGCCTCGCCATATTGTTCGCCCGTCGCGTCGAGGCCCGCGCGATCCATCACCGCCGCAAACGTCATCTCGACGTACAGATCGTCCTGGTCGATCGCGTTCTCGATCCGCTCGGGCCCCCACGGTGGCAGATCGCCTTCGATGATGCGGCCGTTGGACTTGAATTCGGTCGGCGCGCCGAAGGAGACGCCAATCATCTGCCCGGCCCAGCCCCCGCGGACCCTGTTCTCGAAATCGGCACGGCTGATCGTACGCACGTCGGCCGAGGGTTCGGCGACGAGCGACGATCCGCACCCGACACACGTCAATGAGAGGCCGAACCAGAGCAGATAGCTGCGCATGAAGGTTCCTCGAGAGTGGTGGTGGGATCCGGCCGCCGATCCCGCGGCGGGGCGGCTCGCGACGCGTCCCCGATCCGTCGCGTCGATATATCAACAGCATCCCGCCGTGTCAACGCGCGTGTGCTATCCTCGCCGGCGCACCAGGCGCCCCTGGCCGTCGCGGCACGCCCGGAGGATACGGTCATGTTTCTCGGATTGCGAACCGTGATTTATCACGCGCCCGATCTCGACAAGGCGAAGGCCTGGTACGCGGCTGCGTTCGGGGTGCAGCCGTACTTCGACGAGCCGTTCTATGTCGGCTTCAACATCGGCGGCTTCGAGCTCGGTCTCGATCCCGACGGCACCGGCGTGATGCTCGGCAACAACGCCGTCGCGTACTGGGGTGTGGACGATATCGGGCCGGCGTTCGACCGTCTCGTGAGCCAGGGCGCCACACCGCGTGCCGCCATCAAGGACGTCGGTGACGGCATCAAGGTGGCCACCGTCGCCGACCCGTTCGGCAACGTGATCGGCCTCATCGAGAACCCGCACTTCACGATGCAGGGTTGAGACGGAACGGGGTCATGCGAAATGAAGAATACAGAATGAAGAATGAAGAATGAACGGCTTCGGAGCGACACATTCCTTCAAAGGGGATACCGAGCCGGATAATTCCCGATGCTGTTAGGAACTGGCAGATGCTCGTACCGGAATCGATGACCGAGGGGTATGTGCTCCGCAACGAGGAAGACTACGGCCACGTAACCTACTCGAACTTCCGGCGGTTCACCGTGAAGACCAGCGACGAGATACCCGCAAGGCCGGACACGAGATGAGGGCGCGCGGACGGCCCGCCCCGGGGTAATATCCCGCCGTCATGCTCCGTTTCCATCGGCTCGCAATCTTCTGTGCCGCCGTCTGTGCGCTCGCGGCCTGCTCGTCGGGCACGGACTCCGGCAAGCCCGTCGTCGCCCTCGTCATGAAGTCGCTCGCCAACGAGTTCTTCAAGACGATGGAGGACGGCGCGCGGGCGCATCAGCAGCAGCACGCGGCCGAGTACGAGCTGGTGGCGACGGGCATCAAGGACGAACAGGACGTCGCGCGGCAGATCGAGATCGTCGAGCAGATGATCGCCCGTCGCGTGAACGCGCTGGTGCTCGCGCCCGCCGACTCGAAGGCGCTCGTCGCGGCCGCCGAGCGCGCCCAGCAGGCCGGCATCGCCGTTGTCAACATCGACAACCGGCTCGATCGCGACGTCATGGCCCAGCGGCACGTGGCGATCCCGTTTGTCGGCCCCGACAATCGGAAGGGGGCGCGCATGGTCGGCGAGGCCGTCGCGGCGCAGCTCTCCCGCGGCGATGCGGTCGCGATCATCGAAGGGGTGCCCAACGCATTCAACGGCATCCAGCGCAAGCTCGGGTTCCAGGATGCGGCCGCGGCCGCGGGTCTCAGGATCGTGCGCTCGCAGTCCGCGCAATGGGAGACCGCCCGCGCCAACCAGGTGGTATCCGCGGTGATCACGGAAGTGCCGGATGTGAAGGCGATTCTCTGCGCCAACGACAGCATGGCGCTCGGCGCCGTCGCCGCGCTCAAGGCCGCCGGGCGCAACGGGCAGGTGAAGGTCGGCGGCTTCGACAACATCTCCGCGGTTCGCCCGCTGCTGTTGAACGGTGACGTGACGGCGACCGCGGACCAGCACGGCGACCAGCTCGCGGTGTTCGGGATCGAGTACGCGCTCGAGATGCTGAAGAACCCCGGCGCACAGCCTGCCGATCGCGAGACGCCGGTCGACGTGATCACACGGGAGACGCTCCGCTGATCCGGCGAACGCTGGCGCTCGCGGACTACGCGGGGCTCGCGCTCGTCATCGTCGTGCTCGTCGCCGTGTTCGCGGCAGGCACGGATCATTTCCTGAGCGCCGCGACCTTCCGGACCGTCGCCAACCAGCTGCCCGATCTCCTGCTCGTCTCGATCGGCATGACCTTCGTGATCCTGACCGGCGGGATCGATTTGTCGGTCGGCTCGATCGTGGCGCTGAGCGGCGCGGTCGCTGGCGCAGCGATCGCCGACTGGCAGTTGCCGGTTGGTGCGGCCGTGCTGCTCGCCATCGGCGCCGGCGCCGCGTGCGGCCTGGCCAACGGCATCCTCGTCTCCCGCTGGCCGCTTCCGTCCTTCATCGTGACGCTCGGCATGCTGGAGATCGCCCGCGGCGCAACGTACCTCGTCACGAGCTCGCAGACGAAGTACGTCGGCGGCAGCATCGAGCGGCTCGCGGCGCCGATCGCGTTCGGCTTGACCGTCCCGGTGCTCGCCGCCGCGGCCGTCGTCGTCCTCGGTCAGCTGGCGCTGGATCGATCGGTCTTCGGACGGCGCGTGATCGCGGTCGGATCGAGCGAGACGGCGGCGTTTCTCTCGGGGATCGATCCCCGCGTGGTGCGGCTGGCGGTGTTCACGATCTCGGGGCTGATGGCGGGGCTTGCGGCGGTATCGCAGACTGCGCGGCTCGCGGCGGCCGATCCGAACGCGGGCATGGGCCTCGAGCTCCAGGCGATTGCCGCCGTCGTGATCGGCGGCACGAGCCTCATGGGAGGCCGCGGCTCCATCGTCGCGACGATGCTGGGCGTCGTCATCATCGCGGTGCTCGGCGCCGGGCTGGCGCAGCTGGGCGTGCAGGAGCCCACGCGCCGGCTGATCACGGGCGGCGTGATCATCGCGGCGGCGCTGGTCGATTACTATCGAACGCGCATCGGGTGAGAGGCGATCTGAGCCCCACGCGATCGGCGTGGGGCTTCGTCCCTGAATCAGAGGACGTACTTCCCCCGGATCTGAATACGGGACGCGGATTTTCCACGGATGCCACGGATTTGAATACGGGACGCGGATCTCCACAGATGCCACGGATCTGAATAGGGGACGCGGATTTTCACGGATGCCACGGATCGTAGTACGGCACCGGTTCCATGATGAGCTCAGCTGATACGGACATCCTGCGCCTCGCGGGCGGCCGCGCAGCGGCCGTCCGGCTAGACGGGTACAC
>Ga0210115_1000349_pt1 | contig 13226 bp, 12 predicted proteins | sample MayberryNW_TuleB_2_FD_185526 | JGI IMG/M metagenome (GOLD analysis project Ga0210115, IMG submission 185526) | Wetland microbial communities from San Francisco Bay, California, USA, that impact long-term carbon sequestration - MayberryNW_TuleB_D2... | ecosystem: Environmental > Aquatic > Marine... | reverse complement strand
GCCCGCCACTCAGCAAGCCGCTTCTTGGACGGAGGGCAGGGCGCCCAGATGCGGATGCCCCGCTCGCCCTTTCGCACCGCGTAGCCGAGGCTGAGCCAGCGGCGAAATCCGGCGACCCGCGTCGCCCAGGGCCGCTGGTAGGCGATCAGCAGCTGGTTGGCGAAGCTGTAGGTACGGAAGTGGCGGCGCACGTTCAGCCAGCGCTGCCAGCCCTCGCTGGAGCGCAACTGCTCCACGGCCTCGGCCATCAGCTTGCGTTCGGCCGCTCGCTTCTCGGCCCGCTCCTCCTCGCTCAGCGCCCGGCGGCCCGGACCCTTCCTCTTCGATGCCATGACGGCCTCCTCGACTCGGGCCCGCCCCGACCGGGCGGGCGATCGCCGACCCGACGCACGGCGAAGCCGTGCCAGCATCGGGAGGCGTCGACTGCCCGGCGGGCGGCATCCGCGCCGCTCGCCGGGCTGAGCGGCTCAATCGCGCAGCGTGTAGTCCATGCCCGACCAGGACGGCACCGTGTAAAGCGCACCCTCGCGCGAGCGGAAGCGCGAGCCCCCGTCGAAGCGCAGGACGCGGTGCTCGGCACCGTCGAGGAAGCGAAGCGGCTCGGCGAAAACGACCGACTGGCCCCTGCTCGGCCGGGGCCGGGAGAGGCGGGCGCGGCAGCGCCGCCGCCATTCACGAGCGTGCTCGTTGCTCGGCTCGCTGAGGAGGTCGAGGATGCGCGCAGGGCAGCCAGCCTCGACCGGCCCCATGTCCTCGCTGATCGGCTTGGTGAAGAGGACGCCGTTGCGCCGCTCGGCGAGCAGGACCAAGCCGAAGACGTCCGGTCCCTTCGCCGATCGCACGGCGGCGTAGATGACCGTGCCGTAGCGGGCGGTGTCGATCACCCGCTCGGCGAAGTCCTGGCCGAGGTCGAAGGCGATCGCGGCGCGGGCGGTGAACGGTCCTTCGAGTGCTCCTGCGGTCCATCCCATGACGTGGCTCCTTTCCTTCTCCGGGGGGATTCAGGCGGCGCGGCCCCGCTCGCCGGCCTGTAGCGCAGCGAGGCTCGGCAGCAGCGCGCCGGCTCGGGCGAGGACCGCCTCGATCCCCGCGCAGCACTCCTCGAAGCGCTCGTCGCCGTAGCAGGCGACCTCGCGAGCCTCAAAGCAGAAGCTGGCGAGCTGGCGCAGGGGAAGCGCGGGGTCGACCGGCTCGCGCTCGCGCACCGCGGCGATCAGCAGGTCCGGGCCAACCGGGTAGAGGGCAGCTTCGACTCCGGGCGGCCCGAGGATGGCCTCGGAGTCGACGGCGTCCTCGAAACGCTGAGCGATCGCGGCGGCGAAGCCGAGCTCGTCGGAGCCGTCGAAGCCGAAGTGCTCGGCGCCGCCTGCGATCAGGTGGTTGGCGAAGCGGTCGCGGTCGAGCTTGAAGCGCCCGAGGCAGGCGCTGGGGACAAGGGCGAGAGTGGACATGGCGAAACCTCCGTTGCAGGCCCGGCCGGGCGCCGGGCCGATTGCCGACCGAGCGCACGGCGAAGCCGTGCCAGGATCGGGAGCGATCGGCCCGGCGCGGGCGTCAATCAACCCGCCCGCCGCGCCCTGCCGGCAACTCGGGCTCATCCTCATCCTCGATGAACGGTTCGGAGTCGTCGAGGCTGAGCGTGGCCTCGCCGTGGGAGACGGCGTCGGTGAGGGCTTGCGCCCGCTCGCGGGCCTCGTCATCGCCTGAGGCCGGGACGCGCAGGAAGCAGTTGAACTCATAGACCTTCATTTGCACTCCTCTCCTTGCTGGTTGGCGAAGCTGTCGGGGTCGAGCGCCAACCGCATGTACTGTGAGCGGGGCTCGAGCAGAGTGGGATCGCCGCCCAACTCGCGCGCTTCGGCGGCGAGGCGGCGGATCAGCGGAACGGGGCTCCACTCGTCGCTCTCCTCGGGCTCCTCGTAGACGCCGCCGTAGTAGTCGAGGTAGTGGTAGGCCTCGGCGAGGTCGCGGGCGCGGGCCACATCGGGCTCGACCTCGCGTTGCTCGGCGCGCCCGGCAAGGAGCCTGGGCCAGGTGGCGAGCGCACCGTCGACCTCGATGCCGCGCGAAGTGGCCCAGAGGCTCGGCATGCCGGGGCCGGAGCGCCCCGAGACGCCGCTGTAGCCGGGCTTGTCAAGGTCGAGGATCGGACGCGGCGCCTGCGCGTAGCGGCGCACCTCCTCGGCGAAGTCGAGCGCTGTGAGCCAGGCGCTCGCGACGGACATCGTCGGCGGGGCGGGCGGAAGATGGCGGTGCGGAAAGAGTGGCTCGCTGTGCTCGCGCCCGCCAAAGGCGCTGGCGCCGCGGAGCAGAACCTGCGGGCAGACCGGCACCTGGAGCTCCGCCTCGGAGGGCGGAGCCAGGAGGTTCATCTGCCCGCTCACCCGGCTCGCCTCCAGGTGGCCGAGCTTCCGTAGCCGGAGACCTCGCTTGCCTGGATCGACGCCGCATCGCCACGGCCCTCGGCCAGGTCGCGGCTCACCTGGCGGGCCTCGCGACGCCGGTCGGCGGCGCTCGTGCGCCGTCGCTTGCGCAGGCGCTTGATCTGTGCGTCGGCCTCGGCGAAGGTCTGCGGGTAGGTAAATGAGCCGCCGGTCCTGATCGCGAGGTCTTTCAGGTAGCGGAGCTGTCTGGGCGTTGGCTTGAGGTGAGGCTGTGAATTGGTCATGGCAAAGCCGAACAGCGGGCCGGAGGAGGGCGGCGGAGCCGCCCGGAGGAGGTCTGCTAGGCGTCAGGCCATGACCGATTCGCGGCCTCACGCGGCGGCGAAGAGGTCGAGCTGTTCGCATGGCTCGACCGGGGCCTCGTGCCAGTCCGCCGACGGTGAGCCCTCCTCCCTCGCTGGGACGAACTGCGGCGCCGCCGTTCCCGCGAGCTTCTCGGTCGCCTCCCAGGCCGCGCGGATGTCGGCCTCGGCAATCTCCTCGCCGGTCGGCTTCACGCCCTGCTTGCGCAGCTCGCGCAGGAACTCCTCGCGGGAGATCGGCTTCTCGGGCTCATCGACCAGCTGGCCGTCGAGGGCGAGGTCGGCGGCCTTCGCCTTCTGACAGAGCAGCTCCCACTTCTTCGGGTCGAGCGAGGAGAGGGTGAGCGCCACGTAGACGGAGACCGGGCCGGGCGAGGTCAGCCGCCAGGCGCGGGCGATGAACTGGTCGAACATCTCGTAAGAGAAGACGAGCCCGTTGGCGATCACGCAGGAGGCGGCCTCCAGAGAGTGGCCGAGGCGGATCGAGGGGATGCCGCAGCAGAGCACTTGCGTGGAGCCGGTCTTGAAGCGCTCGATCGCCGCCGCGCGGCGGCGAGGGTTCATCGTCTGCGCCCGCCCGGCCCGCTCCTCGACGATGTGGGCTGCCCGCACTCCCTTCTCCTGCAGACGCTCGCAGAGCCAGCGGCCGGTCTCGATCAGGTCCGAGCCGATCAGCACCTTCTCGCCCGCGGCGGCGTGCTCCATCGCCACCTGGAGCACCTTCAGGTTCTTCGGCGTCCAGTTGGAGTGGCGGAGGTCGTCGAGCCCGGCCCACTCGCGATCGGGGTCTGCCTCGGGCAGCGTCGTCGCGTACTCCAGCTTGGTCAGCTGCCCCAGGCCGGCGGCGAAGCGCTCGACCAGGTCGGCTTCCAGCATCGGGTGGCCGGGGTGCTTCCAGGCGAAGTAGCGGCGGAAGTTGGCGGTCGAGAGCCAGAACTCGTAGAGGTCGAGCTGCGCCTTGCCCATCGGCGCGGCGATCGTCCGCGTCGTGCGCGGCGGCAGCTCTCCCATGTGCTGCTTGCGGCGGCGCACCATGCCGCCTGAGAGCAGCCGCCACAGCCGCGAAACGTTGGTCACCTGCGGCAGCACCTTGCGGTTCTCCCGGCGGGTGCCGTTGCGGAAGTACTCGATCACGCAAAAGTCGGCCTCGAACTTCGCCCGGCCGCCCTCGTAGTCGAAGGGGAAGCGCAGGCTGGCGTTGCCGAGCGTCCACCAGAGCAGCCAGAAGACGTCGTTGACGTAGTTGGAGATCGGCGTGCCGGTGAGCAGGTAGCGGTGGCGCGCCCGCAGCCCGCGGATCGCCTTGGAGCGCAGGGAGTCGTTGCCCTTGGCGAGCGTGCCCTCGTCAACGACGATCACGCCGTCGGCGAAGGCGCCGGCCAGGTAGTGGGAGGCGGTCTTCACCCGCAGCCGCTTGTGGACGTGGCGGCAGCGCTCGCAGACGTGGGGGCTGCGCTTCTGCCAGCCGTCCTCGAAGGAGGCGAGGCAGGAGGGGCAGAACTCGGTCGAATCCAGCTCGGTGCGCCCGGCCTCCTCGCGGTGGGCGAGCGGCGCCTTCACCGGGACGACCGGCAGCGGCTCATCGACGCGGCCGAGCAGTGAGAGCACCTCGTAGTGGGTGATGTAGAGGCCTTGGCCGCCGGAGCGCAGGTGGCGGGCGATGGCGCGCGCCCGGGCGGGGCTGGTGATGTGCTCGGGCTCTGCGCCGTAGAAGCGGCGGATCTCGCGCTTCCACTGCGGCACCAGGTCCTGCGGGCAGACGATCAGGCCCTTGCGGGCCGCGCCGCGCTCCCAGCAGGCGTGGATCAGGGTCGCACCGCCGAGGCTCTTGCCCCCTCCCTGCTCCCAGCCGAGCACGCCCGAGCCCTTGACGATGAGCCGGGCCAGGTCCTCCAGCTGCCAGTCCTCGCTCTCGGAGCGCTTGAACTCGAAGCCATGGCGCGCAGCGAGGCCGCGCAGCACCGCGCGGGCGCCCTCGACCTGATCGGGGAAGCGGGTTCCCAGATCGCCCGGGTCGGGCAGCTCGAAGTGCTCCAGCAGGTAGGCGACGTCGGCGGCGGACTCGTTGAAGACGTGCCCGTCGATGTCGACCCGGAGCACCTTCGCTTCGTGCTCGTACTTGCGTATCTCGACATCGCCGTTTCGCTTGTGGTGGGGCCGCTCGGAGTGGGTGACCTGAACGTCGCTGGAGGTCGTGAGCGGGTAGCGCTCGCCGGCCTCGAAGCCCCGCTCGGGGTCCGAGGCGATGCAGCGGACCTGATCGAGGTCGTCGAGGAAGGCGAGGCGCTGCTGGGGGCGGACCTCATACAGCGGGCAGACCGCCTGCTCGGCCTCGCCCGTCGCCGCCGCGACCGCCTCGCGCAGCGCCGGCTCCAGGGTGAGCGCGTCCTCCTCGGCGAGCGCGCAGAGCTGGCGCCACTCGCGCAGGTTGAGGGCGAAGTAGGTCGGCGGCTGGCCGTTCAGGCGCTCGACGCCGCGCAGCTCGCGCCGCTGCTGCAGGGCGAGGCGGGCGAAGGGGCTCGGCCGCGCCGAGATGCGCCCGCCTTTTAGCGCCAGGTCGTAGCGCTGGCGGGTCTGGCGCTCGCTCTCGCGGCGCCGGGCCAGCTCCTTGCTGACCGTCTCGAAGCGCTCGATCAGCGATGCCCTGTAGGGGCAGAGCGGGCGGTCGATCACATAACCGGCCACCTCGCCGCGCTCGGTGCGGATCTGCTCGGCCAGCCCCGGCAGCTCCTCGCACGAGGCGGCGAGGCGCAGCGGCCCTCCCTCCCGCGGCTCGATCACGTTGTCGGGCGCGACGAAGAAGGCGATCGCACACGCCAGCTCGACCCCCTCGAACAGGTCGTCGCACTCGATCAGCGCGTAGATGCCGGCGGCATCCGGTCGCGGCAGCACTTCCCGGGCGAAGCGGTCGCGCCCGGCGATGAAGGCCCCAGCGCCGCCCGAGGCGAGCAGCGCCATCGCCATGCGCCAGGTGGCGAGGGTGGAGTTCTCGCCCTTGCCGCCGAGCGTCCAGTCGAGGCCGAAGGGCGGGTTGCAGGCAAGGCGGGGGAACTCGGTCCCGAGCAGGCGCAGTAGCGGGTAGGCGCGCTGCACGTCGCCGTGGATCGCCTCGTAGCCGCCCGCCTTCACCTGGTCGGCGTCGATCTCGATGCCGAAGCGTAGGTCGGGGTCGACCTCGGCCAGCAGCGAGCCGTCGCCCGCGGTGAGGTCGAGGGTGGAGAGCATGCGGCCGTTGACCGCGGCGACCAGCTCCGCTGCCTCGGGCGGCGCGAAGTACTGCTGCAGGCCGGCGACCGCGCTGCGGCCGCGGGTCGGGCGAAGCAGCGAGGGCGAGGAGTCGAAGACCTCATCGGTGAGCGCGGCGCCGGTGAGGTCTCCGCGCTTTGCCCGCGGGCGCTCGGAGGCGGAGGTGGCTGGAGCTGGCATGGCCGTCCTTTCACGCAGGGCCCCGCCCGTTGCGGGGCCGACGGCGGAGCCCCCGCACGCCCGTCAGGGCGTGCCAAGCTGGGGCGGAGTCGGCCCCGCGGGGGCCAGCGCAAACGCCCGCGCGATCGCCTCGCGGCCCATCGGGCAGGCCCCGAGCCGCTCGGCCTCCCGCCGGTAGTCGGCGATCAGAACCGCCAGCTCGCCCTTGGACTCGAAACCCGCCTCGACGAAGTAGGGACGGCCGTTGCCGTCGCGCGGGTAGTCGTAGACATGGACGACGCCGTCGATGCGGCGGCCGACCAGGACGCGGGCTTCGTCGGGGACGGTGTAGTGGCCGAGTTCGCATAGCTGGCTCGGACTGGACTGAGTTGCCGTGGCGCTCATCGCGCACCTCCTGGACTCGTTGACGGAAGTCGCCGAACCGAGAGGCAGCGGATTAGGCGGCGCGGAACCCGAGCGTCAGCGAGGGCGCGTCAGCGAGGCCCCGCGAAGCGGGCGCCTTGCAGCGCCGCCGGCCGCTGCCACGATCGGTGCGGCTTCCGACCGGGCCAGAACGGTGCATGCATCCATCAAGCCAGCGCAACCGCTGATCTGTACCCATGCGAGACCTTCGCGTTCGTATCGTCCGCCGAAACCAGCCCTAATCTCGTATGGATGGGCCTGCTTGACGTGCTCTCACTCGCCGGACGAGTCTGGCCTCGCCTCATTGGCATGGCCATCGTCGTCGTGTTGATCGTTGCCCCAAACACTGCGGCGTCTGTCGTTTGGCAGCTTGCCCGCGAGGAGGGGCAGCAAATCACCTCGCGTCTCGAGCATGCAATCGATCCGATGCTGCGGCACAGACCTCACTCGCGCGAATGCGGGCGTCATGTGCACTGCAAGCGATGACAACCCCCGATGAAGATGTCGCTTTATGCACGTAAGGCTCGGTGATCAGCCAACCGGCTGGGCGCGGGTTGATCCCGGCACCGTCCATGGACGCGGACATGTCGTACCGCGGCTCGTATTCACGATGACCGCTCGCACGCTGCGCGAGAACGTCACTGTGCAACTACATCTAATGCGGGCGGAGCTGATCGTCGGCGGGGAACGTCTAGGACACGACATCCTGACTGGCGAATACCTCTCCCCTGGAGATACCCAGCTGACCGTTGAAGTGCCCGTCGACAGGCCAGCTTTGGAGTACCTGGATCAGATGGCGCACGACAGCCAGATCGATGCGAACCTCCGCTTGACCGGGTGGCTCCGCGCTCAAGATAGGAATACCGACAGGACCACATATGCCAGCACTCCCCAGCCAGGCGAGTGGGTATTTGAGCGATTCGGACAGAGCGGACAGAACGAACTCCAATTCCGCGTCGCCCGAAGCGACTGGTTTACGCAGGTACTCGAACCCTTGGGGACCGTTGAGTACCTGTGTACCGAGATAGCGGTTCCTCGAGGCGACAGTCCATTGCGACAGTCGGCAAATCATCTACAGGAAGCCGAGCGCGCCTTTCGCCAGGGCGACGATGCCCAAGTCTTTCTGAAGTGCCGCGGTGCGCTCGACGCCCTGCCCGGCGCCCCAAAGAGCATCTTTGCCAGGCTTGAATACAAGCGAGAGCGCGACACGCTAGACGAGCTGCTCCGCGCGGCAGGCAACTATTTCCACCTTGGTCGCCATACCGCCGACGAAGGCCCTCAAGAAGGAGACTTCCCGGTTGATCACGCTGATGCGGCGTTTGCCCTTAACGTGGCAAAGTTGCTCATTGCGCAGACTGCGCGTGTCCTCGCACGACCTCCGCGTCCGTCGGCTTAGCGCCGACGGGCTGGATCCTCCTCGCTGAGGCCGGGCCGGTGTTCGCGCTCAGCCGCCGCGCTGCGAACCGAGCGCCGAGAGCACGTCGCGCCCGTCGCGCACCAAGTGGGCGCCCTGGGCGATCAGCCGGTTCGGCGTCGCGGACGCCCGTGAGCTGACCGGGCCGGGCACGGCGCCTAACTCGCGGCCGAGCCCTGCGGCCAGGTCGGCGGTGATCATCGAGCCGGAGCGCTCGGCCGCCTCGACCACGACGGTCATGCCCGCGAGCGCCGCGACGATCCGGTTGCGCGCCGGAAAGGTCCAGCGCCAGGCGCCGGTTCCCGGCGGCAGCTCGGAGAGCACGAGGCCCTGCTCGCCGATCCGCTTCCACAGCGCACGGTGCGCTGCCGGGTAGGCGACGTCAGCGCCGCAGCCGAGCACGGCCACGGTCAGCCCCGCATCCAGCGCGCCGCGGTGAGCGCAGGAGTCGATCCCGAAGGCGAGGCCGCTCACCACCGCGATCCCCTCCGCGGCAAGCTCGCGACCGAGGGCTCGGGCAACCTCGCGCCCATAGGTGGTGGCGCGACGGGAACCGATGACCGCGACCGCCTCACGGGGGACGAGGCGCCCAAGCAAGGCCGAATCGCCGCGGCCGAAGAGCGCCCAGGGCGCCGCCGCGTCGTCGCGCAGACCGGCCGGGTAGCGCTCGGCGTGGCGGCAGGTCGCCCACAGGGACGCCTCGGCCAGCTGCTGGTAGAGGCGGCGCTCCGGCAGCGAGGCGACCGACCTCAGAATCTCATCGGCGGCGCGAGGCGCCACCGTCCGCGCCAGCTCCTCCTCGCCGAGGCGCAGCAACTGGGGCGAGGGTCGGGCGGGGTCGGCGCTGACGGTGCGCTCGATGTAGGGGGCGAGGCGGGCGAGCAACTGCGCGCGTCGCAGGCACTCAGGGCAGGCTCTGGACTCGGTCATCGTGTCCTCCTTGCTCGTGGCTCCCACACGCCGCGGGAGCCGGTGCCCTCGGCCTGCGCGCGAAGCGCGCCACAATCGGGGGCGCCGGCTCCTGGGCGGGGGTCACTCCTCGCGTAGATGGCGTCCGCTGCGCCGCAGCTCCTCGGCGACGTATTCGCAGACATCGCCGCCGTTCCAGGGGCCGGGGCGGTTGAGGAAGGCGGCGATGCGATCCAGACAGGCGGCCTCGGCGCTGCCCTGGGCGGCGAGGCGGTTCGCCTCCTCGACCGCCTCGGCCAGGAGGCGGAGGGTGTAGGAGGCGGGGTCCTCACCCTCCTCCTCGCGCAGCAGCAGCGGCGGGCCGAGCAGGGTCGGGCCGCCGCCGGGGTCGACCGCGAGAGTCGGCTCGGGGTCGGAGATCGACATCGGGTAGACGTAGAGGCGGGCGCTCGGGGACTCGGCCCGTCCCGGCATGTCGACGGCGATGACGCCCGCGGTGAGCGCGTCGTCGAGCAGCCCGTTCAGCTCGTCGGCGTCGCTGTAGGGGTTGACGGGGGCGAGCCCGCCACCGAGCCCTTCGAGCTCGGCCGTGGCGCGCTCTGCGGCGAGCGAGAAGCGCGGCGGCTCGGTGGTGCCCCTGGCGTCGGCCACGCTCACCAGCGCCGCCTCGCTCGCAAAGCGGGCGCCGCAGTTGGCGCAGCGACGCTCCTCGGCTCCCTCGGGCGCGAAGCCGACCTCTGGGCTGCAGCAGTCTGGGCAGCGAAGCTCCATCTCGGTTCCTCCTTACGCGGGGCCCCGCCGGGCGCGGGGCCGGTGCCCGCGGCCCCGCACGCGCAGCGTGCGAAGCTCAGAGCGGGCTCGGCCACGCGAGCGGCGGTGTCGCCCACCGCGCTACTCGGCGTAGAGGGCGATCCACTCCAGCTCGCCGTTGACGAGCGGCACCTCGTCTGGGTAGCGAGCGGCATACACCCACCTCTCCCACCTGTTCATCGAATAGCGAGAGGCGCGCACCCGCTCCTCGGCGGTCATCTTGCGCAGTTCGTCGACGAAGCGATCGACGAGGCGCTCGGCCTCATGGACGTCGCGGCCGCGCAGCGCCTCGTAGGTGAGGCTGTGCTCGGCCGACTCGGGCTCGGCGAGGAGCGTGTCCAGGGTCTCGGTCATCTTCGGCCTCCTTTGCACTTGGCCCCGCCCGCTGCGGGAGCCGGTGGCCCCGCTGCCCCGCACGCCGCAGGCGTGCCAAGATCGAGGGCAGGGAAGGCGGCTCCCGCAGCGGGGATGGCCTGAGCGCGGGCGCGCCAGGGCCGGTCAACCGCGACGGCTCGGCGGAGAGGCTCAGATCGGCGCAACTGACCTCGGTGTCGGGGTGGGACATCCATTCACCTCGGTTGTCCAAATACGACGCGGTGTGCATCGGGTGGAGCAGCAAGCAGTTGCTCAAGACCGCCTCAAAGAACGGCCGGATCGCAATGCTCTGAGCCGACTCAGCGGAGCCCTCGGGGGAACGTCGGGGGAACGAAAGGGGTCAAAAACAGCCCTCTGCTGACCTTTGCTGACCCGCGCTGACCTCGGTGCAGACCGCCGCAGAAAGCGCCGCATTCCCGCCGCCAGAGCGGGAATGCGACTCCTCAAGCGGAGGGGGTGGGATTCGAACCCACGAGCCGCCTTGCGACGGCCAACGGTTTTCGAGACCGCCCCGTTCAACCACTCCGGCACCCCTCCGGGGCAAATCCGGGGGGATTCTACGTGGGGGCGGCGCTGGGCACAGGGCCGCGCGGGTGTTGCTCGTCCCAGCGCTCAAGCCGCTCGCGCGCGCGGTCGATGCTGGCTTCGTGCAAAGCACGGGGCAGACCCGGATCGGGCGGTTCTTCGACCGCCACCCACTGCCGCTGCGGGCGTTCGCGCTGTGTGCGCTTGTTTGGGGGGCCGGCTACCTGGTCTGGCGCTTTGGCTGGAGCGGGGAAGGCGCCAACCCGGTGCTGTTCGCGATGCTCTTGGTCACCGAGGTCTACGGGCTATGGGCGCTCGGCACGCTCGCCTGGTATTCGTGGTCGCGCCCGCCGGCTGTGCGACCGCGGGCGACGTCCGGGCGCAAGGTCGATGTCTACGTCTGCACCTATGACGAGCCGTTCGAGGTGGTGGCGGCGACCCTGGCTGGCTGCCGTGCGCTCACCTATCCGCACTCGACCTACCTGCTCGACGATGGATGCCGGCCGGAGATGGAGGCGCTGGCGCGCACCGCCGGCGCCACATACCTGACTCGCCCCGACAACTCGCACGCCAAGGCGGGCAACATCAACGCCGCCCTGTCCTGCACCGAGGGTGAGCTGGTGCTGATGCTCGACGCCGACCACGTGCCGATGCCGGACGCGCTCGACGCGATGATCGGCTACTTCGACGACGAGCGGATTGCTCTCGTGCAGAGCCCGCACGACTTCTTCAACCACGACTCGGTCCAGCACTACGTCGTCGGCCGCCATGAGCAGTCGCTGTTCTACCGCGTCGTCTGCCCCGGCAAGGACCGCCACGGCGCCGCCTACTGGTGTGGCTCGGCGGCGCTGCTGCGGCGCCGGGCGCTGCTCGATATCGGCGGCGTCGCGACCGAGACGATCGCCGAGGATTTCCACACGACGATCCGCCTCCAGCGCCACGGTTGGACGAGTCGCTATCACGACGAGGTCCTGGTCCAGGGCCTCGCCCCGCACGACCTCGACGGCTACCTGCTGCAGCGCGATCGCTGGGCGCGCGGCAACCTCGCTGTCTTCACCTTGCCCGAGTCCCCCCTGCGCGCACGCGAGCTGCGCCCCCTGCAGCGCCTTTCTTACTTCGCCAGCCTTGCCGCCTACCTGGCGCCACCGATGCGGCTGCTGCTGCTGGCGACGCTCGGCGCGGTGATGTGGACCGGGGCGCTGCCGATGAAGGTCAGTGTCCTGGCGCTGGCGGCGCTCTGGCTGCCGGCGGTCAGCCTCAACCTGCTCGCCGGCTCCGCCCTGACCCGCGGCTACATGAAGATCGGCGAGACCGCCCACTACGAGCTGCTGACGATGGAGATCTACACGCGCGCTCTGCGCTGCATCTTCCGCCCCAGCCGTACCGCCTTCAAGGTGACGCCGAAGCAGGGCGCCGACGGCGGCGGCCTCGCCGCGGTGGGCAAGCTGCACCTGGTGGTCGTCGCCGCTGTCGTGCTCGCCGGCGGCACGACGATGCGTCTGCTCGACCTCGCCGGGGTCGGGCCGCTACCCGACATGCCCGGTATCGCGGCGGTGATCGTGCCGGCACTGGGGCTGATCGAGCTGCGCCGCGTCCTGCGCACCCTGCTCGCCGTCGGTCGCCGCCATCAGCGCCGCCAGGTCTATCGCTTCCAGGGGGAGGCGCCCGCGCACTGCTTCGCCGCCGAGGGCCATATCGGCGGCCAGCTGGTCGATGCGAGCGCCGCCGGCGTCGGCCTCGTGCTCGACTCCGCAGTCGCGGTTGGTGAGCGCCCTGCGACGCTGCTCGAACTGGAGGATGCAAGCGGCAGCGTCCACGAGATCGCCGCCCAGATCGAGATCCGCTCCTGCCGCGAGGCCGACGGCCGCTATCTCATCGGCGCGACGATCGAGCAGATCGACCCCGCCTCGCGCATGCGCCTGATGGAGTGGTGCTACGTCGTCTGCAGCCACGAGCACCTGCGCGGCAGGCGACCGGCGACGGTGGCCGGCGCGACGGAGGAGACGATCGTCATGCCGCTCCCGGGCGCGACCCTTGCCCCGACGCCGGCCCCCGGTCTCGCCGAGGCCGGCGAGGCTGCCTAGCTGTCTCCGCGACCCCGAGCCAATACCCTTGGGAGACCCGGAGAGGTGTCCGAGTGGCTTAAGGAGCGCGACTGGAAATCGCGTGGGCGGGGTTAACCCGCCTCGTGGGTTCGAATCCCACCCTCTCCGTTCCGGCGCGACGCGAAGAACTCGCGCAGCAGGGACGCGCACTCCTCCTCGAGCACGCCGCTGACTACTTGCGGGCGGTGGTTGAGGGCGGGCTCGGCGAGGACGTTGAAGACGCTGCCGGCGGCGCCGGCCTTGGGGTCGGCAGCGCCGTAGACGACGGTGGGGATGCGGGCGAGGACGATCGCGCCCGCGCACATCGCGCAGGGCTCGAGCGTGACGTAGAGGGTAGTGCCGGGCAGGCGCCAGCCGCCGAGCGCCTCGGCGGCGGCGCGGATCGCGAGGATCTCGGCGTGGGCGGTCGGATCACGACGCAGCTCGCGCTCGTTGCCGGCGGCAGCGAGCGGCTCGCCGTCGCGGGCGACGACGGCGCCGATCGGCACGTCATCGTGGCCCTCGGCTTGGCGGG
>Ga0210115_1000348_pt1 | contig 13228 bp, 13 predicted proteins | sample MayberryNW_TuleB_2_FD_185526 | JGI IMG/M metagenome (GOLD analysis project Ga0210115, IMG submission 185526) | Wetland microbial communities from San Francisco Bay, California, USA, that impact long-term carbon sequestration - MayberryNW_TuleB_D2... | ecosystem: Environmental > Aquatic > Marine... | reverse complement strand
GGTGTCCGTGTCGCCCTTGGCCTCGAGTGCCGCCTCGAGCTCCCAGTTGTGGTCGAAGTGGTTCTCGATCGCGTTCTTGTTGCGACCGGTGACCAGCAGTACGTCGTCAAGGCCGGCAGCAACGGCTTCCTCGACGACGTACTGGATCGCCGGCTTGTCGACGACCGGCAGCATCTCCTTGGGCGTCGCCTTCGTCGCGGGCAGGAAGCGGGTGCCGAGACCGGCCACCGTCACGACCGCCTTGCGCACTGGTCGGACGGGGTGTGCGGAGTCCTGCAGGTGGCCGCTCATGGCCCGCACCCTAACGGGCGAGCTCGTCCGCCCCGGGAACGTGCCACTGGTCGCGGCCGGCACCCTTCGCGACGTACAACGCGCGGTCCGCCGCGCGCATCAGGGTGGCCGGGCTGGACCCGTGCTCGGGGAACGCGGCGCCCCCCACGGAGACGGTGATGTCGAGCGGCTCCTCGCCCTCGACCCGGAACGGCTCCCGGCGCACCGCCTGGCAGATCCGGTCGGCCAGCTGGGCCGCTCCTTCGACGGTCGTCTCCGGCAGGACCACGACGAACTCCTCGCCGCCGTAGCGCGCGAAGGTGTCCACCTCGCGGATCTGCTCCTGCACCCGGCTGGCCAGCTCGCGCAGCACCGTGTCGCCTCGGGCGTGCCCGTGGACGTCGTTCACCAGCTTGAAGTGGTCCAGGTCGAGCATCAGCACGGCGAGCGGCCGGTCGAAGCGGGTGGACCGCTCGATCTCACGTGCCAGGCTCATCGAGAGGTAGCGGAAGTTCCACAGCCCGGTCAGCGGGTCGGTCGTCGAGAGCCGCTGGGCCTCGTTGTGCAGCTGCACGTTGTCGATCGCGATGCTCGCCTGCTGGGCGAGGGTGGTGAGCGCGTCCTCGTCGGCGGCGTCGAAGGGTCGCCGGTCGTTGCGGTCGTACAGCGCGATGACCCCCACGGTCGAGCCCATGCTGATGAGAGGCACGGCCAGGACGTCGCCCTCGGCGGGCTCCCCCTCGGCCGGCTTCAGCAGGTCACCGGTGCCGATGCGGCCGCGCACCGGCGTGCCCCGGGACACGACGCGGCCGAGCACTCCCTGGCCCGGGACGACCACCGCCGGTGCGATCAGGTCGGCCTCGTGCAGCCCCTGCTCGGCCATCAGCTGCAGCGAGTCGCCGGACCGGTAGAGCACGACACCGGACCGGGCGCCCAGGGTCGCGGCCGCGGTCTCGAGCACCACGTTCAGCAGACCGTCCAGGTCGTGGGTGCTGCGCAGGGCGTCGCCGATGCGTTCGAGGCTGTCGCGCAGGTCCTCGCGGCTGCGTTCGAGCTCGCGCAGGCTCCGTCGCAGCTCGTCGGTCATCACGTTGAAGGCGCTGCCGAGGCGGCCGGCCTCGCCCTCCTCGCTGGCGTCGATCGCCGTCTCGAGGTCACCCTGGGCGACCCGCTCCGCGGCCTCGGTCAGCTCGGTGAAGGGCTGGCTCAGCCCGCGCGCGACGACGCTGACGAGCAGGCCGGCCGCGAGCGCGCCGGCGAGCAGGATGGCGCCGACCAGCCACGCCGTCGAGTCGCTGCCGGTGTCCTCGGCCGCGACGACGACCGTCCAGGGCGCGCCGTCCACCGGCGGCTGCACCTGCAGCGTCCAGCCGTCGGCGTCGACCGTGCCGCGACGGCCGGCGGCGAGCTCGGCGACCTGGCGCGCCGTGGCTCGGTCGAGGGAGCTCGCGACCACGGCCGCCCCGTCGAGCAGGACGACCTCGCCCTCGGTCCCGCCGCGCAGCCGGAGGTCCTGCATCGCGCGGGAGTCGAGCCGGAGGGCCACGACGACCGACTCCACGCCCTCGACGCCCGACACCGACACCCGGTCGGCGACGACCGGAGCGCCGCGCTCGTTGCCCGAGCAGCTCGGCAGCCGCGCCGGCTGCAGGCCCTCGGGCAGCCGCCCCTGCTGCGCGACGATCGCGTCGTCGGGGCCGAGCAGGACGGCGTAGTCGCCGGTCGACCCCGTCACCGCCGACCGCACGGCTTCCTGCGGCGACCCGTTGGCCGCTGCGAAGCCGACGTCGCGCGCCAGCACCCCGACCAGGGCGCAGTCGTCCGACAGCTCGGCGGAGACCGACCCCGCCGCGACGTCGAGGGAGGTCGAGAGCCGGTCGCCGCGCGCGCCCACGACGACGACGGCGACGACGAGGACACCGACGACGAGCGGCACGAGGAAGAGTCCGCCGAGGACCAGCCACAGGCGGGTGCGCAGGCTCATCGTGGCCCGCCTTCGCCGCCGGCTGGGATGATCGGCCGCGTGGAGACGGTGGGGGAGGCGAAGGCCCGGGTGCGGGCACGCGTGCTCGCCGCCCGCCGCGCCGCCTCCGCGGAGCAGCGGGCGTCGGCCGCCGAGCAGCTCACCCGTTCCGTGCTGGACCTCCCGGTCGTCGAGGCCGCGCGCTGCGCCGCCGCATATGTCTCCTTCGGCACGGAACCGTCGACCGCTGAGCTGTTGCGGGTCATGAGATCGCGCGGGCTGCGTCTCCTCGTGCCGGTGCTGCGCGAGGACCTCGACCTCGACTGGGCAATCTACGACGAACCACTCCTGATGGCGCAAGGCGCGCGGGGGCTGATGGAGCCCACCGGCCCGCGCCTCGGTGTCGACGCGGTGGGCGCGGCCGACGTGGTGGTCGTCCCCGCGCTGGCGGTCGGCCGCGACGGGCGCCGGCTCGGGCGAGGTGGCGGGTCCTACGACCGGGCGCTGGCCCGGGTGTCCGCCCCGACGCTGGCGCTGCTCTACCCGGGAGAGCTGCTGGCGGACGTGCCCGCGGAGGAGCACGACCGCCGGGTCGACGTCGCCGTGCTCCCGGACGGCGTGCACCACCTACCCGAGCTACCCGAGGCGGTGGAGGGGTGAGCACCGACGAGCTCGACCTCCTGCTCCTGCTGGGGTCGGTCGTCCTGCTCGTCGCGATCGCCGCGGTGCGCCTCGCGGTCGGCAGCGGGCTGCCGACGCTGCTGCTGTACCTCGGTCTGGGCCTGCTGCTCGGCGAGAACGCACTGGGGGTGGAGTTCGACGACGCGCAGCTGGCCCGGGCGCTCGGCTACGCCGCCCTCGTGCTGATCCTGGCCGAGGGCGGGCTGACGACGTCGTGGCACAGCATTCGGCCGGCCGTGCCGGCCGCCGCCTCGCTCGCGGTGCTGGGGACCGGCATCTCGGTCGCGGTGGTCAGCGGCGCGGCCCACCTGCTGCTCGACCTGGGCTGGCGCGACGCGCTGCTGGTCGGCGCGGTGCTCTCCCCCACCGACTCGGCCGCGGTCTTCTCGGTGCTGCGCCGGGTGCCGCTGCCGCCGCGGCTCGGCGGGCTGCTCGAGGCCGAGTCCGGGTTCAACGACGCGCCGGTCGTCATCCTGGTCGTCGCGCTGGCCGGGTCGGAGGCGCTGACCTGGTGGGAGCTGCTCGCGCTGATCGGCTACGAGCTCGCCCTCGGCGGCGTCATCGGTCTGGCCGTCGGCTTCGCCGGGGCCTGGGGGGTGCGGCGGATCGCGCTGCCGTCGTCCGGCCTCTACCCGCTGGCGGTGCTGGCGCTGTGCGTGACGGCGTACGGCGCGGCGGCGGCGGTGGTGCACGCGAGCGGCTTCCTCGCGGTGTACGTCGCGGCGCTCGTCCTGGGCAACGCCCGGCTGCCCCACCGGCCGGCCACCCGCGGCTTCGTCGAGGGCGTGGCCTGGCTGGCGCAGATCGGGCTGTTCGTGATGCTGGGCTTGCTGGCGACGCCGAGGGAGCTCGGCGGCTCGATCCTGCCCGCCCTGGGTGTCGGGCTCGTGCTGCTCGTGCTCGCCCGGCCGCTGTCGGTGGCGGTCTCGCTCGCGCCGTTCGGCCGGCGCCGCGCCGGCGAGGAGGACCCGCGCGACGTCGACGAGCCCGACGAGCGCTGGTGGCGTCTGCCGACGACGTGGCAGGAGCGCGCCGTGCTGTCGTGGGCCGGCCTGCGCGGAGCGGTGCCGGTCGTCCTCGCGACCGTGCCGGCCGACGACGACGTCTTCAACCTGGTCTTCGTGCTCGTCATTGCGTTCACGCTCGTGCAGGCACCGACGCTCCCGTGGGTCGCCCGGCGGCTGGGCCTGGCCGCGACCGGCGAGGCACAGCAGCTGGACATCGAGTCGTCGCCGCTGACCCGCCTGGACGCCGACCTCCTGCAGGTCAGCGTCCAGGACGGCTCACGGCTCATCGGCGTCGAGGTGTTCGAGCTCAACCTGCCCGAGGGCGCGGCGGTGACGCTGGTGATCCGCGAGGGGCGCGCCTTCGTGCCGCGGCCGTCGACTCCGCTGCGAGCCGGTGACGACGTGATCCTGGTGACCACCGAGCAGGTGCGCGGCGCGGTCGAGCGCCGGCTGCGCGCCGTGTCGCGGCACGGCCGGCTGGCCGGCTGGCACCACCCGACCCGCCGGCCCCGCCGCCGTCCGTAGCGGTCAGACCACGGCGCCGCTGCTGTCGCGCTGCACCCGCCGCTGCGACGGCGTGGGCTTCTGCACCGGAGGCGGTGACGGGCTGCGCTTCTCCAGCTCGATGGCCAACGGGGACGCCGTGAACATCGAGGAGTAGGTCCCGACGCCGATGCCGATCAGCAGGGCGAGGGCGAAGTCGGTCAGCGAGTCACCGCCGAGCACGGCGAGCGCGGTCAGGATGAAGACCGCGCCGAGCCCGGTGTTCACGGTGCGCGGCACGGTCTGCAGCACGGCGGTGTTGACCGTCCGGGCGAAGCCGTTCTTGCGCCCGACGGCCCACAGCTCCCGAACCCGGTCGAAGACGACGACCGAGTCGTTGACCGAGTAGCCGATCACCGTCAGCAGGGCCGCGAGGAAGACGCCGTCGATCGGCTTGCCCAGCCAGGCGAAGACGCCCACCAGCACGGTCACGTCGTGCGCCATCGCGGCCACGGCCGAGGCACCGAGCGTCCATCGGAAGCGGATCGCCAGGTAGAGCAGCTGCGCGCCCAGGGCCACCGCCAGTGCGATGAGCGCCTTGTTGCGCAGCTCGTCGCCGAGGCTCGGCCCGATCAGCTCGTCGCGCTCCTTGGTCACCTCGCCGCCGGAGGCCTCGCCGAGCGCCTGCTGGATCTCGACCACGTCGTCGTTGGTGAGCTCCCCGGTGCGCACCGAGATGTTGTCCTCACCGCTCTCCTGCACCACGGCGCGCGGGAAGCCGGCGTCGGCCACCGCCTCCCGTGCGTCGTCGACGGACAACGGTGCGGTGGTCGAGTACTCCACCAGCCGTCCGCCGGTGAACTCCACACCGAGGTCGAGCCCGCGCCAGAAGATGCCGGCGCCGGCGAGCACCAGCGCGACGGCCGACACGGCCAGGAACCGCCGCCCATGGCGCATCAGGTCCGGGTCGTGCTCCATCAGCCAGGTCCGGACCCGCCCGACCGACGCCATCCCGCTGATCTCCGGCCTGGCGGTGACCGATCGCCTGGCGACGGCCCACTCGGCGAGCACCCGGGTGACGACCAGCGCCGAGACCATCGACGCGAGCACACCGATCGACAGCGTCACGCCGAAGCCGCGCACCGGGCCGGATGCCAGGAAGAACAGCAGGCCGGCCGCCAGCAGGGTCGTGACGTTGGAGTCCAGGATGGCGGTCCACGCCTTGGCGAACCCGGTCGAGAGCGCCGCGCGCAGCCCCTTCTTCGGCGCGGCGGCGTACTCCTCCCTGGCTCGTTCGAAGACCAGCACGTTGGCGTCGATGGCCATGCCGATGGCGAGCACGAAGCCGGCCAGCCCCGGCAGCGTGAGGGTCGCACCGAGGGCGACCAGCGCGGAGTACGAGATCAGGGCGTAGCCGGCGAGCGCGATCGTGGCGATCCCACCGAGCAGCCGGTAGACCACCACGATGAACAGCCCGGTCAGGGCGACGCCGATGACGGCCGCCTTGGCGCTGGCGTCGATCGCCGCGGCGCCGAGGGTGGGGCCGACGGTCCGCTGCTCGATCACCTCGACCGGCACCGGCAGGGCGCCGCCGCGGATGAGGACGGCGAGCTCCTTGGCCTCGTCGGTGGTGAACTGCCCGGTGATCTGGGTGGTCCCGCCGGGGATGCCGACGTCGCACGCGACGCTCGGGTCGACCTGCGGCGACGAGATCACCTGGTCGTCGAGCACGATCGCCACCCGCCGGCGCGGGTCGCCCGGCGGCTGGCAGGCCGCGTCCCCGGTCAGCTGCTCCCACGCGTCCTGGCCGGACCCGCGGAAGTCGATGGTGACGTACCAGCCGCCGCCGCCCGTCGAGTCGATCGCCGCCTCGGCACCCTCGACGCCGTCACCGGTCAGCCCCGGCGGTCCGAGCCGGATCGGCTGGCCGTCCTCGTCGTCGAGGACGAGCTCGTCGTCGGCCCCGGGCGCCGAGCCGTCGTCCGACGGCGCGGGCGAGGGCGATGCTCCGTCGGCCGACGGCGCGGCGGTCGGCTCGGGCACGCCGAGCACCGGGTGGAAGGTGAGCTGCGCGGTCCGGCCGATGACCTCGGCGGCCTCGCGCGGGTCCTGCACCCCGGGCAGCTCGACGATGATCCGCCGGTCCCCGGAGCGGGTGAGGCTGGGCTCCGAGACGCCGAGCGCGTCGACGCGCCGGCGCAGCACCTCGACCGCGCGGTCGGTCGACTCCTGGCCGGCCGTGACTGTCGGCGAGTCCTGGGTCTCGAGCACGATCTGGGTGCCGCCGCGCAGGTCGAGACCGAGCCGCGCGGGCGTGGTGAGGGTGAAGTAGAGGGAGCCGGCGAGGATTCCGAGCGCCACGAGGGCGCGGACGGCAGGTGCGGACACGGTGACGCTCCGGTGCTGGGGCCGCCGCATCGGCGGCGGAGATGGCGGATGGGCTCAGGCGCAGCGCAGCGCCGGAGGACCGCGTCCGCAGCGGCTTCCGGCCGTACGCCCGACAGCGACCCGCACCGGGCCGAGCCGGGACCCCCACCACCACAGGGCCGCTGCGAGGGCGACCACCGCGAGGGCACCGGCCGGGACCTGGCCCGTCCCGCCCTGTCCGGCCCGCTCCGGGCCGACCGCGGTGAGTCCACCGACCTCGGTGCCGCTGCTCTGCACCCGCCGCACGGCGGTGTCCCGCAGCTCGCGACCCGTGGTGACCCGGCCGACCGGCGCCTGGCCGGTGGTGAGGGTCGCGCCCGCGACCACCTGGCGCGCCGCCACGGCCACCGAGCCCGCTGCGGTCGCACCCAGCGGGGCGAGCAGGGCGGCGAGGGCGCCCAGCAGGGCCACCAGCGGCTGACGGTCGAGGCGAGGCATCGGTCGGCCAGCCTACGCGTGCACCGACCACCGCACCGCGCCTTGCCTGACCCAGCCCGACCACCCCGCCAGGCACGGGTGGGAGCTAGTGCATGCCGTGGACCACCGCGTGCCCGCGCCCGCGAGCGATCATCGCCCGGTTGACCGGCAGCGTGACCACGAACGCCACGGCCAGCGCGAACGCCAGGCTGCCCCAGAAGAGGGCGCTGTCGAGGCCGGCCTCCATCGCGCCCGGCACGGTGAGCAGGACCGCGTTGTCGACGATCTCCATCACCAGGATCGACACCGTGTCGGCCGCCAGGGCGACCTTGACCGCGGCGCCGAAGGCCAGCCCGCTGCGCAGGACGGGCCCGACCGTGAAGGCGTAGCCGAAGACGAACGCCAGGCCGACCGCGAGCGCGACGGTGGACCAGTCGCCCCAGCCGAGCGCGGTCCCGATGACCATGCCGAGCACCTCGCCGATGGCGCACCCGGTGAGGCAGTGCAGCGTCGCCGACACCGCGGCGCGGGTCAGGGCCGGACCCGACATCTGGTGATCCGCTGAGGTGGTCACGGCGGCTCTCCCTTGCGTCCGTACGGTCCCGAGAACCCGTAATTTGTACCCCTGGGGGGTATCAGCCGTCAAGAGGTGCCGCGGCGGTGGTCCGGCACCGGTTCGTCACGTCCCGTGCAGCTCGACCCAGACGGTCTTGCCGGTGGGATGCCCCTCGACGCCGTAGTGCGTCGCCAGCGCGTCGACCAGCGCCAGGCCGCGCCCGCCCTCGTCGAGCAGCGACGGGTCGGCCGGGCGCACCGGGCGCGGCGACCCGTCGGCGACCTCGAGCCGCAGGCCCTCCGGGATCCGGCGGAACCGCACCCCGATGGACGTGCCGGCGTGCCGGATCGCGTTGGCGACCAGCTCGGTGACGATCAGGGTGGCGTCGTCGCACAGCTCCCCGCCGAAGCCCCACGCCGTGGTGTGCTCGGCCACCGTGGCCCTGGCGAGCGGCGCCGACCCGGGCTCGGCCGGCAGCGTCGTGTCGAGCTGCTGTGCCTCGCCGTCCATCTCCGCGCGCATCGCGGGCGCTCCGTCCTGCTGCCGCCTCGGCCGAGCCCCGTCGTACCCATGGTGGCCGGAGCCGATGCCTGCACGTCGCCGACACGCAGCACGCCCTGCGTCCTCAGCCGAGGTCCTCGAGCTCCGTGGTGCGTGCGCGGACCAGGCGGTCGGCCTCCCGGACCGCCTTCGTCGCGGCCGCGACCTCCGGCTCGGCCGACCGCCGTCGGCGCTCGGCCGCCGCCTGGTCCCGGCTCACCTGCTCGAGCTCGGCCCGCAGCTCGGCGACCCGAGCGGCGGCGGCGGTGGCCGCCGCGGCCGCCTCGTCCACGACCGCCTTGGCCTCGGCGTGCGCCGTGGCCGCGGCCGCTGCCTGCTTCCGGGCGTCGGCCAGGTCGCGCTCGGCCTGCTTGCGGGCGGCCGCCCGCTCCCGGCGCTCGCGCGCCCGGTCCGCCGCGGCGTCCGTGCCCGCCGTGCCCTTGGTGGCCTTGCCCGTGGATGCCTTGCCCTTGGTGGCCTGGGTGGCCGCCTTGCCCCCGGGCGTGCCGCCCGACGTCGCCGCGCGCCTCGCCGGTCCCGGAGCGCCGCCGCCGGACCCGCCGAAGCCCGCGTGCTGCAGTCCTCCGGTCAGCCGGCCGGCCGCGAGCTGCGCCGACAGGTCGGCGTCGGCGAGTGCCGCGCGCAGCGTCTCCTCCAGCCCGCGGGCCGCGTCCTCGCCGACCCGGTGGCCGGACCCGGCGGCGTCGCGACGCGCCTGCCGCACCAGGGCCGCGACGAGCTGGTGCTGCTGCTGCGACAGCGAGCGCAGCTCCTCGCCCTGGAGCACCGCGGTCGCCTCACGCAGCGCGTCGCCGAGCTCGAGCAGCGGCTGCAGCTCGTCGCCGTGGTCGCGTACCAGCCGGTTGGCCAGCCACGCGACGGTGGTCGGCTTGCCCAGCGCCTTGACCTGCCCCGCCAGCTCCTTGTCGCCGGCCGCACGGGCCTCCTTCTCCCGCGCGGTGCGCGCGGCCGTGAACTCCCCCGGCCACAGGCCGTACAGCTCGTCGGCGACGGCGTCGAGGTCCACGCCGTCATCCTGCCCGCCACCGGGGGCGGCGGTCAGGATGACCGGCGGTCGAGGTCTCCGGTGGACGAGTCCGGATCAGCAGCAGCCGGTGTCGCAGCCCTGCAGGTCGTCGCAGCAGTCCTCCATCACACTCACCTCCCCTCGCCAGAAGTCGGGTCGGCCGACATCGACGGATCTCGATACGTCGCCACCCTGGACGAGGCATCGACGGATGTCAATGATTGACGCACGTCGATTTCTCGCCGACCATGGAGGCATGCCCAAGCCGCTGCCCCTCCTCGAGCCGGTGCCGACCGCCGACGTCTGCTGCACGCCGCTCGCGTCGGCGCCGCTGACCGCGGACGAGGCGGCCGACCTGGCGCTGCGGTTCAAGGCGCTGGCCGACCCCGGCCGGCTGCGTCTGCTGTCCCTGCTCATGGCCAGCGAGAGCGGCGAGTCCTGCACCTGCGACCTGACCGGGCCGCTCGGCCTGTCCCAGCCGACCGTCAGCCACCACCTGAAGAAGCTCGCCGAGGCCGGCCTGGTCACGGGCGAGCGCCGCGGCGTGTGGACCTGGTACCGCGTGCAGCCCGACGCGCTGGCCGGCATCGCGGCCGTCCTCACCGGCCAGGTCGCCTGACCAGGCCGTCAGGCGGGCGCGGCCTCGCCCCGGGGCGTGACCACCAGCCAGGTGCCGCCGTACTCCACGATGTCGTGGCAGAGCACCTGCCCCGGCCCCTCGTGCGCGTAGTAGTACAGCGGGTGCCCGCCGTAGGTCACCTGCACCGACCCGTCGCGCCGCTCGACCGTGCCGAGCAGCTCGGCCCGCACACCGTCCCTCGCCTGCGGCGCGCCGTCGGCGAGCACCGGCGGCCAGGCCTCGGCGCACTCCCCGTAGCAGCGCGGCCGGGTGCCGCCCTCACGGTCGAAGAGGTAGATCGCCTGCCGCCGACCGTCGAAGAGCATCCGGCCGTACGCGCTGCCGCCGGTCCGGATGACCACGCCCGCGCCGCCGGCCGAGGCGCTCGCGGACCCGCCCGCCTCGGTTGCCGATGAGCCGGCCGGCGGGCTCGACGGGGTGCCACTCGACGGGGACCCGGTCGACGGGGAACTACTCGACGCCGCGGCCGACGACGGTCCCTCGCCCGCCCCGCGGTCCGGCGTCGCGTCGGTGCCGCCGCAGCCGGCGGCCCCCAGCACCAGCCCGCCGCCGAGGAACCCGGCGAGCGCGGCGCGACGTACCCGTCGGGCGGCGTGCACCCGCCGATCACCCATGACGCCTCCTCACGGCCGTGCTGCGACAACGCCGGGACACCGACGATCGTGCCGCGCTCGGCGATGGACCCTCCCAGCCACACTTTGTGGACTCCTGCGCACCGGACACGCCGCGGGCCCGGTGTGTCGGAGTCCACAATGGAGCGTGCACCAGCAGCACCAGCACCACGGTGGCGGCGACCTCGCGCAGCAGCGCCGACGCCTCACCGTGGTGCTCGCGATCACCGCCGCCGTCCTCCTCGTCGAGGTCGTCGGGGCCGCCGTCTCCGGCTCGCTGGCGCTGCTCGCCGACGCCGGGCACGGCCTGACCGACGCCGCCGGGCTGGCCCTCGCGCTGGTCGCCACCGCCTTCGCGCAGCGACCGGCGACTCCGCGCCGCACGTGGGGCTACCGCCGGGCCGAGGTGCTCGGCGCCGCGGCCCAGGCGGCGGTGCTGCTCGCCGTCGGCGTCTACGTCCTCGTCGAGGCGGTGCGCCGGCTCGCCGAGCCGCCCGAGGTCGCGTCCGGCGCGATGCTGGTCTTCGGCGCGGTCGGCCTGGTCGGCAACCTGGTCGGGATCGCCGTGCTGGCCGGCTCACGGTCGCACAGCATGAACATGCGCGCCGCCTTCCTCGAGGTCGTCAACGACGCGCTCGGCTCGCTGGCGGTGCTCGTGGCGGCGCTCTGCATCGCGACACTGGGGTGGGACCGCGCCGACGCGGTCGCCTCCTTGGTGATCGGCCTGCTGATCCTGCCGCGCACCTGGCTGCTGCTGCGCGAGACCGTCGACGTGCTCCTCGAGTCGACACCGCGCGGCCTCGACCTCGAGGCGCTCCGGGCCCGGCTGGTCGCGATGGACCACGTGCGCGGTGTCCACGACCTGCACGCCACCCAGGTCGCCGCCAACCTGCCGGTCCTCACCGCGCACGTCGTCGTCGAGGACGTCTGCTTCCACGACGCCCACCTGCCTGCCCTGCTCGACGAGATGCAGCGGTGCCTCGCCGACGAGTACGACGTCGAGCACAGCACCTTCCAGTTCGAGCGCGAGGTGCACGCCGAGCACGAGCACTCGACCCACCCCTGACAGCCGCCACAGGACAGGAGGTCTCGATGAGTGACCGGGCCGCCAAGGACGAGGGCGGGTCGTTCCCGCCGAACCCGCGGTTCGCACAGGCCTACATCCGGGTGGCCGACCAGGCCGATGCCCGCGGCGCGACCGGCCACCGGCGCGAGCTGCTGGCCGACCTCTCCGGCGTCGTCTGCGAGATCGGCGCCGGGTCGGGACTCAACTTCGCGCACTACCCGAGGACCGTCACTCGTGTCGTGGCGGTGGAGCCCGAGCCGACGCTGCGGGTGCACTCAGGTGGGGTCGCGGTCGCCGCGCCGGTGCCGGTCGACGTCGTGGACGGGACAGCTGACGCGTTGCCGGTCGCGGACGCGAGCTGCGACGCCGTCGTCCTCTCCCTGGTGATGTGCACCGTGCCCGACCCGGCGGCGACGCTGGCGGAGGTCCGCCGGGTCCTGCGTCCCGGCGGGCAGGTGCGGTTCTACGAGCACGTCCGGTCCACGAACCGGGTCGTCGCCGTGGCCGAGGACGTCATCACCCCGCTGTGGGCGAGGTTCGCAGCCGGCTGCCACCTCAACCGCGATCCCGTCGTCGCCCTGCGGACGGCGGGCTTCGAGGTCACCCACGTCCACCGGTTCGGGTTCAGCGGCCAGCGCGGCCTCCCACCGACCGCGCACGTCGTCGGCCGAGCGGTTCTCCCCTGACGTCAGCCGACCAGGGCGTAGGCGCGGACCGGCCAGGTGCCGACCCCCCTCCAGGCGGGAGGCGCGGCGTGCAGCCGTGCACCGCGGGCCGGGAGGGCAGCGAGCCCGGTCAGGTGCTCGAGGACCAGCACACCGGCCGCCAGCAGCCGGGTGTGCGCCGGGCGCGTGCCGTCGTCGAGGTCGTCGATGTTGACGGCGTCGATGCCCACCAGCGCCGCACGATGCTGCACCAGCCACCCGGCACCGTCGCCGGTGAGGAACGGCGCGTCCCGGGCGTACTCCTCGTCGCCCCAGGCCCGGTCACCGCCGGTGTGCAGCAGGACGGCCGCCCCGGCCACCGCGTCGCCGTCCTCGCCCACCGCGCCGGCAAGCACGTCCGAGCCCACGCCACGCCCGCTGCCGCGGGTGTCCACGACGAGCACCGGCAGGTCGGCGAACGCCGTCAGCGGGAGGCTGGCCAGGTCGCCACCGTCGGCGAACCGGTGGAACGGGCTGTCGAGGTAGGTGCCGGTGTTGCCGACGAGGGTGACCCGGTCGACCTGGAAGTCGGTGCCGCTGGCCTCGCGGTACTGCTCGCGCGACCGGAAGGCCTCCCAGGTCGGCCCGGGCAGGCCGGGATGGGTGAACATCCCCATCTCGACGCGGTGGCTGAGGTCGACGAGGCGAGCGGTCATAGGTCAGCGTCGGTGGGATCCGCCGCGTGGGTCAAGCGTCATCCGAGGTCGGGCGTCCGGACCGGGGCGCTGGAGAGCCGCGCCAGCCGAACGGCCAGGTCGCGGCGCTGCCGGCGGGTCAGGGTCGGGACCCAGGGCAGGGTCGCGCGGCTCGCCGGGTGCACCGGCGGTGCGGCGGGG
>Ga0210115_1000347_pt1 | contig 13232 bp, 19 predicted proteins | sample MayberryNW_TuleB_2_FD_185526 | JGI IMG/M metagenome (GOLD analysis project Ga0210115, IMG submission 185526) | Wetland microbial communities from San Francisco Bay, California, USA, that impact long-term carbon sequestration - MayberryNW_TuleB_D2... | ecosystem: Environmental > Aquatic > Marine... | reverse complement strand
GTCCGGGTTGACTCCGACCGTCGACCGCTGACAATCAGCGGAGGGGAAGTAACTGGGGGACGAATCCCGTTAGCGCGGGCCGCGCAACTAGGAGCGCCGGGGCGAAGAGCCCGCGCTCCCCCAGCCTTCGCCACGCGCCTCTCGCTCGACGCCGGGCGCGTGCAAGCGGGAGGGGCCAACGGAGAGAAAGGGCGCCGATCGGGCCAGACCGACCGGCGACCTTCCCCTTGCCTTCCCTCCACACCCGACGTTCTTCGTGCCCGGAATACCCAGCAGGCGCCCGGCGAGAAACGCCTTGCGCCGAGAATCACTCGGACGGGTGAGCGCAGGCGCTACTCGACCTCCGGTGCACGAGGTTCACGGCATGTTCCCTGGCCCGCCCGGCGCGAGCCCGACGAACGCGGCGACCGCGGTGCCGACGGCCTCGATCGGCCTCGCTCCCGACGACACGGCCCTCCGGTAGGCGCTGGCCGCGAGCGGCAGCCTCTTCTTCGCGACCTTCACGACCAGGGCGAGAACTGCCAGGCGGACGAGTCTTCTCACGGCTCCTCCTCGGATCGCGGCGGCCTCTGCACGCTACGAGGGTAGCGTCGGTGGGCCACGGGTCGCCCCTGCCCCCGTGGAGCTCGGTTCGCGAAGCACCCGCAACGCCGACTCGCGCGGGGGACACTCGGTCGCGGCATGACCGCGGCGCACGCGTCGCCCAACGTGCGTGGATGAACGTGGCGCCACGGGTGCTGACCACCGCGAGGAGCACGCTCGCCGCGAAGCCGACCGAGGCCGACCTGCCCCGCGTCGCCGGAGCCGCGGCCCTCTTCGCTGCAGTTCCCTCTGCCCTCGTCACGCTCGCGCAGCAGGGGGGCGTGCGTGCCTACGTCCCGGTGCTCGCGCTGATCGTCCTCGTGACCCTCGGGGTCTTCGCCTGGGGCGTGCCCGCGGCCCTCGACCTCGACGAGCAAGGGCCGAGTGTTGTCGCCCTCGGGCTCGCCGGTCTCGCGCTCCTGACCGTCCCCCTCTTCTGGACCGGCCTACCCGCGCTCCTCGGCGCTGGAGCGATCGCCCTCGGGCGCATGTGCGACGACGAGCCCGAGAGCCGACGCCTGGCCCAGGCCGCGACTCGTGTCGGCGCGGCCTCGATCGTCCTCTATCTGCTGCTCGTCGTCGTCGACGTGCTCGGCTGACCTCCGCACACAACGCGGGACGGTCGCGCAGTCGCGACCAGGCAGGAGTCCCTTCGTGCGGCGGTGCTCGGGAGCGTCACGCGCTTCGGCGTCCCGCGCCGAGACCAGGCGCGAATCGCCTTCGGCGAGGCCCCGAGCGCCCGGATCCCTCACCGGCCGGGTCGCCGTGCCACATGAACCACGACGGGAGCAGCGCTGCCTGCAGCAGGATGTCCCCGAGGTAGACGCGGGACACGCGTGCGCACGCGTAGGCATCGGCGGCCGCGAACACCGCGGCCTGACCACCAGCCAGGATCTTCGCGTCCGAGGTCGGACCACCGCGGACCGCGCGGTGCAGCAGCGTCACCCCGCACAGTGCGGCGAGGCCGCCGACGGTGCGGACGAGCCAGAAGTCCGTTTTCGGCCCTGTCACGCGCTCGAAGCTCCGGCGATGGACGATCGGCCAGACACCAGTTGCCACGAGATAGGTGGCGTGGAGAGCCGAGACGCCCCGAGCGACCTGCATCCCTGACGGTACCCCGTCCGCGGTGGGCGTCAAACGAGGCGATCCCCGGAAGCGCCTCGACCGCGCGTGCCCTGCAGCGTCCATTCCATGTTCGCTGCTCGGGGTCGCTCGCAGTCGACGCGCGGTCCGTGGGCACCCGTTTCGAGCCGAGCCGCGCGGGTAGGACAGTCCAGGGGATGCCCGCCGGCGGTCTGGCCCGTCACGCGGTGTCCCCCATTCGCGAATCGCGCCGTTTTCGTCCAAGTGCGGGCGGGTATCTCAGGCTCATGCCGCGCGCCATCTGGTCCGGGAGCATCGCCTTCGGCCTCGTCAACGCGCCCGTGCAGATGTACAGCGCGATCGAGGAGCACGATCTCGAGCTTCACCTCGTCCACGAGAAGGACGGCTCGCGCATCGGCTACCAGAAGGTGTGCAAGGAGGAAGGCCGCGAGGTCCCCGCCGACGAGATCGTCAAGGCCTACGAGGTCGACGACGGCGAGCTCGTGTACCTCACCGACGAGGACTTCGAGGCGGCCGAGGAGGAGAGCTATCGGGCGATCGAGCTCCTCGACTTCGTCCCGCACGAGCAGATCGACCCGATCACGTTCCAGCGCACCTACTACCTGGGGCCGGCCGAGGGCGCCGAGAAGGTGTACTCGCTCCTCGTGCGCGCGCTCGAGGACGCGGAGTTGTCCGGGATCGCGCGCTACGTCTTCCGCGACCGCGAGCAGCTCGGCTGCTTGCGCGTGCGCGACGGCGGGCTGATCCTCGAGAACATGTACTACGCCGACGAGATCCGCCCGCTGGCGGACGTGGTCCCGAAGGCGCGCAAGATCGATCCACGCGAGCTCGAGCTGGCCCGATCGCTCGTCGACCGTCTCGCCGGCGACTTCGACCACGAGAAGTACGAGGACACGTACCGCAAGAAGCTCCTCGAGGTCGTGCGCCGGAAGCAGCGCGGCGAGGAGGTGCACGCGGCGCCGCGCGAGGACCGCGAGGCGCCCACCGACCTGCTGGAGGCGTTGCGGGCGAGCGTCGCGGCAGCGAGAGGCGGCTCGAACGGCGGCGGGAACGGCCGCCGGCGCAGAAGTGCATCGAAGGGCGACCTCGAGGCGCTGACGACGGAAGAGCTGCGGGCCCGCGCAGCGGAGCTCGACATCAGGGGGCGCTCCTCGATGACGAAGAGCGAGCTCGTCGGCGCGATCCGCGACGCCGCCTGACCTCGCGGGCGCGATACTCGAGCCGTGAACGAGCTGCCTCAGGAGGCGGAGCGGCTGCTGTCCGTCGCGCCCGATGCGTTCGTCGAGGAGCGCAAGCGCGTCGCGGCAGACCTACGCGAGGCGGGTCGCACGGACGAGGCGGCACAGGTCGGGGCGCTGCGCAAGCCCACGGGGGTGGTGCTCGCCGTCAACCGCGCCGCCCGTGAGCGGCCGCAGGCGGCGAAGGACGCAGCCGAGGCCGCCGTCCGCGTCCGCGAGACACAGCTCTCCGGCGAGCAGGACGCCTATCGCGCGGCCGTGGCCGACCTCGAGCGCTCGCTCGACCTCGTCGCCGAGGTCGCCGTCGCCCACGTCGCGGGCAAGGGCAAGAACGCGACGGACACCATGCGGCAGCGAGTCCGCGACCTGCTGCGGAGCGCGGTTGCCAACGAGGGCACGCGCGAGGCGCTCGTGCGCGGCACGCTCCTCGCCGAGCAGGAGGCAGCGGGCTTCGAGTCGTTCGCGGGCGCGGCGGTGGCGAGCCGCCCGCGGAGCGCGCGGGCGAAGAAGAGCGACGACGGCGCCCACCGTGCAGCCGAGCGCGAGCTACGCGAGCGAAAGAAGGCATTGAAAGACGACCTGCGCTGCGCCGAACGGGCGCTCACGGTGGCCGAGCGCGCGGTCGCTCGGGCCGAGCGCGAGCGAGACGGGGCGATGAAGGCCGTCGACGCGGCGCGCGCCGCGCTCGAGGAGCTCTGAGGATCCGGGTGGGGCGGCGGCACAGCCGCCGCCAGGCAGCCGCCGCCCGTCCCGGTGCGCCCTCGCGAGGAGGGCAGCTCTTCGGCGCGCTATTTGGCCGGGTGCGCCACCACGCGCGTGGCCGTCAGCTGCGGCGTCGCGTTCTGGGCCAGGTCGGCCTTGCAGACCCTCGCCTGGACGAGAACGCGGTCGGCGGCCATCAGGTCGCCGACGGTCTTCTTGCCCTGCCGGCGGACCTTCGTGTCCTCGTCGACGAGCACCGAGGTCGGCTGGGTCGCCGTGACGTAGGCGCGACCCTGGCGGTTGGCGCTCTTGACGGTGACGCTCAGTGACGTCGCGGACGCCCCCGGGGTCGCGGCCAGCGAGCCCTTGAGGACGACGGTGACCTTCGGCTTGCAGCCCTGCCCGGTGAGCGGCTTGCCCTTGCCCGGCGGCGGGGCCGCGATGGCCGCCGAGGCGGCGAGACAGGCGACTACGAGGGTCGCCAGCACTGCCTTTGCTCTCATGGGTCGTCCTCCGGTTCGGTTTTGAGCGTGTGCCCTCATCCCAGATGACGCCGAATCGGGCCAAGACTTGCGCGCAGGTGGGAATTCCCTCGATCGAGGGACAGCCGTCCAGCCAAGGTGCTCAGCCGAGGTGCAGCCGGATCAGCTCCTCGATCTGCCTGCCCGTAGCACGCCCCTCGAGCCTGCCCACGACCTGCCGATCCTTGACCATGACGAGGGAGGGGATGCGCCTCACCGAGAGCGAGCGCGCGAGCGAGGGCTGTCGATCCGCGTCGACTTCGATCACCTGCAGCCGCTTCTTCTGCGTCACCTTGATCCAGGCGACGAGGCTCTCCATCTTCCGCGACGCCCCGTCCTGGCGTTTCGAGACGAAGACGAGCGCGGGCAGGCGCGTCGCCTCGTCGATCTCGCCGCCGGTCGCTGCCGTCCTCACACCAGAGGGTGCCCCTGGCCTCCGGTCTCGAAACGGCGCGCAGTTTCGCCTCGTCGCCGAGCGGGAACGCTCGCCGCGAACCCGAGACGAGGAGGATTCGATGGGCAACACGACCGTCCAGGAGGCGATGACACCGTCTCCGAAGTCGATCGAGAGCGACGCCTCCGTCATCGACGCGGCACGTCTGCTCACGTCCGAGGACGTCGGCTCGCTGCCGGTCGTCGAGGGCGACCAGCTCGTCGGGATGGTGACCGACCGCGACCTCGTCCTTCGAGTCCTCGCCAAGGACCTCGACCCGCACAAGACCGTGGTCGCGGACGCCTGCACCGAGGACCCAGAGGTCGCAACAGCCTCCGAGTCGCTCGACGCCGCGTTGCAGCGCATGGCGCAGAAGCAGGTGCGCCGTCTCCCGGTCGTCGACGACGGGGGGCGGCTCGTAGGCATCCTCGCCCAGGCGGACGTCGCCCGCGCCTCGCAGCCGTCGGAGACCGGCCGGATGGTCGAGGAGATCTCGGAGGCGAGCCCCGGCGCTAGGACGCCGGCTGGGACCTGACGCCGGTCAGCCGCAACGCGAGCCACTCGTCGCCGTCGCGCTGCATGCGCTCGACGGCGTCGACGAGCCGGTCGAGCACGGTCGTGAGGCCGCGATCGGACGCGCTGCCGTCGACGAGCGGTCCGACGACGACGGTCACGTCCGGGCCGTCGGAGTCGACGACGAGGGAGACGTCCGGCCCGACTCCGGCGTCGAGCACGCTGAGGACCGCGAGCTGGAGCTCGTCCATCCGCTCGTAGGGGAGGTCGAGCCGCGTCCCGATGCCGCCGAGGACCAGCGTCGCCACCCCGCGGTACTCGGGCGCCGTTGGCAGCGTGAGAGAGATCGTCGTCATCGCGTTCGCCTGGGGCACGGCCCCGGGCGACCATGATCCCCTACACTCGTCCTCGTGGCAAAGGTCGGGGAGTTCGAGGTGAGCCGGGCCGAGCTCCCGGGCGGTGGCGCGGTCCTGCGGGTCGAGGGCGACCTCGACATGGCGACCGCGCCGACCCTCGAGGACGGGCTCGCAGATGCCGGCTTCGCCAAGCGTCTCGTCGTCGACCTCTCACGGTGCACCTTCGTCGACTCGTCGGCGGTGCGCGTGCTCGTGTCCTCCGTCCGCGACTCCGAGGCCGCCGGCGGAAGCCTGGCGCTCGTGGTCACCGATCCGGGGATCCTGCGCGTGCTCGAGATCTCGGGCGTCGACACGATGATCCCCGTGCACGACAACCTCGACGCCGCACTCTAGGCCGACCCGCCCAGGCGAACGACGTTCGCGAGCGCGTCGCGCCGGGTCGCGTCGACGGCGAGCACGCGGTCGAGCAGCGTGAGCTCCAGAAGCCGGCGCACCTCGCCGCGAGGAGCGACCAGCCGCAGAGGTCGTCTCGTCGCGCGAAGCCGCTTCATGCCGGCAACGAGAACGCCCAGGGCAGTCGAGTCGAAGAACGGCACGTCGGACAGGTCGACCACGACCCCGGGCGCGTCGCTGTCGATCATCCCGTCGAGCCGGTTGCTGAGCAGCGGGGCCGAGTGAAGATCCGCCTCCCCGTGCAACACGAGCACGACGGCTCCGTCCCCCGCCCGCTCCTCGTCTATGCGGAAGTCGTCGACGCTCTCGCTCGCATGACTGCGCATCGCAAGAACGTTTCCCCGCGCGCGCACGGCTCAAACGCCCACGTCCGGAGGCCCCGGCCGCAACGCCTGCGCCAGCGCCGGCAGCCTCCACCGGCGCGCGAGCCGCTCGAAGTCCCGTCTGAAGAGGATCTCCACGGTCACTCCGCGCGTAGCCCGCGCCTTCAGCGCCTTGCGCCGCTTGCGGTTCGTGAGCGACTGGCGCATCACCGTGCACTCGACGTAGAGGCCCAGCTCGGGAAGGAAGAAGTCCGGGGTGAACGCCTCTCGTACCGACCCGTCGGGCGCTCGCTCGAGCACGAACGTGTGCGGCTCGTAGAGCCAGCGGATCCCGTGCTCGTCGAACACCCGGGCGAGCTCGCGCTCGATCGGATGGGCAAACGAATCGGCCGCGGGCTCGAGCTCCGCCTCGAGCTCGTCGGCCGGATCAGCGGACGCGCTCATGCTCGTGGATGCCCGAGGCTTTCGCTTTCGAAACGGGCGCACCGGGGGTTCCGTATCCTCCGCTCGCGCGATGCCGCCGTTCGAGCTCGATTCTCAGGAGACCGACGACCCGGATGTGCAGCACGTCTGCATCTCGGGCGAGCTCGACCTCACGAATGCCCGTGAGCTCGAGGATCGCGTGGCGGAGCTTGCAGCGGGAGAGCGCTCCCTCGTCGTGCTCGACCTGAACCGCGTCGTCTTCATCGACAGCGCGGCGCTGCACGTCCTCTTCCGGACCGCGCGGACCGGCCGCATCGGGATCGTCCTCTCGCCTACCGCGCCGATCGCCCGCACGGTCGAGATCGTCGGCCTCTCCGGGGCGACGGTCGTGGCCGAGTCCCTCGACGACGTGTTGACGGCGATCAGCGCGCGCTGACGTTTTCTTCGGGCCTGCGAGGGGTATCAGCAGGCGCCGGCCCACAAGGGTCGGTACATGCGAAAGGGGAGTGCACCGACATGGGTATCAGCCTCAGCATCCTGCTTCTGGCAGTGGGCGCAGTCCTCACCTGGGCAGTGTCCGCAGAGGTATCCGGTCTCGACATCACGGCCGTCGGCGTCATCCTCATGATCGTCGGCGCGATCGGGCTTCTCGTCTCGCTCGTGTTCTGGTCGAGCTGGGGTGGGTTCGGCGGACGTGAAGCGTCCGGTGGTGGCGGTGGCCCGCAGACGAACATCGTCAAGGACGACTAGCGGATGGGGATCAGATCCCGCTCGGCTTCCTCGCGGGCGTGATCGCCAAGGCGATCATGCCCGGCGAGGAGCGGGTCGGGTTCTTCATGACGCTGCTTCTGGGCGTCTCGGGAGCCCTTCTCGGAGGATTCCTGGCGACGGCGCTCGGCCTGGGCGACCCGATCGACGAGTTCTTCCATCTCAGCACGTCGGCCGCTGCGGTCGCCGGCTCGCTGGTCATCCTCTTCGGATGGAACGCCATCCGCGAGCGGACATGAGGCAGCCGCGTCAGGGACCCGGGGCTTCTCCCGGGTCCCGGACCTGATTCGCTTCGCCCGTGCGCGTCCACCGTATCCGCGTCGAGCGTGACGGGCCGGGGGCTGTCGGCGTCCTCCATGCCACGGGCGAGCTCGACGCGTTCGCGGCGCCCGACCTCGAGAGCGCGTTCGCGGAGGTCCGCGGGCTCGACGGGGTGGTCGTCGATCTCGCCGCCGTGTCGTTCCTGGACTCGACCGCGCTCGGGACACTGGTGCACGAGGTGCGGCGCGTCCAGGGACTGGAAACCTCGGTGCGCGTCGTTCTGCCCGACGGCTCGGCCAGGCGGATCTTCGAGATCACCACGCTCGACCGCGTGCTGCCGGTCGCGGCGACCATCGCCGAGGCGATCGCCGAGCTGCAGTAGTCAGTCCGGAAGGTACTTCGTCATGTGGACGACCGTACCGCGCCCGTCCGCGCCGTCGCGGACCTCCACCGCATCCACGACCGCCCGGATGATCGCCATCCCCATCCCACCTTCGAGCGGCTCTGGCGCACTCTCGCCCGAGAGGTCGTCCTTCTCGGGGATGCCCGCGCCCCGGTCCTCGACAATGAGCTCGAGAGTGGTCGGGCCGACGACGTACGAGACCGCCACGATGCCCCCGTCGTCCTCGTAGGCGTGGCGAACCGCGTTCCCGCAGGCCTCCGTCACCGCGAGCTTGAGGTCGGCGACGGCCTCCTCGTCCAGGGGGAGCGCCCGGGCGACGCCGGCCAGGGCGAGTCGGGCGAGCAGCAGGTAGTCGGGCTTCGCCGGGAAGTCGAGACGTACGACGTGCTCGGTGCGCGCGGCGCTCACTCCTCCGAGACCTCCTCGATCCTCCCGCGCATCTTGGCGAGAGCGCGACGGAGGAGCCTGGAGACGTGCATCTGCGAGATGCCGATCTCTGCCGCGATCTGCGACTGGGTCATCTCGTCGAAGAACCGCAGCTCCACGATCCGCCGCTCGCGGTCGTCGAGGGCGTCGAGCCCGGCCGCGATCAGCGAGCCGTCCTCGACGTCGCGATAGCCCAGCTCCTCCTCGCCGAGCTTCTCCGCGAGGCTGTCGTCGCCGCCCTCATCGAAGGGCGCGTGCAGCGAGCGGGTCGAGTACGCGTGCGCGGAGTCGAGCGCGTCGATGACCTCTTCCTCCTCGGCTCCCGCCGCCTCCGCCAGCTCCGCGACGGTCGGCGAGCGTCCAAGGTTGGTCGTCAGCTCGTCGAGGACGCGCGACAGCCGCACGCTGAGCTCCTTCACTCGCCTCGGGACGTGCATCGCCCACGCCTTGTCGCGGAAGTGCCGCCGGATCTCGCCGACGATCGTGGGCACCGCGTAGCTCGAGAACTCGACCCCGCGATCGACGTCGAACCGGTCCACCGCCTTCACCAGCCCGAGCGCACCCACTTGGACGAGGTCCTCGAGCGGCTCCCCACGCCCCGCGTAGCGCGATGCGAGCGCGCGTACGAGCGGCATCAGCTCGACGAGCGCGCGCTCGCGCGCGTCCCGATCGCCCTCCCGGTGATACGCCACGAGGAGGGCGTCGACGCCGCGTTCCATGACAGTGCCCATCGGCTCTCGCCGATCAGGCGCGCGCGTGAGGTCGCAGGGCGGGCGAGGAGTCGGTGCTCACGAGTCGGGACAGTACGCCGTCGCCGACCCCGAGGTCTCGTCGAGCTCCTCCGCTCTGGTGCGCTGTCGCCTGTTCCGGGCGGGCCGTCACCCGGCTCGGATACCCGGGCTCGCCACCGGCGAAACGCCGGGATCGCTCTCGACATACGTGATCGCACCATCCCGGCTCACGTCGACGCGGGCGAGCTGCAGCGAGTCCCGGACGACGACTGCACCCAGCCGCGCGTACCCGTCGAGGTCCCCCGTGTCGACGAGAACGAGCGGCGAGCCGATCGCGGTGCCGTTGCCCGCGAGCTCCACGGCGACCCAGGGCAGGAACCGGCGCACGCCGTCCCTGCCCGTCGCCTCGAGGCCGAGGACGCGCTCGCGGCCGGCGTCGAAGACCACGCCCGTCACCGTCCCCAGCCGGAGGTCGTGCGCACGTACCGCGCTCCCGAGCACGTCCTCCAGACGGCGCGTCGGCGTCACGAGCGGCCGCCGAGGGCGCGCTCCAGCTCCGCCTTGGTCATCTTCGACCGGCCCTCGATGTTGCGCTCCCGCGCCTCCTCGTACAGCTGGTCGCGCGTGCGTCCTCTCGGGCCCTTTCGATGGCTGCGGATGCCTCCCCTGCGTCCCGAGGAGATGTCGGTCCGGGAGAGCCGCGAGGATTCTTTGGCCTCGCCGCTCCGCGCCCGCTCCTTGTTCACCGTTCTCGCCGCGATCTCCTCCGCCGTGGCCTCCGACGACCCGCGCTCGCGCAACGAGTCCTTGATGTGCTCGTACTGCCTGGCGCGTTTCGACCCCTTCCTCACTCCGCGTGGCGGCATCGTCGCCTCCTCTTGTTCCCGTGGGTCACCTGCCCCCGTCGGATGCCCGCGGCCGCGCCACGGCAAACCCGCGCGGGTTTGGATCAGCGGCCCCGGCGGGTATCAGCTAAGCCGCAACGAGTCCCCGACGCGGAAGGAGGAGACATGTACATCGGAGGCGGCGTTCTCGCGCTCATCATCATCATCCTGCTGCTCATCTGGCTCTTCTAGCCCGCGGCGGAGGGCTCGCCGGCCTCCGCGCCGGCGAGCAGCTTCTCGATCGTCACCCGCGTCCCCGCCTCGCCCACCGCGACGTCGACGGAGGACGAGACCGAGCGGATCAGCTTCAGGCCCAGTCCGCGGTCCGGCAGCTGCACGGACTCCTTCCATCGTCCCCCGTCCTCGACGACGACCTCGACCCGGTGATCCTCGAGCGTCGCGTGGACGCGGAGGTCGTGCGCGTCGTCCGTGTGCCCGTGCTCGACCGCGTTCGCGCAGGTCTCCCAGACGGCGAGAACGATCTGCTCCGACTCGGCCCGATCAGCGGGTGTGCCCTCGAGCCAGACTCTGAGCGCATCCCGGACGACGTCGAGCGAGCCGATGTCGCCGGGCAGCCGGAGCTCGAAGGGCCGAGGCGCCAGCGCGAACACCCGCGTCGCCAGCACCGCGATGTCGTCGTCGCGCTCGTGGTCGCCCACGATGCGCTCGAGAATGTGCTCGACCAGCGGCTCCGGATCGCGCGGGCCGTCGGCGACCGCCGACAGCAACTGCGCGAGCCCCTCGTCGATGGAGCTCCCGCGCCGTTCGACGAGCCCGTCCGTGTACAGGACGAGGACGCTCCCCGGGGCCAGCTCCGCCACATCCTGCCGATACCGAGCACCCGCCCCGGTCCCGAGCGGGAGGCCGCGGCCGCCCTCGAGGAGCTCGACGCGTCCGTCGGCGTGCGCGACGACGGCAGGCGGGTGCCCCGCGGACGTGTATCGGCACGTGAGCGTCTCGGGGTCGACCACCGCGTAGAGGACGGTCGCGAACGCCGTCTCGAGGACCTCCTCCGCGAGCCGGTCGAGCCTGGCCACGGTCGACGACGGCTTCATCCGGTCGAGCGAGAACGCGCGTAGCCCGTTGCGGAGCTGGGCCATCGTCGCCGCCGCCTGGACGCCCTTGCCGACGACGTCGCCGACGACGATGCCGAGCCTGCCGTCGCGCAGCGGGATCGCGTCGAACCAGTCGCCGCCCACGTTCAGGTCGACCGACCCGGGCAGGTAGCGCGCGGCGATCTGGATTCCCTCCACCCGCGGGAGCGTCGAGGGCAGGACACTCCGCTGCAGCGTCGCAGCGATCGTCTGCTCGGTCTCGAACGTCCCGGCGCGGTCGAGAGCGTGCGCAGCGTTCGCGGCCACGAGGAGCGCGAAGCGGCGTTCGTCCGCGGAGAGCGTCCGCGGCTCGGCCCACGAGAGCGTGAGGAGGCCGTTCGAGTGACCGCCGACCACGAGCGGCACGAAGAAGAAGGACTGGTGATCCGCGAGCTCGTCGGCGATCTCGGGGAACGCCGCGCGCAGCTCGTCCTGGGACGGGAAGAAGTCGGGGACGCGGCGCCTGAGCGCGTTCGGTCCCGGCAGCTCCGTGGCGAGCTCCGTCTCGAGCTTCTCGTCGATGCCTTCGTCCAGCCCCTTCGACGCGAGGGTGCGGAGCAGGCCTCGCTCCTGGAGCACGATCGCGAAGGTCGCCGCGTCCGCGTCCAGCGCTCCGGCCACGGCGTCGACGACGACCTCGGCGACGTCGACCCGCGTCATGGCGTTCGAGAGCGCGGCCGTCGTCGCCTGCAGGCGCTCGGAGCGCTCGCGCAGCCGCTGCTCCTCGTCGAAGAGGAGGCTCCGCTCGAGGGCCTGCGCACACTGGGAGACGACGGCAACGAGCCAGCGGCGCTCCCCGTCGCTCACCTGCCTCGGCCGGCGGAAGGCGAGCTGGAGCACGGCGCGCACGCCTCCTTGGGTCCGCAGGGGCAGGGCGATCCAGCCCGCGTCCTGGCCCGGAGTGGCATCCACGAAGGCATCCATCTCGGTCCTCGTCAGCGCCCACACCGGCTCGCCGCTCGCGAACGTCCGCGACGTCGGCACGTCGGCCCGCTGGTCGTGGTCGCCCCAGAGCTCGAGCTCGGCATCGGAGTAGCCGGTGCTCGAGACGATCTCGAGGTGTCCCGGAAGGCGCGACACGAGGACGAAGCCGGCCTCGGCGCCGACTGCGGACACCGCATGCTCGAGGCAGGTGTCGCCGACCTCGCCGGCCGAGGCGGCGATCGAGAGCGCGCTCGCGACCTCCTGGAGCCGTCGCGTCTCGTCCGCGTACGCCGTCGCCTCCGCCTCCGCCCTGCGCCGCTCGAGCTGCTCGAACGCGAGGCCGGCCTGATCGGCGAAGCGCCTGGCGAGGAGCATCGTCGAGGGATCGGGCTCCGTGACGACGTTCTCCCACGAGATCGTGATCAGATGCTCGGTCCTGCCCCCGACGACGAGAGGGAGGCGCAGGCTCGAGCGCAGCCCCAGGACGCTCACCCGTTCGAGGCCCTCGCCGGTCGCCTCCTGCTGCACGTCCTGGACGAACGAGACCTGCAGGTTGCCGACGGCGTCGAGGAGGTCCGGGAAGTCGTCGAGCCTGGCGAGGAGGCCCGGCTGCAGGAGCTCGAGCACCGGGTCGCTGCGCAGCAGCTCGAGCGCATGACCCCGGAGGCGCCAGACCATGGCCAGGTCGGCCCCGAATGCCATCCGCGCCTCGCGACCGACGGCCCGCGTCACGGCTTCGCGCGTGTCCGCATGGAAGGTCGGTGACATGCGGAGGATGCGATCGAGCGCCTGCCGGGACTCGGACTCGCGCTCGTAGAAGCCGGCGCGCTCGAGCGCCTGCCCGCCGAGGTCGGCCGCGATCTGGGCGAGCGCGTCCACGTCGTCCACCATCGCGTCCTCGTCGTCGTACAGGAAGCTGATGGCGCCGACGACCTCTCCGGCAACGCGCACCGGCGCGGCCACCCCGGCGCGGGCGTACGACGTGAGCCGGATCCCGTCCGGGTAGGACTGCTCGAACTCCGCATGACTTCGCACCACGACGGTCTCACCCCTCGAGGCGGCGCGTGCGATCGGAGCTCTCGCGGTCAGAGGA
>Ga0210115_1000346_pt1 | contig 13259 bp, 12 predicted proteins | sample MayberryNW_TuleB_2_FD_185526 | JGI IMG/M metagenome (GOLD analysis project Ga0210115, IMG submission 185526) | Wetland microbial communities from San Francisco Bay, California, USA, that impact long-term carbon sequestration - MayberryNW_TuleB_D2... | ecosystem: Environmental > Aquatic > Marine... | reverse complement strand
CCTGCCACTCCCCCGCCCGCTGCTCCTTGCTGATCTTGCCGAGCTGGCCGTTGTTGAGCATCACGTGGGTGATGTTCATACCGTGCTTGACCGCCGTGGTCAGCTCGGCCATGTACTGGGCAAAGCCGCCGTCGCCGGTGACCGCGACCGTGGGCCGCTCGGGCGCCGCCGCCCAGGCGCCGATCGCCGCCGGGTAGCCGAACCCGATCGAGCCGAGGTAGCCCGACATCAGCACCGTGTGGCGCCGGCACTCGAAGTAGCGGCCGAAGGAGTAGGCATGGTTGCCGACGTCGACCGCGATCACCGCGTCCTCGGGGATCTGGCGTTCCATCGCGGCGAAGACGCTCGCCGAGTTGACCCCGTTGCCGCGGTCGTCGCCGACGCGGCTCGCCTTCTCGGCCCGCCAGATCGCCCAGCGCTCGCCCAGTTGCGCCGCCTGATCGTCGCCCTGGGGGCGATCGGGCAACGCCTCGCGCAGGCGCTCGACCACGATTCCGATCTCGCCCCAGACGGGCACCTCGACCGGGTGGAACTTGCCGAGCTGCATCGGGTCGAAGTCGACCTGGACGATCGGGTGGCCGGGGTAGATCCCCGTGTGGTTGGAGAAGGAGGCGCCGAGGACGAGCAGCGCGTCGGCCTCGTTCATGATCCAGCTCGCGACCGGGGTGCCGCTGCGGCCAAGCACGCCGGCGGCGAGCGGGTGGTCGTCACCGATCTGGCCCTTCGCCTTGAAGGTCGTGATCACCGGCGCGCCGAGCTGCTCGGCCAGCGCCGTCACCGCCGCCATGTCGAAGCGGGCGCCGTGGCCGACGATGATCACCGGTCGCTTGGCCTTGCCGAGCAGGGCCAGCGCATCGCGCAGCGACTCCTCCGGCGGCGCGATCGTCTGCGGCGTCAGCCGCCCCGTCGGCCCACCCGCCTCGGCCTCGTCGCCCGCCGGCAGCGTCTGCACCTCGTCGGGGAAGATCAGGTGGGTGACGTCGCGGCGCAGCAGCGCGTTCTTGCAGGCGAGGTTCATCAGCTCGGCGTGCTTTGAATCGCGCAGCACCGGCTGGCTCCAGCAGGCGACCGAGCCGAAGGCGCCGGCCAGGTCGACCTCCTGGAAAGCGCCGGGGCCGAGCACCTGGGTATCGACCTGGCCGGTCAGCGCCAGCACCGGCGAGCGGTCGACTTTCGCGTCCCAGAGACCGGTGAGCAGGTTGGTCGCGCCGGGCCCCGCGATCGTCAGGCAGGCAGCGGGCCTGCCGGTCAGCTTGCCGTAGGCCGAGGCGGCGAACGCGGCGGCGCCCTCGTGGCGGATGCCGATGTAGGTGAGCTTGCCGGCCTCCTCCTGCCGGCGCAGTGCGTCGGCGAGGCCGAGATTGGAGTGGCCGACCATGCCGAAGACGTGCTCGACCCCCCAGGCAACCATCGTCTCCGCCATCACGTCGGTGACCGTGCGCACGTGCCGCGCGGGCTCGACCCCGATGAAGACCTCTCCGTCGCGGATCGCCAACGGATAGGTCGTCGCGGTGTCGTCGAAACCCGGCGATTTGCCGTCGAGCGGACAGTAGTCGTAGCCGTGCCAGGGGCAGCGCAGCAGACCGTTCTCGATCGACCCCTCGCCCAGCGGCCCGCCCTGGTGCGGGCAGTGGTTGTCGAGTGCCGAGAACTGGCCTTCGTAATGGACCAGGGCGATGCTCTTCTGACCCGCCGCGACCGTCGTCACGCGTCCCTCCGGCAGGTCCTCCGTCGCCAGCACCCGGTGCCACTCGACCGCGCCCTTCTCGCTTGCTCCGTTCTCGTTCACGTATCGCTCCTCGCAATCCCCGCCAGGGCTTTCTTTCTCTCTCGGAAGAAGTCCAGCGCCGCCCCGCCCTGGTCGGCAGCGGCAAGCAGTTGGGTGTAGCCCAGCTCGGCGCCGCTGAAGCCGCTCGCCCGCCACAGCTCGCCCGCGACCTCGGCGGTCCAGGGACCGACGTACAGGTAGGGCTCGGCGTGGTTCTCGTCGCCGGGGGAGGCGCCGTAGTTGGCGCGCCCGCCGGCGGCCTCGTCGCCGAGCTCGATCGCCAGGTCGAAATGCTCGGGCCAGAGGCGAGCCGGGGTTGCGGCGTCTGCCTGCTCGGCCTCGGCGTCGAGCTGGGCCAGCGCGGCGCCGCTGAAGGCGTAGAAAGCGCCGAGCGCCCGCGAGGCCTCTGCATCGACCGCGAGCGGCTCGGTACTGGGTTCCATGCCGGAAGGCAGCAACTCCTCGACCGCCTCTGTCGCCACCGCCAGCGATGAGAGCGGTGCGCGGCGCTCGGTGCCATCTTCCTCGTGGACCAGCTCGGCGTCCTCGACCCGGACCTGGTGCCGGACGCCGTCGTGGTCGAAGACGGGCGTGCCGAAGCCCCCCGGCGTCGGCTGCAGGGCGATCTCGTTGTCGGGCTTGCGCGCGGGCGCGACGAGCTGCTCGGCGACTAGATGCAGTGCCGCGACGGTTGACGCAAAGGTCGCAGGCAGGACCTCGAGCTGAGGGGGATCGTCCATACGCCTTGGTGCCACCAGGCCGGCATCCGTTACACCGAATCCCGCCGACGGGCCTGAAAGCGGCCTAATAGGCCGCTTTCAGGCCCGTCGGCGGTTGAAAGAAGCCACTCGGCCTGCCAGGCGCGCTCGGCGCGGTAGGCCGCGTGACCGGCGACCCGCAGGGCCGTCGTCGCCGCGATGTAGGCGCAAACTGCGGCCCCCCGGGCGGTGACGTAGGGGTCCTCGGAATTCGCCGCAGCAGCCGCGGCGGCACGGCCGTCGGCAGCCATCCCCGCGGCGGTCGCTGCGCCCCCTGGAGCGGCGACGTGCTCCTCGGCCCGTCCCGCGCAGGCATCGGCAAAAGCCCTGGCGCTTACGGGCGACCAGCGATCGACCCGGTGCAGCAATCGCCCGCGCCGCGCGCGCAGCTTGGCCCGCCCCGGTTGCAGCGGACCGTCGAGCTCGACTGCCCACAGCTCCTCCCAGATCCACAGCGGCAGGTGGCGCGCTTCGCAGGCATGGATGCCGTCGTCGCAGACGCCGGCGGTGCCGCCCCCTTCGACCCACTCACCCGGCCGGTCGCCCGCCGGGCGCGGCCAGCGGAAGCCACTGAACGGCCCAACCGCCCCCGAGCGCAAGAACTTGTAAGCGACGACCGTCCCGTTCACCCACCCGCCCTCCACTCGCGGAAGGCGGCGAGCAGCGTCTGCTCGGCCTCGCGCGTGGGCGACTCGGGCTCGGCGGCCCCCGGCAACGCCTCGACCAGCGCCTCGAACTGCTCGAGGTAGGTCTTGCACGAGTCGCAGATCACGAGGTGCTGCTCGACCAGCTCGGTCCGCTCGCCAGGCAGCGCACCCTCCCAGTAATCGGTGATCAGCTCGACGAACTCGCGACAGGTCACCTCGTCGATCGTGCTGTTCCGGTGCGAGTCAGCCATCGATCAACTCCTCCAGGGCGTTGCGGACCGCTGCCCGCCCTCTGTGCAGCAACACCCGTTGATTGCCTTCGCTCACCTCGAGCAGCTCGGAAACCTCGGCCGCGTCGAGCCCTTCGACGTCGCGCAGCGTCACCACGACCCGCTGGCGCTCGGGCAGCGCGGCAAGCGCGCGCCGCAGGTGCTCGCGCAGCTCGAGCGAAGCGAGCCGACGATGCGGGTCCTCCCAGGGCCGCGGCGGGGTCGCCCAGTGGTTGGGCCAGGTGCCGTCAGCGCCCTGAAAGCGGCCGGGCTCGAGGCTTGGCCGATCCGCTTCTTCGCCCTCGCCCAAGGCAGAAAACGGGACCGAGCGGCGCTCGCGCGCGGCGCGTCCTCGCGCCTGGTTCTTGAGGATGCCGAAAAGCCAGGTCTTCAGCGAGGAGCGCTGCTCGAAGCGATCCAGCCCCCGCAGCATCCCCAGCCAGGTCTCCTGGACGATCTCCTCGGCGACCGACTCGCCGGCGCCGAAGCTGCGCGCCACTCGCTTGAGCGAGCCGTGGTAACGCCGCACGAGCTCGGCGAAGGCGCTTTCGTCGCCGTCGCGCAGGGCCGAGAGCAACTCGGCATCCTCGACCTCGTTCGCGGCCAGTGGCTTCCTCTCGTCGGATCGCTGGCGCGATTGTAGGCCGAGCGAGCGTCTCCGCAAAGGTGGTGGGGCCGTAGCTACCGCGCTCACATCGCCATCATCGGCTCGGACCCCTCGTCCGCAGCCGGCGCGGCGGCCACCTCCCCCGAGCCGCGCAACAGCGAGAGTCCCAGGAGCGGGAAGGCCAGAACCGAGAGAAGGCCGGCGCCGATCAATGCCGCTGCCTCCGCCGCCGAGACCAGGCCGAGGTCCTGGCCGATCGCGGTGGCGGCGACGATGAAGGGCAGCGAGGTCGCCTGCATCAGGCCCGCCGTTGCCGTCCTGCGGCGGTCGAGCAGGCCGCGGTAGAGCAGCGCCGGCAGGCCCCGCACCAACACCAGGGCGGCGAGGAAGACCGGCACCATGATCACGTTCGAGGCGCTCTCGAGCAGCGCGTCGAGGTCGTACTGGACGCCGCTGGTGACGAAGAAGACGGGGATGAAGACGCCGAACCCGACCGCCTCGAGCTTGCGCCGGAACTCGGGATGGGTCATCTGCTGGTCGCGGTCGAGCAGCGAGAGGATCGCGCCGGCGATGAAGGCGCCGAGGATCGCCTCGAGGCCGAGCTGGTCGGCGATCGCGGCGAAGCCGACGAGCAGGACGACGGCGCCGCGGATGCGGATCTGGGCGGTCGTGTCCTGCAGGCGCAGCAGGTCCGACCGAATCGCCATCGAGTGCTCGGCGCCGCGCACGGCGACGAAGACGACCGCGGCCAGCGCCACGAGCGAGCCGATCAGCAGCAGGGTCGCGCCGATTTCGCCCTCGCCCGAGAAGAAGATCGAGAGCAGGATCACCGAGCCGAAGTCGGCAATCGTGCCGGCGGCGATGATCAGCTGGCCGAAGGTCGAGCCCGCTTCGCCGGCGTCCTTGAGCACCGGAATCAGCACCCCGAGCGAGGTGGCGCAGAGGATGATCGCGACCAAGAGCGGCGTCTCGATCAAGCCGCCGGCCTTGAGCAGCAGCGCGACGATCAGCGCCAGGCCAAAGGAGAGGACGAAGCCGAGCACGGTGACGCGGAGGACCGAGCCGCGCAGCCGTCCGAAGTCGATCTCGAGGCCGGCGAGGAAGAGCAGGAAGGCGAGACCGAGGACCGAGATCACCTCGATCGTGCGGTCGACCTCGACGATCCCGAGGACCGCGGGGCCGATCACGATCCCGGCGACGATCTCGAGCACGACCGAGGGTAGGCGCACGCCGGGGAAGAAGCCGAGGACGAACGGGGCGGCGAAGGCGACGACGACGACGATCAGCAGCCCGCTGAAGGAAGGCATACCGGCCTAGTGCCGGGGCGCCCCGATCCGTTACACGTTGGAGAGCCGCATCGCGCCATCCTCGATCGGGCCGCGACGGATCGTGCGAATGTCGAGCGGGTAGTTCTGGCGCAGCTTCCACGGCTCTCTCGACCCCTGCTTGGGGAATTCGTCGAGCGAGCGCAGGACGTAGCCCGAGGTGAAATCAAGCAGCGGCTGCTCGGTGACCGAGGGATCGACCTCGGGCAGGCAGCGGCGATGGCCGTGTGCGTCCATGTGGTTGAGCAAGCGGCAGACGTACTCGGAGGTGAGGTCGGCCTTGAGCGTCCAGGATGCGTTGGTGTAGCCGATGGTGAAGGCCATGTTGGGGACGCCGCTCAGCATCATCCCTTTGTAAGCGAGCGTGCTCGGAACGTCGACCGGCGCGCCGTCGACCGTGAGCGATATCCCGCCGAGGAAAAGCAGGTTGAGCCCGGTCGCGGTGACGATCACATCGGCCTCGAGCTCCTCGCCGGAAGTGAGCGCGATCCCCCCCTCGGTGAAGGTCTCGATCGTGTCGGTGACGACCGAGGCGCTGCCGTCGGAGATCGCGTCGAACAGGTCGCCGTCGGGCACCAGGCACATGCGCTGGTCCCAGGGGTTGTAGCGGGGTTCAAAGTGCTTCTCGACGTCGTAGCCCGGCGGCAGCGCGCGCTCGACGCCCCTGCGGATGAAGCGCCTGACCAGCCCCGGCCGGCGACGGCTGAGTTGGTAGAAGATCGTCTGGATCAGGATGTTTTTCCAGCGCACGAGCCAGTAGGCGAGATGCGCGGGCAGCCGGCGGCGCAACCGGTTGGCGATCCGGTCCTGCGCCGGCAGCGAGGCGATGTAGGTGGGTGAGCGCTGCAGCATCGTCACGTGCGCCGCCCGCTCGGCCATCGCCGGCACCAGGGTGACAGCGGTGGCTCCGCTGCCGATCACGACGACGCGCTTGCCGGCGTAGTCGAGGTCCTCGGGCCAGTGCTGGGGGTGGATCACCGGGCCGCGGAAGCGCTCGACGCCCTCGAACTCGGGGGTGTAGCCCTCGTCGTAGCGGTAGTAGCCGCTGCAACCCCAGAGGAAGTTGCAGGTCAACCGCACGGTCTCGCCCGTGTCGGTGCGCTCGGCTTCGACCGTCCAGCGCGCCTCGGCGCTCGACCAGGCAGCGCCGACGACGCGGTGGTGGAAGCGGATCTTGTCGTCGATCTCGCTCTCATGTGCCGTTTCGCGCACGTACTCGAGAATCGAGGGGCCGTCGGTGATCGAGTTCGACGCGGTCCACGGCTTGAAGCGGTAGCCGAGCGTGTGCATGTCGGAGTCGGAGCGGATCCCGGGGTAGCGGAAGAGGTCCCAGGTGCCGCCAAGCTCGCCGCGCGCCTCGAGCAGCGCATAGCTCTTGCCCGGGCAGCGCTCCTGCAGGTGCCAGGCCGCGCCCACACCGGAGAGCCCGGCGCCGACGATCAGCACATCGAGATGTTCAAGCGACCCCTCGTCCACCAGCCCCGTCATTCTCGCAGACTGGCTGGGCAGCCAATGTGACGGCCGGCAAACGTCCCAACCCCAGTAGTGGGCGCAGAACTTAGGACATCCGGCCAGCGGCGACGCATGCTCCAATCGAGTGATCCATTCCGGCGCCGATTGGAGCGAACAAATGGCCACCCCCGAGTCCGCCCGATCGAAGCATGGCGGCCGTCTCCTGCCCGCGGCGCTGGCGACGCTCTGCGCGCTTGCCGTGACGCTCCTCGCCCCCGCGCCCGCCGGCGCCTCCTTCGGCTTCCTCGACACCTGGGGCAGCCCCGGTTCGGGCCCCGGTGAGTTCAACTCCCCCTCGGGCATCGTCGCCGACTCGGCAGGCAACGTCTACGTCGCCGACACCTTCAACAACCGCGTCCAGGTGTTCGACGCCTGCCACACCTACGCCGGCGAGTGGGGCAGCTTCGGCAACGGCCCGGGACAGCTCAGCGCCCCGCTCGGCGTCGCGATCAGCGCCGACGACCGCATCTACGTCGCCGACACCAACAACAACCGGATCGCGGTCTTCAACCCGGGCGGTGGCTTCGCCGGCGGCTGGGGCGGCCTCGGCCCGGCGCCGGGCCAGTTCCGCCTCCCCTTCGACGTCGCGATCGGCCCCGACGGCAACGTCTACGTCGCCGACACCGACAACAACCGCATCCAGGAGTTCGACTCGGCCGGGACCTTCATCACCCAGTGGGGGCGCTTCGGCTCCGGCAACGGACAGTTCAACGAGCCGTTCGGCATCGCGGTCGGCCCGGACGGCAACGTCTACGTCGCCGACACCTTCAACAACCGGATCCAGGAGTTCACCCCCTCTGGGGTGTTCGTGCGCAAGTGGGGCAGCTTCGGCCAGGCGAACGGCCAGTTCAAATCGCCGCGCGGCCTCGCGATCGACTCGCTCGGCAATACCTACGTCGCCGACACCAGCAACAGCCGCATCCAGGTCTTCGACCCGGCCGGGGCGTTCGTCAGCAAATGGGGCTCGTTCGGCTCCGAGATCGAACAGTTCCACTTCGCCGCCGACGTCGCCACCGACCGGCGCGACAACGTCTACGTCGCCGAGAACTTTCCCAACAGCCGCATCCAGGAGTACGGCGAGCCGCCGCCGACGATCGCCGAGCTGGGCGAATCGGTCGCGGACCTGGGCCTCCCGGCCGGTACCGAGAACAGTCTCGAGGCGAAGCTGCGCGCTGCCGCCGCCGCCGTTGCCCGCGAACAAACCAACAGCGCCCGCAACAGCCTCGCCGCCCTGGTGGCCGAGCTGGAAGCCCAGAGCGGCAAGAAGATCGACCCCGACGAGGTCAACGCGCTGCTCGAAGAGATCGAGGCCACCGATACCTCGCTCCGCTGCGCCGCCTGATCGCAACTCCTGACCGCAAAATCCGCGGTCAGCGCAGCCCGAGGGGGGAGAGTTTTCGTCGCTGCGCCCTTTGTGGGGGTGATGACCCCATCAAAGTCGGATACGCGGAGTTGGCGGGCCTGGGCGCTTGCGCGCAGGCAGCACGGCGTGCTGACTCGGCGCAACCTGATTGAGCTTGGATTCAGCGTGGAGGCGATCCGGCACCGGATCGCCAGGGGACGCCTGCATCCGGTCGCCCGGGGCGTCTACGCCGTGGGCTGGCCGCAGTTGACGCGCGAGCGACGCTGGATGGCCGCGGTGCTTGCGTGTGGCGATCGGGCGGCGCTGAGCCATCGCAGTGCGGGGGCGCTATGGGGCATTGGAGAGGAGCGCCGCGGTCGAGTCGACGTCAGCGTGAGAAGGCGTTGCAGACGCAACCGCGCCGGAATCCGTGCCATGGGTCGCCCGTCGTTACCAGACCGAGACATCGTCACCTGCGATCGAATTCCCGTCACCTGTCCGGCGCGCACCCTCCTCGACCTGGCCACGGAACTCGAACCAGCCGCGCTCGAGCGAGCGGTCAACGAGGCGGACAAGCGGGACTTGATCGATCCCGACAATCTACGCGCCACACTCGATCGCTATGCCGGCGAGCCGGGCGTTCGACCACTGCGAACCCTGCTCGACAAGCACACATTTCGCCTCTCCGACTCCGAGCTCGAGGTGCTGTTCCGGCCGATCGCCGCCGAGGCCGGGCTGCCGCCGCCATCGACGAAAGCAATTGTCAATGGATTCGCGGTCGACTTCTTCTGGCCCAACCTCGGCCTGGTCGTCGAGACCGACGGCTTGCGCTACCACCGCACCGCCAGCTCGCAGGCCCGCGATCGGCTCCGCGATCAGGTACACGCCGCCGCCGGGCTGACGACCCTACGTTTCACCCACCGCCAGGTCAAGTACGAGCCCAGCCACGTGCGCCGCATCCTCCACGCAACCGTCGGGCGCACCTCCGAACGAGGCTAACGCGCTCGGGTCTTACATCTAGAGCGTGAGCGCGTGGGCGTGTTTGGGGGCGACGCGGCCCTCGAGCACGTCGAGGTAGGCGTCGCGGACGGCCTCGAAGCCGTGGCCCGGGATCGTCTCGAGCCAGCCGCCGGCCCACTCGCAGAATGGGTGCCAGGCCGCGGCAACGCGCGCCTCGAGGCCATCGCGACCCCAATCGGCGGAGCGCTTGCCGACCCGGTCGGGGGCGAAGAAGAACTGCGGCTCGGGGCCGGGCAGCTCGTCCGCTCCGGTGCCGAGCTCCTCCCAGTGGGTGATCCCAACCGCCATGCTGTGCGCGAGCTCGTCGCCGAAGTGGGCGTGGACCGCCTGGCGCACCGCGCCATCGCCGGCGATGTCGACGAAGGTCGCGGGCCGGCGCGCGAGCGCGTCGACCGCGTCGTAGGTCACCACGTCGTCATAGAGGTCGAACTCGGCGAGGAAATCGACGCTGCGGGGCGAGGTGAGGCCGATCAGCTCGACCCCCTCGCGCTGGCGCAGCAGGAACGCCGCGGCGAGCGCGGTCTTGCTCGAGGCGCTGGCGATCAGGATCGGGCCGCGCCCGGTCAGGCCCTCGTCGTCGAGCTGGTCGTCGATCAGGAACGAGGTGAAGAAGAGCGGGCGCAGCAGCATCTGGATCGCCTCGGTGTCGGGACGGTAGAACGGATCGTTGCCGGTCACGAGGTAGCGGTGGTAGGCCGAGGGCAGCTTGGCCCGGTGCGGCGAGCCGTCGACGAAGCCGGCCTCGCTCGCGTCAGCCGGGGTGACCAGCAGGTGCGAGGAGGGCGGCAGGTAGCCGAACACGCGCGACCCGGACTCGACCCCGGCCGCCTCGCTGATCGTGATCGTGGCGAAGCCCCACATCGGCACCCTCCCCCAGCCCTCCTCCTCGGCCGGGAAGAAGTCCCAGTAGCGCATCGCCTCGCCCATCACCGCGTAGGTGACGTTGTTCGCGGTCAGGCCGAAGCTGTCGACCCGCAGCAGCGCCTGGCCGGGCTCGGGCGCCGGCGCCGTCGACTCGACCACGCGGCACTCACGCAGGTCGTCGCGCTTGACGAGGAAGTCGCTCATAGGCACGGCGATGCTCTCACGGTCATACTCTCGACTCAAGTGGAGGACTCAGCGGCAAGCAACAAGACCGTGCTGGTAACCGGGGGCTCGGGTTTCCTCGGCAACTGGTGCCTGATCGCCCTGCTCGAACGCGGCTACCGGGTGCGCACGACTGTGCGTGATCTCAAGCGCGAGCCTGAGCTCCGCGCCGCGGTCGGTTCCAAGGCCGACCCCGGCGACCGCCTCACCGTGCTCGCCGCCGACCTGCTCGACGACGCCGGCTGGAGCGAGGCCGTGGGCGGCTGCGACCACGTCCTCCACGTCGCCTCGCCCTTCCCCCCGGTGCAGCCGAAGGACCCCGACGAGCTGATCGTGCCGGCGCGCGACGGCACCCTGCGGGTGCTCGGCGCGGCGCTCGACGCCGGCGTCGAGCGGGTCGTCGTCACCTCCTCGGTGGCGGCGATCACCGGCGGCACCGAACCGGTCTCGGGCCCGCTCACCGAGGCCAACTGGAGCGACCCCGGCAACATGAAGATGACCCCCTATGCGCGCTCGAAGACGATCGCCGAGCTGGCCGCCTGGGACTTCGTGCGCGAACGCGGTGCCGCCGAGAAGCTGGCGACCGTCAACCCCGGCGCGATCATCGGCCCGGTCCTGAGCGAGGACCGCTCCTACTCGCTGCAGGCGATCGAACGGCTGCTGGCGGGGATGCCCGGGACGCCCAAGATCGGCTTCAGCTTCATCGACGTGCGCGACGTCGCCGACCTCGAGCTGCGGGCGATGACCGACCCGGCAGCCGGCGGCGGGCGCTTCATCGCCGCCGATCGCTTCATGTGGATGGGCGAGGTCGCCGCGGTCCTGCGCGAGCGGCTCGGCGAGGACGCGGCCAAGGTGCCGAGCCGGGGCGTGCCCAACCTCGTCGTGCGGGCGATGGCGATCTTCGACCCCGGCATCCGCTCGATCCTCGGCCAGCTCGGCAAGCGCACCCGGCTCTCCAGCGAGAAGGCCAAGACCGAGCTCGGCTGGTCGCCGCGCCCGATCGAGGACGCGATCGCCGATTGCGGCCGCAGCCTGGTCGCCGCCGACGCGGCCACCCCCGGCTGAGCCACCGGACCCAGAAATGCACGGGGCCGCCCGAAGGCGGCCCCGGCCTGGTGCTTGCGGACGAACGCGGGAACCGCGAACGGGTGGGACAAAGCCCGCCTCCCTGCGCTCGCCGGTGCCCGGGGTGGATTCCACCGGGCGCCCGAACCAGTGCGGCGCCTAGCGGCCCTGCACCTCCAGAGTCCCATCAAGCATGTGAATCAAGTTAGGACCACCTCCTTTCTCTGGTCTCCCGATTGAAGCAAATCGATCGGTCCAGCGCGCGCTTGTGCGCGCGCCTGCCAACCGGTCATCTAGCATCTCGAGTCATGTACTACGTGGCGACGCGGGAGACCGGGTCGGCGTTGGCTCGGTTTGTCAAGCAGCGGGTCTCGAACCGCCTCGACGCGAAGCTCGAGGATCGCGACCCCGACTACCTGCGCGAGGCGCTGCCGCTGCTCTGGCTGCTCTCCACGTTCTACTTCCGCGCTGAGGTGCGCGACCTCGGCAACGTGCCGGCCGACCGCCCGGTGCTCCTGGTCGGCAACCACTCCGGCGGCAACGTGATCGTCGACACCTTCATCTTCTCGCTCGCCTTCTCGACCTATTTCGGGGTCGAGCGGCCCTTCCACCAACTTGCCCACAACCTCGCGATCGCCTGGCCCTTCGCCGGCGAAATGCTGCGCAAAGCGGGCACGCTGAGCGCCTCGCACGAGCACGCCGAGCGCGCGCTCGCGGCGGGCGCCCCGGTGCTGGTCTACCCGGGTGGCGATTGGGAGACCCACCGGCCGAGCTGGGAGGGCAGCAAGATCGATTTCGCCGGCCGCAAGGGCTTCATCCGCCTCGCGCTCGACGCCGGCGTCCCGATCGTCCCCGTGGTCTCGATCGGCGGCCAGGAGACTGCGCTCTTCCTCAGCCGCGGCGCCGGTCTCGCCAAGGCGCTGCGGCTCGACAAGCTGCTCCGGCTCAAGGTGCTGCCGATCTCGCTCGCCCTCCCCTGGGGGCTCAACGTCGGCGACTTCGCCGGCCACATCCCGCTGCCGGCGAAGATCACGATCGAGGTGCTGCCGCCGATCGACCTCGAGCGCGAGTTCGGCCCCGATCCGGACGTCGACGAGGTCTACGCCCACGTCACCGCCCAGATGCAGGAGGCGCTCGATGGCCTCGCCGCCGAGCGCCGCTTCCCGGTGATCGGATGAGGATCAACGAGTCGATCCGGGTCGCCGCGCCGCCGGAGACGGTCTGGCACTACCTGGAGGACCCGGAGAACTACCTGCATTTCATGTCCGGAATGACGCGCTGGGAGGTCGCCGGCGAGAAGCCCAATGGCCTCGGCGCCCGCTACCGGGTGCTGCTCCGGGTCGGCGCCGCCGAGGTCGGCGGGCTGGTCGAGATGGTCGAGTGGCACGAGCCCTTCGACATCGCCTGGCACTCGGTAACCGGGGTCGACCAGCGCGGTCGCTGGCGGATCCGCGCGCACGGTGAGACCCAGAGCAGGGTCGAGTTTCGCTTCGCCTACGGCGTCATCGGCGGCGGGATCGCCGGCTTGGTCACCGAGGTCGCCGCGGCGCTCCCGGTGCGCCGCCAGATGCGGCGCACGCTGCGCCAGCTCAAGCGCCAGGTCGAACACGAGCAGCGCCGGCTCGAGGCAGAGCTGCGGCGCGCCTCACGCGCGGGTTCACGCAGCTGAAAGGGGCAGCGCTCAGGCGGCGTGGCGCTCGCGAATCAGCGCATGCCACTCGCTGCGCTCCAGAGTCGCCGGCTCGGTCTCGGCGATGAACTCTTCCAAGGTCAGGACGAAGCGCAGCGGCGCCTCCACCTGGGGCAGGTGGCCGACCCCGTCGAAGATCTCGAGCCGGCTGTGCGGGATGTGGCGGTGGG